>Ga0172376_10007193_pt1 | contig 11900 bp, 12 predicted proteins | sample Lak35m_FD_121114 | JGI IMG/M metagenome (GOLD analysis project Ga0172376, IMG submission 121114) | Freshwater microbial communities from Kabuno Bay, South-Kivu, Congo - kab_092012_35m | ecosystem: Environmental > Aquatic > Freshwater > Lake | place: Democratic Republic of the Congo: South-Kivu...
AACCGCTCGACATCATTTGAGTAAGCATCCATGCTGACCTCCCTTGGCTAACCCCATGAGGCCACAAGCCTATGCCCAAACCTCAATCCGGACACAGAGAAGTTATTAATCGACTATCCCTTACGGGTGAGGATGCCAGGCAGGGCAAGCCCGCCCCGGATTTATTCCTGCTGGCCGCAGAGAAAATGGGAGTTGCTCCGGAAGCCTGTTTTGTCTTTGAAGATACTGATGCGGGCGTTGAAGCGGCGAAGCGCGCCGGAATGGGTCTGTTTGATGTCCGTCGCACTTGTGCCGCGATGCCCGAAAGAGGCTCGGCATGAGCGAAATCGTGCCTCCTCATTTGTGTGATCTGCAGGAGTATCATCGCCTGAGCGGCTTTTCCGGAGCAGACATCTACCGAGCGACTCGCGATGGACGCAACTGGTTTGTGCGCAAAGTGGCCGCAAGTGTCGATCTGAGCTATCGCCTGCGTACTCAGGCTGAGAAGCAGCGTGCATTTTCAATGGCGATTGGTCCGCTCTTACGCGTTCCGAAGATTCTGCGGCAAGGTGAATCAGCGGGACGATTCTTCTTTGATATGGAATTCATACGCGGACTGGATGCAGTCAGTTATCTGCGTCAAGCTTCCTATCGAGACGTGATCCGCTTTGGTGATCAACTCGATGCCTATCTGCAAGCGGCGACGCAGGCCGGGCCAATCGTGCCAGGTCCGTCAACCAGCCTGTTTGAAGCCCTCTATTCCAGGTTGTGTGATGTTCAACGAAAGACGCAGCGAATTTCCGCGGACAGTCTCGCCCGCCTGTTGATGGCGCTGGACCGTTTCCGCACGATGCAGAATCACGCGCCGACCCTCTGTCACGGCGATCTGACGTTAAAGAATCTGATCGTTGATGAAGCGGGCGAAGTCTGGGGGGTGGATCTGCTCGACACCCCGTATGAACATTACTGGCAGGACATTGCTAAACTCCACCAGGATCTCTCCGGAGGCTGGTTTCTACTTCATCACGACAGGATCGCGCAGTGTGTGCTGGATTATCTCAGCGAGCGGACGTTTCGAATTGCAATCGCCCTGGACCCGATGTACGCCAGCGCGCATCCTCTGCTCCTCGCCTGTACGTTTGCAAGAATTCTCCCTTATGCGGAAACCGCAGAGCATATTCGGTTTGTGAACGAGCGAATTGAGCATTACGCAAAACTGACTATGATGTGATCACTTCCCCTTCGAGCTGTATTATGAAGATGATTTTGCCGTGTTGCGGACAGTCAAGTCGCTTTCCTGAACAACCGCCAAAGTGGACTTTGCCGGCCCACGACGGACGTCCGATGCTTTGTCATGCGATTGCCGGCCTGGATATCGATCTCGATGATCTCGTCGTGACGGTGCTTGCCGAGCATGAGGAAAAGTTCCACGTCACGGCGGGATTGGCCAGGGCGTTTGCGCGACCGATCAAGATCGTCGTTTTGAATGAGCGGACGCGGAGTCAAAGTGAGACAGTCGCGAGAACACTCGAGTCGCTGCAGATCAATGAGCCGTTCTTCGTCAAGGATTCGGACGGCTATTTTGAGGTGAAAGAAGATCTTGCTGGAGACGATAATTACATCTGCGTCGATTCGCTCAACAATTTCGACTCGATCAATCCGCGCAATAAGAGCTATCTGCAAGTCGATCAGCAGGGACTCGTTGTCAATATTCGCGAAAAAGTGGTCATATCCGACCTGTTCAATGTGGGTGGGTACTACTTCACAAGTCCTTTACTGTTTCTGGAATTCTATCATCGCCTGACGGAGAACAACGCCGACTGGAGAAAGGAGATTTTTCTTTCCGATGTGATCGGCTCGATGATTCTGGCGGGTGTTCCATTCCGGGCCCGCAACACATCAGGTTACAGGGACTGGGGAACCATTCGAGAATGGCGACAAGCTTTGCTTGCTCAAAAAGCGTTTCTGGTCATGCTTGATGGTTTCGTGATGCAGCGCGGTTCCCATTACTTTCGTCCGCAATTCAGCGAGGTGCAGCCGCATCCTTCCGCGGTCGAGAGTCTGCGGCAGCTTTCCGCACAAGGGCATCAGATCATTTATCTTTCGATCCGACCACCTGAAATGGAATCGGAAACCCGGACGCAAATGCGTGCTGCAGGTGTTCCCGATGGGCCTGTTCTGTGGAACTGTCCTGTTACGAAATGGGTCTTGTTAACTTCCCCGCATCCGACGCTGCCATTCTTGAACGGCCAGGCAATTGAATTGCAGCCCGACGCACCGAATCTCCTTGAGACGATTTCAGGTGAGTTGACCCTTCAGTAGATGTTCGTTCCGGAAGAGTGCTTCGCGCTGTGAAGGATCTTGAAATCACGTCCAGGTCGCATTTCCCAACATAGTACAACTCTTCTGGGAACAACTATCTGGAAGCGTCCCCGGCTTTCTGCAGGCGCTCGCGGATCTGTTGTTTCACGGTTTTCAGAAGCGCCGCTTCGGGGGCGGTTTTGTAGTGGTCATCGAGCGGGTAGCAGCCGGAGATGATGCCGTTGCGCGGGGCGGTGGTGCAGTCGCTGAACGTGCGGCAGATCAGCTTCGTTCGCAGCACCCGGCCGGCCAGTGCATCGGCCGGCAGATCCCAGTAGCTCAGCACCAGCCGCCCGATGCCGATGCTGTCTACCCAGCCTTCGCGGACCAGCGCCTGTGCCACCTCCGGCAGGAACTCCTGCAGGTACGAGTACGCCGTGCCCACAATTGGCAGACCGGAGACCTGCTCGCGCAACTGCCGCACGACCTCGATCTGTCGCACGCAGCCGATGAGCGGATCTTCCGGAGGCTGATAGCCATCGGACGGCGGGTAAAAAGCCGGGCGCTGGATATGCGGGTTGTAGTACGGCGACCCGGCGCTCAGGTTGACCGTGGCCACTCCGCATTCATCGCGGAGCAGATGCAGCAGTCGGACCGGTTCGGCCAGGTCGATCTCCAGAGGCTGATCGCGCCGGCAGCCGAAGCCGGGGTAATCCGCCGGCGGATACGTTTCGGGAATGCCCGCGCCGAGCTTGCCGGGTTCGTGATGAACCGGATCGGGCCGGTAGGGAGGCCGGTCGAACACAGACAGCCTCACGCCGATCAGCAGGCCGGGACACTCGCTGCGAATGCCGGCGATGATCTCGCGGAGATAGCGTGTGCGGCCTTCAAAGTCGCCGCCGTAAAGGCCGGGGCGAGTGAACGCGGACAGAAACTCGTGACCCAGATAGCCATGACACGCCTTCACATCGACGAACTGAAACCCGGCGGCCTGCGCCAGTTTCGCGGCGGCCACGTATGAGTCGACGATCTGACGGATGTCGCCATCGGTCAGCACGGCGGAATCGTCGTCCGGGCGGATACCGACGCGCGCATCGAGCACCGGGTGATGATAAGCCACGCGCGGTTCCGGACGGTCCTTGCGGTTCGGCCGGCTGAAGCGGCCGGAGTGCGTGAGCTGCAGTCCGACCAGCAGGTCATCGGTCGTTCCAAAGGATTCGCGATGCGCGGCCGTCAGCGTTTCGCGCAGAGAACGCAGCGCGTCCAGATGATCCGGGTGGTAGCAGAGCTGCTGCGGATTGGCGCGGCCATCCTGCTGCACGGCGAACGCTTCACCGCCCCAGATCAGCTTGCAGCCGGACAGACCGAAGTTGCGCCAGCGGCGATGCGTGTGCTCGGAAGGTCGGCCGTCCAGCGTTCCGTCCCAGCCTTCCATGGGATGCACGCACCAGCGATTGCCGACTCGAAACCCGCCGACATCCAGCGGCTGAGCCAGCGGAGATCCTTCGGCCGCCGACAGCACGCGGTCATCCACCGGCAGCGTCAGACCCGCCTGCCGCAGGTAATCCCGGAATTCCTGAACGGAGCCAAGTGCTCCCAGCCGCTGCCAGCTCATGATTCATTCCTCTGTGTGCTACAACCCGTCTGGATGTGTCTTTTATCAATTTGTCCGAACGAGTGCGTTCCATGAGTTCCCGTCCGCGCGAAAGTCTGCTGTTCCGGCTGCTGCTGCTGAGCAGCATCGTGTTTCTGCTGACGGTGCTGATGATGGTGGCCGCCACGTTCTCCAGTTCCAGTTCCCCGCTGGCCCGGCTGTTCGACCGGCACGGCGTGCGGATTATCGGCGGAGAAGTCGGTGTGATCATGCTGGCCGGACTGCTGGCCATGATCGCCGACCGCCGTCAGACTCTGAAGAAACTGGAAGAGGCTGAAAGCGAGCAAGTGACCTCAACTGAACTTGGACCGGATAAGCCGGAACAGGATCAGTCCTTGCCGGGAAGTTGAACTCTGAATACTATCCGCGAGAGTCAGCAAACCAGTTGCCAGCTCCAGAACAGCGAGGGAGACATGAAAGCGAAAAAACTCTCAGCACTGCTTGTTGCCGCTCTGCTGATCACAAAGTGGGTCAATGCAGGAACACCACTCGTTAGAATTCAAGACAAAGATTCGAAGGTGTATGTTGGACCTGTCCTGACTGATACTGCCACGGACATGACGATTCTCGATTTGAAAGATGACCGAGAGATCAGAATTCAGCGCAGCGCAGTCAAGACGCTCGACAGAGATATTACAGATGAGTCTGCGGCGCGAACAGTTGGACTTTCCAACTTGGCTGCGTATCGGGTCGCTGAAATTGCATCAGCAGAAAATCCAGTGGGAAAGATCGCGCGTATCTCGCAGGGGACGATATACATTACTCTGGGTAACAAATCTGGAGTGAAGGTCAATCAATTACTTGGCGTCTACAGGACAGTTGGAGATATCAAAGATCCTGTCACAAAAAAAGTTATTGCGATTGAGCGGCCCAAAATCGGCATCCTGGAAATCACTGAGGTTCAATCCGATTTCGCCAAGGGAAGGTCAGCCGGCGAGATAGAAACGCAGTTTAAGATCGGTGATGAAGTTGGGCTGGCTGGCGAAAAAATGAAGATCGCCGTAGCGCCTCTTGTGACCGAGTCTGGACAAGTGCTTGATGTTGGGGTCGGTATTGCAGAATCCATAATTACGAGGTTGGCGAAGAAGAACGTGTCCGTCGTTGAGCGTAGCACGCTGGATAGAGTTATCGACGAACAAAAACTGCAGGCGGGTGATCAATTTGACCCGGCTGGAGCGCAAAAAGTTGGCGAATTGGCGGGCGCTTCCGTCATCGTTACAGGAAAGATTGTGGCGAGAGGGAAAGTTGGGACTGTGTATTTGCGGTTGATCGATGTTCAGACTGGAGCCATTATTTACGCAGTCAGTGGAACTGTGTCGCTCGCAAATGCGAAGTCAGTTGATGCTGGCTTGATTGAGTCCACGAATTCCAGCCCGTTTCAGTTCCGACCTGTTCCAAAAGGTGCGTTCAGATCTGCGGTTATTGATCTTACGCTGGAATCTTCGCCTGAATGGTTCATCAAGCCTGCTATTGTTGGTCAATCAATTCAGACAGATCGTCCGTACGCCTTGATGCAGATTCCACGAGAAGTAGCTGGCGGGACGTTGATTGTACGCCCTGTTGATGACTGCAAAGACTGGCTTGATTATCGTTCGGTTTTCATGCGTAAGCGCGGCAGTGTATTCACATGCGTAAGATGGTCGTATTTAGGCCGCGTTCAATTTGACGAAGTTGCCGTGGCGAAGCTCTTGCAAGAGGGCTGGGCTGAAGTTGATGGCGAATTGCGTACAACATTTCCAAGCGGTGAAGATTGGAAGTGGAAAGTGTTTCGTAAAGAGGTTGACGAGGGTATTGTCACTCTGCAGCTTAACACACTTAAATGGCCGAAGGATAACCCGGTTTTGTTTGTTTTCAAGTAGGTCGATTGCTTTAGAGGTCCATGCTGTTAGTGCTGTTTCCCGGATCTTTCGCGCGTTATCCAAGTCTTTCTTTCCGTGAGATGATTGGGTGCCGGGTGTGCTTGAGTCGCAGTCTGAGATTCCATTACCAAACTACCCTGTGCAACATCGTGAAGATGCGTTGACTTTTTGTGAATTGATGTGGTCCAGACGACTCGGCAATCGAACCTCACTGTCACATCTTGCAATGCGGCTCCTAATGACTGCGAAGCAGTCCGAGCACAGCCCAGGCGCTGCCGGCTCCAGTGATCGGGATCAACGTCCCGGCTCCTTTGTCGCCCGGCTTTGATGGCCGGGAAGTCATGAGCCAGGAACCATCTTCCCGCTGAGTCCGGATCAGGAAAGCTCGGGCTTGTTCCACAGCGGGATGACCGGCTTTGATGTCCGCATGAGCTAGGGCATACAGCGCCTGCCCTGTGGCCCAGGCATCGCTGCTCAAGTCTGGAACCTGACTCCATCCGCCGTCCGGTTTCTGCCGCTTCAGGATCAGTTCCACCAGCGGGCGACATTCTTCATCCGGACGGTTGAGCCGTCGGAACAGCACCAGCCGCAAAGCCATCGACTGAAGTTCGCGATCCGGCTTCGTCTTCATCAGCCAGTCCGTGCCGCGCTGAACGGCCTTTGAGGATGCGTCATACCGCCCCGGCACTGCAGCCTGCAGAGCGAGAGCAGCCAGCGCGGACATGCTGTCGTCCGACGGGCCGAACATGGGCGGGCGAGTTTCCGGCCACGCGGACCACGAACCGTCTTCCAGTTGATCGTCGCGGATGGTTTTCCTGAACCGCTGCAGACTGTCCTGTATTGTCGGGGCTGGTTGAGGATCTGCTCTCAGCGCGAGCGCGAAGTAGACCGCCTTTGTGTTGAGCGCTTTCGGCCGGTCCTCCGGACGCGGCAGGCTCGTTTTTCCGTCAGCAGCCTCGGTCATCCACTGCGCGAGTTCCTTCAGCAGTGGTTCATCTACGGTAAAGCCGCGCTGCCTGGCTTCATGCATCGACCAGACCACCAGTCCCGCGTGATGACACGACACGCAATTGTGCTCCTGCCTCCAGGCGCGGGCATCCTGAGCGAGGAAGTCCAAACCGCGCTCAATGGCGACTCTGGAATCCGCCGGCTCATCGGCCGCTGTCGTGCTGACCAGCATCAGCCAGGCGATGAATCTCATGAGGCCTTGCATTGAGTCGCTCCTTGGAAGCGGGCATTCGCGACGATTCTGGTCCCAGCGCGATCCCGCGGCAGACTCGCGCCGCATTGTGTCTGCCGGTGTCTGGTTGTGATCTCACCGTCATGCGAGCCGCTCTCGAAAAAGTATGTCGGCGGAGCAGATTCGTTTCACGCCACCGGCCCGTTACCAGCTGACCTCTGAATCCGGTAGGGTGCGTTTCCAGCATCGAGGCTGAGCGGCCGGGATTCTCCGGAGCCGTCTCATGGATGCTGAGCCATGTCACCGTCTGCTGATCGCGTTCAGAAAGGAACGACTGATGGAGTACCGCAATCTCGGCCGCGCCGGCGTCAAAGTCTCCCGCATCTGCCTCGGAACGATGATGTTCGGCGGACAGACGAATGAAGCCGATTCCACGCGGATCATGCACGACGCTCTGGATCGCGGGATCAACTTCTTCGACACGGCGGACATGTACAACGCCGGTCAGTCGGAAGTCGTCATCGGCCGGGCCATCGCGGACCGGCGGCAGAAGGTCGTGCTGGCCACCAAAGGCCGGGCCAGGATGGGCGATGGTCCCAATGATCTGGGAGCCAGCCGGGTGCATCTGATGCAGGCGCTGGACGCCAGTCTGAAACGGCTCGGCACCGATTACGTCGATGTCTACTACGTTCACACACCGGATTACTCGACGCCCATTGATGAAACGCTGCGGGCTCTCGACGACATGGTCCGGTCCGGGCGCGTGCATTACATCGCCTGCTCGAACTTCCGCGCCTGGCGGTTGTGTGAGGCGCTCTGGACCAGCGACCGGCTGAATCTGCATGCGTTCTCGTGCGTGCAGCCGCTCTACAACCTGGTGAACCGCGACATCGAAGTGGAACTGCTGCCGCTGTGTCAGGAGCACGGCATCGGAGTCGTCAGTTACTCGCCGCTGGCGCGCGGCATTCTGACGGGCAAATACCGGCCGGGAGAATCGTTCCCCGAAGGCAGCCGGGCCGCGCGCAAAGATCCGCGCATGCTGCAGGCCGAACTCCGCGATGCCAGTCTGGAAGTTTCCCAGCGAGTCGGCGAACACGCGGCCTCAAAAGGCTGCTCGACCAGCCACTTCGCCCTCGCCTGGTGCCTGGCCAATCCGATTCTCACCTCGATCATCCTCGGCCCGCGCACCATCGAGCAGTATGAAGACAACCTGAAGTGCCTCGATGTCACCATCACCGCCGAGGACGAAGACTTCGTCGATGCCCTGATCCCGCCCGGCGAACACAGCGGCAAAGGCTTCCAGGACACCGCCTACCCCGTCCTCGGCCGCCCGCGCTCCGCGTAAATGACTGAAAGCCGTTTAACTCTCGAATGTTAATCAAGTCATTGCCGCCGGGCTGTCATGGTTCGCCAAGCTGAGAATTGATGTGACTTCGGTGGGCGGCGAAAGTCGAAGGGCCAGTTATTCAGGAGCACGATAGCCGTGCAAAAGTCACTTCAGTCCACATTCTCCAGCGTTTGGTACAGAGAAAGATGACAGGAGCGGATTCCGTGTTCGTGGTGAAGTGCTGGTGAACACAACACAGACTCGCAAACGGGTCGTCCTGTTTGATCTGCCTGATGAGAAAAGCCAGTTAACTCCGCGATGACAAAAACCGCCGCCGAAGTCCTCCCCATTCCGCGACCCGTTGCTTTTGAAACGTGAATCCGCCGTCTCAAACTTCTGAGTGCCCTGATTGTCGCCGTCGGCGACGTAGAGATGGACGTGACTGCCGCTTGCCAGGAACCGATCTGGACACGATTGGCGGACTGGCCAAGAATCCGGCGCCTTCAGGGAGAAAGGCCCGGCCGGGAGAGCCGGAGGAACTGTGGCGCCGATGGCGTGTGAGTGCGTGTTTTCGCGAGGGACCGGACGCTCCTGTCCGGTGTTCGACGGCTGGATTCGTCGTCCCGTCCGAAGCCGGCACTTCATGACCGATCGCAGCAAGGGATTGCAGAATGTCCGCTCACTCACGGCCTGGTTCAGCCGCGCGCCGTTTCGCCGGTCTGATGGCAATGGGCACGCTCGCCGGTCTGGCGGGCTGCTATCCGATGTATCCGTATCAGCAGCCGGGGGCCTGGCCGCCGCCGGGACAGCCGGCCTACGCTCCGCCACCCGCGATTCCCCGCTCCACCTATGTGATGCCCGGCGATATTTCGAGTGCGCCGGCCACCACGCTGGGCAGTCCGGCTCCGATTACTCCGGCCAGTCCGTCCGTGCAGCAGCCGGACGACAGCCCGGAGCAGGCCGTTCCCGAACCACGCGATCCGGCGGCGAAAGTCGAACCGACCGGAAAGAAAACATCCTCGCTGCCTGCGGAAACCGGCACATTCGGACTGCCGACTACTTCGCAGCAGCGGCTGGCAGTGACAGAGCTGCCCCGCATGGCCGACTCATCCACCAATGAGTTTCAGAAGCCGGTGATCCGGTCGGATTCCAGTCCGGCTCGCGGTGTGGTCGCAGTGTCGCACCAGGAGACACCTGACCTCAGTCAGCTCGGCCACGATCCGTCGCATCGCTGGTTCCGAGGTGTCGTGGAATACGATCCTCAGGGCCGTTCGTGGCACCTGCTCTACGACCTGAACCCGGCTCTCACGGATCAGCTGGGTGGAGATATCACTCTGGATGGCGCGCACGGCTTGAAGCCGTCCGATTCCGGGAGCGTGGTGCGAGTCTACGGCAGCTTCAATCCGGCTCGACTCGACAGCCTCGGCAAGATGGTTTACTCGGTCAGCCGCCTGGAATCCGCGCCGGCCCGGAAGTGACGGCCTTTGAAGCCAGAGTACAAACAGAAAGAGCCGCGCCGGTTATTCCGGAGCGGCTCTTTTCATCACCGGCCTGACGCCACAGGGGGCGTTATACGGATCACTGTTGAAAGCTGTGCGTTGGCCGGTTCGTCTCGCGGAGCGAGACGACTACGTAGCTCAGTCGCTCCGCGACTGAGAACCTGATCCCGGCACCGCGCAGATATTTTCTGCGGCCCGTATGACTTGAGAACCAGCGTTACTTGAGTTCGCGAAAGCGGATGTTCTTGAACTCGGCGAACATCGGCTTTCCGGCGTGGAGCTGCAGGGCGAGGATCCCTTCGCTCAGTGCCAGTTCGGGATGGTTGTCCGTGAAGTCCAGAACCAGCTTCCCGTTCATGTAGTGCTGAATGTGGTTGCCCTTCGCGATGATGATCACGTCGTTCCAGTCATCGAGCTTGAAGAGTTCCTTGAAGCCGGCCTGGTCGATTAGATCGGACTGCACGACTTTCTTGCCGTCGGTTTCCCAGGTGGCTTTCTCGCCGATCAGGCAGATGCGGCCGCGTTTGCCGCCTTCGTCGTAGATGAAGCCGGAGATGTTCGGGAACTGATGCTCGTTCCGCAGTTCGTGCTGATAGCCGCGGACGACCCAGTTGTTGTTGACCTTGCCTTCGGTGATGTGCTTCGAGCGGTACTGGATGCCGGAGTTGTTGGTGTTGCTGCAGCGGAACGACAACCGCAGTTCAAAGTCCTTGAGCTTCCCGTCCTTCCAGATCAGGAAGGTGTTGCCCTTCGCGGCGTTTTCGGCGGTCGTTTCTCCGTGAATGACGCCGTCTTTGACGCTCCACAACCGCGGGTCGCCATCCCAGCCGGTCAGGTCTTTGCCATTGAAGAGCACCTGCATGCCCTCGGCTTCCGGCGGCGCATCGGCCGCGCAGCAGAAGGAAGGAACCAGCAGAGCTGTCAGCAGCAGAGCGAATCGAATCATGTGTTTCTCCCGGAAGTGGTGGTGAAGTCAGGCAGCGGTGAAGTTACTGCGGACGATTGACCCGCAGCAGTTTCCCGGCTGGATCAGGATGAGCCAGCAGGATCAGATGAATGCGTTCCGCCTGTCGCGCGAAGTCAGGATCATAGGTGCAGACTACGATGCCTGCATGGGACGGCCGGTCTTCGTGCAGTCGAATGAAATGTTTGCGATTCAGTGTCAGCAGGGTCCGATTCAGACTGGTCGAGAAGGCGAGCACTTCCTGATCTTCGATGGCCTGTTCTGCTTTGCCCGCTTCAAGGACCGTCAACACGTCGTGGCCGTAGCGGCGGAGTTCTTCGACCACCGGCAGCGGGAAATTCTCATTCGAGTACAGTCGCGCCACAGTCAGGCACCTTCATTGTCCTGGATCTGCTGATCGATCTCAGCGCGGTGAGTGCGAACCCAGGCCCAGGCATGCACCAGATCCTCAGCTCTGAGAGTCGGGAAACTGCGGAGCAGATCAGACTCACTCGTTCCCTGCCGGCGGGCCTGTTCCAGCAGCCAGACCGGAATGCGGGTGCGAATGATGCAGGCTTCGCCGCCACAGACACCGGGGATGCTTTCCACTCCAGGGACCGCATCCCCCAGATCGCTGGCAACAATCTGGAGCAATTGAGCTTTCTCGGCCCGGCTGAGTGTCAACAGCAGTTTTTCCGCGTCGTCCAGTGCCCGTGACATGATTCAGGCTCGCTTCATGAAGGTCACGAACAATCTACGGTGAGCAGTCCGGGCCGTGAAGGATGTTCTTTCACCCGATCATCCGGTCGAAGTCGAAGCCGAGATCGAAGACCGGGGCGGAATGAGTCAGCGCGCCGATACTGATGCGATCGACTCCGGTTTCCGCGACAGCGCGAATGGTGTCGAGCGTGATGCCGCCGGAGGCCTCCAGCTTCACAGAGGGTGCATCGCGATCGCGGATGGCCACGGCTTCCCGAAGCTGCGCGGGCGTCATGTTGTCGAGCAGCACGATATCCGGCTCGCCGTTCAGGACATCGCGGAACTGCGACAGCGTATCGACTTCCACTTCAATCGAAGCGGTCAGCCGGGCGTCGTTCTGATGGAGCACATACGCGCGGGCCTGGCGAACAGCTCCGGCCAGCGCGGAATTGCCGACCT
>Ga0172376_10007195_pt1 | contig 11898 bp, 20 predicted proteins | sample Lak35m_FD_121114 | JGI IMG/M metagenome (GOLD analysis project Ga0172376, IMG submission 121114) | Freshwater microbial communities from Kabuno Bay, South-Kivu, Congo - kab_092012_35m | ecosystem: Environmental > Aquatic > Freshwater > Lake | place: Democratic Republic of the Congo: South-Kivu...
AGCTCTTCAGCCTCATGAGCTCCAATATGAAGAATTTTGCAACTTCCTTTTATTCCAAGTGCATCAATATCTATAATCATAAGTAGTTTTCCTCATCATATAATCTTATTTTATATCTTGACATAGAAGGCATCCCCCCATGAATCCATGGCCTTCTCTTCTATTCTTTTGTCAAATCCATTTTTCTTTAGCAAGCGTGTTAATTGTGGTTCAAGGCAAGCACCAAAGTATAAATCATCATATGACACTTCAGTATATATATATTTAGTTTTTTTCAAGGTTTTTAGTGCTCCTAGAAGTGCATCATATTCAGCCCCTTGAATGTCAAGATTAATCATATCTGGCTGCCAATTAATTTCTTTCATAAGATCGTCAATAGATATTGTATTAACTGAAATTATTTTTTCAACAATAATATGCGGGTATACTTCAGAATGCTTATTCAATGGATATATGCTGCTTGACTGTCCATTATTTGTTTGATAAAAAGTAAATGTTAGTCCAGATTTAGTCCATGCAGCATAGTTAAATGCCTTCATATTTTCATATGGTTGAATTCTAGACAAAACTATTTCATGCTTTTCTGGAATTGCTTCTACCCAAACAACATCAGTCCATCCTTGTTCAACATAAGATTCTAGCTCTTCAGCCTCATGAGCTCCAATATGAAGAATTTTGCAACTTCCTTTTATTCCAAGTGCATCAATATCTATAATCATAAGTAGTTTTCCTCATCATATAACATTATTGTATTTTTATTTATTCTTTTGGTTGGGTATTTAACAAACCCCCAACCTCTTCTATTTTTATACATTTCTTTTATGTAGTATGGATCTTTGTTTGAAGATCTTTCATGATTAACGTGGAAATATGATAAATCAGTTACAACAATATCAACTTCATTAAAATGTAGATTCCAGAGAATTTCTCCATCCATAGAGCTTTGCCCAACTGGTCCACGATGTTGTTGAGTTTTTTCATTATACCCGGTTGCCCTTTTAATAAAAACATTACGATGCATAAATGTTGCATCTCCTGAATATCCCGCAACAAGAAATCCATCATCAGACCTACTGTCATAAAGATCTCTTTGTTCTAAAACTTTTTTTTCTAAACCATAAACATTAGAGTTAACTCTAATTCTACACCTATAGCATGAATTATCAATTCTGCCACCCTTAAGCTCATTCACCATATATTCAATAATTTCCTTTGTCACAATTATGTCGGCATTGGTAAAAAATAGCATTTTCCCAGAAGATTTTTTTGCTCCTATATTTTTAGCAAAATATTCATAAAATGTTTCATGATGAAGTCCATCAGCAATAAGAACAGATCTGTCAACAATGATATTTTTAACAACATTATTGCTTAAATATGGAGATAGTCTTTCATTCGAGTATAAATACTTGCCATCAATAGGATTGAAATCTACGACAACTATTTCACAGTTTACCATCGAGTCGTTAATAAGAAAAAGATTGTTATGAAGCATTTTCTCAAATCTGTCAATAAAATCGCCCATATATCCATCATCTCTTGCCCCAAGAATAAAACTTATATCAGTCAACATTAATCCTTTCTATTATTTTATTAATTCCCGTTGAAATGCTTGTCTTAGGCTTCCAATAATCAAGAATAAATCGATCTGGATCATTTCTTTTATTCTTTTGAACAAGATCTTTTCTTTCTGCCGGCACTACTTCTGCATCATAGTGACTTGCAATATAATTTGCAACATCAATAATTTTTGTCCATTCAAAGCTTGTGATGTGTAATGGACTATCTGAAGTAAAATGATTGTATCTATTCATAACCATTTCAAGTGCTTCGCAACAATCTGTTGCATAAAGAAAGTCTCTCTCCTCTTGTCCATCTGTCAGCATATTTATCAATTTGTTATATTTGGCACTAAGAATAAAGTCTGTTATTGCATGATATTTTTCTGGATTTTTTTCATATCCATAAACATTCCAGAATTTTACTATTCTTCCATTCAAAGACTTTGTATATGATTCTCCAAGTGCCTTAAGAATGCCATAATTTGAATATGACATATTTGACATCTGACTACTTGCAAAGATAAATGGCTTTTCTCTAGATTCAAGAATATCAAAAACAGATGTCATTATTCTAACATTGTTGTCTATAAAATTAAAACTATTTTGATATTTTTCTAGATATCTCGATCCACCTACATCAAATGCCAGAAAGAAAACAAAGTCAGAACTTCTGATTGCATAATCAATTTTTATATCACCAACTAATCTTAAATCTTGATATGAATTGGTTGCAATATCATATTCAGTAACATGAAAAGTTTTTTTTCTTAAATAGTCGCTTAAATATGCCCCAATCTGACCGGCAGAACCAAGTATTAGTATATTTTTCATACTACCTCAATCACATGTTTCCCACCAAAATTAACAAGACCTGTGCCCGAAAAATGACCAATATGAGTTAAATCATATTTTTCATATTCTATTTCGTTCCACCATTTATTAATATGAGGCCACCATACATCAGATATGTCGTCAAGTAAAAGAATTCCCTTCCATTGTTTTTCATGAAGAAATGAATACATTGCTCTTTCCTGAACTCCATCATGAGGGTCAACGTCAATCATGATAACGGGAATTTTATTAAAATCTAATGACTCATCATTTCTAAAGTCCATAACTTTAAACTCAATATTGTCTTTTTGAATATTGAATTGAATTGTATTTATCAAGTCATAAGAAATAATTCTATTGGTTTCATTATAAGAAAGCGCCAGAGCCGACAATCCATATCTTGAGCCAACATCAAGAATTGTTTTGTTCTTGAACATTGTAGAGATATATGCGTAGAGGCTATATGGATCATTATTCATTTCTTTAAACTCATCTTGGTAATGAGGTAGGTATTCAATTAATGAATCAAATTTTATCCCCCTAATTTTCTCCTCATCTATTTTTATTTTCATTTCATATCTCCTCTATCCATAATATTTAATGTGATTGTCATAAAAGCCATAATTATTATGATCAGACAGAAACAATGCAAGGTGTGACACATTGCTATTCATAAGCAATAGTTTATCACATTTTGATAAAATGATTATTTCTGTGATAAGATTTTTAAGAGACTCTATCGATTCTTCTCTTGACTTTGAAAGATAATTGATGTCCCTTTTATTTTCCATATATGCAGACTTATTATCATATATGATAAGTTTATTTTCATATCTTTCAATAAATTTATTATATATTGATGTCTCATCAGATGTTAAAAATAAGTAATCATACTTTGATATTTGACTATCAATAATATTGTCAAAAAGAAGATTGTCATTAAGAAGATGTTCTTGTCCCTGACCGTGGCCAGTAGTCAAGTGCTCTCGCCCCCTTCTGTGAATACCAAGAATTTTTTTGTTTTTATATTCATATAAAAAATTGTCAGAAGCTTGACGAATCTCTTTCTTGATTATTAAATAGTCTTTGCAAATTTTTTTATACTTGTTGACAAATTTTTTATCTTTATAATTATCTCTTTCTTCAAAAGCATATCCAAGCTTCCAATATTTATCAACAAAATTTGGAATTTGGGAAAATTGATCTGTTATTGTTCGATCTGCATTAACGTTAGAAAATGGCTGCTCAAATACTATATTCCAAGTATTTTCCCCAATATCAGAATATCCAGGATTTCTTATATCAATATTGCACTTTATGTTATTGTCAACACAATAGTCTATTAAACATAAAACTATCATTATGTGGGCACCGAAACCAACAGACCTTTCCTGATAAAAATTAAAGTCTGTCAACACGTTTTTTATCCTTATGAACTTGGGCATTTATCCACTCATATGTTTTTGATATACCCTCTTTTAATGTCATTGAATAATTCCATTGAAGTTCTTTACGAATAAGATCATTATGTGAATTTCTACCTCGAACTCCAAGAGGTCCGTCAACATGAATCTTGGTCAATTTCTTTCCTGCAACTTCACAAACAATGTCAACAAGATCATTTATTGTAACCATTTCTTCAGATCCTATATTTACTGGACCAGAAAAATCAGATTGCATCAAACGATATGTTGCCTCAACACACTCATCAACATAAAGAAATGATCGAGTTTGAGTGCCATCTCCCCAAATTTCTATTGAGCCTCCGTCGTTTGCTTCTGCTACCTTTCTACATATAGCAGCAGGAGATTTTTCTCTACCACCTTTCCATGTACCATGTGGCCCAAAAACATTATGATATCTGGCAATTCTCACCGGAACAGAATGATTTCTACTAAAGGATAGATACAATCTCTCACTAAAAAGTTTTTCCCATCCGTACTCGCTATCAGGATTAGCAGGATATGCGGATGATTCTTCGCAATTAGGATTGTCTGGATCTAGTTGATTGTGTTCTGGATAAATACATGCACTTGAGCTATAGAATATTTTACTTTTCTTTTTTTTATCTGCATTAAATTTAACTAGTTCATTAAGAACATTTAAATTAATCATAGAGGAGTTGTACATAACATTTGCATCATTTTCTCCTGTAAATATATACCCTGCCCCGCCCATATCGGCAGCAAATTGATATATTTCATCATACGGTTCTCCGTGAAAATGAATAATTTCTTTAACAACATCCTGATTTGTCAAATTTGCAATAATAAAATAATCTGAAACGTCTGAATATTCATCATACTGAATGTCAACAGACGTTACCCAGTATGATTTATTTTTAAGGTAGCGAACCATATGACCACCAATAAATCCGCCACCACCTAGCACGAGTGCCCTTTTCATTTTATCTCCCTTAGTATAACAATATTATACACGAATATATAGTTAATAAATAAAAGAAGCTTGCATTGGTGGAAACCTCGTTCCATTGTATCTTGCCTCATCCCATCCCGGAGCAAAATCTCTTACTCTGATTTCATTATCTGACATTCCTATCCAGCCCTCAGCATTATATCTACTCTTCATCGGAGGAGGGGGTAGTTGACGTATATAATCCATTCGTGCCCACCAGTATGTTCCAGCAAAAAACCATTTATGATCTATATGCTCTGGCTGAGTCGGCATTTCCATCCAATATATTCCGCATACATCATGTGTTTTTAGTGATTCAACGCAGTCATTCCACTTCTCTACATTGTAGTGACACATAGTTTTTCTCCATGCATTAACTTCTTCAATATTTTGACGATGAGGATTCGCCGCACCTTTTGTATGAGCATATAAAGCGTATCCATCATTAGTTTGGGCATCATTATATATTTGAGTCTGAGTCATTTGCTCCCAACCATGATCTTGCTCCGCAATAATTTCATAATTAACATTCTGAGAATTTAAAAGTTGGTACACCATTGTTCTTACATTTTCCTCTCCAACAATACCAACTTTCATTGTTTCACACATATCAAGAAGCCCCGATTTTCTTGAAGCAACGATATGCTCCATTAGAGCATGCATCCAATATCCTAGTGCATAAATATGATAGTAGTGATATATTTTCATCTAGATATTTTCATTCTTCCAGTAAATCCACCAAGAGGCTCTTCATTTCCTTTAATAAACTCTGCATGAATTATTCCAGTTCTATTATTAATTACTGGAGAATATGTTTTGCAACTACCAAGAGTTGCAGCCCACCATGCAAATGTTGAGTTTGATCTAAAAAGATTTTTACAATTCATCATTGTAATAAAATCATAGAATATAAATGATTGATCTCTTGAATCATCAAGACACACTGCTATTGATGGATCAAAGCCATGAGATATTGCCCCATTGGAATAACTTTCATCAGTAACAGTACCAAATACATGTGAAAAGGCAACATAGTCTCCTCGCCTTTTATGAAAAACTAAATCGTAGGATGGAGTATCTATTTTTTCTTTAAATTTAAACCATTTTTTAACTTTTGATCTCGATAAATATTTTAAGTGATATGGTTGTTGAAAATGACCGTCAAGATTTACATCATCTGATTCTGGATATTCTGTTGAAGGACCGGCAACATCAGACATAATTTCTTCATCTATTCCTTTAAATATATGTCTTCCAATCCAATCTGGAGTTCTTAATTCAGCACCAATTGATTCAGCATAAGCTCTTGCAAAAGCATACTGAAACAATTGGTTGCCAAACCTTCCTCCATTTCCAAGACATGCTATTGTTATCATTTTTCTGCGTTATCTATTAAAGATCCTTGACTTCTATCATGAATAAAATATAAATTATCTGAAACCATGTACTTAAACAAACCTGTTTGCCAAAAATATAAATCATCTGGAAGTCTGTGCTTAAAATCTTTCCCATTAATAAATTTTTCAGCACCTCTTTTATTAATCATATAACATGTGAGTCCAACAAACCACCCTAATGTAATAGGTTCATACCACTTAATTCCATCAATTGTTTTTAAAATACCATGATTTCTTGGATGCTGCCCATCAGGATTTAAATAAAGACATGCAACATCATATTCATAATCCGCCACAACTTTATAGGCAGAATCCAATGCAAGCTCCCAATCAGTATCATAGTCTGGTATGCAATCGTCCTCTACAATAAACGCAACATCATTTTCCATCATCTCAAGACCTTCACAGTGAGACCTAAATGCTCTATAGTGCCCAACCTCATTTCCGTGCCTCCAGTTATTATCTGGAGGAATGTACTCCCAATCTTCAGATATAAATATCTTTGGATTCTTATTTTTAAAATGCGGTACAGCTAATGGAGTTCTATGTTGATTCGTTAAAATAATTGTGTCGTACATTAGTTCCCCATCATGTCTGATAAACTATCATAATCTAATGTTGGATTTGCATTAAGCTCATTACACATATTTACCCATGTTTCCTCTATTGTATTTTCACCATCTTTAGTCAAAGAGCAAAGGTCGTATGAATAACAAAACGCAAGAGGTATTCCCAAATCGTTATATTTAAAAAATTCTTGATGATTATTTACATCTACATCAATTGTAAATTCTGTAATTATATGAGATTTATCAAGATAGTTCATGATTTATTATGCTGGATGGGGGGCGTTAGCCCCCCATTAAACTACTCCCAGCCATCTCCTTCTTTATTAACAATTGTGGAAGAACTTGAGTCACTTGACCTACGCTTATTATCGCGTAGAGACATTCCAAGCTCATTGGCTACAATTTCATAATCGTGTCCATTAGAACCGTCTGCTCGCTTGAATTCACGATACTTTAGGCGACCGTGTACAATAACTCGATCTCCCTTCCTAAGAGACTTGACACTCTGAGCTAGATTGTTGAAGCATACAACATCAATAAATACTGTATCTCCATCTCTCCATTCTCCATTTTCCTGAACTCGCTCAGTACTTGCCATTCGTAGCTTTGTGATTGAATTTGTATTACCCCTAATTTCAGGGTCTCGTACTAGATTGCCGATTGAGGTAATCATAATTGAATTCATCTATCTCTCCTTATCTTTTTTAAAGCCCCCCGGTGGGACTTTTGTTACATCAATTACCGGATCTAATGCTACCATATTTCCATACGATTGTAAAATTTTCTTTATTATTTGCATATATTGAATGCACTTTAATCTTTCATTTTCACTTAAGTATGTCCATTGACTTTCATAAAATCTTAATCCAATGAAAGGTGGGTTTGTTGGATATTCCATAATGTCCATCATAAAATCTGATGGAACTGGAATTGACCTAACCGCCTTTCTTGCTTGCTCGCTATACATTTAATCTCCATCAAGTGTTAATGACAGCCATACATCTGCCCAATCTTCACCCTGTTTATGACGATTGTGCTCCATGGATATCTGTCCATTCTGAAAGTATACACCACCCCAAACTCCAGTTTCTTTGTTACTGACTCCATATGCAAAACATTTTTTTCTCACAGGACATCTTGAACACATGATATCAACACCTAAAGCAACATCTTCATTATTTTCATATGTATCAAAAAACATATTTGTGTCCATATTAACACATAGAGATTGTTTAGTCCATTCTGGAATCATTTCATTAATTTCTCCGGTATATTCCAGCCATTTTTTTCTACCGGGAAAATGGTACGAATATACCAATCTCCATCTATGTATACTCCATTGCTTAGAAGGTCTGCAGAGCTTTGTTTTTCTAAAAGCCAAACATCATAATTATTCCAATGAAGCTTGTCATTGTTAGCAACAATTCTTTCCATTTCATAAATATCATTTACTATCATCTGAACTCACAATCTTAGAAGAAAAGATCATCATTACTCCGGCAATGAAGAATTCACTCATAGCTATAAGCACAAATCCTGACTGGCCTGTCATTATTCCATATACAAGAAATGCTGCCTGTTGCAGAAACCAGAATAATAGTGCTGCACCAAATTTAATAAGTGATGGCCCCATAACCAATGCGATAGAAAGGCTGGCAATAAACAATAGGTGGAAGCCAAATAATACTAAAGACCATTCATTGAGATCCATTTTCTCTCTCCTGTCGTATATACAATTCTTTTAATTCCAAGATTCTTTATTCTTTCTTGACAATAAATGCATGGCTTGCTATTTCCTATTTGCCCCATTCTATTTATTCTTGCCACATAAAGAGTGCATCCTCTTACATTCCATTGAGCATTACGCATTGCTTCAACTTCAGCATGTCTGGAACATCCTGTTTTAATATGCTCTTCTGAAACATATTTTGGATTATTGGTATTTTTATTATACCCTCGTCCTATAATTCTACCCTTTTTAACGACGATAGCCCCGTGCTTTTTTCTTGCCTCAGACATGCTGGCATACTCTTTTGCCACCTCTATAAAAATAGTATCCTTACTCATCAGTATTTAAACACACCTACCTCCACTCCAGATATTTCTGCAAGAGCAACCGTTTGAGAATTTTTATCGTTTCTATTGCAAAAGAATGCATAGTATGAAATATCTTTCATGTTATTTTTAGCATGATCGTATGTCACCTTACTATGCCTAACCCTTAATCCTTTCTGTCTTAAATAATTTTCTGATGAGTTGCAAAATGCGGCGGTAAAGCGATTAATATTTCTTGGTCCTAAAGACCATACATAAATTTTATCAGACTTCATTGGATATGACAAGGCTACACCCATACCACGCATAAAAGACTCGTAGTTTGAGAAAGTCTTTGAACCTTCTACAACAATAATCATTATACCCTCTATTCATTAATATCGTCAAGAACATCAAAAAGAAAATTAATATCTTTCTTTGAAGCATTAAAAACATCTATTGGTTTAACTGAATCTCCATCAACTTCTCCATTAAATACTTTCCCATGATAGAAAGTATGATTTTGTACCCAGAATGCGTCTGAATTATTTAGAATAACCATCTTTAAAGTTGACTTGCCTATCATTTTAGACATCTGAGTTTCTACGTTTCCAGATGCCTTTTCATAATACATGTTATGAAGCTCATCTTTATGTTTTTCCATCATTGAATCAAAAAACATTATGGACTTTCGAGTATCTATGGCAAAAATAAGATTAACAATATTAAATACCATTGTTGATATTGAACAAATATAAAATAATCTTCGTGCTGAACTTGTTTTTGCCATAATTATCACTCCATTATACTAAAGGATTGAATGGACTATTTTGCCAAACTTTATTCATAGACTTCTTGCTTTCACTATGTTTGGGATGGCCACTTGGTAGTAAATCGTTGTCTGTTATATAATTACTATTTTTTGGCCTTCCTGAACTAAGAAGATACAAAAAAGCATTTACTCTTGCCATAGCCCAGGCACCTCTAGATACTCCCGGACGATGACTTGTTGAGTATGCACCTGCTCCACGTCTATATACTGATGCAAGAACTCCATAGTTTGTTCTTGTTGACGTGGGACGGCCACGAGAAGACATTCTTTCATTATGTTCTTTTGCCTTTAATCGTAAACTATTTTTAATTGATTCTGTGAATTCTATTCCACCTCTTGATCCAGAAGCGCTTCCTTCTGGATTTTTTGATGATCCAGATATACGATCTTTTGGTGGTGCAGGAGCTTTTTCAAGATCATCTGAAGTCGAAAACTTTTCCCTTTCTCTCATAATTGCATTTCTTTTTGATTCTGCCCAAGTTTTTCCAGAATCTCCACCCCATAAAAGCCATGCAATAAGTCCGTTTGATGGATATCCCGGTTCTCCGGCATTAAATCCTTGGCCCTGTTTATCAACTTCGTGACGACTAAAAAATGAATGCATTCTTAATACAGTATCGTCGCTAAGATTTTTCTTATTAGAAATATCTCTAGCTCTGGCAACTCCAACAGCCGTACCTCCACGACCAAATTCACGACGAAGCCTTAGTCCTCTTTCTGCATTAGAAGCCATGGCATCAGTTGGAATATTTTCTGACATTAAATCACCTATATTCTACTGAGAAATCCACCATTAAATTCTTCAACTTCAATTGACTTTTGACCAGAAACCTTCCAATCTTCAGGAAGCATATTTCTCATTCTTAGGGCATTTGCTCTTCTAATAATATGAGCTCTTGCTGCAGAATAATTTTTGGCACGACCAACAGATGAAATTGCATTTTCTAAATCTTCATCATCTGCAATTGGGAATGACCCATCCTCCATGGCAGCGCCAGTCATTGCCATTCTTCTTCTATTCTGCTCAGAATATTTTGCTTTGTTCATATTCACTTCTCCTTCAGAGTTCTCTCTTATTGAATTTGCATATTCATAGGGAATTACCGCGAATCTGCATAGTCCATTTTCTTCAATTTCTTGTTTTATGATAGAGCATTTATTGTCTGTTACATGTAGAGCACACGTTCCACACTTAATATTCATGTCAAGATTGTCATTTTGACTTCCATCGACATATCCTACATATATTCCTTCTGCCTCATCCAAATATCCTATTTCTGCAACAAGTTCTAGAAGGGCATCGGCAAGTTTTTGCTCATCTTCGGGCAAATTGTCGTAAAACACTTGACCGTCGCCCATCTGCTTCTTAACTTTTTTATCTTTTTCTTTTATATTCTGTGGCTTTTTATTCGGTGTAATTTGATTAGTTATCGCACCTGCCGATGCCCCACTAGAACCAGTTGACTTCATTTCTCCTTCTGATGCATAAAGAGCTTTCAGTTGAGCTTGTGCGCCATCCATTGTTTCATGACATCCAACCACTTTCATATCCGAATCTTTCACTACAGCATATCCACGGCACGACTTATAATTCCTTAAGACTTTCCACGGCATAAAATTATTATATCATCTTTATATCAATTTGTATTGAAAAAGAAATTCTTTAATATCTCCATAAACATTTTCTTTTTCCTCTTCTTCCTCCAAAGATTGTATCATTCTATCTTCTTTTATGGAAGACCATGTATGAATATTTACTTCTTGATCATTATCTTTCTTCGATAGAGATATGGCATTATAGACCGCCCCGCACAATGCGTCAGATAAGTCTTTTCCACCTTTTCTAGGGTGATCTACCTTATTCTTATCAGTTATTCTTAATTGCAATAATTCATTTAAAAGTTCTGAAAGATGAGGGGCAGCAATTCTTTCTTCATAAAATAACATTGCCAAATCCTCATAATGTTTTTTAGCAACAGACAAAGTGTCTGTTTTTATTCCAAGATCTTTTAAATCTCTTTGAATATCAAAACTATTATGTGTAACAAAGCCATTGGCGATAAACTCATTGTATTCCGGTACATAGATATCGTACGTTGGCATCGATCCTACTGACTCAATCTTTCTAATTTTTATCCAAAGTTCATTGTTTTCAGACACTCGGAGCAACTCATCATCATTAGTCAGCTCTGCTATTGTTTTCCATCCACGCTTTGTAAGCATTTGATGATTTGCCGTTCCTTCAAACTCATATCCAA
>Ga0172376_10007196_pt1 | contig 11897 bp, 12 predicted proteins | sample Lak35m_FD_121114 | JGI IMG/M metagenome (GOLD analysis project Ga0172376, IMG submission 121114) | Freshwater microbial communities from Kabuno Bay, South-Kivu, Congo - kab_092012_35m | ecosystem: Environmental > Aquatic > Freshwater > Lake | place: Democratic Republic of the Congo: South-Kivu...
GAGCTCTCGAGGTGGTCTGAGCGCGGCGTCGGCGTGTCGTCGGGGGCGGTGGACCGGCAGATGTGCCAAGACTGCTTCAATCCTCTCGACGACCGGCACGCCGACGGCTGTTACTGAACGCTGACCGGCCTATAGCCGGATGTCGCCTGATGCCCGCGAGAGACTGTTGAAATGCCATCCCGGTCGATCCGTAGCTTGGTCGACTTGAAACGCTTCGAATCGAGCGGAAATGTCGGGGGAATCATCCAAGGCATCTTCATGGACCCGAGTCCGACAACTGGTGGGCGAGGGGGGACTTGAACCCCCACGTTCTTACGAACACTGGCACCTGAAGCCAGCGCGTCTGCCATTCCGCCACTCGCCCGAGCAACAGGCTTCACAGGGTACCGAGCACCCCGCACCCGCCCCAACCTGCCTCGCGAGCCGTCCCTCGCCGATACCCTTCACGCCTATGGTCGGAGGTGTGTTCAGCCGTGCGTTCCGCGGAAACGTCCGCCCCATCGAGATCGGCCGTCGTCTCGTCAAGGAGATCGATGCCAATAGAAGTGTGGACTCCAAGAACCGCCGCGTCGTTCCCAACCACTTTCTCGTTCACCTCTCCCCCGCGGACCTCGAGGCCCTCGAGTCGGTCCGTCGTGATCTTCTCACCGAGTTGATCGAAGCCGTCAAGGAATACGCCGAGGACGAGGGATACCACCTGAAGGGATCGGTGTCGGTGGCCATCGACGCCGACGACTCGTTGAAGGTCGGCCGCATCAAGGTCTCCTGCGAGATCCGCGCCACCGGCACGACCGCGGTCACCGCGACCGTCACCCTGCCCGACGATCGTCGCCTCACGTTGGGGTCCGAAACGTTGGTCATCGGTCGTTCGGCGGACAACGCCATCGTTTTCGATGATCCCAACGTCAGTCGACGACACGCCGAGATCTCGGCAACCGGCGGAGGATGGGTCGTGAAGGACCTGGGATCGACCAACGGGACCAAGGTCAACGGAACGATCATCACCGGTGAACGCGCTCTGCGCGACGGGGACATCGTCTTGTTCGCGAGCCACTCCATCCGCTACGAGGCTCGTCAGGCCTGACCCCGATGATCACGGATCAGCTTCTCGGGCTCCTGAAGGTCGTCCTGTTGCTCGCCCTGTACGCGTTCTTCGCCCGCGTTCTGTGGGCCGTGTGGAACGAGATCCGGGTTCCCGCTGTCAGCCGAGTCACGATCAACGTCGCGAACCCCGAGGCACGACCCGAAGTGATCTCCGCGATCGCTCCCAAGGTCTCCCGCCAGCATCGGGTCGGATCTCTGCGCATCATCGCACCCGCCGACATGAAAGGGATCGTCGTCGATCTCGGAAGCGATGATGTCATCATCGGGCGCGACGAGACCTGCGCACTGCAGTTGGCCCCCGACACCGGAGTGAGCGCTCGACACGCCGTCATCCGACGGATCGACGGCTACGTGACGATCGAGGATCTCGGATCCACGAACCACACCTCCGTGAACGGCAAGCAGATCTCCAGCCCGACACGTCTGCGCGTGGGCGATCGCATCCACATCGGACTTGTCACCCTCGTGGTGGAGAGATGATCCGCACTCGGGTCGGAGCCCGCACCGATGTCGGACGCATCCGGGACGGCAACGAGGACTCCTTCGTGGCCATCGACGGTTTGTATTTCGTGGCCGACGGAATGGGTGGTCACAGCGCCGGCGAGGTGGCCAGTGCCATCGCCGTCGGCACCCTCTCCGACTTGCACACCTCGGCCGACGGAGGACTCGCCGACGAGGACCAAGTGGCCGACGCGGTGTCGACGGCGAACCTCGCCATCTTCATGGAAGCCATCGAGGATCCGAGCAAAGCGGGCATGGGAACCACGCTCACCGGTCTCGTCGTCACCGATCCCTCCGCTCACAAGATCGTCGTGGCCAACGTCGGTGATTCGCGCACCTATTTGTGGCGCCATGGCGAGCTTCGTCAGGTCACCAAGGACCACTCGCACGTGCAGTCCTTGGTCGATCGCGGTGCCATCACACGCGCCGAGGCTCGCGTGCATTTCCAGCGCAACATCGTGTTGCGGGCGATGGGGATCGAGTCGCACGTCGACGTGGACACCTTCCCGCTCGACGTGGAGGATGGTGATCGCTTCATCATATGCAGCGACGGACTCGTGGACGAAGCGGCCGACGACGAGATCGAGGTCGAGATTCGCGAGGCCACCGACGTTCAGGACCTCGCCGATCGCCTGGTGAACCTGGCAAACCGCAACGGTGGTCGGGACAACATCACGGTGGTCGTGGTCGACTTCGAGGCCGTCGACGAACGTGGCGCCGTCGCGTCCGAGCCCGAGGACGAGGGCGAGGGCGAGGGCGAGGGCGAGGTGATCTACACACTTCCGAGAAACGAACCGTCGCGGCCGTCGCCGTGGTTCGCCGTGGGTGCGTGGAGCATGTTCGTCCTGTCGGCGGCGATCGCCATCACCGTCGTGGTTTCCGCATTGGTGTCGTGAGTTTCGTCGCCGACCGTCGGCGGGCCACCGAACTACGTCTGGTGATCTTCGCCGGACTGATCACGGCCGGCGCCTACACCTTGGCCTCACTCGGCAAGAACTCGGTCATTCCGCCGCGCATTCTTCCGTTCCTCGCCGTGTTGCTGTTGGTCCTGGTGTCGGCCCACATCGCCGTTCGCCTTCTGGCCCCCGGGGCCGACTCCACGCTCTTGCCGGTGGCCGCCTTACTCAACGGCCTCGGTTACGTGATGATCGCTCGACTCTCCGAGCGGTTGGCCGGACTGCAGACCACGTGGACATTCGTCGGCGTCATCGCGTTCACCGCCACGCTGATCGTCGTTCGACGGGTGAACGATCTGGCCCGCTTCAAATGGAGTTTCTTCGTCGTGGGCGCCGGTCTTCTTCTTCTGCCGATGGTGCCCGGATTGGGGTTCTCCTCCGGAGGTGCCCGCATCTGGGTGAACATCGGACCCGTCAACTTCCAGCCGGGTGAGTTCGCCAAGATCGCCCTCGCCCTCTTCTTCGCCGCCTATTTGGCCGAAAGTCGTGAGTTGATCAGGAACGGAACGTGGCGAGTCGGTCGGTTCCTGCTGCCCGAACCTCGTGACCTCCTGCCGCTTCTGGGCGCTTGGGGCTTCAGCGTGGTCTTGATGGTCGGTCAGAAGGATCTGGGCTCCAGTTTGTTGTTCTTCACCCTTTTCATCGTGATGGTGTGGATCGCCACCGAGAAGGCGGCCTTCATGTCGATCGGGTTGGGTCTGTTCGCACTCAGTGCCACCACCGCCTACTTCGTCTTCGATCACGTCCAGACGCGGGTGTCCATCTGGCTCGATCCGTGGCAGAGCTATCGCGGGCGCGGATACCAGATCGCCCAGTCGATGTTCGCTCTCGGCAGCGGAGGTGTCGGAGGGACCGGTCTCGGTCTCGGAGATCCCACTCGTATTCCCGAGGCCAAGAACGACTTCATCTTCGCCGCCATCGGCGAGGAACTCGGACTCTTCGGGGCCTCGGCACTACTCATCGCGTTCTTGTTGATCATCGGCGCCGGACTGCGCACGGCGATACGGGCCAAGAGGGACTTCGCGAAGTTGTTGGCCATCGGTCTGACGACCATCGTGGGAATGCAGGCCTTCATCATCATCGGAGGCGTCATCCGCGTCGTTCCCCTGACCGGCATCACCTTGCCCTTCGTCAGTTACGGTGGTTCGAGTCTGGTCGCCAATTACGTGCTGCTGGCGTTGCTGTTGCGCATCAGTGACAACACAGCCAAGCGTCTCGGTGAGGCGCCCGACCAGATGAGCGCGGTCGAGCGCTTCGAAGCGGCACGGGCTCGACGTAGGATCGCGCGTTCGGGAGTGACCGAATGAACCGACGCATCGGAAAACTCGCACTGGCGTTCTTCGCGCTCTACGTCGTTTTGTTCGCGCAACTGAACCTCATTCAGGTGGGTCGGAAGTCGACGCTCGACGACGACACCCGCAACACCCGGCAGACGGTGAAGAACTTCAACGACCCTCGGGGTGACATCGTCACCTCCGATGGAGTGGTGATCGCCACGAGTATCGCCAGCGAACCGGGTGACGACTTCGACTGGCAACGCACGTACCCGGAGGGGGACACGTACACCTCGGTCACCGGATACTTCACCTTCGCGTACGGCGCCACGGGCGTGGAGAAGGTGGAGAACGACGTGCTGGCCGGTCGCACCGCCGCCCAACAGATCTCCGGTATCGGTGCCCTGTTCAGTGGTCGCGACGTCACCGGCGACGTGGAGGTCACCATCGATTCGCGCATCCAAGAAGTCGCCAAGACCGCATTGGCTGGTCGCGAGGGAACCGTGGTGGTGTTGGAGCCGGCAACGGGTGCGGTGAAAGCGATGTATTCGTGGCCGACCTACGAAACGAACGTCGTGGCCACCCACGATGCCGACGAAGCAGAGGCCGTCTTCGGGTACCTCGACGCGGCTCCCGGCAAGCCGTTGCTCGTCAATGCCTACCAAGAGCGTTACATGCCCGGTTCGACGTTCAAGATCATCACCACCGCGACGGCTCTCGATGCGGGCCTGGTCGATGACACCACCATCTGGTCCGAAGAGTCCGAGTTCCTGCCCCCGCAGACGATCGATCCCATTCAGAACTACGGCGGCAAGGTGTGTGGTGGTGACCTGGTCGAGGTGTTTCGTCGCTCCTGCAACACGCCGTTCGCGCGAATGGCCATCGATCTCGGACCCGACGCCATGGTGGATGCCGCCGAACGATTCGGCATCGGCGCGAAGATACCCATCGATCTTCCGGCACCGGCGGCGAGTGAGTTCGGTGACGTCGACTACTTCGAACAAAACCTTCCACTGTTGGGAATCGGTGGCTTCGGTCAGGGGAACACGACCATGGTGCCGTTGCACATGGCGATGGTGGCCGCATCCGTCGCCAACGGGGGCGTGATGATGAAACCCCACGTGGTGGCCGCCACCTTCGACCAGGACGGTCGCGTCCTTCGTCGCACCGCCCCCACGGCGTGGCGCACCCCGATGTCACCCGCCACGGCCGATCGCCTCACGAACCTCATGGTCGAAGTGGTGAACAGCGGAACCGCATCGTGTTGTTTGCGTCTCTCGAACGGAGTTCAGGCCGCGGCCAAGACCGGCACGGCGCAGTTGAACATGGCCGGCGAACCCGAACGGAGCCACGCGTGGATCGTCGCCTTCGCCCCCGCCCAGGCTCCGCGCTACGCGATCGTGGTCATGTTGAAGGGCACCAATGCCGAGATCAGCGAGGGAACCGGTGGCACGCTGGCCGGACCCATCGCCAGTCGCGTGCTCGACGTGGCACTGAGCCGATGATTCGACCGAGTGCGACCCTCCGACCCCATTGAGCAGGGGCGACTCGGCCCTTTGGACCCTCGTCGGTAGCCTTGAACCATCTATGTCCGAGGCCGGCCCGACCACCATGAGCGACCGCTACGAGATGCAACACCGCATCGGACGTGGCGGTATGGCCGACGTCTATCTGGCTCGGGACCTCCTGCTCGACCGACTGGTCGCGATCAAAATCCTGTTCCCCGAGTACGCCACCGACCCGGCTTTCGTCGAGCGTTTTCGGCGCGAGGCGCAAGCGGCGGCGAACCTCAACCATCCCAACATCGTGAGCGTCTACGACTGGGGGCGCAGCAACAACACGTATTTCATCGCCATGGAATACGTCCCCGGCCGCACCATGGCCGAGGCCCTGCGCGACGTCGGTCCGGTGAGCCCCGACAAGGCAGCCGAAGTGGGAATCGAGATCGCCTCGGGCCTCGAGTTCGCTCATCGCAACAACGTCATTCACCGCGACATCAAGCCCGGCAACATACTGGTCGGCAACAGCGGATCCTTGAAGGTGGCCGACTTCGGTATCGCCCGCGCCTTGGGAAGCGCGGCGGACAGTTCGCTCACTCAGGTTGGCGCGGTCATGGGAACCGCCGCGTACTTCTCGCCCGAACAGGCCCAAGGTGGTCAACCCGATCCGCGCAGCGACCTCTATTCGCTCGGAGCGGTGTTGTACGAGTTGATCGCCGGTCGACCCCCTTTCACAGGCGACACACCGATGGCCATCGCGTACAAGCAGGTGCACGATCAGCCGCAGCCACTTCACGAGATTCGGAGCGACGTACCCCGCGCCTTCGAGGCGATCGTGGCCCGCCTTCTGGCCAAGGACCCCGCCAATCGTTACCCCAACGCGCAAGCGGTGCGCGACGATCTGCGTCGGTTCCGCGAGGGTTTGCCCGTGCAGGCGTTGGTGGCACTCATCAACCGCCGTGATGGTGATCCCACGCCGACGGCCTTGGACGCACCCACCATGGTGATCACGGACACCCCGCTCATCGGTCCCGATGACGGAGTGGATCCTCTGCCGCCGTCATCGAGCGCCGCCGCCCGCGCCGTCGATGCCGGGACCACCATGCCCCTGCCGCGAACCATCATCGTCGCGAACCCCGAGTTGGCCCCCGGATACACGCCCGGTGGTGGCGTGACCCCGCCGATCGACCTGCAACGTCGCCGCCGCAACATCGTGATCGCCGCCGTGTCGACCGTTGTCGTTCTCTTGATCGCGGCCGTGGTGGCCGTGGTGGCCGTGTCCGGTGGCGGGCCGACCAACACCACGTTCGCCATCCAAAGTGTCACCGGCCTGACGCTCGAAGAGGCCGTCACCACGCTCGAAGATGCCGGCCTCGACGTGATTCCGGTGGCCGAGGAAACCTCGACCGTCGATGCGAACGTGGTCTGGAAGCAAATTCCGGCACCGGGTGAACAGGTGAGCGAGGGTGACACCGTTCAGGTCATCTACAACCCGTCGAACGATCCGGTGCCGGTCCCCAACCTGGCCGGACTCACCGTCGAGCAGGCCCGTCTCGCACTCCTCGACCTCGGTCTCACCATCGGAACCATCACGATGCAGAACGACGCCAACGTGCCCGAGAACACGATCATCGCCACCACCCCCGCCGAAGGGGAGCAGGTGTTGGGCGGCGCGACGATCGACCTGATCGTCAGCCAAGGCAGTGGGATCGTGCAGATTCCCAATGTTCAAGGACAAACGAGTGAAGCCGCGCGGTCGGTGTTGGAAGGTGACCCCTTCGACTTCATCGTTTCGATCGTGCCCGAAGCCAGCGACACCGTCGAGTCCGGTCGGGTCACCCGCACGAGCCCGAACATCTCCAGTCAGACGACCAAGGGTTCCGCCATCACCCTGTACGTCTCGACCGGTCAGGCCACCGTTCCGGTTCCACCGGTCACCGGTATCACCGAAGCCGAAGCGCGATCGGCACTTCGTGGATTCGTCATCCGCGTCGAGTACATCGACGTTCCCACGGGCAGCACCAACGACGGATTGGTGATCGCTCAGGACCCGAGTGCCGGCGTGCAGATCGCCCCCGCCGGACGCATTCTCTTGAAGGTCGGCAAGGCAGCCACGCCGGCCACGACCACCACGGTGCCGAGCACCACCACCGTCTCGCCGACGACGACAACGACAACGACGACAACGACGACGACACCCTGACCTCGCGACCGTTCAGCGAGCGCACCCGTTCAAGAAGTTGCCCAACATCGCGTGTCCCGAACCGGTGAGGATGCTCTCAGGGTGGAACTGCACTCCCTCCACCGGCAACGAACGGTGACGAACACCCATCAGAGTGCCGTCAGCGGTGTCCGCGGTGACCTCCAAACACTCGGGCAAGCTCTCGGGGTCGATCACCAAAGAGTGATAACGCGTGGCGGTGACCGGGTTCTCGACGCCAGCGAACACTCCGAAGTCACGGTGACGAACCGGGCTCGTCTTTCCATGCATCAAGTGGGGGGCGCGCACCACTCGACCACCGAAGACGTGGCCGATGGCCTGATGCCCGAGGCACACGCCGAGCACCGGAATTCCGCGTTCGGCGAACGGGATGATCGCCTCGCAGATGATGCCGGCGTCCTCGGGTCGACCCGGACCCGGCGACAACAGCATCCCGTCCACGTCCAGGGCCAACGCCTGGTCGACCGTCAGGTCGTCGTTGCGGTGAACCAGCGGTTCGGCCCCCAACTCCCCCAGGTACTGGACGAGGTTGTAGACGAAGCTGTCGTAACTATCGAGCACCAGCACACGGGTCACCGTCCCAGCCTGCCACTACACTTCACGTCGTGGCACCCCCGAAAAGGAAAACAGGCGGACGCACGACCCCCAAGGGCACCAAGCCCGGGGAAGCACGACCGACGAATCCCACCCACAACGAACGCGGTGTGGCAGCGTCGACCCGCTACACCCCGCCGATCCCCTCGTACGTGAAGGAGAGTCCGCGCTGGGTGCCGATCCTGATGTTCGCCCTGTTCATCGTGGGTGCGCTCATCATCTTGCTCTACTACTTGGGCGCGGTTCCCGGGGGACGAAGCAACTATTATCTCGTGGCCGGTTTGGCGTTCATCCTCGGCGGTCTGTACACAGCGACCAAGTACCGCTAGCGACCCTGAACAGGCATTCAGCGTGAAGACGCAATCCCCAGCCTGTGGATAAACTGGGGGATAGTCACATCGATGTAACTCGTCGTTCACTCGACGGGAGCCACCAAATCCATGTCTTCCAGGCAGTGTCGCGGGGGCTCGGGGTCCTCCTCGGGGGCCAGCATCGTCTTGATCTCGAGACCGCACACGCTGCACCGGAACTTCACGTTCACCTTGCGGAGTTCACCCTCGGGCGGAGGCGGGGGCAGCGGTGTGGTCATGCTGCGCAACATGCCGACCCCGACCCGCCAGAGGAACACGAACAGCAGTGCGGCCCCGATCAACCAGATGACGCGGGCCAGATCCATGGCTCAGAGCCGCTCGATGATGGTGGCGTTGGCCATCCCGCCACCTTCGCACATGGTCTGCAGGCCGTAGCGACCGCTGGTGCGCTCCAGTTCGTGCAACAACGTCGTCATCAAACGCGCACCCGAGCAACCGAGCGGGTGACCGAGGGCGATCGCTCCACCGTTCGGGTTCACCTTCTCCATGTCGGGACGGAACTCCTTCTCCCAGGCCAACACCACCGACGCAAAGGCTTCGTTGATTTCGACGACGTCCATGTCGTGAATGCTCAGGCCGGACCGCTCGAGGATCTTGCGGGTGGCCGGGATCGGCGCGGTCAACATGTAGCGCGGATCGTCTCCGGCCAGGCTGAAGTTGACGAAACGAGCGCGAGGCGTGAGCCCGAGAGCCTTGGCCTTGGCCTCGCTCATGATGAGCAACGCCGCGGCGCCGTCGGTGATCTGCGACGAGTTGCCCGCCGTGACACGACCACCGTCCTCTTGGTTGCGGAACGAGGGCTTCAACTTGCCCAGACTCTCCATGCTCGTGTCGCGAATGCCCTCGTCCCGGGTCATCAGGTTCCCCTCGGCGTCACGAACGGGCAGGATCTCGCGCTCGAACCGACCTTCAGCGGTGGCGCGAGCGGCGCGAGTTTGCGACTGCACTCCGAATCGGTCCATGTCCTCACGCGTGATGTTCCACTTGTCGGCGATCATCTCGGCCGACACGCCCTGGGGCACGAGCCCACCCGCATCCTGATAACGCGCCACGGCTCGGGGGCCGAACGGCCAGCCGTACTTTCCGTCGGCCATCGCCGAGCCCATGGGCACACGCGTCATCACTTCGACACCAGCCGCCACCACGATGTCGTAGGCGCCCGCCATCACGCCCTGCGCGGCGAAGTGCGCGGCCTGCTGCGATGATCCGCACTGACGATCGATCGTGGTACCGGGGACGCCCTCGGGCCAACCCGCCGCGAGCACGGCGTTGCGCGCGACGTTCGTCGACTGCTCACCGACCTGCATCACGCAACCCATCACGACGTCGTCGATGAGACTGGGATCGAATCCGTTCCGCTCGACCATGGCACCCATGGCCTCGGCCATGAGGTCGACTGGGTGCCACTCTTTCAATTTGCCGTTGCGCTTGCCCAACGGTGTGCGAATGGCGTCGACGATCACTGCGGTGTTCATGGAAGGCTCCTTGTTTCGAATTGGCGACAGTCTGCTGTGTGTCGCCCGCTCGTCGCCAATCAGGAGCGAAACGGAGCAATCTTGGCCAGCGCACGCGCCATCGCGGCCACGTCGGCTTCGGAGAGGTCGCTGGCGAATGCCCGCTGTATGGCGCGGCGATACAGGATGTTCGCGTCGCGCCACACCAGTCGACCCATGCGGGTGAGACGAACCATGACGGCTCGGTTGTCGTCCTCGGTGGGGGCCGGCTCACGGGTGACGTATCCCCGTTCGACCAACGAATCGATACGACGCGAGAGACTGCTCGGAACCGCCGCCAGCAATTCGCACAACTCCTTCACGCGGAGCTGTTCGTCGTTCGCCGCCAGAACGGCCAGCAGATCGAATTGGGGAAGTGACAAATGGAACTCGTCGGCCATCTCGGCCTCGATCATGCGCGACACGACTTCGCCGGCCACTTGGAAGTTGCGCCACAGCGCCACGCGTTCCGCATCGAGTCTGGGCATCGCTCACCTCCCCGGGTGAATCTTCCCAGAAGATCGTTCAGGTTGCAACAAACGAGCGCACCAACTCCATCGCTTGCTCGATGGTGGCCCGCTCGCCGATGAGCTTGCGGAGCGGCATCAGTTGTCGCGGACGACTGACGCCGAGAGCGGCCACCAGTCGACCGTCGCTCTCGTACAACGCGACGAACTGACGCTCCTCCGGCGAGCCCACGACGATGCTCACCTTCTCGCCGCCCTCGGCCCGTCCGACGAACTGGATGCGCGCCGTGAACTGATCGCTCCAGAAGAACGGGACGTCGACGAAGGGCTTGGGTTCCTCGCCGCGCGCCACAGCGAGCAGATTGCGGGCCGCGGTCGCTCCCTGTTCGGATGCGGTGGTCCAATGCTCGACGCGCATCTCGCGGTCGTACAGATCGTTGTGCCAACGACACACGTCGCCGGCGGCGTACACCCCGGGCACGCCGGCGTTGAGCGTGCGGTCGCACACGACGCCGTCACGAACGGTCAGTCCCGAGTTCGCCAACCATTCGGTGGAGGGGGCGACTCCGATTCCGACCAGAACCACGTCAGCCGGCACCACCTCACCGGACTCCAACGCCACGCCGGCGACCACGCCCGGTTCACCCTCCACCAGTCCGCTCACGCGCACACCGAAACGCAGAACCACGCCGTTGTCCTCGTGCACCAAGGCGGCGTTGCGACCCATCTCGGCCCCGAGGCCACGAATCATCGGGGCCTCCAGCCCTTCGAGCACCGTCACCTCGCACCCACGACCACGGGCCGTGGCCGCCACCTCCAACCCGATGAATCCGGCACCGATCACCACCACTCGTCGCCCTTCGGCCAGCTCCTCGCGAAGGGCGAGCGAATCATCGAGGGTGCGCAAGGTGTGCACGCCTCGCCAAGTGGGTTGGTTGGGGAGGCGCTTCACGCTTCCTCCGGTGGCGATGATCAGTCCGTCGAAGGCGACGGTCTCGCCCGACGCCAACGAAACGGTTCGCTGGGTGGTGTCCAACGCCGTCGCGGGGGAACCGAGCTTCCATTCGAGGTTCAGCGCGGCGAGATCGTCGGCTTTGCGCAACACCACACGGTCGGCGTCCCATTCCCCCGACAGCACCTTCTTCGACAGCGGCGGACGGTCGTACGGCGCGCGGTCCTCGGCACCGACCATCACGATGCGACCGTCGAACTTCTCCTGACGAAGTGTCTCGGCGGCCCGCAAACCGGCCAAGGACGATCCGACGATGACAACGGTGTTCATGCGGACCTCATGTTACGTGGGTGAGGAATACCCCCATAATGTCCGAGTGAACGGCGACATTTTCTCGATCACGGATTCGCTCGATCCTCGCCTGGCCGACTACCGACACCTGCGCGACGCCGACATTCGTCGATC
>Ga0172376_10007198_pt1 | contig 11896 bp, 5 predicted proteins | sample Lak35m_FD_121114 | JGI IMG/M metagenome (GOLD analysis project Ga0172376, IMG submission 121114) | Freshwater microbial communities from Kabuno Bay, South-Kivu, Congo - kab_092012_35m | ecosystem: Environmental > Aquatic > Freshwater > Lake | place: Democratic Republic of the Congo: South-Kivu...
GCCCGAATGAAACTGCGTTTGGGCTCCGTGATTGCTGTCGGTCGTCCACATCGAGCGGACGATCGCCAGCTTGTCGACTTGCCTGGCGATGTGCGGGAACCAATCGCTGATTTCGATGCCGGTTTCGCCATGCTTGCGGAAGCCGACCTGCAACGGATAGAGGACGTTTCGCTGGTTGCCGTTGCCGTCGGGAACGACCAGCCGTTCGAGGGCCAGCCGCTGCGAGTTCTGAGCGTCGGCAAACGGCGTCTCGGCGATCGTCTTGCCGGCGTACCGAGTGAGCATCGGCTTGGGATCGAAGCTCTCGGCCTGGCTGACGCCGCCGTTCATGAAGAGCCAGATCACGCTCTTTACTTTCGGCGTGAAATGCGGCTGGCCCGTCGGCGGATACCACTCGCCATCGCGACCGTAGCCGTCCCGTTGCAACATCGCACCGAGCGCCAGAGTGCCGAAGCCGAGTCCGATATCCGCAAGAAATGTGCGGCGGTTGTTCATGTTCATCGACTTCCTGTGGAGTCAGCGCAATGTCACGAAATCATTGTGATTAATCAGCGCCCAGACAAAATTCGATCGAGCAGCGACGGAAGTGCCGCTGGGGAGTTTCTGCCACGTTTCCAGGGCGGCACGGCTTATAGCGAGTTCGTCCGCACCAGGATTGATTCCTGTAACGAGTCGGAACGCGTTGCGAATAAATGTCTCGTCGTCCGCTGATTTTTCCGTGAGTCGTTTCGCAATCTGCTCGGCGGCCTCGAGAGCCAGCGGGCTGTTGGAAAGAGCGAGGGCCTGCTGCGGGACAATGCTCTGCTCGCGGCGGTAACAGTCTTTGACCAGCGCTTCGTCAAACGTCGTCAGGAACAGGTTTCGTTCGTTGTTGGAATGGAAGAAGTACAGGCTGCGTCGCATTGAGGTCGCTTGCCGGGCCGAGGGAACGGACGGTCCGCCACGCGTGAAATCGAGCGTCCCCGCCATCGCCAGCAGGGAGTCGCGTACCAACTGCGATTCGATCCGGATCGGCACGCGCCGCCAGAACAGTTGGTTGTCCGAGTCCCTTGCCGCCAGGGCTTCAGCCCCGGACAAAGACGAACTCAGCCGATACGCGGCCGAGTTGGCGATCAGCGAATGCAGGTGCTTCATGCTCCAACCGCTGTCGATCAACTCGCTCGCCAGCCAGTCGAGCAATTCGGGGTGCGTCGGGGGCGTGCCCTTGCGGCCGAAGTCGAACATGGTCGGGACGAGCGGTTGCCCCATGTGGCGCGTCCAGATGTGATTGACCGCCACGCGGGCCGTGAGCGGGTTGCGGCGGTCGGTGATCCACTTCGCCAAAGCCGTGCGCCGGCCGCTGCTCTGCGGAGGGAACTTGACCTGCGGGTCGTCCTTCCCGGAGTTGAAGAACCGCGTCGGCGTCCACATCGCGCCGACGAACGGTGTGAAAGTGTCGGTCGGTTTGACTTCGGAACTCACGGCGGCGACCGATTTTTCCAGCGCGTCGCGATCAGCCTTCAGTGCTTTCTCGGCGGCTTCCTTCTTGTCGCTCGCGGCTCGTCGCACCTCGTCTTCGGCAAGGGCAACCCGGTGCCGAGCCTTCGCGACTTGTGCCTGACGTTCCGCTCGCACCGCCGCCGCAACCAGGTCGGGTTCGCTGTTCGCGGCTCGCGTGGCGGCGACACGACGTTCGACGTTGGCGAGTTCGGCTTGAGCGACTGCGACCGCTGCATCGGCGATGGCCAATTCCCGCTGCACATCGGCGACCGACAACTTTTCCGGCATCGGCGGCCTGGCGGCGGCAAGCGGAGCGGCCGCTGGCTTTCGCAACTCAATCGCCGAATCGAGCGGGCGGATTGAAAACTCCTGCACGACCGCCAGCGCGTCGAAGGTCGTCAGTTGCATCGTCCCCGTGCGGCGAGCAACCGGCGATTCAAACGCGACGAGCGGTTCGCCATCCAGAGACGCATTGATCAGCGTGCCGCGAGCCTGTACGCGCAACAGGCAGGAATGGTTGAGCTTGATCGGAATCAGCCGCATCGCGCTGCCGCTCGGATATTGCCATTTCCCGCCCTGCTGAAACGCCGCTTGAATCTTCGAGCCACCCGCGACGGCGCTGATGTAGACGTTCTGCTCGCTGTCGGTCGCGCCGGCCGATTGCGTCGGATCGTCCTGGCTGACGTCGACGGCGAGCCCAACGCTCCGCCAATGACTCCCGCCGACGATCGTGAACCGGACCGACACATCAAAATCCTGCGGTGGCTTGCCAAGCCAACGTAACGCGGCCCGGTTCGCTCCATCTTTCTTCTGCGACAACCGGCCCGATTCGTGAACCCACTCACCGCCGAACAGTTTCCACTTTGCGGCGTCCAGGGTCTCGAAACGCTCGGCGATGAGTGGCGGTTGAGCAGCCGGTTCGGCGGTCGTTGCAACTGGTCTGGCGTCCGGCTGCACGACCGGCTCGCTCTTCGATTCTGCTTCCGCCTTCTTCGCGGCTTCGAGCTTTTCCAGCGTCTTCTGCCTGTCCGCTTCCGCCGTCGTCAGCCGCGACCTGGCCGACGCCAGATGAGCGTCGAGTACCCACGCGCGCCGCTCCGGCTGCCACGCATCCACCGGCAGCGAGACCGGTTCGATCTTCAATTCGCCGAACGACAGAAACGCCGGCACCCCCGGCGCGATGACGCGCGACTTATCCGGGTTCCGTTCGTCGCCGCGGACGTACCGGTAAGTCGGTTCGTCGAGCAAGCCGTCGAACGCCCGGGGAACGCCGTCGCGAGCCAGATCCGCTTCACCCGGAACCACGTCCATCCGCACGTGATACGGTTCGAAGAACGCCCGCAGCCGGTAGTAATCGGTCTGTTCCAGCGGGTCGTACTTGTGGTCATGACAGCGCGAACAATTGACGGTCAGCCCGAGAAATCCTTTGCCGACGTGCTCGACTGTCTCCTCCATCCACTGCGGACGGTTGAAGAGCCAGTAGTTGCGTGCGAGGTACCCGGTTGCCCGCAGCTTGCCGAGGTCGTTCGGATGCAGCTCGTCGGCGGCGAGCATCAGCCGGACCATCTCATCGTACCTCATGTCTGCGTTGAGCGATTCGACGATCCAGTCCCGCCAGTGCCAGATGTGCTTCTGGCTGTTCCGCAGTTGGTCGCCCAGGCCCCACCAGTCGCTGTAACGCCAGACGTCCATCCAATGCCGCGCCCAGCGTTCACCGTGCCGCGGGTCGTCGAGCAGCCGCCTGACGGTCGCCTCGTACCATTGCGGCGACGGGTCGGCTTCGCAGGCGGCGATTTCTTCGAGCGTCGGCGGGATGCCAATCAAGTCGAGATGCAACCGGCGCAGCAGGATGATTCGCGGAGCCTCGGGCTGCGGCTTGATCCCGCGTTGCTCGTGCCGCTGCCACAGGAAGGCGTCGATCGGGTTGCGGCCCCAGCCCGTTCCTGCTGGCGGCACCGCGGGTCGGGTGATTGGCTGAAAGGCCCAGTGTTTCGAAGGGTCGGCTTCGGGTTGTTCATCCGCCGGCCCCTTCGCCCCCGCGGCGATCCAGCGACGCAGCGACGCAATCTGCGCGGCCGTCAACGGTTCGCCCTCCTGTGGCGGCGGCATTCGTTCGGCGGAGTCGGCCGCCATGACTCGCCGCAAGACCAGACTCGCGTCGACGTCGCCCGGTTTGACCGCCGCTCCGGACTCGCCCCCTTTCACCGCGAACGCCGCCGTATCGAGCCGCAGGTTCGCTTCCTGCTTCAAGGCTCCGTGACACGCGAAACACCGCTCGCGCAGGATCGGCTTCACATGCTGAAGATAGTCGGCGTCCTCCGCGGCGAGTCCGGCTGCCGCTGACAAGGTCAGGAGTGTCATACTCATGACAATCAGCCGGTGCGATGCCCTGCCGCGTTGAGATATCAGCCAGCGTTGCATGCCATTGCTTTCTGAAAAGGACAGGCTGGTAACGATCATTTCGCGAACCTGCTCGGCTGCCAGCAGGCATGCATCGCGGCGTAACCGGCGGGGACGCCGGTCAGTGCGTACTCCTGTCGATCGGCCAGTCGCATGACAAACAGATTTCGCACACCGCCGCGTCTCGAGCCATAGCCAAGCCACTGGCCGTCCGGCGAAGGCTTCGGGTGATAGTACGTCGTCCCGTCGGCGGAGTCGGTGAGTTGCTCGTTGCGGCCATCGAGTGTGACTCGGAAAAGCTCGACGTTGTTGCCGACCCTGGCGGTGTAGAAGACCGCCTGCCCATCGCTCGACCACACCGGGATATCGCTGCTGCCACCGTGATAGTCGGGGACATCAAGGAACTCAGTCACGCCTCGATAACCGCCGCGATCGGCCAGCTTCCTGAGGCCGCTTCCATCTGCCTTCACGACGTGCGGATGGCAGTCGTAGTGCTCACCGGAAACGAACAGCAGCCACTTTCCGTCAGGCGACCACGACGGGACGAAGACAAACGGATGACCGGTCTTCACATGGATGCGATTCGAGCCATCGGCATCGGCCAGATAGACCTGATAGTTCTCGTGATACGAAATGCGCAAACCATCGGGCGAACTGCTGAAGCCATACGTGAAGCCGTTCGAGCTCTTCGTCAGGTCCGTCTTGTTGCGGCCATCCCGGTCCATGCGAAACGGCTTCGAGTTGCCCTCAATCAACGCGGTGAAACCGAGCTTCGTCGGATCGTTCGGCCAGAAGAACAGCCCCGAGTTGTAGAAGCTGACTCGTTCCACTCCGGTGACGTTCTCCGCTTGACCGGTCGCGACATCGACGAGATACGAGTCCACCAACCAGCTCTCCGGAGTAAAGCGAAACGTCTTGTGCTGCTCTTCCCACTGAGCGTTCGCAGCACTCTCCCAACCTCGTAACACAACGGCTGTCTTGCCATCCGGAGACCAACCCGCGAACTGCGTCCAGACTCCAGGCTCGTTCACAAGCTCGCTGCCAATCGCACGTCGCTCAGTGCCATCCGCCTTCACGAGCATCGCCCGATTGGTGCTGACATTCGGCTGGCGTCCACCGGACAGATTCGTCCGGTGCTCGTTGTAACCAACGAGCGGCAGCGTCATCGGCGGCTCCTCAGCGTGCGACGATCCACCCAGAAGCAGAAGCAGGCAAGCGGCAAGAATTTGCTTCATCACAGTTCGACCTCACAAAGGGGGGGAACCGATTCAGCTTGCAGTGCCCCCATTCATCGGGTTCCGGCCTCGCCCCATGACTGGGGGCACTGCGAGCAACGACCGCTTCAGCCCAGTAGTTCCGGAACGACGTGGGCGCGGGTGAGGTCGGGGTCTGTCAGAGTCTCATTGCGGCCGTCGTGGTCGAAGGTCAGGCGTTGGTGGTCGAGACCCAGGCAGTGGAGCAGCGTGGCGTGCAGGTCGTGCATGCTGACGACGTTCTCGATCGATTCGTAGCCGAATTCGTCCGTGCTGCCGTGCGAACAGCCGCCCCTCATGCCGCCGCCCGCGAGCCAGATTGAAAAGCCTCGGCGACTGTGGTCACGACCATTCGCTCCCTGCGAGACCGGCGTGCGACCGAACTCGCCCATCCAGACGACGAGCGTCGAATCGAGCAAGCCGCGTTGCTTGAGGTCCTTCACCAGGGCGGCGGACGGTTGATCGAGCTGCGCGGCGACGCCTTTAGTTGCATTCGCGTTGTCGGCATGCGTGTCCCACGGTTGGCCGCGCAGGTAGACGCCGACGAATCGCACGCCTTGCTCCAGCAGTCGCCGAGCCAGCAAACAGCGCGTGCCATAAGGCGCGGTGCCGGGTTGATCGATGCCGTAGAGCTGGCGAGTCGCTTCGGTTTCTCCTGAGAGATCGACGGCGGTCGGCACGGCGGACTGCATGCGTGCGGCCGTCTCGAAGTCCTGCAGGCGCGCTTCGAGATCGGTGTTCTCTGGGAAGCGTTCGAGGTGCTCGGCGTTGAGCTTCTGAATCAGATCAAGCTGCCGTCGCCGCGCGGCCGCGGGGACTCGATCGGGCGTGCGCAGGTTCAAGACGGGCGCGGTCGAGAGATCGCCAGTGTTGAATGCTGTCCCCTGATACTGGGCCGGCAACCAGCCTGCAGACCAGTTAAGCGTGCCGTTGATCGGCAACCCGCCGGGATCGGGCAGGACAACGAACGCAGGCAGGTTGCGGTTGAGCGAACCGAGGCCATAGGTCAGCCACGAACCAAAGCTCGGCTTGTCGGTGGCGATGGGGTGTCCGCTGTGAGCGATCCGCAAAGCCGTTTCGTGACAGACCGACTCGGTCGTCATCGAGCGGACGAGCGTGATGTCGTCGGCGATCGACGCGATGTGAGGAATCAGTTCTGAGAGTACCATTCCCGACTGCCCCGCCGGACGGAACTTGAACGGCGAGCCGAGCAGATTGCCCGACGCTCCCGGCGACAGCGTTTCGACCTTCGCGCTGCCGGGGTACGGCTTGCCATTCATGCGGACCAGTTCGGGCTTTTCATCGAAGAGGTCCATCTGACTGGGTCCACCATTTTGAAAGAGCACCACAATGCGCTCGGCCTTCGGCGGATGATGAGCCACCTGGAAGTGTCCGCGCTCCGCGGCCTGCAGCCAGTTGAAGGCAATCGTTCCGAGCATTCCGCCCGCCGTGCGTCCGAGAAAGGCGCGACGGCTTGCCCGTGATTCGTGCTGGGGTTCTCTCGTGGAACAGGCATCCCGGCTGTCATTTTCGTTGCCCCCCTGACAGATGCCGACAGGCTGTCCAACGCTGACAGTCTGGGAGCCTGCTCCACGATGACTGGCCATTGTCGTCTCATTCGTCACGGCATCACTCCACATACAGGAACGCATTGCTCGCCAGCAGCATCTGGCAGAAATCGGCGACAGCCCAGCGAGCGGCGTCGGCACCGGAGTACTGGCTGCGTTGACTCTCAATGAACTCGACCGCGACGGTCGCTTCCTTCTCACTCGGATCGCGACCCACAGCGATGCGCCACGCTCGACGTACAAGGTCCGTCGATGAGCCGTTTGCTTCGGCGAGCAGTCGCTTACTGAATGCCTCAGCCCGCGCAACGACGAAGTCCGAGTTAAGCAACGCCAGCGACTGCAACGGTACCGTCGATGAAGGCCGCGTCGTGCAGATAGTCGCGACCGACGGCGCGTCGAAGACTCTCAAGAAGCTCAACGTCTGCGAGCGTCGTTGTTGCAGGTAGACACTTCGCCGCAACGCACCGGGAACCTGCTCATCCACAACAACTTCACCGATGGCGGTTTGCCGAGTCGGTACATACGGACCAAAGGGCTTCGAATCCAATTGCTGAGCGACGACCAGCATCGCATCGCGAATGACTTCAGCTTCGAGTCGCCGGACCGCCCAGCGCCACAACAGTCGGTTATCGCGGTCTTTAGCCAATGCTTCCGGGCGCGGAGCTGATGACTGCCGGTACGCCGCCGAATTGACGATCCGCCGATGCAGCGCCTTCTGACTCCAGCCGTCGATAACAAAACCTGCCGCGAGTTCTTCCAGCAGTTCGGGATGAGACGGCAACGCACCGCTGATGCCGAAGTTGTCGGTCGTCGGCACGATGCCTCGACCGAAGTACTGCCGCCACACTCGATTCACATGCACGCGAGCCAGCAGCGCCGCCGGTCGACTGTTGGGCCGCAGCAGCCAATCCGCAAACGCGGTACGACGTCCGGTCGTCGCGGCATCAGGAGCGATGCTCGGCGCGACATACTCTTCACCGGGTTCGCTCAAGGCCGACAGAGCCATCGGCGGCACGTCGCCTTCACGCAGGTGATAAAGACCGCGCGTCAGCAACGGCACGACCGGCGGCTTCGCGGACTTGTCGCTGACCCAGGCGATCGCGCGACCGGGTTCCGCAGTGCGCTGCGACTCGATGGCCTTGTGCTGCTTCTCGTACTGAGCGCGGCGTTCTTCGATCGACTTACGCAGCGCCGCGATGTCGATCGAATCGTTGTTTGTCGCGGGGCTCCGTTCGATACGCACGTTGTCCACCACGAAACTACGGCCGATGCAGTGGAAGAACGCGAAGCCGCCGTCGGGCAGATCGGCTGCGGTGAGATTCAACGTCGCTCCGTCCGGCAGACCATCAACCAGGTGTTCGAGCCGAAACTTGCTCTCGCCCAGGTTCGTGACGCGGACACCGTAATTCCGACCGGGCACATAGCCTTGCGCCCCGATTGAGCCGATCGGCCTCGAATCGGTGCCTGGATAATCGCGATAGATCGTCGTCTCGGTCGTCGGGTTGCCGTCGATCAGAATGTTGCCGCCCTCGATCCGACCGGAATCATCGAAGTCATGCACGGCGATGTTGTAGCCCAGGCGTTCGGCAGGTCCGCCTTGCACCTTGTTGTCGACAAGGTCGAACGTCGCCTGAATCCACGATCCGCTTTCATCGGGCGACCAATCGAACGCGCGCGCCGTCGACAACCATGCTTCACCGGGCCCCGCGATGATCTGCAACGCTCCGTCCTGAATGCGCGCCGCATTCGGTTGAGCCCCATCAAACGCAATGGCGCCGCTAGGCTTGTCGTCTCCCGGTGCCGTCGCTGACCAGCGCGATTGCCAGCCATCGCCGAACGCTTCCTCGAACAGCAACTCCGCAGGCTCGCGGTTTGCGGCCAACCACTCGGAGTACTCGGCCTTCAACTTCGCGAGCTGCTGCTTCAGGTCGCTTTCGCGCTGTTCCCACTGCTCCTTTTCGCCCGGCAGGTACGCATAGATCACGCGGTCCTTCGGGTTGATCCAGTCCTGCGGATTGAAGGCCGGAAACAGGATCGCCTGTAATTGATAGTATTCACGCTGCGTGATCGGATCGTATTTGTGATCGTGACAGCGAGCACAATGCACCGACAAGCCGAGCAACGATGTCGCCGTTACTTGCACGACGGCTTCGAGCGCCGCGCGGCGATCAATCTCGAACGCTTCCGGCTCCTGCACGCCGATGTCCGAACCGTCTTGGCCGTTGCGCAGGAAGTGCGTTGCTTCGAGCAGGTCGATCTGCTCCGGCGTTACCGGCTGACCGGGACGAAAGCCGGCCATCTCGTCGCCGCAGAGCTGCTCGCGAATGAAGCGATCGAACGGCTTGTCGGCATTGAGCGAGCGAATGACATAGTCGCGGTAGCGATACGCGAGCGGCCGATCGGTGTCGGCACTGAAGTAGCCGTTCGAGTCTGCATAGCCCGCCGCATCGAGCCAGTGCTTGCCCCAGCGCTCGCCGAACCGCGACGACGCCAGATACCGCTCGACCATCCGCTCATAAGCTTGAGCCCCCGCGTAGTTGACGAAATCGTCGATCTCCTCAGTCGTCGGCGGCAAGCCGGTCAGATCAAGGCTCACGCGACGGATCTGCGTCTCACGGTTTGCTTCGGGACTGAACGTCAGCTCGACGGCTTGCTGTTGGGCCGCGATGTGTGCATCGAGCGAACTCCTGATCGACGCTTGCTGCTGAACCGCCGGAACGGCCGGCCGCTTCAACTTCTGAAAAGCCCAGTGCGCATCTCCGGTAACACTTGCTGCATCCGGCTTCGGCAACCCCGTCGCACCGGCCGCGATCCAGCGTTTCAAAACATCCTTCTCATCGGCAGACAGAGGCGTGCCTTCGGGCATCTCGTCCTTCTCAACCAACTGCCACAATCGGCTCTCCGCCGGCTTACCGGGGACGATCACCGCGCCATTCTTGCCCCCGTGCGCGATCCCCGCCGGAACCCCGAGGTTCAGCTTCCCATTCTGCTTGAGCGGCCCATGACACTTCACGCAGCGATTCTTGAGCAACGGCCAGACGTCGCGATTGAAGTCCGGCGCATCAGCATCCGCCGCAGCAGCCGAACCCATCGCCATCAACACGGCCGCAAGTCCCATCGCAATGATCGCCGCCAGAATCTTCCGAAGACGGTCGCACGGACTGCGAGTCAGGCACTGCTGTCGCGAAAGCTCCTCGCCGCGGAGAATCGCTCGGCGCGAGTGAGAGTGCAGGAGACTCATGACGATCTCGCTTTCGATTCGACCGCAATGTCATGCGGATCTGAGAGCGCGAAAGGCAAGCAAAGCTTCGACAGGGGCACTGGCAGTCTCCTCATCATGGATCATTCTCCGCGCAGTTGCTGGTCCGTTGGAGAGGTGATGAAGTGAAACGCAGTGAGTTTCGCCGAACGCATGACAAACCGGTGCCGCACGGGCTGACCAGCTTCATCGCGGATCTCGACCCAGATTTCGCCCAGCCCGTGACAGGCGGCGTTGAGCACGAGTCGGTTGCCGGAAAAGATGATTGGGGAAGTCGTGAACTCGCCGCCACGCGACCCGGCGTCGGCTGAGACAAACCCGTCCAGACGCTGCACGGTCCGAAAAATGGCTTCGCCTCGGCGGCCCTCTTTTTCCGCTCGTTCTTTCTCCTCGTGTGTCCGGCGGGATTCATCGTAGTACTGCGGGATTTCGTCCCCGCGACGCAGCATCCCGATGCCCATCATCTGCAGGCCGCAATCGAGGTCGCCGTCGGTCGAAGTCCACAGCGACGTCCGGCCGTTGAGCCCCTGATAGAGATGGCAGACGCCGTTGTGCTCGACGACGCAGGGCGCGGTCTGAGCCGCCACGTTGATCGCCCCGGCCCTCATCGGAGGATTGACGACCAACTGCACTCCCTGCTTTTCGGCGATGAATCGTTCGTCGATGAAAAGCTGCTTCCGCGAGCCGATGTCGAGCACCTTGACGGCTAACGCAGGTCCGGGCGAAGCAGCGGGTGGTTCGTGAGCACGCGACGCGGTCGTGAATGCCAGAACGAAAGCGGCCAGACTGAATCTCAGGGCGTGGTGCATCTTCCCGTCCCTTCTTCCAATTAGCGTTCCTCCTCGGTTTTTCGCGGTTCCCATCACAACACTCCCGGAATCACTTTCCAGCTCTGAGCCACTCCCGTCAGCCGTTCCTGCCGGCCGTTGGACTCGACGAACAAATCGTCGGGATGCAGACCCAACGCGGTGAGGATCGTTGCGTGCAGGTTTTTCACGGGCTGCGGTTGCTCGATCGCGCGCAAGCCGATGTCGTCGGTCGCTCCGATCACGCTGCCCGCTTTCACACCGCCGCCCGCCATCCAGATTGTGAAACCATACGGGTTGTGATTGCGTCCGTTGTTGCCCTGCATCATTGGCGTGCGGCCGAACTCGCTGGCCCAGATCACGAGCGTCGTGTCGAGCAACCCGCGCTGCTTCAGATCATCGAGCAGCGCCGCGACTGGCTGATCGGTCTGAGCAGCGTTGCGGCGGTGATAGTCAGTGCTGTTGTCGTGCGCGTCCCAGCCGTACTTGTCGACCGCGTTGTAGGTTTGAACGAAGCGAACACCTTTCTCGATGAGTCGTCGCGACAACAGGCACATCCGGCCGTAGAGTGCCTTTGCGCTGTTCGAGTCATGCAAGCCGTAAGCGTCCTGTGTCTCCTTCGTCTCGCTGGTCAGTTCGCCGATATCGAGCGCCGCCGACTGCATGCGATAAGCCAACTCATACGAAGCAATGCGGCCATCAAGATCGAGCACTCCCGGTCGTTCGGCAGCATGCTTGCGATTGAGTGCCTGCGCGAAGTCGAGTGTCGAATGTTGGACATCCGCGAACTCCGCAGGCGGTTGCAGGTTGAGTACGGGCGAGCCTTCATGTCGGAATTGCGTGCCTTGAAACGCAGCGGGCAGAAAGGCGTTGCTCCAGTTCTGAGACCCGCCGAGCCCGCCGACTTTGTAGAGCAGCACGAACCCCGGCAGATTCTGATTGAGCGACCCGAGCCCGTAGGTCACCCACGAGCCGAGGCTCGGCTTGCCTCCGAGGATCGCTCCCGTATTCATGAGGTAGGTCGCGGGCGCGTGATTGGAGCTCTCGCTGAACATCGACCGCACCTGACAGAGCTTGTCGATGTGCCGCGCGGTATGAGGAGGCAAGCCGAGCCTCGGCTCGTGGGTGACC
>Ga0172376_10007199_pt1 | contig 11895 bp, 14 predicted proteins | sample Lak35m_FD_121114 | JGI IMG/M metagenome (GOLD analysis project Ga0172376, IMG submission 121114) | Freshwater microbial communities from Kabuno Bay, South-Kivu, Congo - kab_092012_35m | ecosystem: Environmental > Aquatic > Freshwater > Lake | place: Democratic Republic of the Congo: South-Kivu...
AATTTATGCATCAAGATACTATTAATTTATGCATCAAGATACTATTAATTTATGCATCAAGATACTATTAATTTATGCATCAAGATACTATTAATTTATGCATCATAAGCGAAATAAATAGCACCTAACGCTAGAATTACAGCTACTATTAACTTATTATTTAAAGGTTCGTCATAAACTAGATAACCAAAGGCTGTTGCTAAAACAATACTTAAGGCTGACCACATCACATTTACTTTACTTAAAGGAAATTTATGATAAGCATAATGTAATAAATAACCAACCATTATATATGCAGAAAGCCCAAACATTAAGTGCAAAGATTCGGAGTCACTTTGTTTAATAGTATTTTGGGCAATTGCCTCTACTACAGCTAAACCTAAAACAATAAAAAGCATCTCGTCAATGACAGACTCTTCCATCCATTTTTTTATTTTATTACTTAATGATTCCATTAATAATATTCAATAAAAAAATTAACTAATATTAAAATTTAATAGCATTAAAAAATGCCTGATAATCTGTTAACTCCACAGGGTCTTTATTAAACGAACAGCTGGTTTTGCCTAATAAAAATGTCATATGGTCAAAGTTTTCACCATATTCAGCCTTTTTTCTTCCATAATAAATCATAAATCCTAATAAGATGATAATCCCCACTACATAAGTTATATATTTTTGATAAGTTTCAAGTTGTTGTCTTTCTTGATCTTCTGTTTTTTCGTGGTCTTTATAAACTTGTAAAATATAAATAACAGATAAACCAATAATAAATGCTAACCACCATTTGTAATCCATCCTAGTTGTTAAAATAAAAATAATATAGAATAACAATGTAAATAACATTTGTGTTCTTGGACTATCACTCCACTTAGACTTACTATCTACAAGTACAACAAAAAAGTACATAGTCATGAATCCTAATAGATGTTTTAGCCACATATTTGTATTTAAAGCTTCTTGTGTTCTACATCCAAATAAGTTTGCTAAAAAGTTACCAGAAATAATCAAATATAATATAAAAATACTTTTTGGAGAAGTCAATACAATATCTTCAATTGTGGACATTTTTATAATATATATTAACAAATTAATTTAATGTTAATTTAAAATTAATCAAACATTTATATTATTATGTCCTACAGAGATTTACCAGCTGGTAGGGAACGTATGCTAGCATATGCTAGAGAAGTTGATATGCGGAATAGAACAAGTAATATAAGTACGCCGGAGGCTATAGCTACAGTATTAACAGGTATACGAAGAACTCATTCACCTTTTAGAATGTCACAAGATATTGTATTTGGAACAATAAGAGCAAGCCGTTCAAGAGTAGAAAGAATGAATAATCTTCAAATTTCTCCATTTTATGAATATGAATTTTTATCAGAATTACCATCAGTTAAAGTAGGTCTTATATCCAATGATTTAATTAAAAAGTCAAAAATAGACACTAGTAAAGGGATGTCTTTTTGTTCTATTTGTCAACAAGATATTTATTTGGATATTATTAGAAAGTTAGACTGTACACATCATTTTCATGTAGATTGTATTGATAAATGGTTTGTAGAAAATAAAAAATGTCCACAATGTCGTTTTGAACTTTAATAAAAATTAGGACCCGGAGGTCCTAATTAGGTATCTGTTTATTTACATTTTTCGTACAATCACACCAGTGCGCCTTATTATTTATTCCACATCCGATGGTTTTTCAATTAATTTAATAATATTTTTCATCCAAGAATCGTCATAATTTTTAATATCACTAATGTTCCATCTACTTAATACTAAATTTGACATTTTATATTTTTTGTTTACTAATTGTTCTATTTGTTCTTCAATACTATTTTGAATTTGTAAATTATAAATAGTTACATCTTTTGTTTGTCCAATGCGATGAATACGGTCCATAACTTGAATCATTTTAGCATTATTCCACCAAGAATCCATTAAAACAAGGTGATTCGATGCGATAAGATTAATACCTTCTGAACTAGACATTAAAGATACAAAGCATATTTTAATATCTTTATTGTTTTGGAATTCGTTAATAGCTTCAGTTCTTTTCTTTAAAGACATATCTCCCTGTAATGAAACAAACTTCAAGTTTTTTAAGTTTTCATCATTTTCAAAAACATGTTTAACAATTTTTAACATACTTACCCATTGACTAACTACTACAATTTTTTCATTATTACAAATAACTTTCTTAGTTATTTCTATAAGTTTTTGAATTTTAGATGAATACTTAAATTCGTCAATATTAATAATATCTTTTAAAACTTCTTTACTTTTATTTTCATTGACTGGATGAATATCATCAACATAACTTCGACATTTAGGACAATTAACAATTCCTGCATTAATCATTCTGTTCCAACATCCTCTACAACATTTATGTCCACATGGTTCGGCGATATAATCAGCTATAGTATCATAACAAATAGGACATTCTTCTTCAATATTTTTTGATTCATTGAAGAATTTAAGACGTTCAATCGCTTCTCGCATATTATTAGTACCTTTTAAACGCTCCATACATTGTAATATTAACCACGGACTATTACATGCTTGTTTAAGACGTAAAATATATACCATAACATTGCTATGTAAGATTTTTCTCATTGAACCATCAATATCTTCAAAAACTTGTCTATTTAGTCTGTCAATACGTCTAACAAGTGTTTTCATACGCACTTGCGAATATTCTTTTAAAGCGTTGTAAAATTCTTTTTCCATATCACTAAATTCTAATTTTAGCTTAATTTCATCTTTTGATTTTAACTCTTTCAATACATCTGACTTTCTAAGAGATAATCCATATTTTTCAATCCAATTATTTAATATTTGTAATCCATTTAAACTTTTTGAGATTGTATTAGTCCATTCTTTTTTAGAATCAATTCCCTCGTAACCAAGAAATTTAAAGTATGCAAATGCATCATTCGGTTCATTGAAGATTGGGGTTGCAGTAACAACCCATTTTTTAATATTGGCAGTGTATGATTCTCCTAAAAACATAATACTCTTACTAACATTAGAGTATGTATTTCTTATATAATGAGCCTCATCCAATACTATTCTTTCGAATTTAACTTTTCTTAAAATACTAGTTTTGTCAAATTCTTTACCATTAAATTCACGAGAGACAATTGAATATGAAGTTATATAAATAAGTTGCTTATCGTTAACTTCAATTGTATCACGGTTACTACCATAATATTTCACTACACAAAGTCTTGAAATATTAGTATGTTTTTTAATTTCATTCATCCAATTATCGACTAATCCAGCTGGACAAATTATAATAGTTTTTAATGGATTATCGCATACAAGAGATAATGTAGAAATAGATTTTCCTAATCCTGCTTCATTCAATAACATTCCTCCATCATATTTATTTTCATGATCTTTCATCCATTTAACTGTTTTAACTTGAAAATCCTTGAGAGATGTTGTTAAGTTAAATTTTTTTGACATCTTCGACAATTTATTTAACTATTTGTTTTAATTCATTTTTTTATTTTTATACAATCATTAAGATGGAGGAAGTTACTCATATATATGCCGTTTATTGTAAAGATGAAAATGGAGTAACTATACTTAAAAAAGCATATAAATCAAAATTCAAAGCATACGAATATGCTATTAATAAAATAACTACATTATTAAGTATTATTGATAAAGACTATAAAGAAAATTCAGAAAACCATATATTACCAGTTGGTGCACAAGTAATATATACTTTATATCAAATGAAAAATGGCAATATTTATGAACAATATGAATATTTTAAAGAACATTGTGTTAAATTTTTTCAACATACTGCTAGAAAACCTGTTATGTTTTATGTATGTACACTTGAATTACATTAATCTATCTTAACTTTTCTCAAAGTTTTATGATATTTTGGTTGAATATTTTTAAAATCTTCAGCCTTTTCTCTTAAATGCAAAATATTCGTAATATTATGATAAAATAATACACATTCTCTTTCACCAGAAAATATTTCACCGTCATATGTAATAATACTTGGTATACATGTTATATAAGCTGGAAAATCAATTATATCTTTTTCTACTATATCTGGTTCTAAATCGTAATTCAAATAGTCTAAATAAAGTAATATTTTAGCGATAATACTATCATTACTATTATCATACAATATATAAGTCATAATAATAATACAAAGTATTTTAATTCACAAATTTAAACAAATATTTTATATTTGCATATATTAACTCGATGCCTCAATATTGTTCGCCATCTAAAAAGCCACATAAATATTTAAATACATGTTATGATGCAGAAGATATTAAATCTATGGCAATAGCATTTAATAAATATATTAAAACATCTAAAATATGTAAAGATAGTAAATGTATCAATCCTAAACCAATTGATATTAATCAATCTGATACAGAATTATATAATCAACTCAAAAAAGAATTAAATATTTTATGTGAAAACGACTTTTGTTGGATAGATTTAGAATTTGTAAGACATATTACCGATAAAGGTCTAAGAGATTCATTATTATATTTTACGTTTAAACCAAAAGGGTTAAAATCTAAGAGAACATGGTTTAATACACATAATATAAATCAAATTATGGAACAATATCAAGATTTATATAAAGATAAATTTCATTTTCTCGGAGCACAGCCAAGCGATTATAGTAAAATAACTCATATTAATTGGAAAAAGTTAAAGCAAATTCCATGTATTGCTGTAATTTTTAATACTGACCCACATAATCAACCAGGAAAACATTGGTTGTCTATATTTATTGACAATGAAACCAAAACAGTTGATTATTTTGACTCATTAGGTAAACTTCCTAATAAAAATATAGCATCTTTCTTAAAACATTTTAAAAGATATAAATTTACATTCAATAAAAAAGCCCACCAAAAAGGTGGTAGTAATTGTGGTGTATATAGTTGCTACTTCATTATTCAACGCCTTGAAGGTAAAACTTTCGAAGAAATTACAAAAAAATTAATACCAGATAAATTGATGACAGATTATAGAGACTTTTTATTTAGACCTAATTAATATGCATCTTCATAATATTCCATACCAATAATATCTATCATACTTAATACATAATTCCAATCCTTTTTCATAACAGCTATGTGAAAAAATAAACTTCCCATAGATTGTAATTCTATTTTTAAATATAACTTGTTATAAATATAACGTATATAATTTTCGGAAATATCCTTAGGTGCATTAACATTTTTCGAGTCAATCACATTAAATCTTATAAGTTCTATTAATAACATTTGTTGAAGTGGTGTAATCGTTATAGTTTCATAACGAGTATCTCTAAAATAATGCATCCAACACATATGAACACTCTCAGCTATTTCTTTTTGAGTTAATTCCTCAACATAATTAGTAATTTGAAAATTATCTAATAAAAACAACAAAACATCACCTAGTCTATATTCATAGGCATATATTACATTAGCTATATTAAGACTTAATGTAGAATCTAATTTAGAAAAATTTAAGAATACATCTATATTAAATTTTTCAAAGTTAGTAAAGCCTCTTTGCTTTAACATTTCTTTGTAAAGAAAATTAGGATAGTTTTCACATAAATTATAAATATGTTTATTTGCTTGACATACATTAATTAAATCATTTAAGTCTAAAAATTTTAATATATTTAACCATATATCATCTGGGACATACATGTTTCATATACTAATTAATATACATATTTTATTTCAATTTTTCTAAGAACGCTATCATTTTATCATTGGTTTTAATCTTGGATGGGTTGAAACTTTTAAGATATAAACCATCTAAAGTTTTCAATCTAGATAATGCTACATAAATTTGATGTTCACAAAAACAATCTTCTAAATCTAATATAGCTGAATCTAATGTCAACGATTGAGATTTATGAATTGTTACCGAATATGCTAACATTAAAGGTATTTGATGAGCCATACCTTTACAACCATCAATTTCCAACTCCCATGAAACAACAGATATAGGGTGTTTTGTATTTGAATTATCAAATTTAACTATAGGTATATCATGTCCTGTACTTGGGTCTGGAATAAACTCTACGATAGTTCCTAAAGCACCATTTACTAATCCTAATTCAATATCTAAATTTTTAATTAACATAACACGTGCACCTTTTTTAAGTATAAGTTCATTTATACCTTTTTGATTTAATTGAAATTGTAATTCTTTAACTAATAGTTCTTTCACTTCTTGCTCTTTTCCTGAACTAGTATAAGAACTTACATATTTTATTTTTGGAGTTTTTAACTTATTTAATTGGGTATCATTAATCATCTGAGCTTTCTTATTGCTAGAAACTAAATGAACATGTTGTTGAGCATTATCAGGTAATATATGTCGTGTTTTCAATAATTGAATATCTTCGTCTGTAAAAGTATTGTTTCGAATTCTCATTAATAGATTAATAAAAGTCGTATCATTTTTTTGTCTAAAATTTTCTTTTAAAACTATGATATTCTTTGAATTAAATATTTGCCCAAATATAGGGCTTTCAATTATTAATCTTTCATCAATCTCTTTATAAATTTCTTTATTTTTATTAAAAACAGGTAATAACTGAAGAAAATCTCCTGTAAATACTACCTGAATTCCTCCAAAAAACATTTTGTTTTTTCTAATATTTTGACAAATTAAATCTAGCTTTTCAAATAATTCACCTGATAGCATACTAACCTCGTCAATAACTAAAATATCAGTCTTAAGTAAACGGTCTCTATACATTTTCCTTCTTTTAACTCGTTTAATTAATAAGTCTACAGGTAAATCTCCAGTACCTATTCCCATAAAACTATGAATTGTCATACCACCAATGTTATAAGCAGATATTCCTGTTGTTGAACAAAGATACATTTTTTTATTTTTTTGGCTCGTCTTAATATACTCCTCCATAGTTTTTATCAAAAAACTTTTACCAGTACCCCCACAGCCAAGAATTAAGAGATTATTACCATCTTTAAATAAATCTAACGCATTTTTTTGACTATCACTTAAATTATCATGTACATCCATATTAATATTAGCCTCTTTTAACATATCTTGAATCATTTGATTCAATTGACTTTCTACTTGTAACTGATTACTTTTAAACATCTTAGTTTATAACATGTTTAAAATAAATTCATTTTATTTACAATACCATATTTGTCGGTTTACAAATAGTTTGTGTTACAGTTTTGTATCTACATACCTTCCCATTTTTAATAAATGTATCACTCATCGGTGTAGTTGTCAATGTACTTGTAGGTGTCGGCATAATCATAGATTCTTCATATATAGGCTCGTTCTCAACTTCAAGTTCAATTTCTTCACCTAAATGTCTCTTATATAACTTTTTCATATAACTAGATGCTTTCTTTGTAACATAATCATTTTTCTTTGTGTAATCAGATTTAGTGTAATCAGATTTAGTGTAATCAGATTTAGTGTAATCTTTCTTCATGTAATCTTTATGAGGTTTAGTATAACCAGCTACGTGTTTAGTATAGTTATAAGAAGAGATTGGTACAGTGTTATCATAGTCACAATCTTTATCTAAAGACTCTTTCATCTTCTTATATTCTTGATATTCTTGATATTCCTTAAATTGTTTATAAATATCATAGTCATCATCTTGACCAGGTTGTTCATATTCAATTGGTTCTTGTTCAATTGGTTCTTGTTCAATTGGTTCTTGTTCAGTTGGTTCTTGACCAGGTTGTTCATATTCAATTGGTTCTTGTTCAGTTGGTTCTTGTTCAGGTTGTTCGTATTCTTGTGAAGGAGAATCATCATAAATATCAGAAGGATTAATAGAATTATATGTAGCATCTTGATACTGTGCTCCACGAATGTTAATAAAATCTAAAGGTCTCATGGTAGCATTCATTTTGCCTCCGGAAATAGAACAATAAAAACAATTATGATAAAATTGTCCAGGTGAACTATATTGTCGACTAGGAGCCCAAGACCACGAACAGACGCATCGTTCACAGTCTTCTACATTTGTTGTGATTGTAAAGGAACTTGGTTCGCCTCGTTTTCCACAATCCTTTGAATAACTAATATATTTATAGTTATCTTGAGATTCATGACCATCGTAACTAATACCCAAAGCGCACCCAGAATAATCAGTAGCTGGGTCGCCACTATGCCAATCTCCTACTAAACATCCTCCACTATTAATATCTTTTTCTCCACAACTTACATCAAATTCATATGTTTGACCAGCCTCAAAGTTAACAACCCCATTATTTTCAGGGCTTCGGCCTGCACAAACTGGATTAGCTGTGCTTGTATCTAACGGTTGTTCCAAAGAAGTTCCATCATCTATACCCCAAACTTCTGGAATATTTAAAATCAAGTGCCCATACACTTTAGACGTCATGCATACTAAAAAGATATATAAACTCTTTTTAAACATTTTTATATTTATATGAACTATAATAGATAGTTGTAGATTTTTAATCATTTTTTTTTAGGTATTCAAGAGTCTGATAACCTTCTTCTTTCAATGTATTAGGGAAGAATGCATTTATAAAAAAATAAAAAGATGCTTTTAATGATACTCCTGAACAGTACATTCTATCCTTCAAATGCTCTAAATAACTAATATCTTGTTGAACACTCTCCGAATTATTAGTTAATAAAGAGCTTTCTTCAGATTTAAATGAATCAAATGTTGTATATGTTTCTCTTACATAAATATCATCTTCATCATCATATTGTTTCGGTCTAACTAAATTATGAATAGGATTCACAACATAATTATTTATAGGTTGGGTAATTACAGGGTTTACTACATAATCATTCACAGGTGTTACAACATAATTATTAACAGGTGTTACAACATAATTATTTACTTGGCCAACAATCTTATCTGTAGCTAATCGTATATAGTTCATATATATAATTATCTTTAAAAAATATTTAAATTTTAATCGAGGGGTTCTTTATTATGAAAGCCATAAAAATGTTCAACTTGTTCTGAACATAAACCAATATATTGTCTTGGGTCCTTAATAATAAATGCCTTTTCTATAATAAATTTAAGTAATGAATCATCATAAATAGAACGATTAACCGTCTGACAACTTCTTAATTTTTCATGTAAATCTTGTCTATTATATCCTAACTTAACACCTTCAATAATAACTTTTTCTGATATGATATGATTCATATGTTCTTTTACATTTTGTTTAATTATTTCTTCGTTGATAATACACTTTTTAAAACATTCATTAGATTCCATTATAATATAACCCAATAATACAAATGATTCTGGTAATACAATTCTTTTTATAGCAGAATCATCTAAACTTCTTTCTAACCATTGATTTATATATGTCTGTGTCATATTATTTTGATTATTTATTATATATCTGCTTAAAGAACATATTTTTTCACATGTTATAGGATTTTTTTTATAAGGCATAGCCGATGAACCAACTTGTTCATTACCAAATTTTTCTATAATTTCCATCTTAGAAGATAATAACCTAAAATCACTCATAATTTTATATAATGTTTGTGCAATATTAGATAAACATTGAATAACTTTAACATCATATTTTCTAGAATAAGTTTGACCACATATTTCTATATTTTTTTCAAAATTATAACTATTCATTAACATATGATTAAGTTTATTACATTTATCAGATGTACCCAATAATTGTAAAATAGAATCTTCACTTCCTACAGTTCCTTTTATACCCTTAAAAGGCAATTTATTTATTAAATCATTTAGTTCTTCTAAATCTAATGCAATATCACTATTCCACATAGTAAATCTTTTTCCAACGGTTGTCAATTGAGCTTTTTGTAAATGAGTATATGCTAATGTAGGTGTATCTATATATTTAAGAGATAAGTCTTTTAATGTTAAAAATAACATGTATAATTCTCCTTTGATAACCAATAATGACTTTTTTATTCTTATTAAATCTATGTTGTCATTTATAAAATTACTCGTAGCACCTAAATGAATAAACGATTGTGCATTTGGGCATAACTTACCAAATTCGTGAATATTAGCAACAATATCATGTTTAAATTTATCTTCGAAATTTTGTATAGATTCCATGTCAATCATATCCTTATTATCTTGCATTTCATCTATACCTTTCTCAGTTATACTTTTAACTCCTAAATCTTTTTGACATAATGCCAAATTAATCCATAATTTTCTCATTAATTGAATTTTATTCGTATTAGACCATATGTGTTCTAAATTTTTATGAGAATATCTTATTCCTACTGGTGTATCAAACATATATTTATTTATACTTTTAAATTTAAATTAAATTTGATATGGATTGGATGAATAGATAACTTTTACAAATTTTAAGGCATTAGATATATACGTTTTCATATCATCTAAAGATTGAAATTTAATCAGTGTATTCAAATGGTATAATTTAAAAATATTAGATGTATCATGTTGTTTAGATACTTCTGATAGAATATCTACCTTATTAATAATACAAATATTTGCTTGATTAATAGTCAAGGCTTCTACAAGATTGTCCAAGTTCAAGTAATTACACTGTCTTTTACGCCCAGTAGTAGCCCCAAACTCCTTACCAACTGACCCTATTAAATCTAAAAATTTATCATTATCTGGTTGAAATTTTCTAGTACCTACATATGTATCATACATTTTGGATACACCATATATATTTCTAATCTTTTTAATAGGAATTCCTGTATTTAATGCCCCGGCTAAAGTACATGTTGATGATGTACAATAAGGATAATGGTTTGTCCAGTTAATATCTAATTCAAATCCTTGTGCTCCTTCTAATAATATATTTTCGACATTATCTACATAAGAGGATGACCAAAATTTTCTCATATCAACAAGTGTTATACCTAATTCATTTAGTTCTACTTCAAACTCTTCGACTCTCTTTCCAATACGTAACATCTTATTAGCATATGTGGGTCCTATGCCAGAATTTGTTGTACCAATTTGATTATTTTGTTTATCGTATTCAATTGCTTCTTTAGTTATAATATGACATCCTTTGCTAATTAATAATTTACCATTAACATTTATACCTAATGCCTTAACAGAATCTAATTCTTCCTTTAATTTAGGTATATTTATTAAACAGTCACTTGATATAAGATTTATAACATTATCATGTAAAATTCCAATTGGAATTTGATGAAGTACTACCTTTTCCTTACCTTTATAATAAATTGTATGTCCTGCATTTCCAGAACCATTGAATCTTATACATAAATCATACGTATTTTTACTTAAAAGGTCATGTACTACCTTACCCTTGCCTTCGTCTCCATAACTACAACCAAGGACAACATCTATATTTTTAATCATATTTTTAAATATATGATTAAATATATTTAAATCAAATTGATTGTTGTTCTACACATTGGACAATTAACATTTTCTTTTTCTTTCATAGAAGCTAACAACCATTTATCAATGCATTTTTTATGAAATATATGACCACAATTAAGTTCTCGAATATACTCATTCTTTTTAACGTTTTCGCAACAAATACAACATTCTAAGTCTTGATGTTTACATAAGCGATAATTTTTAATATCCAGATTTCTTAAATTATTTCTATTATTAATCTTTTTATTATATGGTTCAGTATAAATAAATATATTTATAATATCACAATTATCCGATTCTAATCTAATATAAGAAATTAAGTCATCACGTATTGAATTCATTAGAGAGTTTTAACTTATAATCACGAAAAATAAAAAAAATTTTTAATACAAACAATAATAAACGAGAAATTACATAATTCATAAATAATAAAATAATAAAATTATACAACTAATATATCTTCATTGTTATGTTCGTGTTCGTGTTCGTGTTCGTGTTCGTGT
>Ga0172376_10007201_pt1 | contig 11892 bp, 10 predicted proteins | sample Lak35m_FD_121114 | JGI IMG/M metagenome (GOLD analysis project Ga0172376, IMG submission 121114) | Freshwater microbial communities from Kabuno Bay, South-Kivu, Congo - kab_092012_35m | ecosystem: Environmental > Aquatic > Freshwater > Lake | place: Democratic Republic of the Congo: South-Kivu...
GCCATTGGGGTGCGCGCCATGTCTGGACCCCACAAGATGTTTCCGATCTCGATCACGCCATGATCTGGGGTGATTCGCATCAGCGATTGTCGTCCTAAGCAGCGCCCGTCTTCTTTACGAATCACTGCGACATACATCGGATCCTTGCTCGCACAGGCCTTGACCATGAATTGCTCGAAGCTTTCTGGCGTTGGGACGTGCTCAAATAGGTAACGAAATCGGTCCTCGGCGCCCTTTGCCGTGCTCAAAGCATAAAGATCATCGCGATGATTTGCCGAGAGCGGGACAAGTGCGACCTCGCTGCCGGTTAAGGAAATCGCAGGCGGTGCTTCATAGCTGCTGCGAATGGGCAAATGATTCATGCGGAGCCTTCGCTTTCACGGTTGGAAAGGCTAAAGCATACCAATGTGAAAGCATCAACTCGACAACGCTGTCCCAGGATTGGGTTTTTGCAATGGCCAGAACCTTCTCGCCCATTGCCTGCCAAGTACTGTGACCCGGTGTCGCCCATGCATCCAGGGCGGTCTTGAGCGCGTCATGGAAAGCCGAAGGACTAAAGTCGCGCAGAATCCATCCATGCTCTTGATCTTGTAACAACGCAGCACTTGCGCCATGCCGATATGCGAGCACTGGCAAAGCACTTGCCATTGCTTCGAGAATCACATTGCCGAAGGTTTCGCTTTGGCTTGGGAAACAAAAAAGATCTGCACTCGCATAGTGGCGGGACAAATCCAAACCCGTTTTCATACCCACAAACAAAGCCTCGGGATAATCACGCTCCAGACTTGCCCGCATTGGACCATCGCCAACCATGACCAAACGAGCAGGACTTCCAGATTGCTTTGCAGCCCTGTAAGCTTGGAGCAAGACCTCAAGGTTTTTCTCCGCCGCCATCCGCGATACACAAATAAGCACCGGTACCTTGTTTGGATCTAATCGCCGCCCCCCATTGCCTAACCAGGCCGCACGAAGACCCTCATCACGATGCTGCGGACCAAACCTTGCTAGATCAACGCCTCGAGGAACGACCGCCAAACGTTCGAAACCCTGGGCTTTAAGTTGTTTGGAGAGCATCTCTGTGGGTACAAAGTTTAGCTGACAATGGTTATGAAAATAACGCAAGTAAGCGCTTGCTAAAGGCTCTAACCATGCAAGTTTGTAATGATCTACATACTGTTCAAAATGTGTTCTAAAGTCAGAACATACTGGAATCTGCAAGGATCGCGCGGTTTGTAGTGCGCTCAACCCCAGGGGGCCCTCAGTCGCAATATGAACCAGGTCTGGTCTTTGCTTGATCCACGCCCGGCGCAAACCAATCCATGCAGGAAATCCGCCTCGCAGGCGAGCATAGCCTGGGATCGGAAAGCCCGCCATCCGCAACTCATCTGGCATCGGAGCTTCAAGGTCATGGCGGTTCACTCGTACAAGCTGCCAATCGCAAAATGGCCCGATGCCTTCAAGCAATTTAGCGAGGCTTAATGACACGCCATTGACTTCTGGCGGGAAAGTTTCTGTCACAACGGCGAGCCGTAAACGACGATCCATCTTGGGTCCCCAACCTGATCGGACAAACGCAGTAAAGTCATTGATGCATAGGCCCGGTTGCCGCAAAACCCCAAAGCGCTATGAGAAAAAGATCCGACAGCCTTTGATCGTAGCTGCGCCGAGTTTGTTATGACTAAGCTTTTATAGTTTGTCAAAGTAAGATCTCAAGCTGATGACGACCTGGTTTTCACATCAATCAAAGCTGACATCAAACCGTCTTCATTTCGTCAGGAACAAGTCATGCTATTGTCACCAAGATTTCACCGTTCAAGTGCAAAGTCTCGTTCCAGGCGCTCGTATGTTGATGTTTGCACGATCAACGACAACAGCTGCCAGCCTAGGTGATCTCAAGCACGAAGCACTCAAAAAGTGCAAACACTTAAGATCAGTAACGTTCAAGACGCTTATAGCTTTCGGAGGAAAAAGGATGTCTAACCAAAGTTTCGGCGAAATGCTCAGAGAGCAACGTTGGGATGATCACCGTTATTACCACCATAGCCTGATCAATCAGTCGCTCCACTTAGTGAGCGCCTGCAGTTTTGTGATTGCCTATGTTTATCTGCTCATCGATCCGGTTGTATCGGCCTTGATTGCTTGGCTCATATCGATGACCAGTCGCCAGGCGGGTCACTTCTTTTTTGAACCCAAAGGCTATGACTATGTAAACGATGCAACGCACGAATACAAAGAGGCCATCAAAGTTGGTTACAACATTCGACGCAAGGTCGTGCTGATGGCGATATGGGCGTTTGCCCCTGTCGTTTTATGGTTTGAGCCAAGCCTCTTGGGGATGATTGAGCCGGCTAATGGTGTGAAAGAATGGATCAGGGATGTCGGTCAGTTCTGGTTCATGCTGGGTGTGGGCGGTCTGGCCTTTAGGGTCATCCAGCTTGGATTGCGTGATGGCTGGAAGACGGGGTTTGTCTGGGCGACGAAAATCATCACAGACCCATTCCATGACATCAAGCTCTACCACCGGGCACCCATTGAATTGATGCGCAAAGGCCTTGAGCAGCGTCGCAAGATTTAAGCCTTTCTCAACCGATGTTTCAATCTGACGGAACAATTGGGTAAGCGGTTAGGTAGCAAGCTGCTACCTGACCCTGCCCAAGCAAGCTTAAAAGCCCTCTTCTACGACGCTTACAAGAGCGCTACGCCACGCTGCGCCACACCGCCGCCCTACACCGCAGATTTGTTTGCGAACAATTCCTTAAGAATGCGGCGACGAATCGATTTATTGCTTAATTCGGGCGGTGTATGCCACCAGCCATCGTCACGCATCGCAACGCAAGCACCGACAAAACGCTCGAAAACCGCATCAAGATGTTTTTCATGATAGTTGAGCGAAAAAATCAAGCGACCAGAGCCCACCCAACTGAGTGCAAGTCCTGCCTCACGCAAATAAAACTGCAGCATCCAGTTATAACGCGATGGTTTTTCAAAAAGAATTGTCCAGACGCTGGCCATCGCAGCAACCTGCACCGGTACTTGTGCCTTGTTCAATCGCTGATTAAGTTGGTCAGCCGCGTCTTGAAAGCGCGTTTCGAGACCCTCATAAAGTGCCTTGACCGGTGCCGTTTCAAGGGCGCGTAGAAAATGCAGCATACCGTTGATTACATAGGGATGCGCATTGAATGTTCCTCTAGCAAAGCAAATGTCGGCGGGGCGATCCTCGCGATAGCGTCGCATGAAACGCGACTTGCCACAAAGAACGCCACAGGGGAATCCTCCACCGAGCGTTTTTCCGTAGGTCACCATATCAGCTTCAACCCCGAAGTATTCCTGAGCGCCGCCCGGAGCAAGTCTGAAGCCGAGGAAAACCTCGTCAAAAATAAGAACAATACCGCGTGCCGTGCAAAGCGCACGAAGTTTCCTGAGCCAATCGGTATAGGCAACCCGGTCAAAGCCAGCCTTTCGGCTGCTGTCAACGAGCGACGAATCGCCAGGTGCAGCCCGATTCGGGTGCAAAGCCTGCAAGGGATTCACAAGCACGCAAGCCACATCCTTGCGCATACGCAGTGCCGTAAGCGAACGTTCACTCATGTCTTCCAGCGTGTAGGTCTCTCGCGGTGGCATCGGATTGCCAGGGCCAGGTTGAACGTCCTCCCACCAGCCATGGTACGCGCCACAAAAACGAACCAAATGGGTCTTGCCGGTGTTATAGCGAGCAAGACGCACCGCTTGCATGACCGCTTCAGTACCCGACATATGAAACGACACTTCGTCTTGCATCGATATCACACGCAGCCTTTCGGCGACTTCGATAACGGCAGGGTGGTACATACCAAGCACGGGTCCAAGCGCCTGAGCCGAATCATTGGCGGTCACAATGTTTCGTTTGTAAAAATCATAACCGAGCAGATTAACGCCGTAAGAGCCACTCAGGTCATAAAAGAGGTTGCCATCCAGGTCCTCGATAAAAACATCATGCGAGTTCGAAACCACACTGCCAATTTTCAAATGCCGTTTCACCAAATCACTGAACTGAAAAGGCACCCGGTAACTCGAAATGAATTGCAAATCAGAAAGCGATTGCTTGGCCCTTTCGGTGGCTTCAAGCGATCTGGCGTAGCGCTTGGCGAAACGAGCAGACATGTTATAGAACGCAGCTTTTCTCATCGCTTCGGTGTTGCTATCGCAATCATCTGCCCTGAAAAAGCTTTGCTCGTCGAATCGATAGCCGGGAAGCAGCCGAGCAACACGCTGGGCCATTCTGGCATGCCCTGTTAGTGAGCGATGTTTAGCCCTCGACAAAAGTAATCGCCTGTAGGCAGCAGGCGCAACCCACAGCAAAGCAGGTGGCAGAAGTGATAGCGTCGTGATTGTTGCAACAGATAGGCTCATGGTCTTATCTCTCCGAGATCATAAGACTTTTAAAACAGTCAAATGACAAGCTTGTGAATGCTTGTTCTAACAGAAAGGTCAAGGAAACAATGGCAGATTCAATGAAGCGCGTAATCGCTGATGAGCTCAACTTCACGCTCACTAATCGGATACCAAGAATCGCGCTAACCCGCTTTATGGGCTGGTTTGCTTCGATCGAAAATCGCTGGCTGACCAAAATTTCAATTGCGATATGGAAACTTTTCGCCGATTTGGACTTAAGTGAAGCCAAAAAGAAGGATTTCAATTCTTTGCGTGATTGCTTTATCCGAGAGCTGCAGGATGGCTTACGACCAATCGACGCCAACGCGGGTGTTTGGACAAGTCCTTGCGATGCAATCGTCGGCGCGCATGGGCAAGTCGAAGCACAAATGCTTTTTCAAACCAAGGGGCTAAGCTACCGGCTTGAGGATTTAGTCGGCGATAAGGCGCTGGCTCAGCAGCTTGAAGGCAGCCGTTATGTCACCCTTCGACTGTTATCAAGCATGTATCATCGATTTCATGCACCGGCAAAGGCTGTCCTCCGCGAAGTGACCTATCACTCGGGTGACGCCTGGAATGTCAATCCACCGACGCTTGCCAGGGTCCCGAGCTTGTTTTGTCGCAATGAGCGCGCCGTCTTACGATTCGCAATTAAGAACAATCCCTGTGCTTTGGTCCTTGTTCCGGTCGCAGCAGTTTTGGTCGCCAGCATGCGGATTCATGCCATCGATCAACAACTCGACTTAAGTTACCGGGGACCTCATCGTTTTGAACGCCAAACGCCATGCGAAAAGGGTGAAGAACTTGGTTGGTTTGAGCACGGTTCGACAATCATTTTATTTGCACCGCCAAACTGTCTATTTCATACAACAATCCAGGAAGGATATCGGATCCGAATGGGAGAGGCTTTGTTATGTCATCCATTCGACACGAAGTTGTCATCGTGATTTAAAGCGCGTTGATCACACTTGCACTGGTTTAATCTGTGTAAGGATTTTTGTACATGAACATGGTGGAAGACCGGGCTTTTTATGCTGCTAAGGCTTCGGTGGGCGATGAACTGCTTTGTCAGTCTCAGAGGATCCATGTGGCAATCGCACGCTCCGAAGGCCGTATTGCCCAGGCACTTGAACTGAGAGCTCGCATTTTTCGTGAAAGCGCGCCACAAGCATCCGGAAAGCTGACCTGTCAGGACGACGATATTTTCGATCCCTGGTGTACACATCTTGTCGCCATCGATCCGGACCGTGATGACGTGGTGGGAACCTATCGCATACTAACACCTGAGGCTGCAAGAGAACTGGGATGTCGGTACGCAGAGCAGGAGTTCTGGCTAACCCGACTCGATCCTTTGCGCCATGAAATTGTTGAACTCGGACGTGCTTGTGTCGATCCTGCCTATCGAGGCGGAACAAGCTTGATGCTGATGTGGACAGGTTTGTCGCGCTGGCTTTCGGGAAAGCATTACACGCACCTCATGGGATGTGTCAGCGTCTCACTGAAAGACGGACCCGAGTCAGTGTTGCGACTGTACCAACAGCTCATACCGCTGCACGATGCAGGGGAAAGCTTCCGAGTTTGGCCATTGCAAAGGCTCAAACGTCTTGAGTTCAATACTCAGGAACAAGTCGAAGTACCTTCGCTGTTGCGAGCCTACTTGCGGGCAGGTGCGATGATCATGGGCGAGCCTTGCGTTGACTTTGAGTTGAACTGTGCTGACTTCCCCGTAATTTTGCCGCTTGAACAACTCGACCAGCGCTTCAGGCAACGATTTGGGCCTTTAGCGGCATGAATGGTCCGCTGCCCTATTACCTGATGCCGGAGGATCCCTCTGAGCAAAGGTATCGGGCAGTTTTTATTTCAGACATTCATCTCGGAACGGCTGGGTGTCAGGCCGAAGAGCTTCTTGATTTTTTAAAAAGTTTCGAATGTGAAACGCTGTATCTTGTTGGCGATATCGTTGATGGATGGCAGTTGAAGCGGCGCTGGCACTGGCCACAAGCACATAACGATGTTGTACAAAAAATATTACGAAAAGCCCGAAAAGGTACTCGAGTTATCTTCGTACCTGGCAACCACGACGAGTCAATTCGACAGTTTTGCGGGTTACAGTTTGGCGGTATCGATATTGAATATGAAGCGATTCATGTAACTCAAGAGGGTAAACGGTTGTGGGTCACCCATGGTGATTTATTTGATGGCGTGGTGCAATGTGCCCGGTGGCTTGCTGTGCTCGGTGACTACGCCTACGAGTGGGCATTAAGGGTTAACCGCGGCTTCAACTTTGCAAGAGCACGGCTTGGACTTCCTTATTGGTCGTTTAGTCAGTGGCTGAAAGACCAGGTCAAGCGAGCTGTGAGCTTTGTAACTGCTTTTGAGGAGGCACTCGCTCACGCTGCCCGCAAAAGGGGTTTTGACGGTGTTGTATGTGGACATATTCATCGCGCGGAGATCCGCATGATTGATGATGTGCTTTATTGCAACGATGGTGATTGGGTTGAAAGCATGACGGCCTTGGTCGAACATCCGGATGGTCGTCTTGAAATTATCGATTGGCCCAAAACCAAGCTTGGCCAGCAAGCCTCAAGCGAGCAACTCGCCCTCGATCTGAAAGCCCGTATGGGATCGCTATGAACCCCGGCAATATGGTTTTCGATGCAATAGGGCCGCAAAGGCGATGAGATCCCCGGTAGCGCAAGTTGTGTTTCACGCATTATCACCATGAATTTGATTATCTGGAGACATGCCGACGCTGGCGACAGTCTTGAAGACCACAAACAAGACCTTGAGCGTAGCCTATCAGAGCGGGGCAAGAAGCAAGCGAGCAGAATGAGTCGATGGCTTGACGCAAGACTTCCTGAAACTTTTGCGGTGGTCAGCAGCCCCGCCCAGCGCGCACTGCAAACTGCGATGACCTTGTCAGCAAAAGTACGCCCCGAGCCGCGCTTACTGCCGGGCAGCTCGCTTGAAGAGGCTTTGCAATCGATCAAAGTCGATGAGGCGCATTTGCGAAAGTCTGGGCATCTGGTTGTTGTTGGACATCAGCCTTTGCTTGGGCATTTAATGTCGCACTTGGTCAGTGGCGGGGATGCTTGTTGGAGCTTGAAAAAAGGTGCGCTTTGGTGGCTTCAACGCAAGGATGCAGAGCCCTTCTGGCAAGTCAAAGCTGCGATCGGACCCGATTTGGTATAGGGTAGAGGCTTGATGATTTGCCCCGTCGTGGGGCTGGAGCCTCTGGATGACTGAAATCGAGCTTAAATTACAGGTCCCCGCCACAGTGCGGGCTGCACTGGCACAAGAAATTAAAGACCGCTCCCCCGATAACCTACGCAGACAGCGCCTGCAAGCGGTTTATTTCGATACCCCGTCGAGATTGTTAGCTAGTGAAGACATGGCGCTGCGGCTTCGCCGTGAAGGGCGCAATTGGGTGCAAACCCTGAAGGCGGGAAAAGGTCTCGACAGCATCAGCCGTGAAGAAGACAACATTCGATTACCTGATCGTAGCGCGGCTGAGCCAGCGCTCGACGTTAGCAGGCATCTGCGCAGCCCGGCAGGGCGAAGGCTGCAAGTACTTTTGCAAAGGGTACAAGGCGAGAGCTTGCAGCGCCGCTTTGCGACCGACGTAAGGCGTCAGAGCCAGATTCAGCGCACTCGGCGCGGCTTTGTTGAGCTCTGCTTCGATGAGGGGATCATTCAAAGTGAGCAACGCCAGCTTGGGCTTCGCGAGCTTGAAATCGAATCGATCAAAGGCTCGCCGCTTGCCGTACTCGAAGCTGCTGCGGGTTATATTAAACGTTATCAACTCTGGATTGATTTGCGTAGCAAAGCGCAGCGCGGTCACATGCTCTTTGAGGATCGCGCATTTATCTCGCCGACAAAGGCCGGATCGATTCGCCTTGAAGCAGGCGCTAATATCGATGAAGCCTTATTAGCGATCTTTTCCGACTGCCGCCGACAGGTGATGCAAAATGCATCACAAATTGCCGCTGAAGAGGGGCACGGACCCGAACATGTTCATCAGATCCGAGTCGGACTAAGAAGGCTTCGCACGGCGATGAAATTATTTGGTCAGCGATTACAAGCGATTGCCCACTGGGATGCCCAGGCTCGATCGCTGGCCACAGATCTTGGTGCAAGCAGAGACCGCGATGTGCTTGCCGAAAGTCTGTGGCCGCGACTACGTGACATTGATGCACCCCTCATTGAACTACCCTCACCGACTGATCTAAAATCGCCAAGAGATCTGATTCGCGATAAACAGTGTCAGTTATGGTTTCTTGAGTGGCTAGAGCACGACATGAAGCTTGATCTCGATCGTACCAGAAACGATAACGCACTCGGACAAATGCCAGCGCAAGACTTGCTGCTTGAAGTTCTTCAACGCTGGCATCGTAAGTGTAAGAAGATGAGTGCCAACTTTGGCCAACTGAGTGTTGACGAGCGACATGATTTGCGCAAGCGTATGAAACGTCTTCGTTATGGCGTTGAGTTTGTGCGCAGCCTTTTACAGGAAAAGCGACTTGAACATTTTCTACAAGTGATGGCTGAGGCTCAAGACGCGTTGGGTGAATACAATGATTTGCATGTTGCCCATGCACTTTATAAATCGCATAGTGCGCATCAGCCTCAGGCCTGGTTTGCGGTTGGTTGGCTTGCTGCGCAATCGGATTATGCCGCTGATCGCTGCATTAAAGTCTTGCAAGACTTTGCCAAAGTGCAGGCGCCCTGGCGAAAAAGGGACATACCACGAAACAACACAAATCCCGAAATCATAGCTCCAGGACTATGATCTAGATCCTGCTTCTAACCCCGCTAGCACGGGCTATTAAGACGAGCCGCGGGTCGCAACCAACCCTATAAACTTGCGTTAACTCGTCCTTGAACCTGACAAGCTATGGGCTCGAACTGAGGCGCAATTCAAAGGCGTAGTCTGTGCTTTGGCTGCCGGTTTGCTGCATCCATAAAACAATTGGCCCAGCGGACAACTGGGCTGCCGTCAAATTTTCGACTAAATTTTGTCCCAGCTTTTCGGGACCAAAGTGCCCGAAGGCAATCATTCGGCTTGTAAAGCACCTCGCTTGATTCCGGCAGTTGAGCTATCAACGTAGGTGCCAGCGGATTGGTTGAAAACTCGATAGCTTCGCCAGCACTTGCTTGCACCAAGTCCAGTTCAGATCGATCTGAAGAGTTACCAGCCGCATCAACCTGGCGCGTGAAGAGCCTTGCAGGACCATTACCAAGTAGCCACAGTTGCTTTCCGACACCAGAAACCCAGGGCTGAGTTTGCTGACACCGAAGCACTTGCCGATGGGTTCGCAGCTTCACCCCCATCACCTCAAGCTTCAAGAAGTGGAAAGCTTGCGAGAAGCAATGCGCGAGACCATTTATTCATCTTGGCTGAATCCGTCGAAGCAGGACTTTTGTGGCGTTAACCGATGGAGGTAAGTTCGGGTCACTTCGATAACCCGTTTTCATTTAACAAGATCAAGGCCCGCTGCGTTGAATCCCCTGCCAGGGGCGCGGTGAATATCAGATGACAGAGCGAGGTCTACGTGGCGCTTACAAGTGTGTCACATTGTATTTCATACTATTCTCGAGAACGGAATAAAGCCATCATCGAAATCAAATGAGCGGTCAGCCAAACAAGTAGGCATGAACCAATGACATCGGTAAAAAAGTGCGCACCCTGTGCCATCCTAGACCATCCGATTGCCAGCGTTAGCGCCCCTCCAAAGCAAAGCCATAGCCATCGGCGCCGTCTTCCAAGGTACGAGGCCGACATGACCCATGCACCAAAGGCGACATGACCGCTCGTGAACGAGCAATTTCTAGTACACGCTGTTGACTGTACCCAGGCAGGCGTGAAGGCATGTGAGCCGGAAAATTGCACGATATCCCGGGGACGTGCTCTTCCTATCTCAGGTTTTAGTACTTCATGAATCAGTATTAATGGCGTGAGCAATCCAAGCACTGCCATGAACCCAAGCGCCCTGATGGCGCGCCGGCAATCAACAATCCGCACAAGGCGAACGCTTGTGCCCGCGATCCCCTTGGATTTCAACCAAAAAATGAATATGAAAATCAGAATCACTGGTAGGGCTACTCGACCCGCCCAGGCAATAAGCCAATCAAAACGACGGACCCAGACTAAGTCTGTTACTGGAAAACATTGACACGCCTCATGATAAAAATAAGATGAGAACTTCAGGTCGAGCTCGGCAAAGTAAGGCAATGAGACCAAACCGATGATCGCCAGCATGACGCAAAGCCATGGCTTTAAGCGCTTGAAACCCAGGGTTATCATTCACCTTGCCCATGGCAGGACTCGGGCCAGACAATCCATGTTTCAGACCGCCCGCTAAGGCGCACTCGTTCCACCCGGGCTATTGGCTCAATGCCCTTAGCCTGAGCAGCATCGCCTTCTCTCGCCAAAAACCAGGCGCAGGCACCCTGCGCCTTATGCAACTGACCTTCACCCAGCGATTGATAAGGATATCGGATTGCAAAGTGATTAGGTTTCGACCCCGGCAATAGTCGATAAACAAGTTGTCCCTCACCATATCGGTGCAAGATCCTGGCTGCCGCATCCCGATCGCTAACACCCCACGGAATTGTTGCAGGCTTGTTCAATGCTGCTAGCGCACGATCAAATTCGTCCCAACCACGTTGACGGTGAAATGGGTCAATCCGATCGATCCAGATCAATGATTCAGGCCGGATAAACTTTAGTGCTTGCGCGCCGAAAGAAATAAAGAGACTGATCGCAAGATTACTCAGCACCCAGAAAATCAAGCCTAGCGAACTGCCTTTGCCCGGCTGATCACGAGCATCAATTGCTGTCTGATGAAGGAAATGCGTAAGTAGGGCAATTCCAAGTGTGAAAGTTGCTGGCAAGGCCCAATTTGCATTCGCCCGACCGACCGCGGCTTGAATGATAAAAACGAAAAGAATTGGTACTGAATGAGCCAAAAGTAAAACTTGAAGTTCACTCACTCTTGCTCTCACGCGAATCACCATAATCACGGCAAAACCCAATCCCAACCACTGCGCTGCAGCAAATTCGACACCCTGCAAAAACCGCTTCGAAATGCTCAAAAGGCTGAAGATGCTACTGTCTTGCTGCGATGGCTGTCCTCTCCCTTCTTGCAATTCAATCAAATGCTTAATTGTCGTGCCCGGATGATCGAAGAGCCAGATCAAATGTGGCATTAGGACCAAGGAAAAAACGATAAAGCACAAACAAAGACCGCCAAGATGTTCGCGTGCCCTTGACCGAATTAAGATGAGATAGGTCGCTATACCAAGCCAAAAGAACAGCATAAAATGTTTACACAGTACGCCGACTGCGATTGCCACCCCCAGAAGACACCACCAGCATGCTGCCTGCCTTGCGCTTTTTGCCGTGAAAGCACGCCAACAAAGCGCCAGTGCACTTAGCCAACATATTAGTAACAAAGCATCTGTGGTGAAAAACCACTGCGC
>Ga0172376_10007204_pt1 | contig 11890 bp, 9 predicted proteins | sample Lak35m_FD_121114 | JGI IMG/M metagenome (GOLD analysis project Ga0172376, IMG submission 121114) | Freshwater microbial communities from Kabuno Bay, South-Kivu, Congo - kab_092012_35m | ecosystem: Environmental > Aquatic > Freshwater > Lake | place: Democratic Republic of the Congo: South-Kivu...
CCGAATGGCACTAACTTAAGCGGTAAGTCTTTGCCAGGATACGATCTAGACAAGAACAGCCTCACTTGCGAAAACCTGGGGTGTCTCACCAACCCAGGTGTTTCCGGCAAGGAGGCTGCGAATGGCAAAATACACGAACAAGCCCGTTCTTGAACAGATCCGATTCCTGCGAAATCATTCCGGGATCGACTTCGGCAACCTGCTCGATCCGAAGCTTGTCGAAGAAGCCATCCAGGCCGATGATGCTTCCTTTCGTGACCGGGTCTTCAGCCCCTGCGTCACCCTCTGGACTTTCCTAACGCAAGTCCAGAGCCCTGAACAATGCTGCCGCGCGGCCGTCGCCCGCCTGATCGCATCGCGCACAGCGTCTGGGCAAAAGGGATGCTCGGCCAACACAAGTGCTTACTGTAAGGCAAGGAAGCGACTTGCGATAAAACTGATCATCCAGCTCGTCCGGACGTTTGCGACGCGACTCGAACAGCGGGCACCCACGCAATGGCTCTGGAAAGGACGTGAAGTCCGAATGGTTGACGGCGCGACGTTGTCGATGCCCGATACGCCCGAAAACCAGTCCGCGTTCCCGCAATCGAAGAGCCAGGCCCCCGGGCTGGGTTTTCCGGTGGCACGGATCGTCGCCCTGATCAGTCTCGCGACCGGCGCCATCCTCGATATCGCGATCGGCCCGTGCATTGGCAAGGAGACAGGCGAAACGGCCCTTCTGCGGGAAATGCTGTCACGAATCCGGAAGGGCACGATTCTGCTGGGCGACCGCTATTTCGCCTCGTATTTCGGCATCGCCATGCTCGCGGATCATGGCGTCGACGGCCTGTTTCGCATGCATCAGCTTCGTAAATACGACTTCCGGCTCGGCACGCGGCTGGGCATCTGCGACCACGTCGTCAAATGGGTCAAACCGCAACGGCCGGCCTGGATGCCGCAGGAGATCTATGACAAGATTCCGGAAACCCTTGCGATCAGGGAGCTTCGGGTGATCGTGCAGACGCCCGGCTTCCGGGTCGACGATCTGGTTCTGGTGACGACGCTGCTCGATCCGCTGGAGTATTCGAAGGACGAGCTGGGCCAGTTGTATTTCGAACGATGGAATGTCGAGCTGGATCTCCGTTCGATCAAAAGCGTGATGCAAATGGACGTGCTTCGTTGCGAGTCGCCCGATATGGTGGTGAAGGAAATCTGGGTTCACGTAATGGCTTACGACCTGGTTCGCGGGGTCATGGCAGAGGCTGCCGGAAAGCATGGAAAGGAGCCACGTGACATCAGTTTCGCCGGAGCGCTGCAAACGATCAGGGCGTTCCGCGACACGATCAATCTGGCGTCGCCGAAGACCCGGGAAATTCTTGTCGAAAGTATGATCGCTGCGATCGCCAGCCACCGGGTCGGAAACAGACCTGGTCGAGTCGAGCCACGCGCCGTCAAACGCCGCCCCAAACAGCACGCACTCTTGAGAGAACCCCGGCAGCAAGCACGTAACCGATTGCTGGGCATCACGTAAAGCTTAAGTTAGTGCCATTCACCCCCGTCCCCTTTTTCGTCCTCGATCACGCCAGCCGGGGAACGCTTCCAGTTCGTCTTCGCGGCATAGCGTCACATGGGCCGGGATCAGGCTGTGCTGAACCGGGTCGACGAAACGCCGCAGGGCTTCGATCGATGCGGTGATTCCCGCGGGCACGAAGAGTATCAAATGGCGACGTTTCATTGCACGTGATCCTCGGCCGTTTCATCCGAAGGCCGCGGTTCCGGCCGATTCGCTTCCGGCTTGTCGACAGAACCGGGAAGATAGCCTGCGAATGCGCCCAGCAGGCCGATGACGGGCGTCATCTGCTCGTTCGAATAGCCAGCGGTGACCAGAAGGATCGCACCGGTGATGATCAGCGTCAGGCCGTTGAAACGCAGGATCGCGTTCGGCGTCCAGTTCAGCGGCATTCGCACGATCAGCCAGGTCTGAAGGGCGAAGACCATCGCCCCGAAGACGAGGACCGAGAAACTCAGGACGATTTCGATCGACGTCCAGTGGCGCGATTCGTCGGGCCTCTGACTGAACAACGCGGGCGCCTGCCCGACAGGCCGCTGGTCGAAAAGGTCGTTCGATTCGATCGGAGTCAGCGGATCGGCCGCCGGATCAGGCAACGGAACTGCCGGCTTGCCTGCCGCCGAAGGCTGAAAGACATGCGGCTTGGCCTTCCCGCCTTCAGGTGCCTGTTTTGCCGAAGCCAAACCCGTGAATACGACAGCGAATCCCAAAGCGAGCCAGAAAGGATAGCATTTCTTCATCATGTCATTCCAGGCAGAGCCTGCAATCTTTCGATTTTCGGCCGTGCGTAATCGAAGCATTCGAGGGATGGCCTGGCGATTGATTGCATTTCAGAACCGATTCATGCGGGAGAACGTTCCGGCTGCAGCATGCCCAGAATGTTGCCGTCCGGATCTTTCACGTAAGCCAGCGAGCCGACGCCCGGCACCGGCATTTTGGGCACCGCGAGCGTGGCGCCGAGGGCAAGGGCTCTTTCCAGCGAAGTGTCGAGCGATTCGACATCGACCACGCAGACATAGGCGTTCACGACCTGGCCGCTTTCGGCCGGTTCGCCCATCCGTTTGACGATGCCGCCATCGATCCCGGGCGCGGCCTTTTCGCCCGTGTCCACAAGCCAGTAATCCATCCCCTCGAATTTCGAAATCTTCCAGCCGAACAGCTCGGCATAGAATTTCGAAATCGCTTCAGGGTCGCTGGCATGAATTTCGAAGTGAATGACGCGCGGCATGGTTCGGTTTCTCCCAGGTCGTTTTTTTTCGATGAGGTTCGAAGTGAGAAGCGAATTCCTTCCGAATGATCCCGCACAAGTAGGCACAGGTCAATCGTCTCAACCCGGAATCTACCGGTCGAACATGCCTCGCTTCAGATCGACTTCACTCGCCGCTGCCCCAAAGAAATGCCCGCGAGGCCTGCGATCGCTTTCGTGATCATGGCAACCGCGAAAAAGCTGACGATCGTGCCGCTCAGTCCGGTCGCGGCCCGAATCGCGAAATCGAGAATGCCGTAAGCGGCCCAGACGCCGGCGGCGTTCTTCCTGGCCTTCGATCGATCGAACCTTCGTGCGAAGAGAAAACCGGCCACGGGCATGAGAAGGCTGCCGCCGGCGATGCCGCAATACGGCCCGGCGACCTGAACATGATCGGAATAGTACTTCGGCTCATGCCCGGGATCGATGAAATGACCGTAAATCACCATGTAAATCACGGTCAGGATGACGTTGGCCACGAGCATCAAGGCGGCCGTGAAGAAACAGATCCCCAGTCATTTCGAAGACATGAGCATATCGATCTTTCGCAAGGAAATCGCGACGAGTACCTGAATCCAAACCACGAGCCGTGAGACGACGATCGCACGCATGAACATGCTCGCTGGCATTCGAACGAAAATCAAGAGAGACGCGTTTTCAGATACGTTTTCGCCATTCGGGAATGGAGGGAGATCGACAGTTCCGAAAGGACGGCTTTCCGAAAATGTCGCCCATACCGGCATCTTGACCAACGCCCAGCGAAGCCGAAAGTCATCTGGCGAAGATTCGATTCTCATCACGAAATCGAATCTTCGCGAACCTTTCGACTTGAAAGTGCGGGAAGAAAATTGTTTACTGATATCTTCGCCAAACGCACTCCCAATCATATTCCAATTCCGATCGCAAATGCTTGCTCAGTCGAGGAACTTTCAACATGCAGCGACGCAATCGAAGAGATTCGACACGCAATCTGGCGACCTTGACGGCCTTTTCTCTGGCATTCTTCGGGTGCGGAGGGCCGCCTTCCGTGTCGACATCGAACGATGAAGCCACGATCAGCGGAAGCGTCACGCTTTTCGGCAAGAAGGCGACTTCGGGACAGGTGATCATCGACCCTTCGAATTACAAGCGGCCGGATTCCGCGCCACGCGTGGCGAAGATCAATGAAGACGGGACTTATGAAACGAAGACCCTTGTCGGAGACAATATTTTAAGGGTCGAGCATCCGTCTCTCACGAAATCGCGAGACGACATGCCGACTTTGCAGGTGAAGGTCGAGAGTGGCGGAACGAAATACGACATCGTTCTGCCGGATTCGAAATGACGTTACGTCAGCGATCGAATCGGATGAAAGAGAGGCTGAGCGAAGCTTCAGCCTCTCTTATGCGAATGAGAGCGATTTCGATTCGGACGCCGGTCAAAGCGAGTCGGCCGAAATGACTTCCCCGCCGTTGCGTGATCCGACAGCACGCCATGTGGCAATGTTGACCGTGGACTTCACGAATCGAACCGCGCCGTCCATAAAGAGAATATTGACACCACCGGGATGCCGGCTGCTCGCCGTGTGAGCCCCGTTGCCGTTGTTGCCGGATGCGTCCGTGCAGCTCCACGTGTTCGGCGGCATCACGTGATTGTAGCGGCTGGACTGCGGATTGCCCATGTGCCAGTTCGTTCCGGGGGCACGCCCGTTGCCGAGCTGTTGCCCGGCGCGAAGAGGATTGGCCGCGAGACACGCGTTGTAGAACAAGTCCGGCGTCGCGTAATTGGCGACAGGCGCGACTCTTGAGATCACCGGCGTGGGTGTCGAGGCGTCGTTCTGGGCGTTGTTGGCGAACCCGATACCCTTGACGCGCTCGCTGTGCGAAGCCGTGTTGCTTGTGCCATCGGTGATGTCACCCATCCGGATCGCCCCGATCTCGGGTACGGAGCCGTAGATGCCGTTCGGAAAGACCGTGGCCGAACTGCCCAGTGGCCAGTTGAAGAAAACGGGCAGTGAGCCGGAATTCCCGTGATAACTGTTGTGTCCCTCGGCATTGGTCAGCCTGTCGGGATCCGAAGGGCAGTTATAGATGTTGATTCGGGCTCGCTGGGCCGTCGTATTGTTGGCATTGCCGACGCAGCCCATCCCGAACGTGAAATTGATGGCGTTGTACAGTGGCACCTGTTCGGTATAGCCGAGCAGGAACGCCATGTGGTTCCAGTCATTGCAGCCCAGTGGGCCCTGGCCGTAAGGAAATGCGCCCACCACGTCGTGATAGTTGTGCACGGCGATGCCGAGTTGCTTCAGGTTATTGATGCACTGGGCACGCCTGGCCGCCTCGCGTGCTGATTGCACAGCCGGCAGCAGCAGAGAGATGAGAACCGCGATAATCGCGATGACCACGAGCAACTCGATGAGCGTGAACGCATTCCGAGCCCTGCTTCTCATCGAAGCCTCCTGGAAGATAACGAGTCGTTTTTGGAATGGAGTGGATGCACGTGATGCGAAAGATCACATCTAATCTAATCTAACGATTCATTCGGGATTCCACAAGTGTCCTCTGCCCTTTTATGAAAGAACGAGAATTCGGCAGCCTCATCGATCGGCGAAATTCGGAGTTTGCCGGGAATCGGTCTTCGTTTTCCGCCAACGCCCGCGAATTGACGAAGACCTCACTCCACCAGAAGTTCGTGCAGCCGCATGCCGAAGAGTGCCAGTGTGACTGCGGCGCCGACGATCACGCTCACCAGCACGCAGGCCGAACCGATATCGCGAGCAGCCTGGGCGTGTTCGTCCTCGACTTCGCCGGGTGATTTCCCGAACCCGACACGTGCCAGGGCGTCGATGGCCGAATTGATAAGCTCGGAGCGCAGGATCAGCCCGCCGCAGATCGAAAGGATGATCCAGGCCAGGGGCGGCAACTGGATCATCACGCCGAACATCAGCACGATGGTGAAGCGGTATCCGTGGGCGAAGAAGCTCGAATCGCCCCGAATGGCCAGTTTCAGACCGTTCAGGCCCGCCCAGCTTTTGCCCAGCGTGCCGCCGCGGCGGTCGGCTCGGGTGAGCGGTTCTTCGACAGGCAGCAGCAGTTCTTCGAGGATTTTGGGGTCCGGCACCGACACCGGAGCCGGCATCTGGTTCATCAGCGAGGGCGGCAGCTGATAGTCCAGCGTCGGTTCTTCGTGATCGAGCCTGTAGGCGTCGGTGAACGAAGTCAGCGTATAGCGCTTCGAGGGGCGTTCCAGGTTCGGGTCCCGCGTCCGGAACGTGAGGGGGCGATGCGCATTGGCAGCCGGTTCGCCCTGGGGTCGAGAAGCGTCGTTCGGAGCGTTCTCCATCGTCACACCTCCCAGATTTCGAATCTCGTCACCTTCGAATCGCGATCGCCCAATTCCGAATGCTCGAAACTCATCATCACGCGACACCCGATTTCATGTCATTGCGTCGGAGCGAACCGGCTGTCGAACCGGGGGCCGGCCGATTGGCCCAGCCGCAGGTTCGGGCTCAGGCGGGGCGTGATTTCCACGGCCACCATGGTCGATTGCCGCTGCGGGTCGATCGCCAGGCCGATGCTGGTCAGGTAATCGGCCCCGATGCGGGTCACCGAGATGTTCGAACCCAGCGAAATGCCGTTGCCGAAGTCATAGCTGGTCATGAAGGTCGAATACCACTTCGGGCTGATCCAGTAGCTGTACGACAGGTTCAGGGCCGAGGTGTTCACCTCGCCGGTCTGAAGGATCGTGTAGCTGATCGTGGCGTTGCCTTTGGGCGGCCGGTTCGACGAGAAGCCAGTCGTGATGATCTTCATGCCGAAGGGGTCGTTCGAGCGGTTCGGGTTGGTCTTGTTGAGGGCCTGGCCTTCGACATCCCAGAATTCGAACCAGCCGTTCGAAAAGACGGTCGTCCGGTCACCCACATACCATTCCCAGTTGTAGGTGTTCAGGCCCCAGTCCTCGCCGAAGTTGTCCCGGTCGGCCTGCGGGAAATAGGTCGTGGAAAAGTCCAGGATCATCCAGTCGATCACGCGCCGGGCACCTTCCGGCCCACGCTTGGTCTGAAACCGGTGGTTCCAGTTGAGCTGGACCGTCTGCATGCTCTGGAGCACGTCCGTCGTGCCGCTGATGGGCGACATGTTGCGGCGCGTGGCCAGCAGCAGCGGGTTGTACTGGGGCGGAAGGATGCCGCCCCCATAATTGGTGAAGGCGAAGTAGCGGCGAACGAACTCATAGGAGTTGTCGTCGAGTTCGTCCTGAACCCCCAGGGCATTGAGCGGCAGCGTCGAATAGGCGTTGCGGTAATCGGCCCCGAAGTTCATCTTGTGGTTCAGGCCATGAACGTTGAGGATCTCGCTCTCAACCTCGTAAGCCCGCCACATCATGATGTTGCCGCGTGCCCCCACCGCACCCCAGAGACGCCCGACGAGCTGGTCGTTGCCGCTGCGGATCAGCTGCTGCACGTCCGCCGGCGGCACGGTGTAGGCCGGCAGGGCGGAATTGTATTGCCCGGACCAGCCGGCCGCCTGCCCTTGGGCGTAAGGCGTGAACTTGAACGGCCCCAGGTTCAGGGGCATGTCCACTTCATGGCTCGTCCAGATCCGCCCAGCCCCGAACGCGCCGGATGTCTGGCTGATCGGGTCGAAGGGCTGGAAGGCGAACAGGTTCGGGTTGTTGACCATCACGTCCGTGTGAACGTTGGCGTAGTCCGCCCCCGAGTGGCTGTAGTGGGTCAGGATATCACCCAGAAAGCTGTCGCCGATGCGGTAATAGTCCAGCTTCGGCAGCCACTGCGTGTCCGTATAGAACTCCTGCAGGTTACCCTTGGCCAGGATCGACAAAGCCTGGTTTTCGTTCTGGCGGATCGCATAGGCCGACGTCTGATGGTCCAGGCCCGTATCGTTGAGCCGCTTGTAATACTGTTCCAGGAAGTACCGGTCCGAAAGATAGCCGAACTCCACTTGAAACCGCGTGTCCTCGTCGAACGCGGCGTCGTCCGGCAGAAGGCTCTGCATATGCCGGTAAACCGTCCGGCCCCGCATGTTGTAGAAGTTGGGAATGTCCGACCGCTGGAAGCCGCGATCGCCAGCCCAGACCGGGTCGGTGATGACGGCCGGGCCTGTACCCAGAACGTCGTTACCCGTATCCCAGATCCCCCAAATGTCGCCATAGCCAAAGTACGAGCCCGGTATCCGGCCGCCGAACATATCACGGCCGAAATAGCCGATCTCAGAACCCGCCGCCGGGCCCCGGGCCGAGAGATAATCCAGATCCAGGTTCCAGTTGTCGATGCCCTTGGGCTTCTTCATGCCCAGCACCTTGAACATCGACCAGTCCGACAGGATCTGCTGGCCGAAGTAGTTGTTCGTCCGGAACTGAAGCTGCTTCAGGGGCAGGTCCAGGTCGTCCGGCGTCATCACCACGCGGGGCAGGTACAAAACTGGAATGCTGCCCACATAGAACCGGTTCCGGCGGGCGTCGAGCTTCCATTCGTAGTCGCTCCCCGGCATCGGGTCGAGCGATCCCGTGATCGGGTTCCGCAGCGGAATTTCCTCCTGCGTGATTCGGATCAGCTCACTGTTGAACCGATAGCCCGGGTTCGGGAACCGGCTGCCCGTGGTAGACGTGATCGAAACGTCGATCAGGGGCCGGCCGATCTGCAGGGTTCCGTCCTCGCCCATCGCGGCCTCACGCCACTGGCTGATGCGGTCCGCCTTGGTCCGGATCGGGGCCAGCAGGCCGGGGGCGAAAATGTTCAGTTCGGCCTGAGTCGCCGTGAAGCGGTCGGTTCGGGCATCGTAATAGGCATTCTCGGCTCGCACGATTCGCTCGTCGCCGTTGCCGGCCACCTTGCGTTCGTCCATCCGGTAGATGACGTTGCCTTCCAGGTATGCCTCGAGCGGGGCCTGGTTGGACTGTTTGAACTGGCCTGAGGGGTCGATCATCGTCGCCTTGGTCGTGTCGTCGTCCGTGATCCAGAGCACGATCCGGTCGGCGGAAAGGTCGACGGTGCCGAACTGGGGGCCGGTTTCCATCACGATATTGACGCCGCCCTGAATGACGACGATCCGCGTCTGACCGACCAGGGGCAGTTCCTTTATGGAATAATTCTTGCTGCTGTCACGCGGGAAGATGCTCACGACGCGCTGCGTCCCGGCGATGATCTCGGCCGGCCCGCCTTCTTCCTCCAGCGGCAGCGGCGTATCGCCCAGGATCAGGCTCGGCAGCGGCGAATTCGGCAGCGGGTCTTCCGGCAGGGCCGGCGGCAATCCGCTCCGGGGCAATCGTGTGTTCGGAGGGTTCGTCGAAGGCACGCCAACACCCTGCGGCGGCTGACCGAACAGTGGCGGGGCCGCCTGGGGGTCGTTTTCCGGGGCCGTCGGCGGCCGTTCCAGCATCGGCGGGCTCGTGAGAGCCGAGGGGTCGTCCAGCGGGTTCGAAAGCCTGGGGCCGTCATCCGGTTGCTGGGTCAAGGGCGGCGATTGCGCCGGTTTGACGAGATCGTCCGAGCGTGCCTCAGATGCGGCAGGCGCGAGATTCGCCGTCCCGGCTGGCGACTCGCTCGCTGCAGGCAATTGCGGCAAGGACTCGTCCGCATTTTGAACCGGTGTCGTTGTCTCGGATTCAGGCGTCGCCGGGTTGCCGACGGGAACCTGGCCGATCGCGGCGACCGCGGCGTTCGCTTCGGGGTTCGAAGTCGGCGCTTCGGCCACTGGTGCGGCGGGTGGCGAATCGGGCTGACGCATGGCCAGTTCGAGCGCCGCACGGGCTTCGTCGCCGAAGGCACCGATCAGGCGGCGCTGGTCGATCGATTCGGGCCCGACTTTCCGCATGCCGCCTGGCACATAAGGTTTCGTGCGCACGGGCAATTTACTGCGGAACGTGAGGTTCGTCCGCTCCAGCGCGCTTCCCGGCCGCGAGGTCAGCCGTACGTTGCCGGCGGCCCGCACTTCGATGCGCTGCATGAGCCGGTTGCCGTCCCGGCCCGGCTCGACGAGCACGACGGCCTCGTCGGCACGCAGGCCCTCACCGTCCTGAACGACGGAAACCCGCCCCGAGAGGATCACCCAGTGGCGGTCCGGACCGGACGACCAGACTTCCACCCGGTCCGCCGAAAGATCGACGGCAGGCGGGTCGAGCCGCTGCAGGATCTGCGCCTCAGTTTCGGGCGCCAGGCAAGCCAGCGTCAGAATGGCAATCCAAGCCGTCAGCCAGAATTGCAGGAATGCTCCTGCTCGATCCTGGTTCAGGAATCGTGAGCGGGTGCCGAGCCATCCCTGGCCTGGCCATCGGTGCATGCGTCGCACGGCCCAACCCCCTCGCTTGTGCTAGGGTCGTTGACCTCAGGGCGGCATCCTCCATGATTCGCCCGATCGCGCCCGCCATGCCCTTCGATCCCTTGCGGGAAACCGGCCGACATCCTGTCAGCCCTTTTCGAGCGCGGACCCGAAGGAACGGCTCGCCAATTTGCACGGTTGGTCGCGAACGCGGTCACTATGACGAATTCGAAAAATCGGTCAAGACCTGTTTGCGAGGATTTCGCCGCGATCCTACGAAGACCGAATTGCCAAAGAACTAAACCTGGACCCGCTTTGCGAGCATGACCCCGACCTGCCGATAACACTATCGCAGAAAAGCCTCGCTGGACGACGACGCAATGCAAGATTTCGGAAACGCCCTTCGGATTCCGTTTCGCAAAACGCACGTGAGTTCATGAAAGTCAATATGTTACGACAATTCGAAGCGTCGCTTGAGAACGTCTGAATGAGTTCCGTCGCGATCGCGACGGGATCAAAATCCCGAAAGCCGGAATTCCGTTTCGCAAAACGAGCGCACGATCCATGCCCTCAATTGTTTGCGTCGATTCGGCCGGGCTTTTTTCCGCGAATGCGACCGAATCGCGATTCCGTTTCGCAAACACGACTTAACCTCAATTAATCATACATGTTACGACCAGAACAGCCCGACCCGGCACGAAACCCTTGCGGCGAGAAAGTCAATCTGGCTGGTTTACGCAAGATTTGACAGCAAGAGAATTTCTCACGATCGATTCGTGCGTACGAATCGAAAAAACCGCGTCTTCATCGATTTCCGTGGGTCATTCAGAGGCGCATGCCAATTTCATACCTCGCAGGGAGATCGCTTTCAAGGGCCAACGGCCCGAGATATTCCAGCCTGGGCCAACGGCCCAGGTAGCCGTAAGCCCTGACGAAACAAATCTTTGCGATACCATTCGAACGACCGAACGGAAACCCGTGAAGAACCCAGAATCCTCAACGGCCTGGATGGCTGGTCTCCTGCCCCCCACCTGGGATCCCCGAGCTCCAGCTCGGGAGTCTTGGTTTTGACTTCGTGCAGGAGCCGTTGGTAAAAGGCGAAATCCATCCCGAGCTGGAACTCGGGGTCCGGGGGGATTTGCGAAGACCGAAATCAGCCCGAGCTGGAGCTCGGGGATCCCAGGGGGATGATGACCGGTGCGCCAGGAATCACTGAAAAGAAAGTGCTTGCACCAAAATGCTTTGCGTACGCCGGGCCATTTTGTGGAGCACTTCCAGGCCCCGGTCGAGGACTTCGTCCTTGACGGCGTAGCTGATACGGAAGTGGGTGTCGCGCTTGCTGAAGGTGCTGCCGGCGATGATCAGCAGGTTGTGCTCGATCGCGGCGTTGACGAACTCGGTCGCCGTGCCCCAGGGAGCCTTGGGGAACACGTAAAAGGCACCGCCGGGAACGACCAGATCGTAATCGTCCTTGAGGGCACTGACGACCCGGTCACGCTTCGCCTTGTAGGCGGCCACCTGGGCCGTCATGTCGGTCTTGATCGCTTCCAGGCCGGCATGTTGGACGAGGCTGGGCGCGCAGATGAAGCTGAACTGCTGCAGCTTGTTCATTTCCTGGATGATCGCCGCAGGGCCGTGGGCGAAGCCGAGCCGCCAGCCGGTCATCCCGTGCGTTTTGGAGAAGCCGTCGCAAACCACCACGTTTTCGTCGAACTCGGCCGGGCTGACGAAATCGCCGTCATAGTCAAAGGCGGAATAGACTTCGTCGCTGATGATCAGAACATTATGGCGGCGGCAGACTTCGGCAAGATGTCGCAGCGTTTCCCGGTCCTGAACGACCCC
>Ga0172376_10007205_pt1 | contig 11889 bp, 10 predicted proteins | sample Lak35m_FD_121114 | JGI IMG/M metagenome (GOLD analysis project Ga0172376, IMG submission 121114) | Freshwater microbial communities from Kabuno Bay, South-Kivu, Congo - kab_092012_35m | ecosystem: Environmental > Aquatic > Freshwater > Lake | place: Democratic Republic of the Congo: South-Kivu...
AGGCGGGCAGGACTGACACCGGGTAAAACACCGCCGAAAAAGGCGCCAGGCCGAACAAAACGCCCCAGGCCAAGGCTTCGGCCCCTGCACCATGGCGGAGGATCAGCGCCGTCACCCCCAGCGCCACTGCCCAGCCCATGGCCATGAGCGCAGCGAAGTAAAGCACCAAGCCAGGCCCCAAGGTCCAAATGCCGAAACCATAAAGCAGGAAAGCAAGAAGGATCGCCGGGCCGACGCCAATCGCCGTGCGCAGCATGCTCATGGCAACCAGCCCCGCCACCAATTCATGCGGCCGCAAGGGGGCGACGAAGATATGGCCCAGATTGCGCGACCAGATTTCCTCCAGGAAGGAAATGGCAAAGCCCATTTGGCTCCGCAGCGTCACCTCCCACAACAACACACCGCCCAGCAGCACGCCGGCGGTGACACTCGCGGTATTGTTCTGCACGCCGGCAAGCCAGGCGGTCACAAAACCCCAGACCAGCATTTGCAGAACGGGCCAATACATCAATTCCAAAAGGCGCGGCCAGGACCGCCGATAGAGCGCCAAATGCCGATACATCAGCCCCCAGATGCGCCGCCCTGCCGCGTTCATGCCGCGCGTCCTTGGCCGCGCGCGATATCCAGAAACACCTGTTCCAGATCATCGCGGCCATAACGCGCGATCAGATCGGCGGGACTGCCTTGGTCCACAATCCGCCCGCCCTTCAGCATCAGCACGTGATCGGCAAGCCGTTCGACCTCAGCCATATTGTGGCTGGCGAGCAGAATGGCCGCACCTGTTTCCGTGCGGTAATCTTCCAACAGGCTGCGCACCCAATCGCCCGTATCGGGGTCCAGGCTGGCGGTAGGTTCATCCAGCAGCAGCAATTCCGGGCGATTGATCAGGGATTTCGCAATCGCGACACGGGTTTTCTGCCCGGCCGAAAGCTGTCCCGCGGGCCGATCCAAAAAGCCAGACAATTGCAGGCGTTCGGCCAATTCGGTGATGCGTTCCGCCGGCCTCGGCACGTTATAGAGCTGCGCATAAACGGTCAGGTTTTCCCGGACCGTCAGCCGATGCGGCAGCGCGACATAGGGCGAGGAAAAATTCATCCGCGCCAGGGCAGCAAAGCGGTCCCGCGCCATGTCATGGCCCAGCACCACAACGCGCCCGCCACTTGGCACCAGAAGGCCCAGCAACATGGCGATGGTGGTGGATTTGCCGGCACCATTGCCACCCAGCAATGCCCAGGTGCTACCGGCGGGTTGGATGAAATCCAAGCTCTCAACAGCAGGCGGATCGCCGGGCTTGTAGGTTTTCGTCAGACCCTCGGCCTGGATCGCGGGAATGGGCATGGGGGGCATATCGGCCCAAAGCGGCGTTTCGCCAAGTCAGCCGCAATCAGGCCGCCGGGCGCTGGCTTTCGATCAACCGGCCCTGGAACAGGCGAATGCCCGCTTCCCAACCCCAGGCAATGGCGGCTGGCCGATCCGCCCCGGCCAGCACAATCTGTTCGGCATTCAGCGAGAGTTTTTTGCAGAGCTCCGCCGTTGCGGGGCTGTCAGCCGCCGGGAAATCCTCGGACCATTTAAGGCGCAAATAATCAAAGCCGGCGCGCTGGCTGGACAGGATGGTGGCCGCGAAGGGGGATGCGGCTTCCAACATCAGCCGATAGCCACGCGCCTGCACAAAATTGCGTGCGAGCAGGAAAAGATCGGGATCGGCCAGTACATCTTCCGAATCAAGCCCAATGATCAGTTTATGGCGTTGACTTTGCGGCATGATGGCATCAAGGCGCAGGAATTCCGGCGAAAACAGGCTCTCCACACAAAGCGGCAGTGCGATCTGCCGCATATCGCGCAATTCCTCTGGCCGGGCGATATCACTCAATTGCCGACGGTCAATGGATTTCAGCAGGCGATGCGAGAATGCCGGGGTCAGCGTAATGTCAGCGCCTGGCAGTAGCCTTTCGCAGATTTCCGCAAGCTCCGTGCGGCGATCTTCCCAGAACAGCCTAGTATTCTGCCCCCCCGGTTCCAGCCAACAGATTTTCTGGCGCCGGAAGAAAATACTAAGGTCAGCCGTCATCAGCCCGCGTTCCGCTGAAGCAAGGGCGGCCGCATCCACCGCGCGTTCTTCCGGCTCCTCCAGTGCCATGGCCTGCATGGCCGCGACCATGCCAAGACTGTCTTCAACGGCTGCCATCACCGCCGCCGCCTGCTGCGGCAGCCGAAGCATATGCACCGCCTTCTCCGCTTCCTCAGCTTCCAGCATGGAAAACAGAACGCGCTGCTGATGCTCCAGCGCTTCGCTTGCATTGGGAAGGCCAATGGCAACCAAATCGCCTCCCGGCAATTTGAAGCCCCTGACGCGTGCAGTACTGTTCAGCGGTTCCCAGGCTTCACGCAGTAAATCCGCGCGGCTGCCGAAGCGCCGGGCGCGTGGCAGCGCCGAAAAGCGCAGCATGAGCACCAGGCGCTCCTCCCCCATCGCGACGGCATCACGAATGGCATTGGACAAGGCCACCGCACCAAGCGCCTCAGCCGGCAAGGCGGCGGATTTTTGGGCGCTGCCGTTCATGCCTGGCCCTCTGGCAATACCGCTTCCAGCAATAGGGTATTGGTGCAGCCCAGACGTTCAGACGGCGCGGTGGCAAGCCCCCGGGCACGGCATTCTGAGCGCAGGCAGCGCACGGCTTTGCTGCAATGATCCATCCGAGTTGCGGTAATGATATCTTCAACCAAAGGCCCACCATAAAGATGGATACCCTGGCCGAGGCCCCACGAGAGGGCGGCTTCACCATCACAGCCATCAAGAATAAGCCGGGCCTCATCAATACGGCGCAAGGCCTTCAGAACTTGGCTATCCTCCAGCGCGGGGGACCAATCCAGGAGCAGCCAATCCGCAGGCAGGGCTTCAGGTTCAATCAGACTTAGCGCCGAGGCCGAAAGGCCTGCTACGGCAATGCCCCAAGCGCCTTGGCGGAGGGCTTTTCGTCTTGCTGCCAAATTGCCGATAGAAATGGCATCCTGCAAGGCAAGCGTGGCGTAAAGCCCGGGGCCAGCATCCGGATCAGCTTCATCTTCGACAGCGTCGGGCATTTCTGGCAGCAGTTCCCGCGGCAAATCCAGTAGCAAAGGGGCAATCCGGCCACCACCCATCAGGGATTTGCGGGTACCCTCATCGCCAAGCGCTTCAAGGACGCGCTTTTGCAGCACAGATTGCGCGTGCCGCAGAAAGGCCCGGTCCTCAGACAGGCGACCAAGATGCCTTATGAGCGCCGTGTGATCCAGCCCCAGGCGCTGGAAGACCAATTTGGGCAGCCTTGAATCCGTGATACCCACAATGCTGTGCCGGCGAAAGATTTGCGCCAGGTTGAGCCGATCCAGCCGCGCATCAAGGCCAAGGGGCGACGCCGGCTTCGCTGGCGGTACCTCCAGGAATTGCGGCAGGCGGGCAGCATTCAAAAGAGTGATGAGCATGAGTTTGGAGGATGGGAGCGGCAGCAACTGCACTGCTGCCTCCCCAAGGATCTGTCCCAGCAGGGCCAGCAGCCTACCCGCTTCGAAGTTTGGCAGTTCTGTCAGCAGCCAATCCTGCGGGGCGATTTCAACCAAAGAACCGCCTTTGACATCAACCGCTTCGCGCAACAGGGCGAAAACCAGGCGCTGCGCTTCCGGCCGCATGCCGGGGGAGACGCGCACGGCGGCCCGCCCGCCTTCATCGCGCAAGGCGCGCCGCAGCGCGTCCTGCAAGGACGTCTGGCTGAGCTGCAACTCTGGGGTGGGAGAGCGTTTACTGGACATTTGTTTGTCATTTCTACCAGAAATCTACTAGCGAGACGTATAAAATCGCATTGCGAAGCATTTCCAAGCCTTTTTGGGCCTGCAACGGCCAAGCCGCAATCTCTGCAATGCGTTTTACCCCTTCGCCTCGCCGCAAAAATCACTATATTAACGCCAGTCCATCTCGGGGGGTTGAGAATCCAATGCGTCGTCCCGCTTACCTTGTGACCGCTTTTGCGGCCCTGGCCTTGGTCTTGGTGCCGGTTCTGGCCGATGCCAAGCCGGGCGGAGGCTCATCTTCCGGCAGCCGCGGCAGCCGGACCTATTCCGCGCCACCGCCGACCCAGACCGCACCGGGCACAGCGCGCCCGATGGAGCGGACCGCGACGCAGCCTTCCGGCCCGCAACAGGCCGGCGCCCCCGCGCGTGCCGGCATGCCGCCGCAAGCACAACCGCAGCGTTCCTTCATGGGCGCGCTGGCGGGTGGCCTGCTCATGGGTGGCCTGATCGGCATGATGTTCGGCGGCGGCCTTTTTGGTGGCGCCGGCGGCTTTGGCGCCATTCTTGGCATGCTGTTGCAGGTGGCGCTGATCGGCGGGCTGATCTGGCTTGCCTTCCGCTTCTTCCGTCGTCGCCAGGCGGAACCCGCTGTCGCCGGGCCTTCGGGCTATGCGCGCCAGATGGAACCGGCGCCGGTGGCCGGTGGTGCGGCTTCGGCTGGTGCCTATGCCGCGCCAGCGCGTGATGTTCAGCTGACGCCGCAGGATTATCAGGCGTTTGAACGCTCCTTGATTGAGGTGAATGCCGCCTGGTCGCGCCATGACCTGAAGGGGCTGCGCGATTTCGCAACGCCCGAGATGGTCGGCTATTTCGCGAATGACTACCGCGATTTGGATGCGCGCGGCTGGCGCAATGAAACCCGCGATGTGAAGCTGGAAGGCGGCGATCTGTCTGAAGCCTGGCATGAGGATGGGCTGGATTACGCCACGGTTGCCATGCGCTTCAGCCTGCTGGACGCCACTTTCGAGGAAGCAACCGGCAAGTTGGTGGAAGGCAGCACGACCGAGCGCCAGACCTCGACCGAGATGTGGACTTTTGTGCGCAGCGGGCCTGAGGAGCGTTGGTTGCTTTCTGCCATTCAACAAACGGGCTGATGGCATTTCACCGGCATGGCGCAGGCCATGCCGGCTTGCCCCGGACAAATGCCGTGATTGGCCTTGGCTGATCACGGCATTTTTTATGTGCCTGACAGGGCGGTTTGGGCTTGCTTGGGCCTCCAAAAAACCACTCGCTTTCACCGCGCCAATTCGTCTAGCCTTCCAGCAAAGAAATGGGAGGAAGGCATGGTTATGCTGCTTGGTCGCCGTGCGCTCATGGCGGGCATGGCGGGCGCTTTGGCAACACCTGCAGTGGCGCAGTCGCGATTTCCGGACAGGCCGATCCGCATGATGGTGCCCTGGACGCCGGGCGGCGCCACAGACATTCAAATGCGCGCCTTATGTGAACAGGCGGCGCGGCGTTTGGGCCAGCCGATTATTGTGGAGAACAAGCCAGGCGCGGGTGGTTCCTTGGCAGCGCAATTCCTGGCGCGGGAAGCGAAGCCGGATGGCTATACGCTGGCGCAAATGTCCAATGGCTCATTCCGCATGCCGCTCATGCAGGAAAGGCCACAATGGGACCCGATGCAGGATTTCACCTGGGTCATTCGCCTGGTCGGCTATATGGGCGGCGTGGTGGTGCGCCGCGATGCGCCGTGGAAGACCATGCAGGAATTATTGGCCGATGCGCGCGCCAATCCGGGCAAGTTCAATTACGGCACGCCCGGCGCCAATACCACCGATATCCAAATGACGCGGCTTGCGCGGCTGGCTGGCATTGATTGGGTGACCGTGCCCTTCCGCGGCGCCGCGCCCAATCTGCAAGCCTTACTGGCCGGCGATATTCATTTCTCGGCAGAAACCAGCGCCTGGGCGGATATGGCCCTTGAAGGCCGTGTGCGTCCCTTGGCCGTATGGATGAGCGAAAGGGCAACGCGCTTTCCGAATGTGCCCACCTTGCGAGAGGTTGGCTATGATGTCCTCGGCGAAAGCACCTATGGCGTAGGCGGACCGCGCGGCATGGACCCAGGCTTGGTGCGCGCACTGCATGATGCCTTCAAGGAAGCGCTGTTCGATCCCGCGCATCTGGCAGTGATCGCCCGCTTTGACATGCCGGTGCGCTATCTGAACAGCGCCGATTACGCCGTGGCGGCTGCGGCGCATTATGAGGATGAGAAAAAAACCGTGCAGGAGCTTGGGCTGAAGCTGGGGTGAAGAGTTTCACCCAAGCCCCATCACCCGCGGCAGCCATAGCGCCAAATCCGGTATCGCCATGACGGCAATGGCCGAAAGCAACATGGCAAGCACCAGCCAGATCACCCAGGGCACGGTGCTTTCCATGGAAACGCCGGCGATACGGCAGGACACCATAAGGTTCACCGCCATGGGCGGCGTGAATTGCCCAATCGCGATCATCATGGTCAGCACCACGCCAAACCAGGTCAAATCCCACTGAAAAGCTGCGGCGATGGGCAGCAGCAGCGGCAGCAGGATCAGAAAGATCGAAATGCCATCCAGAAACATGCCAACAATGATCAGGAATATCGTGAGCAACGCGAGTGTTCCGGCTGAGCCAAGCCCAAGCCCCACCACCCATTCGACAATCGGGCGCACAATGCCAAGCGTGCTGGTGGACCAGGCAAAAACCGTCGCCAAGGCAATGACGATCAGAATGACGGCGGAGATTTCCCCGGCCTCCACCAGCATTTCATAGACATCGCGCAGGCTAAGGCTGCGATAGACAAAAAAGCCGATGAATAGCCCGTAGAATACCGCGACCACGGCGGCTTCCGTTGGCGTGAAAAAGCCAAGCCGCATGCCGCCCAGGATCACCACCGGTGCCATCAGGCCCCAAAAGGCTTCCTTGAAGCTTTGCCAGACCGCGATCGCTTCCCTCTGGCGCGCCTTGCCGCCCAAATCCTTGATAATGGAAATCACCACCACGGCGGCAATGATGCAAAGCCCCGCCAGAATGCCGGGGATCATGCCGGCGGCGAAAATCGCCGGCACGGAAACGCCCGGCACCAGCACGGCATAGACAATGAAGGCGATGGAAGGCGGGATCAGGATATCAGTGGCCGCCGCCGCCCCCACGGTGCTGGCGATGAAAGGCCGCGGATAGCCATCTTCCGCCATGCTTTTCGTCACCACTTGGCCCACTGCCGCGCTGGTGGCCGGGCCTGATCCCGAGATGCCGCCAATCACCATCGCGACCAGCACAGCCACGGAAGCCAGCGCACCGCGCCCGGCACCAACCAGCGCAGTCGCAAAACGTACCAGCCGCAACGCCACACCGGTGCGGTCAAACACACTGCCCACCAGCACGAACATCGGAATGGCAATCAGCGGATATTTCGCAATGCCGGCATAGACATTGGTGGGCATCGCCATGATGGATTGATCGGCAAGCCAAATGGCAAAAGCCCCCGCGAGCCCAAGACAAATCGCGACCGGCACACCGCCCGCGAGCAGCACGGCAAAGGCCAGAAACAGGATGGTCGCAATCATGGCTCAGCCATCCTCACCACGCACGAGGCGGATGAGGCGACCCGCAGCGCGCGCAATCACCAGCAGCGAGATTAGCGGCAGCCAGCCCGTATAAAGCCATTGCGGATTGCCAAGCCCGTTGGACAGCACCTCAAAGCGATATTCATCATAAGCGAGCTTGGCACCAAAGACCGCAAGCAAGCCAAAGCAGATGATGGCAAGCACCAGCGCCAGCATCTCCGCCCGGCGTTGCCCGAGCTTGCCCATCAGATCAGTAAAATATCCAACCCGGATATGCCGCCCCGTCGCAATCGCCAGTGCCGCACCGATCAGCGCAATCACCACCATCAGCACGACGGAATATTCTTCCGTGATGGCCAATGAGACATTGGTGAGATAACGCGCCAGCACATTGGCCGCCGTGATCAGCGCCATGGCCGCCATGGCAAGCGCGAGCAGCACGCGCTCAAAACTGAGCGGTATCCGGGTTTTCGGATCCGGGAGTGTTGCCCCCGGATCCAACTCAACGCTCATGGTGCGTCAGGCAATCGCGCGCGCAATGGCAGCTTCGGCCTTTTGCACCAGCGCGCTGCCGACCGTCTGCGACCATTTGTCAAAGACCGGCCGCGTAGCGCGGGCAAAAGCCTGCTTTTCGGGGGGCGTCAGTTCGGCCACGGCCACACCACGGCGGATGCATTCCTCGATCGAGGAACGATCCCCATCAATGCCAAGCCCCTTGCGCGCCGCCGCGATCTGCTTCTGAGCGGCTTCACGCGCACAGGCAATCACCAGGTCACGATCTGCCGGCGCGAAGCTATCCATCACACTCTTGGAAACCACAAAAATCGCTGCATCGGCGCAGTAGTTCCAGATGGTCAAATGGCGCTGCGCAAGTGTATCCATGCGGAAACCCAAGAACAGATTGACCGGGTTTTCCTGCCCATCCACCGCGCCGGTGGAAAGCGCCGGTTGCAGATCGGCAAAGGACATTTGCACCGGATTGGCGCCAAGCCCCTGATAGATTTCACTGAAAATCGCCCCCGCCGCGAAGCGGATTTTCAGGCCGCGCAGATCCTCGGGCTTGCGGATTTCGCGCTTGCTGTTGGAGATTTCGCGGAAACCATTCTCGCCCCAGGCAACCGGCACAACATCGCGGCTGGTCAGCGTGCCGAACAGATCGCGCCCGACCTCACCATTGATGATCGCGTCATAGGCGCGGTGATTCGGCATCAGGAAGGGCAGCGAGAAGATATTCATTTCGCGGATTTGCGGAGAGATATTGATGGTGGAAAACACCGCCATATCAATCACGCCCTGGCGCATCGCGACCAATTCACGCGTCTGATCGCCGCCGACCAATTGGCTGCCCGGATAGACCTTCATGTTGATCCGCCCGCCGGAGCGTTGCGTGACCAGCTCCGCCCAGGTGAAGGCGCCGTCTGATATCGGCAGCGGGCGATTGCCCACGACCGAGACCTTGTATTCGGCGCGGTATTGCCCCTGTGCGCGCGCAATGGCGGGGGCGGCAAGGCCAAGCGCGCCTGCGCCCAGCAGCAGGTTACGGCGCGTCGCGCCCTGGAATGGGGTGGTCATGGCGTTCTTCTCCCTTTTGATAAGTCGAGACTATAATCCCCCAATGCCCAAGGCCAGCGCCGGAGGCAAGCGAAACATCGCAAGCGCCGCCGAAATGGCGCTTTTGAGAAACAGGAGACGCCGCATGATCCCGACTTCCAACCTGGGTGCCATGCTGCTGCAAACCGCCCGCCGCCTGCCGGACCGCCCCGGGCTGATCTGGCGTGATCGGGTCTGGAGCTGGTCGGAAATCGCCGCCCGCGCCTCTGCCGCTGCCGCCGCTTTGCGCGCGCGCGGGATTGGTGCTGGGGATCGCGTGCTGATCCATTCACGCAACAATAACGCGATTTTCGAAGGTGTCTGGGCCTGCTGGCTGATCGGTGCCGTTTGGGTACCGACAAATTTCCGCCTGAGCCCGCCGGAAGCAGCCTATCTGGCCGGGTCTTCGCGCTGCAAGGCGCAGATTTTTGATGCGGCCTTCCCCGAACATCGCGCTGCCTGCCGCGCGGAAAACCCAGCCTGCATGCTGGATATCGCAATTGGCGATGGTGCCGGCTTCTCCTGGGAGGATTTGATTGCGGAAGGCGCCGCCGCGCCGGTGACGGTGGCAGCCGATGTGGATCGCGACCATCCGGCTTGGTTCTTCTATACCTCCGGCACCACAGGCCGGCCCAAGGGCGGCATTCTGACCCATGGGCAAATGGCCTTTGTCATCAACAACCACATCGCTGATCTGATGCCGGGGCTGAGCGAGAATGATGCGTCGCTGGTGGTGGCACCGCTTTCCCATGGCGCTGGCGTGCATGCGCTATCGCAAGTGGCGCGTGGCGCGGCCTCCATCCTGCTGCCTGGTGAGCGTTTTGATGTGCCGGAAGCCTGGCGCCTGATTGAAACATATCGGGTTTCCAACATCTTCACCGTGCCGACGATTCTGAATGCGCTTTGTCGCGATCCGGCCGTTGATACGCATGATCATTCATCGCTGCGTCACGTGATTTATGCCGGTGCGCCCATGTATCGGGAGGATCAGAAATACGCGCTTGCGAAGCTCGGCCCCTGTCTGGTGCAGTATTTCGGCTTGGGTGAGGTGACCGGCAATATCACCGTGCTGCCGCCCGCTTGGCATAGTCTGGAAGATGATCCTGGCATGCCCATCGGTTCCTGCGGCTATCCGCGCACGGGGATTGAGGTCGCCATTTTGGATACCGCGAACCAGCCCTTGCCAGCCGGTGAAACCGGCGAGATTTGCGTGCGCGGCCCTGCGGTATTCGCCGGCTATTTCGAAAATGACAGCGCGAATGAGAAAGCCTTTGCCGGCGGCTGGTTCCACACTGGTGATCTTGGCCATCTGGATGCGCGCGGCTTTTTGTACATCACGGGCCGGGCTTCGGACATGTATATTTCTGGCGGGTCGAACGTATATCCGCGGGAGGTTGAGGAAGCGCTGCTGACGCATCCATCCGTTGCGGAGGCCTGCGTGGTGGGCGTGCCTGATGCGAAATGGGGCGAAAGCGGCGTTGCGGTGTTGGTGGCGGAAGCGGGGGCAGTGATTGATCCAGGGGCGGTGATGGCGCATCTGGATGGCCGGCTTGGCCGCTATAAATGGCCGGCAAAGATTGTGGTGTGGGATGCGCTGCCGCGTTCCGGCTATGGCAAGGTTCCGAAGAATGAGGTGAAGCGCCTGCTGGTGGAACGCGGGCAGGCGTAGCAGAGATCAGGCAGGTGGCGGCAGGCGCTTCCCGGTCTCGGCATCAAAGACATGCAAATGTTCGCTGCGCGGCGCGATTTCCAGCACGGCGGCTGAAGGCGGCGCGCCGGGCAGCCGCAAGGCCATGGTTTCACCCGAAGCCAGCCTGCCATGCACCACACTTTCCGACCCCAGCGGTTCAATCAAATCGGTCGTGAGGCGGAGCGGCCCCGGCAGGCTGATATGTTCCGGGCGAATGCCAAGTGTCACTTTCTGCCCTGGACGCGCGGCAAATTGGCCAGGTGGCAGGGCGAGGATATTGCCATCCGAAAGCCTGGCCCCCTTGCCATCTTCCGTGATGGTGGCAGGCAGGAAATTCATCGCTGGGCTGCCAATGAAGCCCGCGACATAGGTATCGGCAGGGCGTTCAAAAATCTCCATGGGGGAGGCGATTTGCGCCGCACGGCCTTCATGCATGACGACAAGCCTATCGCCGAGCGTCATTGCCTCTACCTGGTCATGCGTGACGAAAAGGCTGGTGACGCCAAGCCGGCGTTGCAGGCGCTTTATTTCCGCGCGCATGGCAACGCGGAGTTTTGCATCCAGATTGGATAGCGGCTCATCGAACAGGAATAGCTTCGGTTCGCGCACAATCGCACGGCCCATGGCGACGCGCTGGCGCTGGCCGCCGGAAAGCTCCTTCGGGCGGCGATCCAGCAGGGCGGAAAGGCCGAGCAAATCGGCGGCTTCGCCTACGCGGCGCTTGATATCATCCTTGGCAAGGCCACGAATGCGCAGCCCATAGGCCATATTATCGAAGACGCGCATATGCGGATAAAGCGCATAATTCTGGAACACCATGGCGATATCGCGCGCGGCTGGTTCCAGCGCGGTCACATCCCGATCATCAATCAGCACCGTGCCACCCGTCGCGCGTTCCAACCCGGCCACGATGCGAAGCAAGGTTGATTTGCCGCAGCCGGATGCGCCGACAATGACAATCATCTCCCCATTTTGCACGGTCAGATCAATGCCATGCAGCACGCGCACCGCGCCGAAATTCTTCACAATGCCGGAGAGTTTGAGTTCAGCCATGGGGGTTTCTCATTTCTCGGTCTCGACCAATCCCTTGACGAACCAGCGCTGCATCAGGATCACAATGGCAACCGGCGGCAGAAGTGCCAGCACCGTGGTCGCCATGACCAGATGCCATTCCGTATCGCCCTGGGAGCCCAGCATTTTCACAATGCCGATCATGATGGTTTCCACATCGGTGGA
>Ga0172376_10007206_pt1 | contig 11889 bp, 11 predicted proteins | sample Lak35m_FD_121114 | JGI IMG/M metagenome (GOLD analysis project Ga0172376, IMG submission 121114) | Freshwater microbial communities from Kabuno Bay, South-Kivu, Congo - kab_092012_35m | ecosystem: Environmental > Aquatic > Freshwater > Lake | place: Democratic Republic of the Congo: South-Kivu...
ACTTGCGGAAGCTTATCGTGGAGATTACCTTTGGTTGGAAGACTTCGCGGACGACACCGTCATGGTGAATCGCGACCTGTTCGAAATCGTGCATGCGTTCGCCCAATGCCGCCCCTCGGCGTGACCGTCGGGGGCTGACGCCGGAGAGACCTGCCCGAATCGACAGGAACTTCTTTCGTCGCAGGCGTGTGCGCTTGCCCGAGCGTGGTACGGGATTCGGATCGGTTTTTTCCGATCGAACGTCAGCCGGATGGACGCGGAGGGACTGGTGAGTTCTCCTGAATCGTCGGAAGATGTCCTGATCATCGAGCCGCATGGCGATTTTCTGGTGATATCCGTAAATCGGCTGATCATGGGTCTGGACCATTCTTCAGGCGATATTCTGGCAGGCATGATCCTGGCCCGCATCAAGGAGCAGGAAGTGCCCCTGGTGATCGTCGATCTCTCCGGTGTGGAGTTGTTCGACAGCATGTTTTTGTCGGTGCTGCTTCGCTGCTGGAAGTCGGCGGTGACGCGGGGCGGCATGATGGTGATCTGCGGCGCGGGCGAGCGGGCCCGCGAGTTGCTCAAGATCGTCAAACTCGATCTTCTGTGGCCTCTTTACGCGAACCGTAACGAAGCGATGGTGGCGTTAAGTTCGGATTGAGACCTGGCGTGGGAATTTCGCCAAAAACCCTCAATGCCGGTTGACAGTCACCCATCGGTCGAACATGATGAATTTGTGTTGAAGGGCTGCCGAGTTCGTGTGTCGATAACCCGCATGGCGTTCTCATGGACGTTGGGCCGGAGGTCGTGAAGCATGGGAATTTACGACCGGGATTATTACGACGAAGATCGTCGTGAGGGGATGGATTTTTTTCGAGGCGAAGGCTCGGGCGTTCGCACGCTGATTGCCGCGAATGTGGCAGTTTACGTCCTTCAGATCGCGTTCCGGGGGTCGCTGGAATCCCTTTTCGCGGCGGACAGTCAGGCGATCGTCGGAGGGCAGGTGTGGCGCCTGTTCACGGCCAATTTCCTGCATGACCCCCGCAACCCTTTTCACCTGATCTTCAACATGCTGATCTTCTGGTTCGCCGGGCGCGAGCTTGAGATCATGTACGGCCGTCGAAGCTTTCTGAAGTTTTACGGCTGGGCTTGCTTCTTCAGCATGTCGGTCTGGTTTCTGGCCGAGCGGGTCATCAGCCCTGGCAGTGGTGCGATCGCCATGGGAGCTTCCGGGGCCGTCATGGCCAGCATGATGCTTCTGACGCTCAACTTCCCCTACAGGCAGATCATCTTCATCTTCATCCCCATGCAACTGTGGGTCCTCATGGCCATTTATGTGGTCATGGACTTCGTCGGTCTCTTGAACGAAACCCGTGGCATGGGTAACGGGCAGGTCGCATTCGCCGGACATCTCGGCGGTGTGCTTTTCGGCTATCTGTACAAGAACTTCGATCTGGAAATGCCGGATCTCGGTCGCTTCTTCCGCTTCCGTCGGCGGCCGCGTTTCAAAGTCGTCGGTCGCGAATGGCCCGAACCCGAACGCTGGTCCGGGGATCGCACCCGTTCCGAACGCGAACGTGTCCGGACGCCGAAAGTGACTTCCGCCACTTCGGCCCGGCCGAGCGTGAAGACCAACACGTCTCCCTTCGCCGCTGGCAGTGATCTGCCCGACGCGTTCGAGTCGCGTGTGGACGAAATCCTGACGAAGATCGCTCGCGAGGGACAGTCTTCCCTCACCGAGGACGAACGCAAAGTGCTCGAAGAAGCCAGTCGAAGAGCACGTGACAAACGAGGAGGCGGGCGCTGATCCGCCCCTCGCTGTCTTCGGCCGAAGGTTGCAATTCGACCCCGGAGTGACAGTCTGGGGATGATCGATCGTGCCTGATCGACAATGATTCGAATTCGTGACGCGAAACTTGAAGACCTCGAAGCCATCGTCGAGTTCAACCAGTCCCTGGCCTCGGAGACTGAGTCCCGCCACCTGCCGGACGCAGTTCTCCGCCAGGGTGTTCTGGCGGCCTTGAATTCCGATCGAAGGCTGCGATATTGGGTCGCGGTCAACCAGGACGAACCGGCCCGGCCTATCGGTCAGGCGGCTGTGTCCTACGAATGGTCCGACTGGCGCAACGGCTGGATCTGGTGGCTTCAGTCCGTCTTCGTCGAAGAAGCCTATCGCGGCCATGGCGCTTTCCGGGCCCTGCTCGACTCGATCCACGATGCCGCTCGCCAGGATGAGCAGGTCATCGGCCTGCGGCTTTATGTCGAGCACGAAAATGCCCGGGCCCGCTCGGTTTACGAAAAAGTCGGATTCATTCCCGCCGGTTACGAGGTCATGGAACTGCTCTGGGGCGACCTGACGCAGCGATCGAAGAACTGAGTTCCCGTTCCGGCCTCTCCTGGCAACGGAAACTCCCAATCCTGGCCGCCGGCGGCTTGAGCCCAGCGGCAGGGCAGGTGGCCCGCCCCGACTTAGCGAACCACGCCGTCGAGTGGGCTCGATGCCGTCGCATACAACTTTCGCGGAATCCGGCCGGCACGATAAGCCAGGTATCCGGCCGTCATGGCATGGCGCATTGCGTAAGCCATTTTCAGAGGATCCCGGGCCGAGGCGATGCCGGTATTGAGCAGAACGCCATCGCAGCCCAATTCCATGGCCACCGAGACATCGCTGGCCGTGCCCACGCCGGCGTCGATCACCACGGGATAATCGGGATCGTCGCCCTTAAGATCTTCCAGAATGATCCGAATGGCGGAGGGGTTGAGCACGCCCTGACCCGAACCGATGGGGCTGCCAGCCGGCATGACGCAGGCTGCGCCGACAGCCTTCAGCCGACGGGCTGTGACAGGGCAGTCGCTTGTATAGCAGAGCACCTGAAAGCCTTCTTTGACGAGAACTTCCGTCGCCTGAACGGTGGCCATGGGGTCGGGCAGGAGGGTGCGTGGGTCGGAAAGCACTTCGAGCTTGACCCAATCGGCGCCGGGGTTGCCCAGTCCTTCCAGCAGTTCGCGGCCGAGGCGGGCGGTGCGGAGGGCTTCATCGGCGTTGAAGCATCCGGCCGTGTTGGGCAGGATGGTCATGCGCTTCAAGTCGATGAAATCAAGGATGTTACGGCCTGATTTGTCCTGCAGCCGTTCGCGCCGGACGGCGACGGTGACGACTTCGGCCCCGCTGGCTGCCAGGCAATCGCGCATGAGTTCGAGGGTCGCGTACTTGCCGGTGCCGACCATGAGTCGGTTCCGAAGATTGTGCGAACCGATGCGCAGCGGCTCGATCAGGGCCTCGCCCGTTTCCGATTCCGGGGCGCCGCCACCGACGAGGGTGACGATCTCAAGCTGGTCACCTTCGCATAGATACGTTTCGGCATGAATCTTGCGTGAAACCAGGTCGCGATTGCGTTCGACCGCGACATGCTCGGGGCGAAGTTCCAGGTGTCGGATCAGGTCCGCGATCGTCATCCCCAGGTCGATCGTCCTGTCGGTGCCGTTCACGGTGATGCGGATGCGATTCAATGCGGTCGTCTCGTTCGCTGAGGTGGCCTGAAGAAGTCCTGACACATTCACTATAAGGCAATTGGCGAATCCGGAACAATGCGCGTACCGCCGGGACGACTCCGATGACCGTTGGGATCGCTTCCCGTGGCAAGATGCGCAAATCCGACAGGTCCGGACCCGGGTTATCCGATAAAGAGAGACAGGACTGGCGAACGCGCGGCACGGAATCGCGTTCATCGCAATCGGTGTCGGCGAAGTTCGACTGCGTGAACGAAAGGAAATCGGCGACTGCCATGGCAAATGCGCTGCGAGCCCGAAGACGATTTCGGCTATTCGCGTCGATCGCGATTTCGGCCATCTGGATGACTCATGCGGGTGCCTTGAAAGCCATGGCACAAGGGCCGACGGAGCCGGAAGCGATTCGACACGGCGATCCCGAGACTTCGCTGCTGGGCCGATCGCCGGGCGATGCTCGCATAAATTCTGTGGACACCAATCCCGCCCAGCAGGGGTTTATCGGATCCGGAGCGGGGCAGGGTTCGCCGCGGGTGCCGACGAGCATCACGCAGCCTGGTACGATCGAAGTGAAGCGACCGCCGAGTTCGGCACTGCGGGCGCCTGAGGCCACGCCGCTCACCGACCTGCCGGTTTTCGGGCCGCTGAATCTGCCGGCGATGGAAACCGCGGACGAGGAAGGACCGCCGGAGGGACTGACGCTCGACGCGGCGATCGAACAGCTTGTCACATCGAATCTCGAATTGCGTGCCCAGGCTCTCGAACTGCCGCAGGGCGATGCCGACATCCTGACCGCCGGCCTGCGATCGAATCCGTTTCTGTATTACGACACTCAGATGATCCCCTACGGCAAGTTCGACGAATCCCGGCCTGGCGGGCAGACGCAGTATGACCTGAACGTCACCATGCCGCTGGACCTTTCGCGCAAGCGGAGGGCCCGGGTTCGTGTCGCCGTACAGGCCCGCCGGGTGCTCGAAGCCCAGTATCAGGACTCGGTCCGGCAGATGATCGGCCAGCTCTATGTCGCTTACGTCGATGCCCTTGCGGCCCGTGAAACGGTGCGCTACGCGAAGGCCAGCGTGGAGAATTTCGAAAAGGTCGTGCAGCTTACCCAGGAACTCTACGACAAGGGCAATCGCACCTCGGCCGATCTGAGCCGGGTGAAGGTCAAGCAAAGCGCGGCCCAGGTCGGATTCGAAGATGCCGAGGTGTTCTACCGGAAGGCCAAGCAGCGGCTCATCGCCATGCTTGACCTGGCGATCGAGGATCCGGATCTTCTTGAACTAAGGGGTCTGCTCAAACCCGCTACGCCGGCGATTCCCGAATATCCCGTTCTTTTGGACATGGCGATGGCCAGCCGCCCGGACCTGCAGGCGTTCCGGATCGGGACCGAACGTGCCAATGAGGAAGTCCGGCTGGCGATGGCCAACCGGTTCAGCGACGTCTATCTGCTCTATCAGCCATACACGGCGCAGGACAACCGCCCGGAAGGCAAGCCGGTGGCCAATTCGTGGGCGATCGGCGTGACGGTGCCGCTGCCGGTCTTCAACCGGAATCAGGGCAACATTGCCCGGGCCCGCATCAACGTGGATCAGACCCGCGTGGAAACGGCGGCCCTGGAGCGGCGGGTCAAGACGCAGGTCTTCGACGCGTTCGAAGAGTACCGCATCGCCACGAAGGCGCTGGAAAGGCTCGAAGCGGAAATTCTGCCGATGGCCGAAAAAGTGCGGGCCGATACGCTGACGCTGTTCACGAGCGGCGAACTCGAATTCAACGATTTCGTCACGGCCCAGCGCGAGTACAACGATATCGTGCGACAGTATCGCGACAGCCTGGCTCGGCACCGGCAGGCGGCTCTGGCGGTCAACACGGCCGTCGGTTGCCGGATCATGCCCTGATCATCGAACTTCGAACGGGCCCGAACGACAGCCGGGCCCGGCGAGGTGTCTCGACGGATCAGTTCGGCAGTTTCGGCAAGCCGGCCTGATCGGTTTTGGTTCCGGGAATCATGCGAGCGGCGTCGACATTCGATTGGGTGTCGAAGATTTTCTTTTCGAGCATCGTGAACTGCGGCTTGAACTCGACGCCACGCTGCTCGAAGGTGAGTTTGTAGATTCTCGCCTGCCGGGTCTGCGTGTCCAGAACGACGATCAGCTGGCCGCTGTCCGAAAGCGCGCCCGTCGAAATCGACTGGATCAGGAAGTTGGGCGATTGCCCCGGCTCGACGCCGAAATCCTCGACCAGATCCCGCTCCGTGAAGTTGCTGAGGATGCGCTTCTGCAGGCCGATCTGACGCATTTCCGGCATGGTGCCGATGAGTTTTCCCGATCGGTAGTCCAGATAGATCAAGCCTTCGACCGGCACCTGGACCTTGCGGGCGTCGTTATATTCGGCCGTGACGATGCAACTGAAAAGCACCGAGCGGTCCGCCCCTGAGGCTGGAAGGGCCAGCACGGGCCGGGTTTCCTGAATCGCCGCGATCGCGGCCGCGCCCATGGCGAAACCGATCGAAAGCAGCCCGGCCGTTCGTCGATCGGGCCAGACGTTCCAGCCTCGTCGCTGAGTGTGCGAACTCATCGCTCGGACTCCTTGCCGCATTTGTCCCATGGTCCAAAAGATCCTGCAGTTCGAAACCATCTCCCACGTTTCGCCGGTTTTGTCCAGATCAGTTCGAACCGGGTCGGCCCGGATCGGGGCGCACCTGCGGGCTGAAGCGATCGAAACCGGGAATGCGGAAGTCGCATCTGGACCTTGATCGTCAAAATCCGAATAATCGATGCTGCCGCACTCTGATGCCGAATCGCCTGGCCTGCGGCATATTGCCTGACCGGTTCGGTCGCTGTCGAACCGCCAAACGTCTTTCGAAGGTCCAAGCCCATGAACTCCCACCGAATTTCGCGTGTGCTCGCCTGCTTCGTTCCACTCGTCACGATCGCGGCCCTTGGCTGTGGCGGCACAACGTCGACCGAAACGCCGCCCCCGGTCGAAGGCATCAAACCGGCCCCCGACGCGCCGTTCGGTGGTCTGGGCAATCCGTACAACCATCAGGATAAGAAGCCCGCCGCCAAGAAGAATGGCTGATTCGCGTGGGTTTCGACCTTTCCGGCCCACCAGGTTTCTTGCCGCGTCATGCTTTTTGACGCACGCGAAACCGGTGGGCTGTCGTGAATGAAGCGATGGGCAAGAACGTCCCTACGAACGGACTCCACAAACTCACGGCGACCATCGATGCTTCATCATCTCGCAATCTTCCTGGCCGTCGCGGGGGTGGCACAAACGGAATCCGCCCCGGCGAAGTCATCGATTTTGCCGCCGGTTCCACGCATCGCTCCGATCGGCCAGATCGTTCTGGATTCGCCGAGCCAGGAATTCGCCACGATCCTGACCGAGGAACGCAAGGCTCTCGTGGAACTGGCCGAGCGCTCGCCCGACGAATCGACCCGCCGCAGCGCGGCCATGATTCTGAAGCTATCCGAACCAATTCCGGAAGATCGGGCGCTCACCGGTATCCGATTCGCCCTGATGCCTGAAGTTCTCCGTAACGGCGAACCAGGCATCGCGTTCGAATGGAACCGCACGCGCGGCTTGCGGGACCTGCGGGACACAACGGTCGACAGGCTCTGGAAGCTGGCCTCGAAGGCGGCCTTTCAGGAACGGTTCCGGGTGACCGATCAGGCCCTTCGTTCGATCGTCGAGCGTGACCGGAATCAGCCGGAGGCCTGGCGAGTGCTCGGTTATGTGGCCACGGCCGATGGCTGGGCGACCCCCTATGCCGTCGCCCAGCTCGAGCGCGAAAGAAGACTGCACCCCCGGTTCGGCTGGCTCGACTCGGACTGGATCGAGCCGCTGGAACGAGGCGAATTGCCGATCGGCAAGGATTCTCGCACGGGCAAAGTCGCTTTCGGCCCCGCGGCCGAGGCGAACGCGGCCCATGCGGATTGGTCCAACGCCTGGGAAATCGTGACGGAACACTTCCGCATCCGCAGCGACGTGCCTTTCGAGGAGGCAGTCGCCTTCGGCCGCAAGCTCGAAGCCTTCCACCAGTTCTTTTTCAGCTGGATGGCCGACCTGATCGGCCCGGAGTTGCCGCTGGCCAAACGCTGGCGTTCGAAGCTTTCCAAACCCGTGCCTTCGCCAGTGACGCACCACGTCGCCTATTTTTCGGAAAAGCAGCGTTATGTCGAGGAACTGACACCTCTGGAAGGCCCCTCGATCGCCGAAAGCATCGGCTATTACCGCCGGCCGCCTCAAGGGGCCAACAGCCGTCAGCGCGGCGGGCGGGGCATGTCCTACTTCTTCCAGGACAAGGGTGGGCAACTGCCGGTCGAGGCGACGCTCTATCATGAAGCTTCGCATCAGCTTCTCTTCGAAACGGCCGGCCGGGACAGGCTCGACTCGAACCGCGGGCATTACTGGCTCTTCGAAGGGCTGGGGACATGCTTCGAAACAGTGAGCCTGCTCGAAACCGGGCACCTGCAGTTCGGTGCGCCCCGGGGGCCCCGCATGGATGTCGCCCGCAAGCGGATCCTGGAGGACAAGACCTACACCCCTTACGACGTGTTCGAGGCTTACGGCAAGACCGGGTTCGAATCGCCAGCGAAAATCTATGACCATTACGCCCAGGCAATGGCGCTGACGCTGCACTTTCTGATGCACCCGGATCCGCGCACACGCGACATTTTTTTCGATTACGCGCGGGATGCCTACAAGGGGCGGATTCGGGGTAACCGTGGGCTGGCGGAACGCATCGGCCTGGAAACAGGTGCCATCGACGAGCAATTCATCGAATACTTGAAACGGACGGCATCCCCGCGGACTTGAGGCGGCGATTTGTCGGAATTTCGGAACTCGCTGTTATTCAAGCTGTTGCGGATTCCATCGTCATCGCTGCCGGCAATCCCGGATGCGCAATACACATTTTTTTCGATAATTCCAGAAAATTTTCGGATTTTTCGTTAACTTTTTTGCGGATGGTGCGTATCTATACATGGAGAGACGAACGAATGAGCCGGGCGGAAGGCTCCGAATCGAGTGGCGTATGATCGTTCGCCATGTCGAAGGGCGTTTTGTCGCATAGGGTAGGTGACCGGAAGGAGCTGACACCATGTTGGTATTGAGCCGCAAGTTGAATGAGAGCATCGTGATCGGCGATAATGTGATCGTCACGGTCTTGAAGGTTGACCGCAATTGCGTGCGGATCGGCATCGAGGCTCCGGGTGATGTGCCCATCTACCGCCAGGAGTTGCTCGAAAAACGTCATCAGGAAGAATCCGCGACGCCCATTTCCGGGGTATCGCCGCACTGACCTGACTGACCGGCACTTGATCGTATCGACCATCCCAAAAACTGCGGACGCGGCGGAAATCGAATTTCGCCACGTCCGTCGAATATTTGGTGGACAATCGGTTCAAACTCTGTTAAACAAGAGAGTTGTCCTTCGGCCCGTCAGCTCTGACGGTCCTGAAAGCTGGCGTTTCGCGGCCCACTTAGCCGTTAGACACAGTCGAAACCGGTCCCTTTCGACAATTGGAGCGAACCCGAGCATGTCCGATACGAATCCCAATGCGCTGGATCGTCGCGAATGGATGAAGGCATCCGCCACTGGCGTGACTGTCGGTGCCGCGACCCTGACCGCCACCCACCCGGCGATCGCCCAGGAAAAGGAAGCGGATGCGGCGAAAGCCTCCTCAACGGTTCCGACTCGCCCCCTCGGCCGTTCCGGTATTCCGGTTTCGATGCTGAATCTCGGCACGTTCCGCAACCCCGGGCTGGATCGTCTGCTCCGGTTCTCGTTCGCCAACGGGATCCGATACATCGACACCGCCAAGAGTTACGGCTCGGAACCCGCCATCGCCCGCTGGCTCAAGGATAACCCGGGTGCCCGGAAGGACATCTTCCTCGTCACCAAGGATCACCCCAATACGCCCGAGCAATTGATCGCCCAGCTCGACCAGCGGCTCGAAGCACTTCAGACCGACTACCTCGACCTTTTCTTCATTCACGGGATCGGCACGGATTACGGCTACGGCTCGCTCGAATGGCCCAAGTCGAAGGAATGGAAAGAGGCGTTCGAGAAGATCAAGAAGTCGGGCAAGGCCAAGCTCGTCGGCTTCTCGTGCCATGATCAGAAACGGGCCGAATTTCTTCAGGCCGCCGCCGAAGGCGGTTTCGTCGACGCGATCATGGTTCAGTATACGCCCTGGCTCGATAAGGACGCCCCCCTGAACCGAGCCCTCGACGCCTGTCATAAGGCCGGTATCGGCCTGATCTCCATGAAGCAGGTCGCCGGTGTCGGCGATACCGTTCTGGACGACGTGCCCAAGCATGTGCCTTATCTGAAGGACAAGAAGCTTTCGGCCTATCAGGGCCTGTTGCACGCGATCTGGTCCGACGAACGGATCTCTTCCTGCTGCGTTTCGATGCGCAACACCGATCAGATTCGCGAAAACGCCCACGCCGTCAAGACTTACGAGCCGATGAAAATGGCCGATATCCATCAGCTGCGTGACGCCGTCGTGAAGTGCGGCCTGACCCTCTGCGCCGACTGCACCGGCCAGTGCTCACGCGCTGGCGGCACGAAGGCCCGCATTGGCGACCTCACCCGCCTGCTGACCTATCACGATAACTTCGGATTCCGGTCCGAGGCCCGTCGGCAGTATTCCGAAATGGACGCCGTCAGCCGTGACTGGTCCGACGCCGACCTGGCAGCCGCCGAAGCCGCCTGCCCGAACCGTTTGAAGTTCAGCTCATTGCTGCCCCGCGTCGATCGCTGCCTTTCCTGACGGAAGCGGCTTCGGCCTTGTCGGACGGACAGTTCCATGTTCAGCACCGGCAAGCACGTTCATCAGCCCGGCTGCGATTTCGCCTGGAATCGCAGCTTCTGGCTGTTTCTTTTTCGATTCGCCAGCCTGGCGATCCTGTTGACCTTGACGCCCCAGCGGACTGCATCGGCATGGCAGGAAACGCCTGCCTCGCCGGTTTTCGCCTTTGTCGGATCAGTCGTGACGGAAGAAACCGTTTTGGAGAACGCTCCAAATTCGACAGGTGCACGGAAACCGATCGTAAACCCGGCCGGATCGGCTGAGGTGCATGTCACGCAACTGCCTTTGCAGCAGAAAGTTCAAGTGATTCTTCGGATTCGGTTCCTGCGACCTGGTCGGTGTTCGGTTCGGCTCCCGGTCGAGTGGTTCAGTGGGCAGGTCGATGAGGCTCGCGCGATCGTCCGCCACTTTGACGTTCGACCCTGGCCAGTGCGTGACATCGTCATCCGCGATTCCGTTCGTGCCGGTGTCGGACCACTTGCGGCCGACCTGGTGGTTTCGAACGGCAGTGACGAGACGGTGACCGGCGATGTCGTCGTGTTTCGGCTTCGGTTGACTGGCGGGGCCGCGATGGCCGTGGAGCAGCCGCCGGATTTGTCGATCGTGGAGGCCGTGCCCGTTGGCACCGATGGCGGGATGATCGATCGACCGCTCGTCGTCTCGAGCATCGTCGATTGGGGCGATACGGCCGGCAGGCCGATGAGCCGGGCATGGCAGTACGAATGGCGTGCTGGAGAGCCGGGGTCGTATCGGACCCGGCCGTTGCGGATCACGCACCTGGACGATTCAGGTCATTTTCAGACGAGGCTCGTCACGGGGCTGACGTTCGAAGTCCGCCCCAGAGCCTTGGTTCAAGCCAGTGATGAATCGAACGAACGATCGATGACGAACCGTGCTGGTGCCCAGGAGAAATGGTTGGTTCGAAACGTGGCCGGGGTGATGCTGTTTGCCTTTCTGGCTGGTCTTGCGGCATTTGCCGCCTGGTCCTGGAGCAGGGGGCTGAGGTTGGCGAGGTCTCTTCGTCGCAAGCTGCGAGGGGCGGCATCGCCGGAGGTGGCGATCGCCGCCTGGCGATCGATCGAACCTGTCTGGCGAGCCAGTCCATATGACGTAAAAGCCAATAATGTCGAGGATTATGAAGAACTCAGGCGACGGGCGTTCGGCCCGCCGCCTTCGGATTCGTCACGCATCTGAGCGGGAATGAGAGTTCGTGCGACTCATCAGAAGCCGATGCGATAGACTTCCTTGTATTCCCGATTGTCGGGCGATCGTTTCTGATAGGCTTCGAAGCCTTCGGGCTTGAAGCTTTCGATCGGTTTTCCGGTGAGCATCTCGATGGCGGTGAGGGGGTCGCCTTCGTCGGGGCATACGAACATATAGGCGACGCCGTCGCGACCCATGCGCCCGGTCCGGCCGATTCGGTGCACGTAGTTTTCGGGATCGTCGGGGATGTCGTAATTGAAGACGTGGCTGATGCCTTCGACGTCGATGCCACGGCCGACGACATCGGTGGCGACGAGGATTCTGACTTTGCCTTCACGAAAACCCTGCATGACCCGATTACGGGCAGGCTGGG
>Ga0172376_10007212_pt1 | contig 11882 bp, 11 predicted proteins | sample Lak35m_FD_121114 | JGI IMG/M metagenome (GOLD analysis project Ga0172376, IMG submission 121114) | Freshwater microbial communities from Kabuno Bay, South-Kivu, Congo - kab_092012_35m | ecosystem: Environmental > Aquatic > Freshwater > Lake | place: Democratic Republic of the Congo: South-Kivu...
GCAGTCTTGCCGATATCAATGCCGAAGACGGCCGCATCTTTAGGTTCGTTCCGTGTACTCATGGCTTCCTCCTTCTCAAGACTCCAAGTGTGACTGGGAGGACAGGGCGGGTCATCTCATTAAGCATGATCGCGGATGGGGGCGACCCCGAATGAGATATCCCGCATCCGAAAAACTGGAGATCATCCGGCTGGTCGAACAATCGCACCTGCCTGTCAAACGCACGCTGGAAATGTTGGGCGTCTCGCGCCCGACCTTCTATCGCTGGTACGATCTCTACAGCCGCTTCGGCGACGCGCGTCTCGAGGACCGCACATCCCACCCCGGCCGGGTCTGGAACCGCATCCCCGATCAGGTTCGCCAGGACATGCTCGAGATGGCGCTGGCCCGACCGGAGCTGAGCCCGAGAGAACTCGCGGTCACGTTCACGGATGAGCGCGCGTACTTTGTCTCGGAGGCCAGTGTTTACAGGCTTCTCCGCGCGCATGACCTCATCACCAGCCCGGCCTTCATCGTCATGAAGGCCGCCGATGAGTTCCATGACAAAACCACCGCGCCCAACCAGCTCTGGCAGACCGACTTCACCTATCTCAAGGTCACCGGCTGGGGCTGGTTCTATCTCTCCACCATCCTCGATGACTTCTCGCGCTACATCATTGCCTGGAAACTCTGCACCACAATGCGAGCGAACGATGTGACGGATACAATCGAGATGGCGCTTGAAGCGTCCGGACTTGACGAGAGGCCCAAGGCTCATCGGCCGCGGCTTCTCTCCGACAACGGCTCGTCCTACATCGCAGGTGATCTCGCCGAATGGCTCGACGACCACGGCATCGGCCATGTCCGCGGCGCGCCCAACCATCCGCAGACGCAAGGCAAGATCGAGCGCTGGCATCAGACGCTCAAGAACCGCATCCTGCTCGAGAACTACTATCTGCCGGGAGACCTCGAAGCGCAGATCAGCGACTTCGTCAGCCACTACAATCACCGCCGCTACCACGAGAGCCTCGGCAATCTAACGCCAGCCGATGTCTACTCAGGCCGCGGCCAGACCATCCTCATGAAAAGGGAGGCCATCAAACAGCGCACCTTCGAACAACGCCGCTTGCAGCACGCCAGACGCGCTGCTTAAACACCAACACCAGATGAGCAGAATCCTCCGTTAGGAAACCGCCCTCGCTGTCTCAAGTTATCCGACGACGGACAGCGCCGAGATAAAGCGCGACGCCAGCGACCCGATGCGCGATCGACATCATCATCGTGATAGTCGGTCGATATACTTGAAGATGCGGTGACAGCGGCCGTCGTCGCGATGCTGTTTTCATGACCACTCCTTGTCCTTGGCCGCGTGCGTGCCTGCAATGTCCGCGATCAGTTCCAGTTTCTGTTCGCATATCCGCTCAACGAGCCGACCAAGGGTTGCGGCCGCATGATCGCGATCTGTTTTCATGCCGCGATCCGGCGTGAGAGGCGAAGCCCATTCTATCGTGAATACTCCGTCGCGCCCGGTAGCGGCGCCATCTGTCACGGGGCGACAGCCGGGCGTCACGTGCGCCGCCCTTTGCCGACACTCACTCTGCCCGATCCACACTCAACACATTCAAGCAACGAGTATGCAGGATCCTGCCGGTTTATCGCGAGGCCGATAAACCCGACTGAACCAAACCTCCAATCGAGGGGGCTCTCCATGACGAGCAACTGTCCGATGCTACCGCACCTTTCGCATTCGAGTGTGTAGACCGTCTCCGTTGGTGGACCTTTCATTTAGTGACCAGTTCGCGGATGGGCCTCTTGGCGCATGATTTGGGCGCAAGACACACGCGCCGACGAGCGTCAGGTTTGTCGAGCCCGTCTGACTGTTGATGGAGGTGCGGCTTGATACTGCTGCGCTTCGAAGACCCCTCGCCAGATATCCCGCGCCTCAGTCACAAGCGTCCAGGTCATCCAGTCTTCCACTGGATAGAGTTCAGTGAGCTTCGCAAGCCGTTGGCTTATCCGATCCCAGATTCGGTAGTGCCCTGAGGGCGCGATCGCTATGTCCTCGCCCACGACCTCCCAATCCTCCTCCCCTTTTCGTCTGACGAGCATCGTCAGGTAGTTGGTTGCGGTTTCTGTTGCAGCACACTGGGGGATGTTCATAGTCAGCCCCGCAACCGCTCGTTGAGCTGGTTGTACTGACCCCACAATGCTTTTGGCAGGCGACCGCCGAACCTGCTGAAGAAGGCAGGTATCAGCGAGGCCTCTTCGCGCCAGACCTCGTGATCGACGCCGAGCAGGGTGTCGAGCTGTTCGTCGGTAAGTGAGAGCCCTGACATGTCCAGCGAGGATTTCGCGGGCACGCGGCCAATGGCGGTGTCGACCGCTTCCGCTTTACCAGTAAGACGTCCGACGATCCATTTAAGGACACGGCCATTCTCGCCAAAGCCTGGCCATATGAACTTGCCTTGCCTGTCCTTCCGGAACCAGTTGACGAAGTAGATTTTCGGCAGCTTGGCCGGATCTTTTGCAGCCGCGCCGATCTTCAGCCAGTGACCGAAATAGTCGCCCATGTTGTAGCCGCAGAACGGTAACATCGCGAACGGGTCGCGGCGCAGCTCTCCAACCTTGTTCTCTGCGGCGGCGGTGCCTTCTGAAGCGACGGTCGATCCCATGAACACGCCGTGCTCCCAGTCGAACGCTTCGGTGACAAGTGGAACGGCCGATGCGCGGCGACCGCCGAACAGAATGGCCGAGATCGGTACACCTTTCGGGTCGGCCCATTCAGGTGCGATGGCGGGGCATTGCTCTGCCGGGCAAGCGAAGCGCGCATTTGGGTGAGCGGCAGGTTCGCCTATCGCCGGCGACCACGGGCGACCGCGCCAGTCGGTGAGGCCTTCGGGCGGCTCCTTGGTCAAACCTTCCCACCAGACGTCACCGTCCGCGGTCAGCGCCACATTGGTGAAGATGGTGTTCCTGGCGCAGGAATTTAGCGCATTGCTGTTGGTCGAGGCCGAGGTCCCGGGCGCAACGCCGAAGAAGCCGGCTTCCGGATTGATAGCGTAGAGCTGGCCATCATCGCCAAAGCGCATCCAGGCTATGTCGTCGCCGATCGTCTCGGCTTTCCAGCCGGCGAGGGTCGGCTCGAGCATGGCGAGGTTGGTCTTGCCGCAGGACGAAGGGAAAGCGGCGGTGATATACTTCACTTCGCCTTCAGGCGAGGTGAGCTTGAGGATGAGCATGTGCTCAGCGAGCCAGCCTTCATCACGCGCCATGACCGAAGCGATGCGAAGTGCGTAGCACTTCTTTCCCAGAAGGGCGTTGCCGCCATAGCCCGACCCGTAAGACCAGATCTCGCGGCTTTCCGGAAACTGAACGATATACTTGTCGTCGTTGCAGGGCCAGGCGACGTCCTTCTGCCCAGGCTTGAGCGGCGCTCCGACTGAATGCACTGCTGGTACGAAAAATCCATCCGTACCCATCTCGCGAAGCGCTTCAGCTCCCATGCGCGTCATGATGCGCATAGACAGGACGACATACGGACTATCTGTGATCTCGACGCCAAGTGCGCTTATCGGTGAACCGATTGGTCCCATCGAAAAAGGCACGACGTACATGGTCCGCCCGCGCATGCAGCCTGCGAACAGGGCGTCGAGCTTTGCGCGCATTTCTTTTGGCTCAACCCAGTTGTTGGTCGGGCCAGCATCCAATTGGTCGTTCGAACAAATAAACGTCCTGCTTTCAACGCGGGCCACATCGCGCGGATCGGATGCCGCCCAGAACGAGTTGGGTCGCTTCGCCGGGTCTAGGCGCTTAAGCGTTCCGGCTGCCTCAAGCTGCGAGGTCAACGCAGCCCATTCGGCATCAGAGCCGTCGCACCAGTGCACGGCGTCAGGGGTTGTCAGGGCGGCGATCTTATCGACCCAGAGCGCGAGCCGGGCGTGCCGCGTTGGCGATTTGGGAAGCGCTGCCATTGCCAGATGCGTCACGTCCTCACTCCGCTCTTGCCAACAAGCGCTAATCATCCCCAAGGCGACATCATGATGATGTAATTTGCATCACGCCTGCCGCGCTTGACATGGATACACCATTTTCACGCTTTATACGCAAGCTTTTTTCTTCGATGTGACATGTTGAAACATGCTTCTATAGGTTCTTGCTTTGATTATAGATGTTTGATACATCATCCTTATGTTGACTCCTGCCCAACTTCGCGCTGGACGCGCCCTGCTCGGAATTGACCAACGGACGCTTGCAGAACTTGCTGGTGTGTCGCTGCCGACGATCCAGCGAATGGAAGCAAGCGAGGGGTATGTCCGCTGTGTTGTGGACACGCTGACGCGCGTCATTGCTGCGTTGGAGCTCGCGGGTGTCGAGCTCATCGCTGAGAACAGCGTCAGCTCTACAGGCGGTCGCGGGGTTCGACTGCGTGATTCGGCGCTTCCAGCGCTGCGCCCGACGCCTGTGCGAACAGCCGACAAGAAACGTGCCCGCGCCAAGGGCACTTCACTGCCCGCCTAGGAGGCGTAGGTGTCGTACCTCCCGATCGATGCAAAGACCCGCAGGCTCAGATTCGACTGGCGCCTCTATATCCCAAAATCCGTAACCGTGATCCTTCAGGAAGGGTATCGGTTTGCTGATTTCCGAGCAGACGCGGTGGCAGGCCTGACCGTTGCCATCGTTGCACTGCCACTCGCAATGGCGATTGCGATCGCCTCCGGTACGACGCCCGACAAGGGACTGATAACCGCAGTCATTGCTGGCTTCCTGATTTCCGCCCTTGGCGGATCACGCTTCCAGATCGGCGGGCCGACAGGCGCGTTCATCGTCGTCGTGTATGGCGTCATCACCAAGTTCGGCTTTGATGGACTTGTGTTGGCGACGCTAATGGCCGGCGCAATGCTCATCATTGCCGGTCTGCTGCGCTTCGGCGACTGGATCAAATACATCCCCGAGCCTGTCGTGACGGGATTTACGGCAGGTATCGCCGTCATCATCTTCACAAGCCAGATCAAGGACCTGCTGGGCCTGACGACAGAGGCCGTCCCAGCTGAATTCGTCGCCAAGGTGGAGACGTACTGGGCGGCTCGCGACACGCTTGCCCTGCCCGCGATCGCCGTCGCCGCGGGCGCTCTCGCGACGATCATTGTCTTGAGGAAGTACGTGCCGAAGGCGCCAGGTTTCCTGATCGCCGTTGTCGGCGGCGCCCTGGCTGTGACGCTGTTGCAACTGCCGGTGGAAACGATTGGCTCGAAATTCGGCGGCGTACCCTCGACCCTGCCGGCTCCGAGTTTTCCCTCCTTCACGCTGGAGCGTCTGGGCGAGCTTCTTCCGTCTGCCTTCACCATTGCATTCCTTGCCGGCGTCGAGAGCTTGCTCTCTGCGATGGTCGCCGACGGCATGACAGGGCGGCGTCACCGCTCCAACTGCGAACTCGTGGCTCAGGGGACCGCCAACATCGCCTCTGGCCTTTTTGGCGGCGTGTGCGCAACCGGCGCGATTGCTCGCACCGCAACGAACATTCGCGCCGGTGGGCGGACGCCCGTCGCCGGCATGCTGCACGCCGTGATCATTCTGGCATGCATGATTGGCCTCGGGCCCCTCATGTCGTTCGTTCCGTTGGCGAGCCTTGCGGCTGTGCTTGTGATTGTCGCGTGGAACATGAGCGAACAGGAGCGTTTCCGTCACTTGATGGGTGGCCCGGTCGGCGACCGGATCGTCCTGCTCGCAACTTTCCTGCTTACCGTCCTGGTGGATCTCACCGTCGCAATCGAGGTGGGCATTGTCATGGCCTCTCTCATCTTCATGCACCGCATGGCCGAGACAACCGCTTTCGAGAAGGGTGTAGCGCTACAGGACGAGGACAAAGATGACCTGAGCGGTGAAGCGCGTCCGGCTTATCGCGCCCGTCGCGAACTGCCGAAAGGCGTTGAAGTGTTCGAATTGCACGGCCCCCTCTTCTTCGGGGCGGCTAGCCGCCTCAACGATGCCTTCGAGGCTGCTTTTCCTCCGCCCAAGGCGTTCATTCTGCGATTTAGGGACGTGCCGATGGTGGACGTCTCTGGCGTCGGCGCCCTGAACCGATTTGTAAAACGCTGCGAGACGCATGACGTCGCCATCATTCTGACCGAACTACAGCCGCGAGCGCAGGAAGTGCTCACGCGCATGGGTACGATGATGTTCAAGAACGTCAAAAGAGCTGCGTCCTATGCTGAGGCATTGGAGCACGCTCAGGAGCGCGCACACCCGCCAAGCGTAAAGGCCGTCTCATAGGGTTGCGCCGGAGGCAAATTGATCGAAAGGCCATCGCGATGATTGAGATTGCCACCCGCCGGGGAGAATTCGGCGAAATTCGAATCAAGGAGAGGTTGCGCGACGGCGCGCGGCTCTACTGCATCGGAGACGGCGTTCACACGATGAGTCGCGATGGCACAAGCCTGTTTGGCTATGTTCACGCCATGAAACTGCTGCTGGCCGGCGCCGACAATGTGCTGATGATCGGCGGGGGCGGCGGCAGCTTGGCGACAATGCTGGCGCGCCAGGGACGGAAAGTTACCGTCGTCGATATTGATCCCGCAGCCAAAGCGCTGGCGCGAGAGTATTTTGGACTTGATCCTCACGTGACATGGATCACCGAGGATGCCGAGATTTTCCTGGCGGCATGCGCGGACGAGTTCGATGCGATTGTCATAGACGCCTGCGACGCTTTCGGCCTGGTCGAGGCATTCGCCACTCCGGTCGGACTGGTGAACGCCATGAAGCATCTGACCACGACGGGAGCTCTTGTCCTCAACGTAGTGGGCTATAACGGTTCCGACGACTTTGCCTGGCAGTTGGCCTGCGCGATGCGAAGGATAGGCTGCACGGCGACATTGTTCAGGCCCGACATGGGCACCGAGGGAAATGAGCTTCTTCATCTGCGCGAGCGCGGAGAGCCAGCAAGTCTCGACCTGGGGGATATCGAGCAACGCCCTGAGGAAACGCATCTCTACCTGACGTCGCTTCGCGCCTTTGTGCCGCGCGTCTCGAGACCTATCGATGTTTCTCGACGAGCTGCGTTGTGACTGCAGCGAAGCCTCAGCCGCGCAAGCCCTTCCCAGCAATAATGAGAGGGCTGGCCGGGCGTTGTCCCAATTGCGGGCGCGGCCACCTGCTGAGGGGCTACATGACGCCGCTCGCGACGTGCAGCGTCTGCAATGAAAACCTTACGCCCTATCTCACTGCCGACCTGCCATCCTACTTCGTGATGTTTCTGGTGGGACTTCTGGCCACGCCGGCGGTGCTGGTTTTGTCGATGAAATCAGCCGACAGCACCTGGCCTGTCTTAGCCGTTGCTGCTCTCGCGGTTGCAGCCACGCTATTGCTGCTGCCCAGAGCCAAGGGCGCGGGTATAGCCTTGCTCTGGGCGCTCGATGTCAAGGCGAACCAGTAGTCGGCCTCGGGGCGTTACCTCCGAACAGAGGAGAGCTGATGACTACGCCGCAATCTCTCTGCAAGATGGAAATGATCGAGGCTGATTTCGGATTGGTCGAACACGCCCACCATGCGCCCGAACACGGCTTTGCCATACGGATCAAGTCCGATGGTCACGAAACGCGGTTCAACATCGCCGAGGCGCATGCGCAGGCCTTTGTCGATCAACTTGAAGTGCTTGCCGCGCTCATGCGGTCCCGTATCTTGGAAGCGCGGGAGACCGGGGAAACATAGCGCGGCGAAATGGCTTGCTATTTGAGTTTTCCAGGCATGGGGCGGTCACGCTTGAGACTTGGCGCTTGAACCTATCTCTCAGACTGATGCGTCATCCAACATATCGCGCCTCCAGAAGGTCGATCTCCCGAACCAATTTTCGCGCAATATCATCATCAAGATCGCGCGCGCGCGCGATCCGGTAAATCTCGTCCCGCTCTGCCCGAAGTCCGGCCAGACGCAGGCGTCGCTCAATATCATCTATTCTTCGCACTTCATCGGCCGCCTCCGCAGTCCGCGATCTGCCGTCGATACGATGACGATAGAGGTCCATGATGCGCGCCGCAGCATCCGCGTAGGTATCCGGATCAGGCTTGTCGCCGGCCATTGTGTGCTGCGCCTGTTCGATCGCGCGCATAGCGACCTCCGCTGCGGCAATCCGCGCGCCGTCTTCGGCCAGTTCCCGACGGGGATCCAGACCAAATTCGATTCCTTTGAGCGCCATGGGCAGAAAGAATGTGGCGAGCAGAAGAGATAGCACGATGACGCTGGCAGCGAGGAGAATCGCCAGATCTCGCGCGGGAAACGGCGCGCCATCCGCGAGGAAAAGCGGCAGAGTCATAACGCCCGCAAGTGTGATTGCGCCGCGAACTCCAGCCAGGCTGATCGCCGCAACCAGCCGAAACGTCGGCTTGGGGACAACCTCGCCACTCGCCCTTGTCCGAAAAATGGTGAAACGAAGCGAGGCCCAGACCCAGATGAACCGCAGCAAAACGAGCACAAGCATGATGGCGAAGGCATAGAGAGCGATCTGCCAGGGCTGTTGATCTCCGCCGGTGGCAAGGGTCTCGCTGGCGCCGGCAACAATTCCGGGCAGTTGCTCGCCCAGGAGCACGAAGATCACCCCATTGAGGGCAAACTGGACCGCGTCCCAGACAGCACTGCGCCGCACCCGAGTTGACGCCATCGCCTGTCCGGAAAGTTCGACATAGCTCATCGTGATGCCCGCGGCGACGGCGGCAAGAATGCCTGAACAGTGAAACTGTTCGGCGAGGAGATAGGCTGCGAATGGTATCATGAGGCTGATGAGGATATGCGATCCGCTCTCCTCGCCGAAGCGCTGCGACAGGAGATTCTTGGCGGACGTGATGCTCCAGGTGACGGCGACGCCGATTGCGAGTCCACCGACAGAAAGTTGCAGGAAAGTCAGCGTAGCCTGGCCGATCGAAAACGTACCGGTGAGCGCCGCAACCACTGCAAACCGGAGAAAGACCAGACCAGTCGCGTCGTTGAGAAGGGATTCCCCTTCGAGAATATGCATCAGTCTTTTCGCCATGGGCGTGCGTGACGTAATGGCCGAGACTGCTATGGGGTCTGTCGGCGACAGAACTGCTGCAAGGGCGAACGCTACCGGGATCGACATGGCTGGAATCATCCAATGGATGAAAAATCCCAGCCCAATCGTGGTGAAAACGACGAGACCGAGGGCGAGTTCAAGGATTGTCCAGCCATCCCGGAAGAGGCCGTGCTTGGGAATGCGCCAACCGTCAATAAAAAGGAGCGGCGGAAGGAAGAACAGAAAAAAGAGCTCAGGATTGAGGGGAACGCGGAAGTTTGTTGTGAATGCGATAGCAGCACCGAGCGCAATTTGCACAAGCGGCGCCGGAATCGGACGAGGCGACATTCGCACCAGGAAGCTGCTCGCCACGACGGCGAGAAGCATGACGAGAACGACGCCGACTACGGCCATTGGACCTCCTCATGCCCAACGAGAATGTTCGCTCGGCGCTGACTTTAGACTGGGCGGCGCGTCATTCTAGACGGGGCGAAATGAAATCGGAAACCGACGCAGACTCCCGCGCCCGAACATCGCATGCTTGAGTCCCCACTGGCGCGCGCGGGCTTGATCACATAATGTTCGGGCTAAAGGATTTGATGGCGGTCAAGCGACGTCGGCGTCAAGGTACGACATTGGTTTTGATCGCTGCGTCCCAATTGTGTCCCAGATTGCCAAGCCGTCGCTATGGTCAGATTCGATAAACCTTCTTTGCTTCTCGCCGCTGGCCTTTCAATCGTGGCAGGCTATGTGGACGCGGTCGGCCTCAGGATTGTCATAGACTCCGCGATATCCGGGGGATGGCAGGCTGACTTCGCTCACGGCATTGAGCTTGGCGCTCTCATTGTCGCCTTGCTGGCGTGTTTCGTCATCGGGGTCGCGGGCGGGTCGCTCGCTCGCGGGCTGGCGCACAAGAGATCCCGACTCGCGGTCCTCGCCATCGTCACGCTGCTGCTTGCTGCCGCGGCGGGGTTGAACGCGGCGCACATCTCACTTCCAGCAGCCTTTGTCGTGGTCCTCGCTGTCGGAGCGTCAAATTCCGTATTCCAGGAGGACGGCAACGTCCATGTCGGCCTCCTGTTTTTGATGGCAACGCTTGTTGGATTGGGAGAAGGGATCGCTGCCGCAATCACAGGCGCAGAGCGCGGCGGATGGGGCTTGCACCTGTTGTTGTTTCTGACCACCGTGATCGGAGCTGTGCTTGGCTGGTCGGCTCTTCCTCAATTGGGAGCATTTGCATTGTGGATTGGAGCTGGAGCAGCGGCGGCGCTGGCCATGCTGTCGATCATGACAGGACGGAAGGGACCGCCCGTTGCCGTGCAGCCCAGGCGAATGGCGTGAACTCGGGACAAGCTCCTGTGAAATCGTAGCCGGCGATTTCGAGTAGGCCTCGCAATCCAACCTCATATTGCGCGTCGCACCCGCACCGCCTTCAACGGTTACATCAATGCATCCACCGCAAGCGCGTTGTTAGGCTCCCGCCAACAAATCGCAGAACGAGAACGCCGAATTGTCACCAAGGACTCCTTCATGACTGCCCAGGAAAAGCGCGCGCGTGCAGAGCAGGAAGCTCTCGACTTACACCGCTACCCACAGCCGGGAAAAATTGCGATCACCGCCACCAAGCCGATGGCGACGCAGAAGGATCTCAGTCTGGCCTATTCCCCGGGGGTAGCCGCGCCTGTGCGCAGGATCGCCGCCGATGCAGACGCAGCTTACGACTATACGGCGAAAGGCAATCTTGTCGGCGTGATCTCCAACGGGACAGCGATACTGGGCTTGGGCAATCTGGGAGCACTGGCTTCCAAACCAGTGATGGAGGGCAAGTCGGTTCTGTTCAAGCGGTTCGCGGACCTGGACTCGTTCGATATCGAAGTCGCAACCGCAGATACTGATGCCTTCATCGATGTCGTGCGCTACATCGGCGCAACGTTCGGCGGCGTGAATCTCGAAGACATTTCCAGCCCAGACTGTTTCCGTATCGAGTCCGAGCTTCAGGACCTGCTTGATATTCCAGTGTTTCACGACGATCAGCACGGCACCGCCATCATTTGCTCCGCCGGCCTGATCAACGCATGCGAAGTGACGGATCGAAGAATCGAAGACATACGCCTAGTGTCCGTCGTCAGATAATTTGAGACAGCTGACGTGCTGACCGGGGCGAGCTTCAGCTCATCAGGTTTCAGGTTAAGCCGCCTGTCTGGCGTGGTGCAAGCGCCTTAGTTTCATGGTCCTCCTTTTCGTCTTTTCGCGCTCGAGCAGGATCGTTTGTCCGCGGCCGGTGTAGACGTCTGCCGGCGTGAGATTGCTCAGGCTCTCATGGTAGCGTTGATGGTTGTAGTGACCGACGAACGCCGCGATGTGCGCTTCGAGATCGCCGGGCAGGAAGTAGTTCTCGAGCAGGATGCGGTTCTTCAACGTCTGATGCCAGCGTTCGATTTTGCCCTGAGTTTGCGGATGGTAGGGCGCGCCGCGCGTATGCGGCATGCCCTTGCCTTCGAGATACTCGGCCAGGTCGCCCGAGATGTAACACGGGCCATTGTCTGACAGCAGGCGCGGACGATGTACGACATTGGCCGACGTGAGCCCGGTTTCTTCGAGCGCCAGGTTCAGCGTGTCCTGCACATCGGACGCCGCCATGCCGGTGCAGAGTTTCCACGCGATGATGTAGCGCGAGAAGTCGTCGAGGATGGTAGAGAGGTAGAACCAGCCCCAGCCGATCACCTTGAGATAGGTGAAGTCGGTCTGCCAGAGCTGGTTCGGCGCGGTCGTTTTGTCGGCGAACTCATCGGCGGCCTTCATGACGATGAAGGCCGGGCTGGTGATGAGGTCATGCGCGCGGAGAAGCCTGTAAACACTGGCCTCCGAGACAAAGTACGCGCGC
>Ga0172376_10007215_pt1 | contig 11880 bp, 11 predicted proteins | sample Lak35m_FD_121114 | JGI IMG/M metagenome (GOLD analysis project Ga0172376, IMG submission 121114) | Freshwater microbial communities from Kabuno Bay, South-Kivu, Congo - kab_092012_35m | ecosystem: Environmental > Aquatic > Freshwater > Lake | place: Democratic Republic of the Congo: South-Kivu...
CAACAAGACTTTAACGGAAACACAACTGAAGGCTTCATCCAATATTAAGAAGGTTGCCTGACCTTGAACATCAACCGTTCTTGTTAAAGTAACTGATGGGGTAAGGGTTACCGTTGGTGTCACAACAGGAGTATAACCACTCATAGAGAAAACCATACCTGCACCCGAACAGAAATTACCTGTAGGTGTAGGAGTAGGTGTTACTCCGAAACTATTAATATCAAAGTTTACATCATCACAACCAATACTTGGCGTAGGAGTTGGTACTGGTTCCCAATCACAATCGAAATATGCATTGAAGTCAAATATATCGCAATTTATCGGTGTAGGTGTAGGAGTCGGGCAAACACCTCCAACAAAATCATTTGCCGATATATCAGGACACTGAGAAGTACAAGGTGAAGCACCTTTCAAAAGACAAGCACCCCCTGGAGATGACCCATTTGCTAAACACCAACAGTCTCCGTTGAAGTAAATTACTCCAGTAATAATTCCATCTCCGACGAAATAGTTTTTGGTGTTATAAACACCTGTCAATACATAGTTTCCACTATAACCTGATAGAGAAGGGAGACTTGTCGTAAAACAAAAATCTGTATATACACATGCAGATGGTGTTAATGATACGGTCGGAGTTTGAGTAGGTGTAGAATATGGTGTGGGTGTAGGTGTTGGTGTACTAACGCAAACCGAACAACTGTTGAAATCAGGGTTTCCTAAGTCAGGTCCACCAGGTCCCGAAAACTCTACGAACCCATAACACTCACCATTATAAAGGTATGCAGCGCCAGGATAAGCCGTATCTTCTTCCACGTTGGCATAAAATATTGTTTGGTCAGCACATTTATAAAGAAGGGCCGCTCTATTCGAAGCCCTCGGACAGGCATTATCACCACAACCAACGGTTTGAGTGAATATAACACTTAATCCATTATAAATTGGACCTGAGTTATCCAAAGCAACAACTGTGGCACATCCTGTAAAATCATTTGAGTTAGTTATCAAATAAGTTGTACCGACAGTTAAAGTGACACCCACATTGATGAATCTGAAAATATTCAAAGAATTGGTACAATCAACAAACTGAATAATATATCCCTCCGTGGGAGTATTAGTTGGAGTCTGTGTTGGTGTTGAAGTATTAGTTGGAGTTTGTGTAGGCGTCTCTGTATTAGTTGGAGTCTGTGTTGGTGTTGAAGTATTTGTTGGAGTTTGGGTTGAGGTGTTTGTAGGTGTTTGAGTAGAAGTATTAGTTGGAGTATTTGTTGGAGTTTCACTCGGAGTCGAAGTGGGTGAAGCACCAGGTGTTTCAGTAGGAGTTTCAGTCGGGTTTGGTGTAGGCGTCTCGGTAGGAGTTTCAGTCGGAGTTTCTGTGGGGGTTTCAGATGGTGTTTGAGTTTGTGTTGGCGTAGAACCTATGGTTTCACTAGGAGTCTGTGTTATTGTTTCTGTAGGAGTTTGTGTAGGTGTCTCAGTTGGGGTTTCAGTCTGTGTTGGTGTTTGTGTTATTGTTTCTGTAGGAGTTTGTGTAGGTGTCTCAGTTTGAGTTGGAGTTTGTGTTGGCGTTTCAGTTTGTGTTGGAGTACTTGTTGGAGTCGAAGTATTTGTTGGTGTTTGTGTTGGTGTTGAGGTTGGTGTTGGTGTAATTAAACAAGAACTTATGGCACCGACATAAGCTGTATTCAAACCATTACTAGTGAAAACATATTCGTAACAATCAGTTCCATCACTATAATAACTAAAATCAGCATCAATTGTAGAAGCACAATCTAAATAAAAGTGGTCTCCCACATTTATTATCGCACCTGACGTATACACGGTAATTGTCGAGCCTGTCATCAGACAGGCATCAGGACAAGTTACTCCTGTATAGAAAACGTGCGGAAAACAAGTTGGTGTCGAAGTGGGTGTTTGTGTTGGAGTTGGAGTTTCAGTACTACTAGGTGTCGGACTTGGCACTACACAAGGTAATCCGTTTTGAAATGAACTGTCAATTGTTGGTATTGAAATATCACCTTGATAAATTGTAAGAGTGACACCCGAAGTTGAATCATAACAAGTAGTTGCTGTGAATGTACCCGAAGTATTAAATAATTCTTGTACTGGATTTCCGTCACAATCAAAAAAATCCACATACAAGGTACTATCGTTGTATATGGTGTTTCCTGTTGAATTATTCAAATCAGTTATTCCAACAATAATTTCTAAGTAATTACATGCCATCTATTAATCAAATCTTACTCTATAAATAACTTGATTTATAGTTTTTATACAATCCATAATATAATTTCTTAACCTCTTAAATAAAGATACGGTTACACAATATTTATGTTATATGAAACTTCTAAAGACCATAAAGAAGATTATTCAAGAAGCGGAAGAACAATATAACCTTGCCTCCGAAACAAATACTTCGTTAGAGGAACTCGACCGCTTGGAAAAACATTACAAGGATTCCTTGAAACTGTTGAAATTTTATAATTCGAAAAAGAAAAATAGCGAAGAAAAAAAATAAATTTGTTTATTTTCTAATTGCTAAACAAGAAACATTTTTATACTCGAGTCCATAACCCAAACCAAGTAAATAATTTTTGAGTTGGTCGTTCTGTACAGATTCCAAATTCTCATGTTCAAAAATGATTAGGTTTGGTAGTTTATCTTTTTCAATACTCATTATTAGTTCTGCATCATAACCTTCTACATCTGTATGAATCCAGTCTATGCTCTCGGTAATCAAATCATTTATTGAAACTGAATCTTTGATTGTTGAATTGATTTCTTCTTTCTCCCATTCCCTAATAACCCTTTCAATAACTGAGTTAGTATAACCTCTACCTCCCTCAAAAAATTCAACAGGTTTTCCATCAATTGTAACCAATCTATTAACCAACTCTACATTATTGAAAATATTATAGGTTTCGAATAATTTTTTAAATTGTGGTTCGGATGCCTCAACTAAAGTAGCCTTGGTTATTCCTTTCAAAACACATGGTACCCATTCCCCGAATAATCCATCATGAGTTCCAATTGCAACACCTTTTGGGGTTCTTCCTGAGTTGAATATATTCAAACAATAAAAATATAAAGATTGATATAATTCGTTTCCGTCTTGTATAACATCCCACTTTTTGTCTGCAACAACTGAACCATCTCTGTCTGTTATCACTACATCATTCATTTCGTTGTTCGGGAATTCTGCCCACCAACCATCATTTAATTCAGAAGACCAAATTTCATTTTTCGATACATGACTTTGAATTGATAATCTGAGTGGTGTTTTAAGAATAGATGTAACCGTTTTAGTTTCTACTCTTATTTTTCTATTTGAATAATCTATTTTAATCATTTCAATCCTGTTTTAATTTCCCAAAAGCCTACGAAGTCTTGAACGGTTTTGTTGTCTATAATTTCTAACTCTTTAAGATAATCTGTCGCCAAGTGAATTGTTTTATTTGCCCACCCAATATCCTCCAATCCGTATGCGATTCCATACATTTGAATTGGGTTATTTAATCTATATTCCGTTGGTGTCATTATTTTTTGGTAATCTTCTGAAAATGTAAATGCGTTTTGATATTGTTCGAAAGAAGGACCAGGGTTTAATATAATTGCCTTACATCCACATAATGTTGCAGCCAAAGTGAAAAAACTTTTTTGGTCGTAGGTTAAGAAATATTCATATTTATTAAATTGTTCTCTTAAATAATCGAAGGCCCCACTCGTTTTCCAATCATTTAAATCGAATGAATTGAATGTTTTAAAAATTTCATGTCCATTTGTCGGAGTATTCTTATGTGCTAAATTACAAAATCCCTTTCTCGTGCTATTATTAGTGATATATAACTTGTCAAAGTAATAATTAAAAACAGTTAGTTTTCTTTCAGGCACATTTTTAAAAGTTTTGAAGTTTCCATAATTGAAAAAAACATCATTTTCATCATATGTCTCTTCTATGGGTTTTTCGGTATGGTATAAAACCCATCTAGCCACGTGTTTCGTATTATAAGGATTACCTCTAATAATTTGTGGGTAAATTGATATGGTTTTTTCTAACGGATAATGAAATGTTTCCCAAGACCATTTAGTTTCCGATTCGTTCAATCGTTGTCCAAAAGACTGAATTACCTTTATATTCTCGTGAGGAAATTCTGGTTCACAAAAAGTAAAAACATTATGGCCAGTTTTCGCAAGGTTGTGTGCTAACTTATGCATTGCCACAACACCACCTGTTAGTACTTGAGCGAAGTTAACATGTACCCCAACCAAAAAATTCAGTTTATTTTCATCAGGTAATTTCATTTCTTCAAAAATTTTGCCGGTACCCCAACATATACCCCACTTGTAAGTATATTTTTCACTACTGTAGCATTACTACCGATTGTTACATTATCACAGACAATCATTTTTTCTTTCACTGTAGAATTGTTACCCATGTAAACACAATCACCTAACCTTACATTTCCTGAAACAATTGCACCTGGCATTCCACTATAATAATCACCGATAATTGTGTCATGACCTATTTGATTCCCACGATTAAGTATTGCATGTTTTCCAATCTTAATGTTGGTAGTTAATATTGAGTTTGCACCAACGAAACTGCCATCACCAATTTCAATATTTTCTGCCATAATTTGTGCTGTAGGGTGCAGAAATGTGAAAAACGTAGTTTCTGTGGGTAGTTTTTCAACAACATTTTTTCTAACATATGAATCTGCTACCGCCACTATTATTGCGTGAGTTTTGGGATTGAATGAACTTATAGGTTTTGTAAATTCATTCACATATTCGTCATCAACAAAAAAATCTATCGGTTTATTTATTTGTGCTGCGACTTCCCTTGCGTGTCCTCCATATCCAAAAATGGCTAATTTCATCTATTTTTTTTTCTTAAGACAAATTCATTATTATATAACATATTGTCAGGAGATGCCTTTAACTTGTTATAAACATAACCCAAGACTTCATATTCATCAAACAAATATTCATTAACAATCATATCTACCGCATGTTTAACGATAGGGTTCCATCCAAAATCGTTATAATCATCAAAAATTATGTATCCACCGTAATTGACTAAATCTTTATAATTAATAAAATCTTCTATGACCGCATCTAATGTGTGTTCACCATCAATGAATAACATATCAACCTCTTTGACTTTGTCTCTCACGTTTTTAACCACAACCCTATCTCTTGAATTTCCAATAAAGTACTCAAAATGATTATCAAGTCTTTTATATTTTTCAACATTGTCTTTAACTGCTTGATGTCTTGTACTTGTCTCCAAATCCATTCCATAAACATTTGTTTTTTTGGGGTGTTTCAACATTAAACAAGCTGACCCCCCTGAGTGAGTTCCTATTTCCAAATAATTGATTTCATCCTTTCCAATCATATTTCTAATATCCCATAAAATATGAAAATGGTGATGAAAAGTGTGACCCTCCATATTTTTGGAAATATATTCAACTTCATCTAACGATTCTCTCGTTGGTATTACTTTTCTCATACACTATATATTTTATATTTCGATAAATCGGGATATGGTAATTCCAAATCATCATTATGTTTTTTCGTCCCATCCAAGTTATAAAATTGTGTCATCATTAAAAGTCCTCTTGCAGATAATTCCGGCATCATATAAAAATTCCAACCTAACATATCAAAATTATCATCGTGATATGAACATTCTCTTCTACCTGAAAATCTTGCTCTTTTGAACCATAACATTGCTTCGTAATCGTCAGTGAGAATTGCACCACCTTTACTCAATTTCAATGTTTTATATGGACCTGTAAAAGAAACACACATATGAGTACCATGTACATACATATTTGCGGTGAATCTGAGAGCCGAATCAATCACGTTACTTGGAAATAATCTATACGGCCCCTTTATAGTTTTACCTTCCATTGGTGTAAAATTCACCTTTAATCCTGCGTGGATAATTTCACAGGGTACTGAAGGGTAAGTTCTAGACGGACAATCAATTTGGTCAGTATTTAAAGATTTTTTAATGTTTTTTTCATAATACAATGCTAAAAATAATGCATTGCTCATGTTATCCAAAGCTATAGCGTGAGGGGCTCCTGTGTAGTCACATAAAGCCCTTTCGAAATCTTCAGTTATTTTGTGTACACCTTGCGCCATAAATATTATTTTTCTAATTGAATTATACTCAAAAATCTTTATATTTCAATCAAATATCTATCAATGATTAAAATTTATGGACATGGTTCATATGTAGGGAATACTGGTTACAATCAACACACAAGAGATTTTTTTAGAAATCTTTCCAAACATACAAAAATAAAGTTTAGAAACTTTACAATAGGAAATAGTTGGCAGGGGTATAATTTAACTCCCCACGATAACGAACCATATTTTAATGAAATAGACAAAGAAATTCTTTATGAACAAATTCTCTGGGATAACAAAAGCGAAGGTAAAAGAAGTAATTACAAAATTTATCCTCATGAGTCAAAAGAGTTTGACCAAGATTTGAACATTGTGTTGTGTGAAACAAATCACCACATTTTTTATGATGAATATGAAGGGCCAAAAATTGGGTATAATGTTTGGGAATCAACATTACAACCAAAAGGATATTTCAATAAATTACTAGAATTTGATGAGCTTTGGGTTCCATCTAAATGGCAAAAAGATTGTACAATAACCCAAGGTTATCCTGAAGATAAAATAAAAGTTGTTCCTGAAGGTGTTGATGTTCACACATTTTACCCCGATGAGAAAGTAACTCATCCACTAACGGATAATAAATTTACTTTTTTTGTAGCAGGAAGATGGGATTATAGAAAATCGATTAAAGAAATCATCGAAACATTTATCAAAACATTCAATAATAATGAGTCTGTTGAAATGATAATTTCGGTAGATAACCCTTTCTCGAATGATGGTTTGAAAACGACTGAAGAAAGATTGAAACATTACGGTTTAGAGGATAATAGGATTAAAATTCTTCATTTTCCTCCAAGAGAAGAATACATCAGACTATTAAAATCTTGTAGTGTTTTTGTGTCTTGTGCAAGAGCTGAGGGTTGGAACCTTCCTCTAATTGAAGCTATGGCTTGTGGTACACCTTCAATTTATTCGAATTGCTCAGGTCAATTGGAATTTGCTGAAGGTAAAGGTATTCCAGTCAATATTTCCCATGAACTTCCGGTAAGTGCCAGCACTTATAATCACTTCAACGAAAATGTTGGAAATTATTATGAACCAGATTTTGATGATTTAAGTCAAAAAATGAAGGATGTTTATTCTGATTATAAAAAATATAAAACATCTGCGTTAGTCGAGTCAAAACAAATTAGGGAGGACTTCAGTTGGGAAAATATCGCATTAATTGGTTTAAAAACAATTGAAGATTTTTTAGAGAAACAAAAATCTATACCAAAAAAACCAATTGAAAAAAATAAAATGATTATTTCATACTTGGATGGTCCTAGAGTTGAGTTTTTGGGTAATAAAAAAGAATCTTACAAAGTTGAATTTATAAACAAAGAAAATGGGGATGTAGTTTATTCTAATACAATTAGAAATAATATGTGGACCGCGTCAAGTAAAAAATATTACATTCCTTGGCAAATTAAGGTTAATGGGTTAATCGTAAGTGAATTGAATTTGGAAGGAAACGAAGTTTTAATTTGTTTAGAATCGAAGGCTTTGGGTGACACTTTGGCTTGGGCACCCTATTCTGTAGAGTTTGCAAAAAAATATAACTGTAAGGTAATTCTTTCAACATTTCATAATTCATTCTTTGAAAATTTGGACGAATATAAGAACATAAAATTTATTAAACCAGGTGAGTCTCATTCTTGTCTTGCGGTTTACAGAATAGGTTGGTTTAAAAAAGACAATAAATGGGGGGATTTTGATAAAAACCCCAATCAAGTTAATATAATACCTCTACAACAAGCGGCGACAGACGTTTTAGGTCTCGAATATAGAGAAGTTAATTATGGTGTAGATTTCAAGAAAAAGCAATCTCCATTGAAACACAAATATGTTGTTTTTGGGCCTAACGCTACTTCAGGGTGTAAAGAATGGGATTACAATCACTGGGTTACGTTGTCAAAAATGATTAAGGAACTTGGATATGAAATTGTAACCTTGACTCAAAAACCGTTTTCTATTGACAATGTGATAAATGTTCATGGAAAATCGCTCGATATTGTTGCAAATTACTTACTAAACGCAGAAACCTTCATAGGGTTAGGTTCGGGATTATCTTGGTTCAATTGGGCATTAGGAAAACATACTTATATGATAAATGGATTCACAAAACCCGGTCATGAATTCACCACAAACTGCACCAAAATATACAATGACAATATTTGTGTTTTTTGTTGGAATGACGAGGTATTTGTTTTTGATTCAGGGGATTGGGATTGGTGTCCAGTATATAAAGGGACAAAAAAACAACACGTTTGTCAAAGGTCAATCACACCATTACAAGTTTTTAACAAATTAGATTTATGATAAACTTAGACAATTTCAATTGGGGTTGGATGGATTTACCAACAAACCGAACACTTTCAAATGGAGATATCACTAAGTCATTTGGTAAATGGCACAAAGATGCTATAACTCAAGAAATTTTTGAAAATAAATTATATGAAAAATTTTTCACTGTTGATGAAGGCGATATTGTTATGGATTTCGGCTCTAGTGTCGGACCTTTTACATATTCAATTTTACACAAAAATCCAAAACACGTTTATTGTATTGAACCAAGTCCTGAAGAATTAGAAACTTTGATATTCAACACAAAAAATGGACCTGTAACAATAATTAACAAAGGGATTTCAGATGAAGAAGGTGAACTTGAATTTAATTTATTTGGTCTTGAAGGGGGTACAAAAATTGCCCAATCAACAACATTTGATAAAATCAGAGAAGAACACAACATTAACGAAATAGATTTTATTAAAACCGATTGTGAGGGCGGTGAATATAGTATATTTAACAACAAAAATTTTTTTTGGATTAAAGAAAACGTCAAAAAGATAGTTGGTGAATGGCATCTAGATTCTACTGAAAGAAAAGAACAATTTAGAATCTTTCGAGATACCTATTTGAGATTATTCCCAAAAATTGAAGTCTTTTCCGTTGACAATGTGAATATCAAATGGGATTTATGGAACGAACATTTTATTGAATATTACCGTCAAGTAATAATCTATATTGATAATAGAGATTAGGGTGTAACAACCCCTCTTTTTGAAACAACGATTGAAGCCATTTCATTTGCATAAATAATTGAGGCTCCAACATTTTTTGTTTTGAAATATTCTAAAATAAACGCCGATGTAAACGTATCTCCGGCACCACTGACATCTATAGTTTCTTTAGGGTTTGGGCTATCATAAATTGAACCATTATGAAAAGCACCTCTTGAACCCAAAGTTACAATAATGTTATGACAATGTTTCAAATCTTTATTGTTTTCAAATTCTTTTTCATTTAATTTGACGAAGGTGAATGCATCTACAATTTCTTTGGTAAGTTTCTTTTTTGAATCTAAAATTGATAGTTTTGAACTTAAGGCAATTTTTTTGATAAAATCATGGGTCAAAAATCCTTTATCATAATCACTTACAATTACAATATCATAATTTGTAATTTCTGATAATTTATTATAGGTTGGAACCATGGAAATAATATTACTCTCCCCTTCATCCAATCTCATAAACATATGATTGCTTTTTTTATCAACAAATCTTGTTTTGGTAATTTTTTGTGATTGATAGTAATGGTCAACATGAATTTTTGGATTTATGGCCTTTAAATTATTTACAACATTTCCCGCCATTCCATCATTACGTACTGTTTCCACTGGATTCAAAACAGGAACTGGAGCTTCAGGTGATAATCTATTACAATCTACATAAACGAATATATCCTCACATAATTCACCTATTACTAGTATTTTCATAAGATAAGATTTTTGTTGTTGAATACTCAGGAATCTTTTGGAAGAAAATTAAATTTTTCGCGTGTTCTGAACCGTATACGGTTTGGTCTTTGTAATCATCTCCAACTATCATGTAGTCAGGTTGATAATCTTTAACGAGGTTAATAAGTTCTTGACGAGAATCAAAAACAACAACTTCTTTAACTGATTTTAGAGATTCCAAAAAATATTTTCTATCCTCAGTTGTGTTGAATGGTCTATCGGGTCCTTTGAGTTCTTTAACTCTTTTATCAGAATCAATTCCTACTCTCAAATCACCATATCTTGAGGCGAACTCTAATAATCTTAAATGTCCAACATGTAAAACATCAAAAGTTCCGTTTACCCATACTTTCATATTTCTTCAATCCTTTTCGATTTATCACAGATAAATAAATCATAATCTGGTTTATGATTCATTTTGAGTTGAGTGTATTTACACCCCCATTCTTCAAGTTGTTTTTCAGTTAATTCCGTGCAATCAATCCCTGATGCCGCACCCCTTGCAGTATAATAAATTATCTTATGACCCTCACTAAACAACTTATTGATTTTATCAATATGTAATTGAATTGGTTTTGCATTACTATACGGTTTAGCTATTGTGCAAATGGTACCGTCAATATCTACATAAATTATTTTTGACTGTCTCCCTTCCATACTCTATAAGAATCTGAATCAAAATGTTGTGTTGATACTTCAAAAACTTCTCCATCTGTTAACGCCTCTAACTGATGAGGTTGACCTGGTAATTGTCTTACTGTATCTCCATGTTTCAATCTGATTTCCATTATTTCGGCAGTTTCAACATCAATCCATCTGTAAATAAATTCACCAATATTTACATACCAAGTTTCATCTTTAACCATGTGATAGTGCATTGAAAACTTAGCACCTTTTTTGAAAACTAAAACTTTACCACAATAAAGAGGGTCATTTATAATAATAATTTCATGTCCCCAACCCTTCGGAATTTTACATTCAGGACATTCGTGTACATTTATGACGGTTGGTTTGTTCATAGTTTTATTTTTAATATAATAAGAAAACAAAAAAAAAGGAGAGAATTTCTTCTCTCCTCAAATATTTTTTACTCTTCGGTTGGTTTGTACTCGACAAGGAACCTCTCTATATCTTTACGTTCAGCTTGTATGAAGAAGTAGTGATTTATTTCTCCGTTTTCTGATTTGAGGATAACTTTTGAAGTTGAAACCTCGGATACGTAAACATTATTTGGTTTTCCAATTGGTGTAAGTTGAACCGTTATACTTCCCTCGTGAATCAAGTCTGACCAGTAATCAGGTAACAATATTTGTTCAGAAGTTACTATCCCTCTCACATAAACACCGTGTTCTGGTCCTTCTAACACGCCATATCTCAATCTGAAACCGTCTTTACTTGGGTGTGGGATATCAAATGATTTAGTTGCTGCTACCAAATTACCTGTCATGGTTGTATTACCTGTGATATTAAGGTTTGTACCATCGAATCTCATGTTTGATTCACCTTGTAATACACCTGCAGTTCCTGTTGCGGTTACAACATAATCATTCACATTACTGTTTATTGTTGCTGCACCCGAAGTTCCTGAACTTCCGCTGGAACCAGATGTTCCTGAAGAACCTGAGCTACCACTTGTTCCTGAACTTCCGCTGGAACCAGATGTTCCTGAAGAACCAGATGTTCCTGAAGAACCTGAGCTACCACTTGTTCCTGAACTTCCGCTGGAACCAGATGTTCCTGAAGAACCAGATGTTCCTGAAGAACCAGATGTTCCTGAAGAACCAGATGTTCCTGAAGAACCTGAGCTACCACTTGTTCCTGAACTTCCGCTGGAACCAGATGTTCCTGAACTACCTGAAGTACCAGACGAGCCAGATGTTCCCGAAGAACCTGAGCTACCA
>Ga0172376_10007216_pt1 | contig 11880 bp, 19 predicted proteins | sample Lak35m_FD_121114 | JGI IMG/M metagenome (GOLD analysis project Ga0172376, IMG submission 121114) | Freshwater microbial communities from Kabuno Bay, South-Kivu, Congo - kab_092012_35m | ecosystem: Environmental > Aquatic > Freshwater > Lake | place: Democratic Republic of the Congo: South-Kivu...
AGTATGGAGATCGTTATCTTGCTGAGATAGCTTATCGCTTCAATCGCCGTTTTAATCTGAAGGGTATGTTGCAGCGTCTGCTCATTGCCTGCATCGGCAGCAGACCGCAGCCAGAGCGCCTGCACCGGTCTGCGGAGCTTTGTTGCTGATCAGGTGGAATCTTGACGACCACCATCATCTGCTTCAGGGTGAAGTTGGGGTTCCGTTGCATCAGGATAGGGAAAACAGACTCAGCCAGATCCGGACGGCGCTCCAGGATCTGCTGGCTGCTCAGCTGCAACGCGGGCTCATGCAGCACCGGCAGGGTGAGCGGATTCAACAGCGGGTCGAGCTCGCCCTGCTGGCCGAGCTCTTCCAGGCTCACCCAGATCGCTCGCCATCACCTGGCCGCAGGGTGTGCGCGGCGAAGAATATAACGTTACGGCGGCGGCTCAGGTGCGTGGCGGTGTTAGCTGACCAGAGCCTTTGCCTGGGGCGCTGGCGCACCTCGAAGCAGGCCTTCCACACTTAAATCCTCATCGACATCAGGCCAGTGGATTCCGTAGCCAGCCCCTGCAATCTCCCAGTTGTCACGCTCCTGGGAGGTTGCATGGTGAAGCCTTGGGAACCAAGCCAGCGGTACCGAAATAGAACGACCGTCAGCCAAGTCGACGATCAGCCTGTCTTCTGTCAACGCAACGTCAGTGACCTGCTCGCCAGGGTTAGCCATGAAACTCCTCCCATGCTTTCAGCAGGATAGCTCTGTTCAAGCTGACCAGCCGTTCAATGTCACGCAGCTCTCAGGCGCTGAAACCAAGGCTCGAGGACAGTGCAACAGGAACAAGCCAGACTTTGCAAGACGCCTTAACTCTGTCGACATGAACATGGGGAGGCTCGTGTGGCTCGTGACTGTAGAAGTAGACCCTATAAGAACCGCTTCTGAGGATTGTCGGCATCCCTGTGCAGCCAACACCTCATTCAGCACTGGAACAGGCTGTAGAACCAGTGGTCGGTGGGCACAGAGGCATCCGGCTGCCGGGCTCAGGGTTGCCACCAGTGCGGCGGAACCACTCACCAGCAACACAAAGCCTTCCCTCCCCATGCTGAATGCAGTCCGAACCTGAGTCTCAACCCGCGATCGAGCTGGCCCCCCAGCCGCGCAGCAAGTCAGCGATCAATGCCGAGCTCGCCGCCGCCCCTACGCTGAATCCAACCCGCTGGCCCCAACCCATGACCAGCACACCCACACCACCGGCCCCAACCAGCCTGTTCGATGCCCTGGCGCCGCTGCGGCTGCCGCTGGATCTGCGCCTCACGCCCGAGCAGTTCGAGCGGGTGTGTGCAGAAAACCGCGAGGCGGTGCTGGAGCTGGCTGCCGACGGTCGCCTGATCACCATGACGCCAGCCAGCAGCGAGACCAGCGGCCGCAACTCGCGTCTCGTGATGCGGCTGTTGCTATGGGCCGACCGGCAGGGCGGCTGGAAGGTGTTCGAGAGCTCCGCCGGCTTCCGCCTGCCCGACGGCTCGGTGCGCAGCCCCGACGCCTCGCTGCTGCGGCTGGAACGCTGGCAGGCCCTCAGCCCGGCAGAGCGCCGCAGCTTTGCGCCCCTCTGCCCCGACCTGGTGGTGGAACTGGCCAGCCCCAGCGACGAGGGCCCCCGGGGTGTCTCGGCCCTGCGCCAGAAGATGGCCGCCTATCAGACCAATGGCGCCCGCCTCGGCTGGCTGCTGCTGCCCCACGAGCGCGCCGTGGAGGTGTGGGGCCCCGCACAGCAGGAGGCCCGCAACCAGGAAGCCAACCAGGAAGAGCCCCGGCGCCTGGAGCAGGCCGCCACGCTGGAGGGGGGCGCCGCGTTCCCCGGCCTCTGCCTCAACCTGGAGGAGATCTGGGCGGGGTGAGCGCGCTGGGGCTGACTTACGGGATGCAGAGATCCGACAAACGGAGGAGAGGCCGATCAGCGCTGGATCAGGTGTGTTGATAGCATGGCCCATGACGGCCGCCAAGAATTTTATCGCTAGAATTCAAACAGGATGCGCGCCATGTCCCATGTTTATTGACGACAAGCTTCAAGATATTGCTGCAATTTGCAAGCGATATGGGATTCAGAAGCTGTTTTTGTTTGGCTCAGCCCTAAGAGAAGACTTCAATCCTGGAGAAAGCGATATTGATCTTCTGGCCGAGTTTGGACCCTTGGAAATCACCAAGCGCTTCCACGTTTTTCTTGACGCTCGCCAGGCCTTTAAAGACATCTTTCAGGCCGATGTAGATCCCGTCATGGAGGGAGCGGTTAAGAACCCAATCATTGCCAACGAAATCAACCGAACTATAAAGCTGGTCTATGGTGCATAACGTAGCCGCCTACTTGCGGGACATCCTTGACGCATGCGTGGCCATTGAGGAGATGATTTAGGGCGTTTCGCTCAAAGTTAGCGAAATAGACGATCTATTCGATCAGCCGTAGAGCGAGAGTTTATCATTATTGGGAGGCCCTCAACAATATCCGGGCTTTGGATGAGATCTTGTTCAAATCGATCTCTAACTCTCGCGCAATCGTTGACTTCAGGAATATACTTGCACACAACTATGGCGCGATCGACGATGAAGCCGTTTACGGTCTTATCTATTCTGATTTGAAAATCTTGAAGACCGAGACTGACGGGCTTTTGCATTCTTAATCTGTAACGGTAGCGCCCTGGAATCCTGCTTTTCACTAACTCGGGGAGTTTCTGGTGAAGTGTGCGCAGGACACCTCGTCGCCTTCCTTCATTTCCGCCCGGCGCGCAGCCCCGCCAGCCCTGGATTGGCCACTGAAAGCACCGGCCTGATCACCCCTACGCATCGGGGACGATGCACACCCCCGTGTCGATCGTGCGCACGCCGCCACGGGGGGCCCTGGCTTCGATGCGGGATTGGCCGTCCTCGTCAATCCAGATGCGCACGCTCTCACCGGGATTTTCGCCGAGGCGATCGTTGAGCAGGTACATGTCCACCACCAGGCGGTACCCATCGGCGCTGATCAGCCGGCCTTTGCTCTCGATCCCTTTGCGCAGATCCTCCATGTGGGAACTGGGCTCACGCGGGGCGTAGCGGGTGATCAGCGCCACAGTGCCAGAGCCTTCCATCACATGCAGATGCACGTGGTTGTTGGCTTGGAACTTGCAGTCCACCATCAGCAGTGCCTTGTCGACGGGCCCTTCAGCGCCGCAGGAGGCCAGCAGGGAGCCTGCTGTTACTGCCAGGAGGGGCTTGATGTGACGCGAAGGGTTGGACTGTGATGATCCGTAGCATGAGCGAATGGGTGAACTGCGGATCTCTTCAACGGACCAAATCTCCTTGAATCTTAAACGCCACCCGGCATGAATGCGCGAACAGAACTGCTACCCCATTCATTGCAGCAAACTCCACGCGGCGGGTCCCCCCAGCGGCGCTGATCGCCAGCAACCCAATCCCGACCCAGCAGTTCAGCCGATGCCACAGCGGACCGAAGCCATTAGCGTCCGGCAGGCGCAGAGGGCGGAATGGGCACGGAGGCCGGGCTGGACTGGGGGCATGGGTACTACACGGCCGTTCCCTACACAACCAGCTTCATCCGCGAAACGGCCCCCAACTGGCTGGATTTCGCCGCCCTGATCAAGGGCCAGGTGCCGCCCCGCCGACAGGAGGGCGACCCCAGGGCTGATTCAAAGTCTCAACATTGGTCGGGCTGGGGCCGCCGCCTGGCCATCGCCAGCAATGCCGTGATGTCGTGCATTACCGCCTGGATGCCAGCCCTGATCGACTGAAAACCAGCCAGCCGCAGCAGGTTCATCGCTGCGGTTCGCAGTGTGGCCATCGCGCCGGCGCCATTACCGCGGTAGCGGTGGGCATCCTCGTGCAGCTGGGTGTCGCGGATCCAGTGCCAGCCCTCAATGCTCCAGCGGTCACGCACCAGTTGCAGCAGCGCTTCTGGCGTGGTGCGCAGGCTGGGGAGAAAGAGGTGGGTGGCCTGAAAGGGCTTGCCGTCGCGGCTGCCAGTTGCCGTCACCTCCACTATCCAGCTGGTGCCGACCCAGGCCTCGCGGATGTGCTCAGGGGCCTGTCTGGACCGCAGCGTCCAGGTGATGACGCGGCCATGGCCGATCTCGTGATCCGTTGCCACAAAGTGGATCTTGCGTTTTCCCTGGATCTGGCTGCGGATCTGGCGGTGCAAAGTCCTCTGGTTCCCCTTGACCGTCAGCAGGAAGTCGGCCCCCTGCTCCTGGAGCTGCCGAAAAATGGGCGCTGGGTATGGAGCGCGTCCGCCTGGATCAGCACACCCTCGAGATCCAGCTCACCAAGCAGCTGGCGCAGCACCGCCCGCTCATGGTTTTCGCCGGTGGCGTAGCAGGCCTGACTGATCGCCACGCCCAGCGCTGCCGAGTACAGCGTCACCTGGGCGATAAACGCGGATCCCCCGCCGGCGGTGGGTTCGATCGAGCCCCGCAGCGTCTTGCCGTCACACACCAGCTGATCGAGATCCTCCGTGCCACCTGGGATCTGGGCGATCGTCCAGTCACGGATCGCCGCACACAGGGCCGCTACATCCACCTGGTGGAAGAAGTAGCGAAACGAGGAGTCCGACGGCGGACGCCTGAGCTCGATGTCCAGCGCCTCGGTGAGCACGGCGTGGTGACGGATGGCGAATCGCTCCAGATCCCGCAAGCTCTGGCAGCCACTATGGATTCCCAGCACCGCCACCAGCAGCAGATACCAGGCCGGAAATCGAACCCCGCGCCGCATCCGCGCATCTGGAATCGACCTCAGATAGCTGATCAGATCGAGATCGATTGCGGCAGAGGCGCTTTCAAGCACGGGAAGGGGCGATTCCGCCGACCTCAACCCATGCTCGCAGCCCCGGCAAGGAAGCCTGTGAAAGACTTTGAATCAACCCTGAGGGCGACCCCTTCCGCTATCTCGACCTGGGCTGCGGCATGGGCTTCGGGCTGTGCCTGCTGGCTGGCCTCTATCCGGAGGGGCAGTTCGTGGGGGTGGACTTCAACCCCGACCACGTCGCCCACGCCCGCACCCTGGCCGAAGATCTGCAGCTCAGCAATGTGCGCTTCCTGGAAGGCGACTTCCTCGAACTGCGCCAGGATCCAGCCAGCCTGGGCTTCAGCGCTGGCGAGCGTGGACCGTTCCAATACGTGGTGGCCCATGGCATCGCCACCTGGGTGGGTGCGGAGGTGCGCGACGCGCTGCTGGCGCTGGGATCTGCCGCACTGGCGATCCGTGGTCTTTTCTACATCTCGTACAACTGTCAGCCGGGTTGGCTGGCAAAGGGCGGCTATCAGCAACTGATCAAGTTGGGCCTTCGGCGCAGCGGTGGGCGCTTGAGCCCGGAGTTGTTCATGCAGACGGCAAAGCGTTTGCTGGACATGCTGGGCAGCGAACAACAGCCTTCCATCCTGGGACAACTGCTACCCCGAATGCGGGGCGAACTGGTGAATCTCAATAGCGAGGATCTCAGATACCACTACCACGAGTTCGGCACCCAGCACTGGCAGCCGCAATACGTGGGCGACTTGCACCTACTGGCCCGCCGCCATCGGCTCACGGCGATCGCCAGCGCCACCCTGCCGGAGCTGTTTGACGACCTGCTCGACCCTTCCCTGCGGGACGCGGTGCTGGCCGAAACCGAACCGCTGCTGCGCCACACCCTGATCGATCTGGCCACCTTCAAGGGCTTCCGCCGCGATGTGTTCGTGCGCGGCAGTGCGCCCCTCAGCCCCCAGGCCCGCGTGCGCCGGCTGGACCACCTGCAGTTGCGCCTGCTGGAAGCTCCCCAGCTGCCGGTGTACGAGTTCAACACATCGTTTGGCCTGGTGCGCGGCGAAACCACGGTGTACCGGGCGGTGGAAGCGGCGATGGCCAGCGGTGGCCGCAGCTTCGGCCAGCTGATGGCAGCCTGCGAGCAGCCCCTGCCGGAACTGGAGCGGATCGTGGCCCTGCTGCTGCACGTGGGGCGCCTGGCCTTCGAGCGCGGCCCAGCCGGCGAGGCAGCCCAGGACGGCTGCGCGCGGCTGAATGGCGTGCTGCTGGAGCGGATCCGAGAAGGCTGGAGCTACGGCAAGCTGTCAGCTGCTGGAATCGGCACAGGGGTACAGGTGGATCTGATCGAAGCCGAGGTGTTCATTGCCCTCCAGCACGGTCAAACCGTGGACGACGCCTGGGCCAGGCAAGTGGAGCAGGCCCTGGCCGAGAGAAACATCGCCCTGAGGCCATCAGACCGCCATCAGGAGTCCGTTGAACTACTGAGTTCGGCCCTGAATTTCCAGGAAAAACGCCACATCTGGTGGCAGCGCCTGAGAATCAGGAGCGAACAAAGTGCATCGCCCTAGACTGGGGCCATTGGGCATTGGGCGGGGAACGGTGAACGAACTGCTTCATGGAACACAACGGATTCAAAAGATCCTGTATCGCGCTCGAGCAAGCCTGCTGAAGCGCCAACAGCGACAGGCGGGAATGGCCCTGCCGATGGCCATGATCACCGCCCTGCTGGTGATCGTGGGCGTGGCCATCGTGGGCACCCGCAGCCTCAGTGCCTGGATTGCCCAGATCGGGCAATCGCAGAACCGCGACGCCCGTGACGCGGCTGAGTACGGCTTCAGCAAACTGATGGCCCAGCTTAATCAACCCCAGAATTCATTCCTGCTGGTGTCCAAGGGCAACGAATGGAGAAGTGTGACCTACGGCGACCTCGGATCCTGCGGGGTGGGTGACCTGGATCGGGTGGATGGCGTGGTCGGCGGCGATCTCCTGGATCGTCTTGCGGCCACTGATCGCCTCCATGGCGATCCTGGCCTTGAACTCGGGACTGTGGGTGCGGCGCTTGCTCATCGGTGGGTGCCCCTTTTCAGGGGTGGTGCCCCGCCTCAGAGGCTAACGATGGGGGCTGTCCAGGAAAGCCAGACGACCTCATTCCCGATTCAGCCAGCGTGACCAGTAACTCCGTGAAGGGTTGGCTGGGCGCCTCAAACGCCACAGTGGCGCCGAACAGCAACCTGGCCTGGAGATTAACCAACTTCACAGCGCCCGAACTCCCACCGGGAGCCAATCAGGCATTCGGTGTGTGCACGAGTGCAATTGCTGGAAAATTTGGCAATTTTTCGGGCGGCAGTGCGTTCATCACCATCATTGGTGAATCACGCAGAGCTGATGGCAGTGTAGCCGCCACTTATACGCTGAAGCGGGCTGTCAGTGTTGTCCCCCCCGAGGGAGATGCCATCGGCAATCCAATCCTGCTGATGAGCACGGACTCCACGCTCTTTGGCCTCAATGGCAACATCTGCCAAGGTCCTCCCACCGCCAACTCCTGCATCACCCCTACGAAACTGCCCCTCACCCTGGTGAGCTGCGTGGATCTCGCCAACTGCATCGACTCCAGCCTGAGCGTGATCGGCAAAAGCAACGTGGCAGCATATTGCACGAAAGGCGGTAAGAATAGGAAAAACAAACGCAATACCGTGTGCAACTATTACCAGTAGGCGCCACTTTTAAGTGAACAGCCCGCCTACCCCGCATTTAATAACACAACCTACTACGGCAACGCAATTACAACTCTTTCACTCAACACCATCAAATCCGTAAAAATTACAGCCTGCGATGGCTCGGCTCCCGCAAAATGCAAATACGAAGTAGATTTCGACACAGGTACAGATTTCAACCAAGCCTAGGCCTATTATTTCCCCTACAACACCACCACGCCACCAACGTCCAAATCGCCATTACTGCCGATGTGCACGGCCACCAGCGACGGTGCCATCACCTGCCGGATTGACGAGCTTCACAAGGACAGCAAATCTCCGTTGACCGTATATACCCGAACAAATAACCTCGATGGCGTCAACAAGCCTGTTAATCTTTTCGTGGGCATAGGCGGAAACAAAGCTTATGATAGCAAGAACTTTAATCTCGACAAAGGCATTGTCAACAGTGCACTCTATAATGCTAACGGCACTTTTGCATCAGACGCATCCCAGGCTTGGCGCTCTCTTCGAATTCTGAGCAGGGGATTTACCTCGAGCATCACCAATGCGTGTCAAGTGAAGGATGAGATCAAGATTGACGACAAGCGCTCGTTCGGAGTGGACGGAGCCTTCATCTGGCTGCCCGATGCTCGCATGACCTTCAAGAAGAAGGATCGATCCGCTTCCTATGTTGTGGCCTGGAATTGCGAGCTGGATGGAGATGATAAGGATGACAAACCAAATGATCCCTCTGTCATCGTCACGCCCCTGCAGAGCACAGACGTCAAAGCTGGCCTCGGCTCAATGTTGGGGAGTTCGCTGACCTCCGGTGCGGGCGGCTATTACCGAGCCAAGAGCTCTTCAACCGTGGAGGGCTCAGCCAGCAATTAAGAGCCACCGGCATGCATCCTCCACGCCCGCCCCGTTGTCATTCCTGGCCCCAACACCAAGGCATGACCCTGGTGGAGCTCCTGGTAGCGCTGGTGATCACGGGAGCCGTGGTAGCGGCCCTGGTGAATGTGTCTGTAGGGCAGCTGCGCACCAGCAAGCGGGCTGCAGCCCTCAGCGCCGTGGAAGCCACGATCAGTTCCGACCTGGCCTGGCTGCGCTACTACGCCACGATCTGGAAACTGCAGGCTGGACCGTTTGATCTCACCAATTCCCAGACCAAAACAGACAGCTATCTACGCGCCTCCAGGCTGGATTATGAACCCGGCGGAGCTTGCGACGACATCAACGAAGATACCAATGCCCCCATTCCCCTGGCATCCTTCTTTCTCGCGGACGCCGCCACAGTAACAACCACACCAGCCCGACCCCAGACCGTGCCCTCTACAGCCGAAAGCACACCCCTTATTCTTTCTGGTACTGCCAGTGGCTATACTCTTACTCGTAGTATTGCAGTCGACGAAAATTCATTGATCGTAGACTATTCTCTCGCCGGTTCAGACGCTCCTGCCCTCAATCGTAAAGCTGTGATCCTGGTTGAAGCCTCGGCCTGGTGTTTCTGATGCAGCCCCACCTGCGCAAGCCCAGCGGCTTTTCCCTTCCCGAGGTGATGATCGCCGTGGTGCTGCTGGGCCTGCTCGCCGGCGTGGTGGGCCCCAATCTCTACAATCTGATCCTCGTGCAGCGCCTGCGCAGCGCCGCCGTGAATCTCTCGTTTCAGCTCAATGCCGCCCGGGCAGCAGCCCAGCGATCCGACGTGCCCTGCGAGCTTGTGATGGTGGGATCCCTGCTGCAGCCTGCAGCAACCTCCGGCAACTGTGGCAGCCAGCCACCTCCACCCCTGAACCTCAGCCAGGATGCCCAGGGGGCCACAGTGACCCTCTCGGGAACGGACACCAGCTTTCGTTTTGCTCCGGGCGGGATGCTGATCGGCAGCACCGCCGAACAGCTGCTGTTTCTCTCAGTGGCAGGGAACACCCCCAGGGTGTGCGTGCGGGTGCAGCGCCCCTCCGCCCAGGTGTCCATCGGCGTGGCCTCCAATGGCAGCACCTGCGTGTAGAACAGCTGAAGCGAGGCCCGGATGCACAACCACCGCCCCGGATCCCCAGCCCCAACCGCAGCCGGCCTCACCCTGGTGGAGCTGCTGATCACCTCATCCCTGCTGGTGGTGGTGGTGGGCGCGGTGGGCACCGTGCTGGTGAGCGAAATCTCCAGCACCTCCAGGCTGGAGCGCAGCATTCAGCAGTCCGATGACATCGGCCGGGTGCGCGCCCAACTGCAGCGGGAGATCGCTCTCTCGGCCCGTCTCTCCCAGAGCAGCACTGAACTCAGCAACAGCCAGCTCAGCGGCTGCCCGATCAGCTCCCCCCTGGTGCTGATCGGGCCTGCCGGCAGTTGGCGGATCGCCTACGGCTTGCGCAGCCAGGGGCCGAACAGCAACTGGCGGGGCCCCAACCAACTCATGCGCTGCGGGCCTCCCTACACAGCGACCGGGCTCAACCCTGCAGGCGCCATGGTTCAGTCGGTGGTGGCCGATCGTCTCCCCAATACAGGCTTCAGCTCCACACTCACCGGCACCAACAATGATGTGAATCTGGCCGCCCAGATTTCCCTTGTCATCAACGACCACCAGGGCAATCCATCTCCCACCAGCACTTTTCTTACCCGCAGCGAGATCAGACGACTCAACTATTTCCTTGATCGCCCCGATCTGGCAAACACTACGTTTTACCAAGACGATGAATCCAGACATTATCGTGCTGGAGGCACCATCACCGGAGGGGATCCCTCAAAGCTGAACCTTGTGCATTTTTCTTCGATCAGAGACAGTTTCACGCTGAGCAATCCCTGCACCCGAGCTACCTGCAGCGTTTCGGGACCCGTGAGCACCACGCTCAGCAATATCGATGTTCTCGTTTTCACAGACCGCGAGATCCGATTGCCCTGATCACCGTTGATTGGCCATCCCGCCATTGGCTCTGGCGTTGATCCGCCACAAGCAGCGATCAACACTGAAATCGCTGTCGAGTGCTCGGCTCATAGCAAGATTGAGCCGCACGCTTCAGCAAATCCGCGAGGGCCACGATGGCGAGATTGGCGAAATCACCGGGCAGGTCCGCATAGCGGTCGTTGAGCTCGGCGATGCGGGCATCGTCCTCAGGGAGCAGGTCCATCACCTGGATGCCCCCAGCAGCCACCGCGTTGAGCAGATGGTTCTGGGCAGCACGCACCCGGAAATCCCCAGGAGAAAACGGGAGACGCTTGCTAAAACTGGTGCTATCTGCTTGGTGCTATCTGCTTGGTGCTATCTGCGGGTGAAATGATGGCCCAGTGCTCATCCGCCAACTCGATGACCACGTGGTGGCCGCACTCCGGGCTCCGGGCCCGCGCCCAGGCCCAGGGGGTCTCCCTGGAGCAAAGCCTGCGCGATCTGCTCACCGCCACCGCCCGCCAGGGCCATGCACTCCGCGACGAACTCGCCCAGTTGCGCGCCACCACGCCCAGCTCCGGCCGCCAGCTCAACGTCGCCGCCCTGATCCGCGACGACCGTGATGGCCGCTGATCAACTCAGCGGTACCCGGCAGAAAGGCTCCCTCCGGAAGCGCCGATAAACATCGAAATCGCTGTCAAGGGTAAGGATCTCAGCCAGGTTGAGCCGCTCTGAGAGAGCCACGAGGGTGAGATCGGCGAAGTCGCCAGGTAGATCCGCGTAGCGGTCATTGAGCTCGGCGATGCGGGCATAGTCCTCAGGGAGCAGGTCCATCACCTGGATGCCCCCAGCAGCCACCGCGTTGAGCAGATGGTTCTGGGCAGCACGCACCCGGGAATCCCCAGGATCACCCAGTAGCCACAGCACCTCGGCAATGCAGATGGGAGAGGTGATCAACTGGGCAGCCGTTGTGTCAAAGAACGCCACCACCGCCTGATGCAGGGGTTCCTGCTGCTGGTAATAGCTGAGCAGGATGCCCGAATCGATCAGGATCCGCCGCAGGGGGTGCCGCATCAGGGGCGCCGCCCGCGCCGCGCCTTGAGCAGCCCATCGAGCCTTTCACGGCGCTGCGCTCTCTGCGCACTGCCGGGCGGAAGGGTGGCCAGAAAGCTGGCGGGATGGCCGCCCATCTGCTCGGTGATCGACGGGAGCGGCACACGCCGTTGCCAGCGCTCCTGGATCAGCTGGCGGATCAGCGAGCTCTTGTCCTGCCCCGTCTCATCCAGCAGCTCCATCAGGCAGCGCTCGGTTTCAGAATCCAACCGCACCGTGAGTGGCATGGCCCGGGATCGCCTCGTCTTACAACAAAATCCACTGTAGTACGGGCATCGGGATTTCGGTGGGCCGGAGGCTCAAGGCTGATCCCTGAACTCCGCCACGATCCGCTCCAGCGCAGGCCGCTGCGCCTCCAGGGCGGCCACGCACAGCGGATCGAGCTGGCCGGCATCGGCCTGCTGGCGCACGATCGCCAGGCCCTC
>Ga0172376_10007217_pt1 | contig 11878 bp, 9 predicted proteins | sample Lak35m_FD_121114 | JGI IMG/M metagenome (GOLD analysis project Ga0172376, IMG submission 121114) | Freshwater microbial communities from Kabuno Bay, South-Kivu, Congo - kab_092012_35m | ecosystem: Environmental > Aquatic > Freshwater > Lake | place: Democratic Republic of the Congo: South-Kivu...
CGAGCCGCTCGAGCCGGGCCTCGGTGCGAACCTGCGCCTCGGCGAGTTTTTCAACCGTCGCCTCGAGCCGCTCGAGCCGGGCCTCGGTGCGAGCCTGCGCCTCGGCGAGTTTTTCGACCGTCGCCTCCAGCCGCTCGAGCCGGGCCTCGGTGCGAACCTGCGCCTCGGCGAGTTTTTCGACCGTCGCCTCGAGCCGCTCGAGCCGGGCCTCGGTGCGAACCTGCGCCTCGGCGAGTCTCGCCAGAGCGGCATCGAGCCGCGATCCGCTTCCTTCGAGCGACTCGCGCAGCAGGCGGATGTCTTCCTTGGTGGCGGCGTTCTTCGCCTCCTCGATCATCGTGCCGAGCGTCTGCGCAAAGCCCTTGGCCCGCTCCTCTCCCAAAACGGCCCGAAACTGCTCGTAAATCGCCAGCGTGTCCATCATTGCCACCATGAGTTATGAGTCCTCCTGATTCTAGCGTGGCCCTGCCCAGGGCTCGTGAGATACAGGTGTACACTATTTAGGCTGGGGCGTCAAGGGAGATGGTGGGGGCCGCGGAGGCCCCTGCCGGTGCGATCACGGCGTGTGAGGATCGCATGACGGTGGAGCCACTCCTGATCGACTCGGCCGCGAAGTTGCGGGAGGCGGTCGCGCTCGTGTTCGTATCGGCCGCGACCGTCGCTGCCTACGATGCCGGTGCTTGGCGGCCCAGCAGGAGCTTTCACTTCTCGAGGTTGCTGTTTCAAACGGTGAGGTATGGTCGGGCGTGCGTTGCCTCCCCGTGATCGCGGAGGCCACAATAGAGATCGCCAAGGGCGCGGCCCAGGCCGCGCGGCTCGCTCACCTCCATGACCACGCTCTTTCGGCGGCGGTTCGACATCACTCCCGCCGCCCTCCGCGTGGCCAGCCGAGGCCGCCCTTCCAGGACCACCATGCCATGACAAAGCCTGCCGTGCTCGCCATCGCAGCCCATCCCGACGACATCGAGTTTGTCGCCGCCGGGACGCTGCTTCTGCTCCGCGACGCCGGCTGGCAGACCCACTACCTGAACCTCTCGGGCGGCGACTGCGGCAGCATGACGACGGGCCCCGAGGAGACTCGGGCGACCCGGGCGGCCGAGGGGCGGGCCGCGGCCGCGATCCTGGGGGCCGAGTTTCACGAGAGCCTGGCCTCCGACCTCTGCATCTTCTACGAGGAGCGGCTCCTGCGGCGGCTGGCGGCCGTCGTCCGGCGGGTGCGGCCCCGGATCGTGCTCACCCACTCCCCCGACGACTACATGGAAGACCACATGAACACGGCGCGGCTGGCCGTCACCGCCGCCTTTGCCCGCGGGATGCCCAATTTCTCGACCGATCCGCCGGTCGAGCCGTGCCCGGGCGACGTGACCGTCTATCACGCGCTGCCCCACGGCCTCGCTGACGGCCTGCGGCGGCCGGTGGTGCCCGATCTGTTCGTGAACACGTCGGCCGTGCAGGCGATCAAGCGGCAGGCGCTCGCGGCCCACGCGAGCCAGCAGGCCTGGCTCGACGCCACCCAGGGCATGAATAGCTACCTCGACGCGGCCGACGACATGGCCCGCACGGTCGGCCGCATGTCGGGCTGCTTTGAGTTTGCGGAGGGTTGGCGGCGGCACCTCCATCTCGGCATGTCGGCCCGCGACGACGATCCGCTCGCGGCAACGCTCGGCCCGCTTGCCACTGCCTCGTCGCCCTCCTCGTCCTGATTGGTTCGTCCCCCATAAAAAACAGGTATCCGCCCATGCCCCGACCGCTCAGCCGCATCGCCCCCGACTGGTGGGATTACACCACGCTCGACCCCGAGATCATCCGCGACGCCGCGGCGCTCACCGAGGCCGACCTCCTCGCCCTCGCGCGGCCCGGCTTCCGGGTCGTCCTCTACGACACGCTCGAAGATTTTTACCTGGCCGAGGCGCTTGAATACATCGCGGCCTGGCGGCAGGCCACGGCCGACGACCCCGTCGGCATCTGCGGGCCGATCGGGCCCACCGAGCAATTGCCACTCGTGGCCCGGCTGGTGAACGAACTCGGCCTCGACCTGCGGCATGCGCACTTCTGGGGTATGGACGAGTGGTATGAAGACGGCCGCGAGGTGCCCGTCACGCATCCGCTCTCGTTCGAGCGGGCCGACCGCGAGCTCTGCTTCGATCGGATCCGGCCCGAGCTGCGGATGCCGGAGGCGAATCTGCATTTCCCGAAGGCCGACGTGGGGCCGTATGTGGCCAGCTGGGAGACGGCCCGCTGCGCCGTCATGCAGGGGGGCCAGGGCGACATCAAGCACTGGGCGTTCAACGACCCGCTTCGGCGGGAGGGCAGATACACGGATGCCCCGCCGACGCCGGCTGAGTATCGGGCCCTCTCGACGCGGGTGGTGGATCTGCATCCGGTCACGCTCGCTCAGAACGCCCGCACGAGCGGCGGCGGCAACATCACGATGGTGCCCCAGCGGGCGATCACCGTGGGCCCGGTGCAGACCTGGCGGGCGGAGAAGGTCTCGATCTGGCAGGCCGGCGTGCACGACAACCCGCTCGGCCAGCGACTGACGGCCCTGATGATCTCCCGGGGCCTCGCCGATTCAGCCGTGCCGATGTCGCTCCTGGCGGACCATCCAAACGTGCAGTTCAACTATTTCCGCGGCGGCCTGGGCAGCTGCGCCGTGGAAATGCACTGAGAACGATGCCCCGGTTTTGCCGCTGCGGTGAATCGACCATATAATCACCGCATAGAATGCGGCGATTATGGCTTTCATCCACGAAAAAAAAGGCTGGCCGACCTTCGCCTGGGACGCCGGCGAGGTGACGCCCGGCCTCGCGCGGGCCCGGCACAAACAGGGGCTGCTCCTGGGCCGCATGCAGCAGCTCGGGTTCGCACTGCGGGCCGAGGCCTCCGTCGAGGTGCTGACGAGCGATGTCGTGAGGAGCTCGGCGATCGAGGGCGAGCAGCTCGACCAGGCGGACGTTCGCTCGTCGATCGCCCGTCGTCTTGGGCTGCCGGATGGGGCCGCGCGTCGGGCGAACCGCAACGTGGAGGGCGTGGTCGAGGTGATGCTCGATGCCACGCGAAAGGCGACAGAGCCGATCACCGAGCGCCGGTTGTGCGGCTGGCACGCCGCCCTGTTTCCGATCGGCTACAGCGGCACGCGGCCGATCGCCGTCGGCACGTGGCGGCCCGTCGAAGCCGGCCCGATGCAGGTCGTTTCGGGACCGATCGGCCGGGAACGAATCCACTTCGAGGCGCCGTCCGCCGACCGTCTTCCCCGCGAGATGGCGAGATTCATCGAGTGGTGCAATGACGGCCCCGCTACCGATCCGGTGCTCCGCGCAGCCGTCGCCCATCTGTGGTTTGTCACAATCCATCCATTTGAAGACGGCAATGGGCGGCTGGCCCGTGCGCTCGCCGATCTTTTTCTGGCCCGTGCCGACGGCTGCCCGGAGCGGTTCTACAGCATGTCAACCCGGATCGACGCCGAGCGGAAGCACTACTATCGGATCCTGGAGCGCACGCAGCGGGGAGGGCTCGACATCACCCCGTGGATGACCTGGTTCGTCGGCTGTCTCGAACGGTCCATCGACCAGGCCGACTCGCTCACCACCAGCGTGCTGCGTAAGGCCGCGGTCTGGCGGCTGCTGCACGATGGGCCGCCGGTGAACGAGCGACAGCGACGGGTGGTCAACCGGCTGCTCGATGGTTTCGAGGGCTTCCTGACCACGTCGAAATACGCGCGGATCGCCCGCTGCTCGACCGACACCGCCCTTCGCGACATCGGCGACCTCGTGGCCCGTGGCGTGCTCGCCCGAAATCCGGCCGGCGGCCGAAGCACGAGCTACCGCCTTGCCTGAGAGCCCGCTGCCGGGGGCATTTTTCGCGCACCACAAAGCCCCGGGTGAAAACCCGGGGATAATCCGCGCAGCCACCCGCATTGATCCCCCGGTTATCACCGGGGGCTTTTTTGGACATCACAAAGCCCCGGGTGAAAACCCGGGGATAAACGCTGGCACACCACAACAAGCCCCGGGTGAAAACCCGGGGATAATCCGCGTGGCCGCCCGCATTGATCCCCCGGCTGCGGCCCCTTCGCCGAGGCCTACGCATATCGCCGCCGCCGTTCGTAATCGTCGCGCGTCCTCCCCTTGCGGTGGCGAGGGGATGACGCGGTCCATCACCATCCGGGCGTGTGTGTACCCAACAATGTGGTAGTTGAACCGTTTTGCAGCGTCAATTGATTGGCAGCACTCGCGCTCGGCCAAACGCCTCGTCGACCGATACCAATGCACCTCTCGCGAGCTGGATCGTGAACTGCTTGACAGCGGCGAGGATCCGTGACGATTTTCATGCCGGAGCGAGCGGAACGTCGATTTCCTCCGCTCGCCAAGCGGCATACGACAGCGATTGATCGATGTCTTCGGGCTCGAGATATGGGTACAGGGCGAGGATCTCACGTCGATCATGGCCTTCGGCGACGAGGCCAACAATCGTGCCGACAGTCACTCGCATGCCACGGATGCACGGCTTGCCGCCCATGACTGCAGGATCGAACGTGATGCGCGAGAGAGGCTTCATGATCACCATCGTATCAGACGCCGAAATGAGAAAGATGCCAGCCAAAACCATCCATTTGCCCGGAAAAAACCCCCTCGGCCGCGGTGCTCGGAGGGGCGATTGCCGCGACGTCCGGCGGCTGTGGCTCGGGCCTCGAGGCGGGCCGCAACCGGTTCGACATCCGGCTTGAAACGCCGCCACCCGCATTGATCCCCCGGTTATCACCGGGGGCTTTTTTTGGGCACCACAAAGCCCCGGGTGAAAACCCGGGGATGAACCGGCGGGCACCACAAAAAGCCCCGGGTGAAAACCCGGGGATGAACCGCGTGGCCGACCGCATTGATCCCCCGGTTATCACCGGGGGCTTTTTGGGTAGCACGTTCGGGTCACACCACAGCAAGCCCCGGGTGAAAACCCGGGGATGATCCGCGTGGCCGCATCAGCGCATGTTGATAGATCAGTAGTCCGCAGGGTAGCCTCCAGCTGCCGGTTCGGCCGAGGAGGCATGCGCGATCGGCACCACGAGCCCTGGAGACGGTTGCGATGCACGGTATGAAACGGCGGCTTCTTCTTGGCTGGGCCGGCATGGCGGGGCTCCTGACGCTGGTCGCGCCAGGGGCGGCCGCGCGGGGAGACGGCTATGCGATCGAGCCGGCACCGCTGACGGCCGTGCAGCTGAACGACCCATTCTGGTCGCCGCGGCTCGAGACCAACCGGTCGGTCACGCTCCGCCATCTCCTGGAGCAGTGCGGTGAGAGCGGGCAGCTTCACAATTTCGCCAAGGCCGGCGGGCTGATGGCAGGCGAGTTTCGCAGCCGCCCGCCGCGAGACTCCGACATCTACAAGATCCTCGAAGGGGCCGCCTTCATGCTGGCCGCCGGGCCCGACCCGGCCCTGGAGAAGGAGCTGGACGAGCTGATCGCCCAGGTGGCCGCAGCCCAGGAGCCCGACGGGTATCTCTACACGGCCCGGCGGCTGCTTCCGGCCGACAAGCTGTCGGCCACGGTGGCCGGCCCGAAGCGGTGGCTCAACGAGCAGAAGAGCCACGAACTCTACGTCGCCGGCCACCTCTATGAAGCGGGGGCCGCGCACTTCCGGGCCACAGGCAGCCGCACGCTCTTGGACGTGGCGATCCGCAACGCCGATCTGGTGGCCAAGGAGTTCGGTCCGGGCCGGCTTCAGTTTCCGCCCGGGCACCAGGGGATCGAGATCGGCCTGGCCAGCCTGTTCCGCGCCACCGGCGATCGGAAGTATGTGGATCTCGCGCGGTTCTTCATCGAGCTCCGGGGCCGTCCGGAAACACACACGCTCTACGGAGACTATGGCCAAGACCATCGACCGGTCGTCGAGCAGGAGGAGGCAGTGGGGCACGCCGTGCGGGCCTGCTATCTGTATGCCGGCATGGCCGACGTGGCCGCGCTGACCGCCGACTCCCGGTATGGAAAGGTCCTCGATCGGCTCTGGAACGACGTGGTGAGCACGAAACTGTCGCTGACCGGCGGGATCGGGCCGCGCCGCCGAGGCGAAGCATTCGGCGACGCCTACGAGTTGCCCAACCTCGAGGCCTACAACGAGACGTGCGCCGCGTTGGCCGCGGCCATCTGGAGCTATCGGATGTTTCAGCTCGAGGCCGCCGGCAAGTATGTCGATGTGTTCGAGCGGATCATCTACAACGGCATGCTCTCGGGCGTGTCGCTGAGCGGCGACCGATTCTTCTACGAGAATCCGCTGGCGAGCAGGGGCGGCCACAACCGCGTGGCCTGGTTCGAGACGCCATGCTGCCCGACAAACCTGGTGCGGTTTCTGCCGACCATCCCCGGGTATGTCTATGCCACGGGCCCGGACGGGGTGTATGTGAACCTGTTTGCCGAGTCTGCTGCGACGCTCGAGGTCGAGGGATGTCCGCTACGGTTGACCCAGTCAACCCGCTATCCCTGGGAGGGCCGCGTCACGATCGCGGTAGACCCGGAGCGCCCCCTGGAGGCGACCCTCTGCCTCAGGGTGCCGGGCTGGGCCCGCAACGAGCCGGTGCCGAGCGACCTCTACCGCGTCGCCGCCACCGATCCGGCCGAGCCGACGCTGCGAGTCAACGCGCAGCCGGTCGAGCTGCGGGTGGAAAACGGCTATGCGAGGCTCCACCGCCGGTGGGAGAAGGGAGACAGCGTCGAGTTGGACCTGCCGATGCCGATTCGCCGTGTGCTGGCCCACCCGGCGGTGAAGGATGACGCCGGCCGCGTCGCCCTCCAGCGTGGTCCGCTGGTGTACTGCGTCGAGGGCGTCGATCACGGCGGCCAGGCCCTGAACCTGGGCCTCGCCGATGATGCCGCGCTCGCGGCGGAGTATCGGGCCGACCTGCTCGGCGGAGTGACGGTGATCCGCGGTGACGGGCTCACGGCGATCCCCTACTACGCCTGGGGCAACCGCGGCGACGGGGAGATGGCCGTCTGGCTGGTCCGCCGCCCCGGCACCCCCTGAGGCACCATCCGGCCGCGGCCGGTGGAGCGAAGGGCTAGCGGTCCTCCACGACGACGCGGTGCGGCCGCGGATCACCCGACTCGTCATGCACCGTGACGGTGAACGGAAACCGGTCGCTGCTCCATTCCCCCTCCAGCGGCCTGATGGTGAGCCGCCGGTCAGCATCCGCCCAGGTCAGCTGCAGCACGAACCGCGTCGCGGGATCCGGGGGAAGGCCGACGCCGTCGTCGTGGTAGAACCGGAACTCGCCGTCGGCGCCGGGATAGACATGCCATTCCAGGGGGGCGGCGGAGATCTCGGTGGCAAACTGCCGGACCGGCCCCAGCGGGATGATCGCCCCCGCCCGCACGAACAGCGGCATGGTGGCAAGATCGACCGGGCGGCGGATCACACGGCCCCCCTCGTGCCGCGCGGCCGTCCAGTAATCGTGCCACAGGCCGGGGGGCAGATAGCAGTCCCGAGTCGTCGCCCCCGGCTCGGTCACGGGCGCGACGAGAAGCTCGCGGCCCCACAAAAACTGATCCATCTCGGCCACGGCCCGCGGATCATCCGGGTAGTGCATCCAGAGCCCGCGAATCAGGGGCAGGCCCTGCGTGCTGGCGGCATAGGCCAGTGAATAGGAATAGGGCATGAGCCGGGACCGCAGCTCCAGATACCGCCGGCAGGCAGGCTCGATCGCTGCGTCGTGGAGATCGGCGACCGCCGGCGCGGCCACTCCCGGCCGGCGGGTGTCGGTTTCGGCGGGGCCCAGGGCTCCCGTGTTCCATCCCCAGGGCAGGCGGGTATGCCAGGTCCGGCCATGCCCGCGGAACAGCGGCGTAAACGCACTGAACTGAAACCAGCGGGCGTACAGCTCGCCGGTGAGTTCCGTGGTGGGCCAGAATCCGCCCGTGTCGGTGCCCCAGTAGAAGCATCCGCTCGCCGAGGTGTTGATGCCCACCCGGACCGAGTTGCGCAGCGACTCCCAGCGGGAATAGATGTCGCCCGACCACAGCCAGCCGCCGCCAAACTGCCGCGCCTCCGCGACCGCGTTGCGGTGGAGCGCGTAGGGGCGGACATCCGGGCGGTCGGCGAGGGGCCGTTCGTAGTACATCCGGTGCCTGGCCAGCCGGGCGGCTGGAGGCAGCTCGTCGCCGTCATCCGCCCAAAACCCGTCCGCGCCGGCGGCGAGCAGCGGCCGGTGCTTCTCCCAGTAGGCGGCTGCGACCCGATCGAGATCGGCGGGCGCCTGCGTGACATGCAGCACCACCCGGAAGTTCAGGGCATGGAGCGCGGCGATCAGCTCTTCCGGAAACACCTGCTCGTTGAACTCGAACGAGCCGTGCCCCCGATTCCACCCGCTCGGGCAGTATCCGGTGCCGAGGAAGATGAGCACGTCGCAGGGGAGGCGGCGGCGGCGGAATTCGTGGGCCACCGCCAGGGCTTCACCGGGTTCGAGGCTGCGGTGCGACTGCTGGTAGCCGAGGGCCCAGATCGGCGGCAGCGACGGAAGGCCGGTCAGGGCGGCGAATTCCGAATACAGCTCGAGCGGATCCTTGGCCACCAAGAGGTGCAGGTCGATCCGGGCCGCCGCCGCGGCGGAGTGAATCGCCCCCCGCGGCCCGCGGAGGTCGATCGGGCCATGCGAACCTGCCACCCACAGGGCCCAGCCCTCCGGACTGACGATGAAGGGGATCGGCACCCGGGCCCCGAACGCCTCCATCTCAAAGGCCTCCATCCCATTGGTCATCGGATGCAGATGTCCGCGGCGATCGCCTTGCGGCCCCCCCTCGCCGAGGCCGTAGAGCGGCGCTGCCCCGCAGTCGAACGAGAGGCCGCGTGCCCTGTCGTCCCAGGAAAATTGCCGCCCGCGGGTCAGCTGCGGATGCTCGACCCGCACCTCGCCTCCGTTCACCGCCACGGCGAAGGGCCCCAGCTGCGCGGTCTGGTGCTCGCCGGGGCCGAGCCGGGCCGTCAGCTGCCGCGGCGACGTGGCTGCCGGGAAGGCCTCGGCGGCCACTTCCAGCCGGAGGGCGTGCTCCCCGTCGGCCGTCAGCCGCAGATAGGCAGGCTCCGGATCGGCCCGCGGAGGGGAGGAGTTTGCGGCCCGGGCCATCGGGCAGGCCAGGAGCAAACTCGCCAAGAGAAGCTGAATTCCGCGCATGACTGATGTTCCAGGGAGTGTCGGGCGGCCCGGGCGTTTTTCTGCCGTTTCAGTAACTTGACAGGCCGGGGGCGGAGTTCCTAACATAGTCCTGGTAGATCAGTGGTGAGAGGGGCTTCCCAAAACGACAGCGAGCCAAGTCTCCGCCGGAGGATGCTGCCATGAATTGCAGATTCGCACGATCGTCGCGAGTTCGTTCCGGCGGCTCGTTGAACGCGGCCGCAGTCGCCTGCTGGCTGGCCGCCCTCGGTATGTCGGCGGCGGGCTTACGCGGCATGCCGGCCCAGGCGGCACCGGTGAGCGATGCCGGTGCGGCCCAGTTCTGGTTCGATGCCAGCCGGCCATCCACGCTGTTTCAAAATAGCAACGGCACGACGGCCGTAACCACCTCGGGCAACCCGGTCGGCTACTGGGGCAACTCGAGTTCGCTCACGGGAGCCAGTCGCAACGCCACCCAGGCCACCAGCACGGCCCGGCCCACCTGGCAGACCAACGTGATCAACGGCAGGGCGGTCGTGCGGTTCGACGGCACGAGCGATTTTCTCGACACCGGGGCGATCTCGGCGCTCGATACCGCCAACCTGACCTGGTTCACCGTGTCAACGACAGTGTTGCCGAGTACAAATTCCGCAAACATCATGCGGTCGAGTTACTCGGGAGGTGCAACCGCTAACACAACGTCGATGTGGGGCACGTTTGCCGACTCTGCTGCCCTTCCAGACGGCCCTGCGACTTATAACGCTCACGCCCGCGCAGCGGACGGCACGCTCAAGGGCGGCCGCGCGGCGGCAGTATCCAATGCGGCGACGATCGTCACTGGCCGCTGGAACGGCACGACCGAAGTCGTGAATGCTTGGTCGAACGGAAGCTTCCAGGTGGGAACCGCGTCTGCGGGCAATACCGGAGCGAGCGCTACTCCCTCGGGCCACCAGCGGACGCGGCTGGGGGCAACCTCTATTAACGTTTCGGGAACACCCGCCGGCAATTTCCTCAACGGCGACATCGCCGAGGCGATGGTGTTCAACACCGTGTTCAACACCGCCCAGCGGACGGTGATGGAAAACTATCTGGGTGCCAAATACGCGATCAATCTGGCGGATAACGCCGTCACCAACGGCAACTACCAGTCGCTCAACGCCACCTATCGTAACGACGTGATCGGCATCGGCAGGGCTACGGACGGCAGCACGAGCCTCGGCAGTCAGCTCTCGGGCCTGCGGCTGGCCGCCCCGACGCTGACCACGACCAACGCCTGGGTGTTCGCCGGCAACGGCGACGCCTACAACTCGTCCACCTCGATCCAGACGGCCAACGCACTTGTGCAGACGAACCTCCCGGCGGGGGTGACCGACCGCTGGAGCCGGGTCTGGAACGTGGAAACGATCAACACGATCGCCGCCGGCGACACGCTCGGCCTCACCTTCGACTGGAATGCCGGCGGCTTGGGCGGCCTTTTCGACGCCACCGACACCTTCGCGCTGCTCTACAGCCCCACCGCCGACCCCACGTCGTTCACGCGGCTGCTCGCCAGCCAGTCGTCGCTCGACGCGGCCGCCAGGACGGTCACCTTCGACCTCACCGGCGGCACGCTTGCCGACGGCTACTACACGATCGCGATCGTACCCGAGCCGGGGCCCACCCTGCTCGTCGTGACCGGCCTGGGCGGTCTCGCCGTCGGCATCTTCCGCCGCCGCCAGGCCCGCGGCCGGCCGGCGGCCTAAACCGGCCGGGCTTCTAGATCGTCGAGAGGGCGAAAATCTCGGCCGGGGTCAGCGGCCGATTGTAGGCCGCAATCCCGGCAATCCGTCCGGTGAAGTAGTGGCGGATCGTGCCGCCGGCATCGACCGCCCCGACCGTGAAGTCGGAGCCGTTTTCGCCTCCGTCGAAGAGTCCGCCGGCCAGGGAATACGGATTGAGGCCCGGGCGGAAGTCGAGGCTGCCGTTGAGCCACGCACGTCCGCACACCCCGTCGTAGCTGACTGCGATCACCGACCAGCGATTGTGCGGCACGGGAGTGGCGCCGACCGGGCCGTCAGCGCAAAACTTCAAGCCGGGAGTCGGCCCACCGACATTCGAGAGGTGGCCGGTGAGCTGGTTGGGCTGCCCCCAGGCCGGAATGTTGAGAAACATGCCGTATTGGCGGCTGCGGCCGGTTTCATTCCACATGCCGGCCACGAACTCGCAGCCGCCCTGCGCGGCCTTGTCGCGGTAGATCCATGCGACGAGGGTGTGCTGACTTCGCGGCCCGCTGAAGTTGAGCGGCGGGCAGTCGCGGCGGGCGATATCGAGCCACTGGCTGCCGTTCAACTCCAGGGCCTTGCCGCCCAGCGGCGCGGTGGCATCGTCGATCACGGTCAGAGGGCCAGACCGGGAGACGAGCCGGAGCCGCTGCCCCTCGACGCTCTCGAACGCCTCCGTGCCCTTCGCGAAATGCCAGAAGGTCACCAACCCCGGAATTTCGCCGGGGCGGGAAAGGGCCCAAAAGCGGGGAATGACCGATTCAGCCATGATTTCGGTGGATGGGGGATCAGGGGCGTCGGGCGGGCTGGCCACAGCTGATCGACAGCCCGCGATGGCGGCAAGTATCTGAAGCTGGCGGCGGCGGGTCAGGGCAAAGTCGCTCATGGTTGTAGTTCAAGGATAGCCGGGCGGGCGGGAGCACGGGCGACCCGGGCGTTTCCTGCCGTTCCCGCAACTTGACAGGCCGGGAACTCATTCCTATTC
>Ga0172376_10007219_pt1 | contig 11877 bp, 10 predicted proteins | sample Lak35m_FD_121114 | JGI IMG/M metagenome (GOLD analysis project Ga0172376, IMG submission 121114) | Freshwater microbial communities from Kabuno Bay, South-Kivu, Congo - kab_092012_35m | ecosystem: Environmental > Aquatic > Freshwater > Lake | place: Democratic Republic of the Congo: South-Kivu...
CATTTTGCAGCTGCAGAACTGCGGTGTACCGCCGATAATCGCTGCTTTTGGATATTCGCAGATGCGAATGATCAGCGATTGATACCCACATAAAAGCTGAAGATCTGTTCGCGGTCGGCAGGCTGGGTCGTGATCGGAAACGCAAAGTCGAAGGCCAGTGGTACCGGTCCCATCTGCGGAATTGTCAGACGCAGACCAAAACCCGCGGTCGCGCGAAATTCGGAAAGCGTGACTTCATCGTCCACAGAACCGAAGTCTGAAAAGGCGACGGCACTGATCATGTCATCGGCGGTCAGAGGCAGTCGATATTCAACCGTACCCAGTGCCTGGAACGTACCGCCGAGTGAAAACCCGGTATCGTCGCGCGGGGTCACACCGCGGAAACGGAATCCGCGGAAGGACTGAAAACCACCAGCAAAGTAGCGTTCGAAGACGGGCGTATCATCACCGGCCCAGCCCAGCGCTCCGGCCAAAGTCAGCACCTGTCGGCCACTTCCGTCCGGACGACTGTGCAGTGTGAAGTACTGGCGGAATTCGCTGTCAACCTTCGGAAAGTTGAATTCATTGAAAGCCTGCTCGTAACCGACATCGAAGTAGTGACCTTCGGTTGGCAGCATTGCTGAATCACGAGTATCGTGAGTAACAGAGACACGACCTGTGGACAGGAAATTGTGACCGACCCAGGGTTCAACAATTGTTGGCACCGGAGCGCGCACATTTCGCATCTCGATGTCTTCGAGCCGCAGGGCTACCGCCCCGGACCATTCCGGCGTGAACTGACGACCCACCGAAACGCGACCTCCAACCCGATCTTCTGTCCATTCGGAATAGAATCGATTGAAGTAGAAGCCTCCGACAGACAGGCTGTAATCCGTGTACATGAAATAGGGGTCGGTCCATGTCAGGGCATAGCGACTGACAAGGTTGCCGGGTGCTGCTTCAGCACGGAAACGCTGGCCTCCGCCGCGCCAGGCTCGGCCCTCAAGAATATCCGCAAAGGTTGTGGGAGGCCGAAACAGGTCAAAGTTGGATTCGTCCCAAACGAAGTTGCCGACGAGGCCCGAGTTGCTGTTGACGCCGGCACCAAACATCAGGCGACCGGTGCGACCTTCTGTGGCGTTCACGTTGATGTCCACCCAGCCTGGGGGTATTTCGCGGAACTGATTGCGATAGGGACTCTCATTAATCATCTGGTCTTCGCGTGCAGGCGGTTCAATGCCTGAACCTTCATCGGCCGGTGACTGAGCTCGAATGATGGGACCATTCAGCAGCTCCGGATCTCCTGCGGATACGACGGCGGGAGAATCATCAGCAGAGGTGAACAGCAGTCGCGGGTCCGCCGGGCGAAATGTGGACTGTCGTGGAAGTCGCAGCAGGTCAGCGGAGGCGTTGACGTCTGTCGCAGTCTGATTCTGCAGCGTTGTGCCCGCCAGAGTGGCTGTGGTGAAGTTGTCTGCGTTTTGCAGGATCTGGTCGAGGGATTTCTGTGCAGGTGCAATGACAGGAGCGTGTGACGTCGCAGGCTCGACTGCAGCTTCAACCTCGGCTGCCGCATCGACAGTATTCGGTCTTTCCGAGCCCGGACTGGCCGCGGAATCCGCAGTCCGATCTGAGTTGCTGGCGGGATACAGTTCGGAGTAATCGCCGATCTCGCCGCGGCGGGCGGTGTCGCTGGCCGACTGATCGACTGCCTGCAAAAAGGACTCGGTCCAGTCATCCAGCTGGCCGGGATTCTGGCCGCGGAAGGAGGCTGCCACCGAAGCGAAGCTGGTCTGTTCCGGGTCCACCGGCACGGGCTCAAACACAATCCCCTGTTCAAAGAGGCCGCTGCCGGCCAGCCGCGACTTGCCGCGGCGAATTCGGCGGGGGTCAGCAAGGTCACCGGGCTGAACCTGAATACGGTCCAGCACCACGGTGTGCTTCGTATGCGGACTGTCGCCCTCATAATTCACATTGATGTCACGAATGTAACGCGGCCGATCTTCGTCGATTTCAAAGACCAGATCTACAACACCCGGCGTTTCAGTGAAGTGTGGAACTGGGTTGACGGAGGCAAAGTAGTGGCCCATGTCACCGTAATAGCCCAGCATCCGCTGTACATCTTTGGACAGCTGCCACGAGTTGAACTTCTGACCCACGACCTGTTTGGAGTCTTCCTTGAGTCGTGATGCCTGAACGACTTCGTTGCCTTCATACGTGATACTGCGAACGGTGTAACGCATGCCCTCTTTGACTGTGTAGAGCAGCTCAACATCGGACTTGTCAGGTGAGAACCGTGGTTCTCCGGTCACTTCGACATCAAAGAAGCCAACTCCGCGGTAGTAAGCCTTTAGTGCCTCAATATCGGCCGGCATGGTGTCCGGATTGTAGTGGCCACCCCAGAACAAAAAGGCTTCTTTGGAAACGAGGTTCTTGCGGAGCAGCCCATCGCTCCAGAAGACGTTACCCGTGAAGTTGCGTTCCTTGACCTGGACCTTCGGACCTTCGTTGATTTTGAAGATGACTTCGCGGTCACCAGGTTTCCCGCCTTTCTGCAGTTTCACTTCGACAAAATAATAACCTTTGTCCTTGTATTCCTGCTCAATGCGGCGGACTGCTTCCTGGTTAGCCACGTAGTCGAACGGGCTGCCGGCTTTCAGCCCGGTCCAGGCTTCGAGGTGCTTGAGCTTTACTTTCTTGTTGCCGATGTACTGCACTCGCTGCACAATCGGGCGTTCCTTCACCTCGAACACGAGGACGTAACCGTTGGGAGTTTCGTCGATGCGTTCCTGGACATCGAAGAACCAGCGGGTATTCAGCAGCGAGCGTTTGTCTTCACGGAGCTGGCGTTCGGTCACGGGACGCTGTGGCTGCGACTGGATCTTCTGCAGAATGACAGCCTCGGGAATCGTTTCGTTGCCCTCGATCCGCACGTCGTAGACGATTCGCCCGGCTTCTTCACTGAGTTCCGGTGACTGCTCTGTCAGAGCGGAATCCTGGACCGGTGCCTGGGCTGAAATTTCGGCGGGCAGCAGCAGCTGCAGGCCCAAAATCAGTGTCGCTGCGACGTACATTTCCGCGGAACGGGGGGCCGTTCGTTGACAGTGCGGAAGTATCGAGGCTCGATCCGCCATTCAGCGACTCGTTGCCACAATCATCCGCAAAATTGCGGAAAACGTGGCTTGTGAGGGGAAAAAAATGAAGCGGATCGCCGTCTGGCGAGCCACAGACCCGCATAGCATTGCACATTTCACGATTTTGACTCAAGGTCAATTCAGAAAAGTCGCTGCGGGTGGGGGTCTGAAGCGAGTGGCGGATGCCGGACAGTCAGCCAGACCCGTCTTGTGCATCACAAAACGTGCAGAAACGCGGTGATTGACCATGCAGGACTTGTGGCGTTGTTTTGCAGGCTGCGGCGGGCTGGGTTGTTCGGGTTGTTTGCGGCGTTCGGCCTGTGTGTGAGTAATCAGCGTCGCAAGCTGCCGTGCTAATCGCGACCCTGCTGGCCGAAGCCCAGTTTGCCCAGCCAGCGACGACTGCTTGTCCGTGGCTGTGTCTCTGTCGGACGCACCAGCGTCCCGTCACTGTTCAGTACAAAACCGACCTGCCGTGCCAGCACGTCGATCAACTGACGGGACTGCTGCAGATTATTCTTTTCCCGAGTCAGTCGAGCTCGTTCAAATGCCAGCTCAAGCTCGCCCAGCCGAGTGAGGTTGTCTGAGCGTCGCAGTGAGCTTTCGATCAGAGCTGCGAGGTCCTGAGGAAGTTCTCGCTGCATCGTTCGCAGCTGGTCCATTGTCAGCAGATTCAGGCGGGTTTCTTCCCGGCAGCGCAATCGATAGATGAGCCGCGCCATCAGCGATTCTCGCTGGTGCAGCAAAGCTCGCAACTCTTCCGGAGACATCTTTTCGAGTTCGGACTGGTGTGGAATTTCCGTCATCACCAGATCGTCACTGGGTGAAAAATCTGCCGGGACATATCCGCCTTCGGCTGGTGAAAACACAGCATCACGCATGCCGGTGGGCGGTGCCGGTTCGGAAGGCAGTTCAATCGGCAGATCTGCCAGATAGCCGGCTTCCGATTTGCGTTCGACCTCGTCAAACAGTTCCTGCCGAATCTCTTCCCAGCTTCTGGACAGGTTTCTCGCCGCAGGACCTGCGGGTTCACGCTGTCCGGCTTTAGTCGCGGCTGGTTCCACGGCAGGCCTGACACTGGTTTTTGCTGAAATCTCCGCTGCGGAATCTGCTGTGTGCGACGTAGCTGTGCGGGACGTAAAAGCAGTGCCGGAGTGTTCCGACTGCAGCATCTTCTCGGCCACTTCCTGCAGCAGATCGTTCAGCTGTGAATGCAGGGCAGTGCCAAGCTGTTCAAAGTGTTCATTCAGCTGTAGTTTCAGTTCTGCGGCGATCAGCTGAGCTGTAGCGGCAGACTGCAGCCGATCACGGGTTTCCGGCAATTCAGGGATGGCGGATACCGGGGGTTCGGCTGAAACCTGCGCATTCCAGAGGCCTGGGCAGGATCCTGGTGTTTCCGGAATTTGCACCTCAGACCCCAGTCCGGATTCGCAGATGACCTGAAACAGCAGTTGTTCAGGAGTCATTTCACGAGATACCGCAGTGGCGATGGGAGCTGCTGGCGGAGCATTGGTTCTGTCGGAAGCTGCACTGCTGCGTCCTTTGCGACGACTGCGAGTCTTCAAAGTCTGTTCGAGCAGCATTCCCTGACTATCCACGAGGGGCGAGGCCGTTTCCTGCATTTGGTCAAGCGAGCGAGGTGTGCGACGCCCCGAACCGGAGCCCGCGGAAGTGTCAGCCACATCGGATCCCGCTGCTGCAGATGAGTCCTGAGTTTTCGTGCGATCTGCTCGTGTCATTTTGTCGCCAGCCGGGGTGAGTTCGCGGATTTCACGGTCAGATTTCAGAAAACCTGAATCCATGAAATCCCTGGCGGACTACACCATTTTGGTGCACGATAGCTCCTGCCCTTTTGTCCCGGGGTATTCCCTCTGAAAAATCCCATGGGCAGGGCTGTATTGTGCGGAAGTCCGCAGCGGTTACCGGATTTGTGCGGAATCCGTCGATTGTGAGTGGTTTGCCGCGATGTATCCCGGCGGCAACATTTTCGTGGGGTGCAGGGAGGGGACACCGCCAAAGCGGGGACACAGCACTCGGGGGGCCAAGTGGGGACACGGCCAAGTGGGGACACAGCACTCAGCCACAGCGGGGACACAGCACTCGGATCACGGGCGCAAAGTGGGGACACAGCCCCGTGCGTGGGCGAAACTGGGGACACAGCACTGGCCAAAGGGTCACGGGTGGGGGACACAGCACTCGGGGGGACATGAGCCTTTGGGCCGCCAAATGGGGGCACAGGCTTGGGCGTGGGCGAAACTGCGAAACTGGTGCGAAACTGGGGACACAGCCCCGAAACTGCTTTCCGGTGGCTGCTTTCAGTCGAGCCGGTTGTTTGTTGGGGGTGTTTGGTGGGGACACAGCACTCGGAGGGCCGCATGTGCCCTCGGGCAGCCCACGGTGGGGACACAGCCCTGAAACTGCTCTCCCGTGGCTGCCGTCAGGCGAGCCGGGCACGGCAGTGCCCGGGTATGCGGCATGGATGCCGCCAGCCGTGGTGCACGGCCCCCGCACCTGCAGACTCCCGTGCGTGGCTTGCCGGAGTAATTGCGAATTCGTCGTTCTAAAACCACCGCGGCAAGGTTTCAGGGCATGGACAGCGGGTGCGAGAAATCTGAAGGGAAAAGTAGCCCGGTCTTTGCACGGCCGTGGGCCACTGGTGTGCTTACTCATCATTCCGGTGCTTCAGTCGTCGGACGTTTCAAACGCCCAGGACAGATCTCGGGCTGGACAGCCCGAGCTTCATTTAGTCGCTTGCGTCTGGAAAGCCGGAACTGCGGTTTTGACGGCTGGCGAGGGATTCCTGCGGGTCGGTGGCTCAGCCGGCTGCTGATTTCTCGCCGCTGACCGGCATGCTTTCCCCCGGGCTCGCGGAACCTTATATTACGTGTTCGTAATTCCGGGCCAGTCTGTTGTTGCAGCCTGTGCGGAACGGGATGGGATCAAAAGTTCAGCAGAGTAAGGTGTACGCAATGGGGTTGTTTACCGGCAAGAAGGGATTGGTACTGGGGGTCGCCAACGAACGCTCAATCGCCTGGGCGATCACGGAAAACCTGCACCGAGAAGGTGCTGAAATGGGTTTCACGCACATGCCGGACACCGGGGACCGGCCCAAGAATCAAAACAAGGTGGCGAAGCTGGTTGATCCGATTGGCTCGAAGTTTCTGCTTCCCATGGATGTCTGCAATGACGACCACATCAATGCGGTGGTGGCCAAAGCGGCAGAGACTTTCGGCAAGATCGACTTTATTGTGCACAGCATCGCCTTTGCTCCGCCGGCCGATCTGACGGGTCCGACATGGGCCTGCAGTCGCAATGGATTCAAGACTGCGATGGAGATCAGTGCCTACAGTCTGCTGGCTGTTGCCGGTGCTGCTCGCAAGCAAAATGTGCTTAGCAGCGACGCCAGTATTCTGACGCTGACGTACTTTGGCGGCGAGGAAGTGATTCCTGGCTACAATCTGATGGGTATCTGCAAAGCTGCTCTGGAGTGCAGTGTGCGATATCTGGCCAGCGAGCTGGGCCCCGAGGGTGTGCGGGTCAACGCGATCAGTGCTGGTCCGGTGAAGACCGTCAGCGCGATGGGAGTGGGCGATTTCGACGACATGCTCAAGCTGTACGCCGGCATTTCGCCAATGCGTCGCAACATTACGGCAGACGAAGTCGGGCGTACCGCCATGGCACTGCTCAGCAATCTGGCCAGTGGCATCACGGGCGAGATTCTGCATGTTGACTGCGGCTTTAGCGTCATGGGTGCTCCGCCGGCCGACTTCTTTACTCCGCCGGCTCAGAATGCCTGATGCTGGGGGGGATCCTGGGGAGACCGTTGTGAAACGCATCAGCATCGCAGTTGTTGAATCCGCAGGTTCGTATCTGGTGGGCCTGCGAGCTCCGGGAACGGCCCTCGCGGGCATGTCCGAATTTCCCGGTGGCAAGTGCGAAGCCGATGAAACTCCTCAGGCATGTGCCGTGCGTGAGTGTCTGGAGGAGACGGGGCTGGCAGTGATTCCTCGTCTGCAGCTGGGAACCGTTCCATGGGATTATCCTCATGGAGCGGTTGAACTGCATTTCTGGCTGTGCTCACCGGCTCACGACCTGCCGCCTCAGCTGTCACCGACGCCACCTTTCCGCTGGGTGCCTGCAGGCGAACTGCAGGCGCTGACGTTTCCGCCGGCGAACCAGCAGGTGCTGAATTTGCTGCAGCAGCGGGTGCAGCCGTGACGGAGGCTCAGACGGTCACTGTTCTGTTTTTCGCAGCGGCTCGGGATGCGGCCGGCACAGCAGAACTGTTGCTGCCTGTATCGGGTGCCGGGACGCTGGCCGAGCTGCAGCAGCGGGTGCTGCAGCAGTTGGCGGGATTGCAGCGAATGCAGTCGATGCTGCTGTGGGCAGTGAATAATCAGTATGCGGTACCGGCAATGACAATCGGGCCTGGGGATACGGTGGCCTGTTTTCCGCCGGTGAGCGGGGGCTGACGGTGGGTGGGGGGAAGGCCTGTGATATACCTGACAGATCAGCCACTGGATTATACCGCGATCACGGAATCTGTCCGCGATCCCGTTGCGGGAGCGGTCGTGCTGTTTCTTGGTACTGTGCGGGAATTCACGGCGGGCCAGCAGACGGAGCAACTGGAGTACGAGGCTTATGGGGAGATGGCTGAGGCATCTCTGAGGCAGCTGGCGGCCGAAGCATCGACTCGTTTTCCGATTGTGAAGTCGGCGATTGTGCATCGTCTGGGTGTGCTGCAGCTGTCGGACGTGGCGGTGGCGATTGCCGTCAGTACGCCGCATCGGGCCGAAGCATTTGCGGCCGGTCAGTGGCTGATTGATACACTGAAGCAGCGTGTGCCCATCTGGAAACGTGAACATTACACGGACGGGCGTGTGCAGTGGCAGCATCCGTCGGTCGTGGCGGGTGATTCGCCTGGTTCGTCGGAGGTTCAGCGAGATGACTGAATCACAGCCGCGACGCCTGGTGGACCGCTACGGGCGAGTGCACAACAATCTGCGGATCAGCGTGACAGACCGCTGCAACATACGCTGTTTTTATTGCATGCCGGCTGAAGATGTTCAGTTTCTGCCGAAGCAGCAGCTGCTGACATTTGAGGAGATTGAGCGTGTCGCGCGGGTGGGTGTGACGCTGGGCATTGACCGCCTGCGGCTGACGGGCGGGGAGCCGCTGGTGCGGCGGGACCTGCCGCTGCTGGTGCGAGCACTTTCGGGCATTCCGGGGATTGTGGACATTGGGCTGACGACGAACGGCATGCTGTTGCCCGAACTGGCTCAGCCGCTGCGTGATGCCGGACTGCGGCGACTGAATATCAGCCTTGATGCGCTGGATCCTGAGGTGTTTCGTCGAGTGACGCGACGGGACGGTTATGAGCAGGTGCTGGCGGGAATTGAGGCTGCTCGGAGGGCCGGCTTTTCCCCGATTAAGCTGAATGCGGTTTCGGTGCGGGGGCTCACGGAGGATCAGATTGAGCCATTCGGCCGATTAGCTCGTGAAACAGACACTGTCGTGCGATTTATTGAGTTTATGCCGCTGGACGCGGACAGTCAGTGGCAGCGTGAGCGGGTTTTGTATGCGGCTGAGATTCTGGAGCGGCTGGAGCGAGCTTTTGGGCCGCTGCGACCGGTGCAGTCGGACGGCCGGTCAGAGCGGGTGGATACAGCAGTGTCTCGGCCTGCGGAGGCTGTGGCAGAGCTGCTGCCGCAGCTGTCGCGGTCAGCGACCGGAAAAGCTCCGGCGGAAGACTACGAGTTTGCTGACGGGCGCGGGCGAATCGGGCTGATAGCCAGTGTGAGTCAGCCCTTTTGTGCGAGCTGTAATCGATTCCGTGTGACTGCTGACGGGCGACTGCGGAATTGTTTGTTCAGCCATGACGAGACCGACATTCGCGAGCTGTTGCGTGCGGGTGCGGAAGATGCCCAGATTGCTCAGGCCATGCTGGACTGCATTGCGGCCAAGGGTGAGGGGCATGAAATCAACACGGCGCGGTTCCTGCAGCCGCAGCGTCCGATGTATGCCATCGGCGGCTGACCGGGAGCGGCGGGGCTGCCCAATTCGGCCGGCAACCTGTCTCGGGCAGGCGTCACCCTTTTGACTCTCAGCCCGGCATTCGCCACAATGTCGGGTTCAGGTCTTCGTAGGTTTCCTTTTCCCACCTGTTTCTGGAGCCCGTGTGATGAGCAGTGCAGATCCTTCTTCAGTGGCCGGAGTATCCGGGCGTCGTTCGTTCATGGCGGCTGCGGCGGCAGCGATGGCAGCGGCCGGAACTGTGCGTGCCGACGAGTATGCCCCCGATGCTGCTCCCGTGCGTTACCCTGACCACCGGCTGGTGGAGCTGGACAAGCGTTTTGCGAAGCTGAAGCTGGGGAATACTCCGATTCAGCGGCTGTACCACAGCAAGAACATGATGTGGGCGGAGGGTCCGGCGTGGAACGGATCGGGCCGGTATCTGGTGTGGAGCGACATTCCGAACAATCTGCAGCATCGCTGGCTGGAGGAGGACGGGCATGTGTCGGTGATTCGCAACCCGGCGAACAACAGCAACGGCAACACCTTTGACACTCATGGCCGTCAGATTTCTTTCGAGCATCTGACTCGTTCGGTGGCTCGTTACGAGCACGACGGGACTCGCACGGTACTGGCGCACGAGTATGACGGCAAATCTCTGAATGCTCCGAACGACGGCGTGGTGCATCCGGAATCCGGCGACGTGTGGTTCAGCGATCCGGGTTATGGTGCGCTGATGGACTACGAGGGGACTTTGGCGGATACGGGCTCGGTGCAGCCATATCAGAAGGAGTCGATTTACCGGTGGGAAGCCAGCACGGGCAAGCTGTACCGCGTGGCGGACGACATCAATAAACCGAACGGGGTCTGTTTTTCGCCGGATTACAAGAAGCTGTATGCGGCGGACACGGGTGCATCGCACTACCCGGATGCTCAGAAGAATATCCGGGTGTGGGACGTGGTGGACGGGAAGAAGCTGGCGAATGGTCGTGAGTTTGCTTCGATGAATCTGGAGATGGCTGACGGGGCAGTGAAGGCCGGGTTTGCGGACGGCATTCGCGCGGACATTCATGGCAACATCTGGGCCAGTGCAGGCTGGGTGGGTGCCGGGTATGACGGCGTGCATGTGTTTGCCGGCGAGGACGGTGCGCGAATTGGCCAGATTTTGCTGCCGGAAATCTGCAGCAACGTATGTTTTGGGGGTACGAAGCGCAATCGTCTGTTTATGACGGGCAGTCAGTCGTTGTATGCGGTGTACGTGAACGTGCGCGGGGCGCATTTCTGCTGATTGTCTGGTGGTGTCATTGAAGCGGTCGGTGCGGTGATCCGCACCGACCGTTGTGTATGTTTGCAAAGAGGTGCAGCATGTGTCAGGGATTGGTTTGGCAGCGGCGTCTGGTGTTTTCGGTGCTGGCCGTGGCCGGTCTGCTGTTTGGTTGTGGCGGCGGTTTTGGCGGTGGCGGTGGCGGCGGTGTGTTTGCGGGTGAGCAGCCGGCGGACGCGGCCAATTTCCATCGGGACCGGCTGGTGGCGTGGTGTATTGTGCCGTTTGATGCGAAGCAGCGTGGTCCGGCGGAGCGGGCCGACATGGTGCGTCGGCTGGGGCTGGCTCGTGTGGCGTATGACTGGCGGGACAATCATGTGCCGACATTTGAGGATGAGATCTTGCAGTATCAGCGGCAGAAGATTGAGTATTTTGCATTTTGGAGCTGGCATGACGCGATGGAGCCGCTGATTCAGAAGCACGGCATACATCCGCAGATCTGGCTGATGTTTCCTGAGCCGGCCGGTGAGACTCAGCAGCAGAAGGCGGAGGCGGCGGCGAGGGCGTTGATGCCGCTGGTAGAGAAGACCGGGCGACTGGGTCTGAAGCTGGGGCTGTACAATCATGGTGGCTGGAGCGGTGAGCCGGCGAACATGGCGGCGGTGTGTGGTGTGCTGCGTGAGCAGCATGGAGTGCAGCATGTGGGGATTGTGTACAACCTGCATCATGCTCACGACCACATTGCGGATTTTGAGCAGCAGCTGGCGATTTTGCAGCCGTGGCTGTTGTGTCTGAATCTGAACGGGATGAACGACAATGCTCAGCCGAAGATTCTGCCGATTGGTGACGGGAAGCACGAGCGTCGGCTGATTGAGCTGATTCTGAAATCGGGTTATTCCGGACCGATTGGGGTAATTGATCATCGGGAGCAGCTGGATGCGGAGGAGAGTCTGCGGCAGAACCTGACGGGACTGCAGCGGGTATTGCGGGACCTGGGTCAGGAGTCGGCGGCAGCCAGTTTTGGCAGTGGGAAATAGCCGAGAAACGCGAACCTCCTGAATTTTCCGGTGTCTCTCAGTCAGGTTCAGCGATAGAATTGTCGATGTTGATGTTTGCCGCTTTGGCGATTTCCGGGGGCGATCGGATTTGACTGGGTTACCGGGGATCAGGGTGGCGTGCCGAGGTTGATCAGTTGGCCTCGTAAAAAGCTGATCACCAATAACTGCAAAACCGCAGTTTTCTCTTGCTGCCTGATTCAGGCTGCACCGACCTAAGGATCCCTGCCTGAGGAGCCGACCGTTGGACGCAAATTCGGGCTGGCATCAGTTCACTGTCTACTACGGCTGATGCAAGATTTGTTGCGGACTGGTGTCGGATGGTCTTGTTCGTGGAACCTCTCCGGCACGACTTAATCAACGAACTACGCACGTAGAGGCTTTGGTTCAGGAACAACAGGACGGGGGTTCAATTCCCCCCGCCTCCATCTAC
>Ga0172376_10007221_pt1 | contig 11876 bp, 7 predicted proteins | sample Lak35m_FD_121114 | JGI IMG/M metagenome (GOLD analysis project Ga0172376, IMG submission 121114) | Freshwater microbial communities from Kabuno Bay, South-Kivu, Congo - kab_092012_35m | ecosystem: Environmental > Aquatic > Freshwater > Lake | place: Democratic Republic of the Congo: South-Kivu...
GATTCGGGGACCTGCGGTCCCCGAGCCCCTGCAAAGGGGTTTATTTTTACCCCCACCCCGACCCTCCCCAGAGGGGAGGGAGTAGAATTTTGTTAGTGGGTGCTACGCACCCACGCCCGTCTTGGGGTTTATTTTTACCCCCACCCCAACCCTCCCCAGAGGGGAGGGAGTAAAAAATGATTCTGGGGATCTTCGATCCCCAGGCCCCTGACTAAGGGCTTCGCCCTTAGGATCCCAGACCAGGGGCTACGCCCCTGGACCCGAAAAGGGATGCTTGCCCCCCCATGTCTTGGGGTTTTAAAGGGGTGAAACCCCTTTGCTGGGGTTTGGGGACCGCAGGTCCCCAAATTTAAATTCTTATTCCCTCCCCTCTGGGGAGGGCCGGGGTGGGGTTAAAAAAACACCTTTTTCGGGGGTCCAGGGGCACAGCCCCTGGTCAGATGCCCTACCACTCCAACGTCCCCGTCTGATACTCCTTAACACGCCCTTCAAAAAAATTAACCTCGATCATGTTGCCCTGGGTTAACTCATCAATCCATGGGAATGGGTTTTGACTGTGCCACTGCTTCGGTAACCCAATCGCCTGCAACCGCATGTCCCCCACAAATTGCAAATACGTTTTAAGATGCTCGGGCGTTAACCCCAAAATACCTTCCTGAATACAGTTCTCACCCCATCGGTATTCCATGTCCACCGCATCCACAATGTTTTGACGAATCTGATTCTGAAACTCAGGCGTCCATAATTCGGGCTGCTCTTCTTTTATCGTGTTGGTAATGTGAATAAACAACTTCAAATGCATGTCCTCATCCCGATTGATAAATTGAATCATCTCCGCACTGCCCGGCATCTTGTTGTTGCGTCGCAACACATAAAAAATTAAAAACGCACTGTAAAAATAAATGCCCTCAATAATAATGTTGCCCACACACGCCTCTAAAAACATCTGGTCCGATTCAAACGTGCCCGTCTTAAAATCAGGACTGGCAATTTTGCTCACCGCCCGCAATACCACCCGGTTTTTGTCATACAAATCCTTGTCCGTGCGATACATCCCATAAATCGTTTCCGGATCCAACGCCAAGGCCTCAACCAAGGTGGCATAACTCACCACATGCAAGGCCTCCTCAAACGTTTGACGCGTAATCGCCAAAATGGTCTCCGGACTCGTGATGTGACGGATAATGTTGCATGCCAAATTGTTGGTCTGTAACCCGTCTAAATTGGATACAAACGCCAGGCTGCGCTCATAAACCCGACGCTCTTTTTCGGTCAATACATTGTCCGCATTCCACTGGTTCACATCCAACTGCATCGGCACCTCTTGGGGAACCCACGTGTTGCGAATCATCGTTTCAAACATCTGATACGCCCATGGATGCTTCAATGGACTGATCTGCATCAACCCATCATCATACCCATTGATCACCTTGCGTTGGTTTATAATTTCTGCGTTTTTGATCTCATTCGACTGAAAATCATCCTGAAACAAATCATTTAATGCCATGGTCTAACTCCTTTTATTGACACGCTTCACAATCCACATCATGCACCACCGCCACCGGGGTACCCGATGGTACCACACGCACCGGACTCACCGTCACCACCGACTCGGGTGTCGTCGGCGAAAAGGCCATGTCAACACCCGCCGTGGCCTTCGTCACCTGCGACGCCCCCAACGTGCGCAAATAATAAGTCGTCTTTAACCCCATTGACCAGGCCCGCATATAATTGTCAGACAAGGCCCGCCCACTCGTCGTGGACATGAACACATTCGTTGACGCCGACTGATCAATCCACTTGCTTCGTCGTGCCGCCGCATCAATAATCCAGTGCGACGCAATTTCAAAGGTCTCTTTGTATTTGTCTCGAATCGACTGGGGAATGTCCAAAATATCCCGCACCGACCCATTGTGCAACTTGATCTTTTCAAGCATCGCCGGGGTCCACAATCCCAATGCGGACAAATCATCCATTAAATACCGGTTAATCACAATAAAATTACCCGATAAATTTTCTTTCATGTAAATGTTTTTGTAGGCCGGTTCGGTACAAGGATACACCCCCGCAATGTTGGCAATCGTCGCCGTGGGGGCAATCGCCATGGTGTTGGAATTACGCATCCCTTGCACCGCCACCCGACGCTTTAACCCGTCCCAATCCAACCGAGACTGGCGGTCAACCTCAACCGGCACCCCCCGTTCGGCCGCCAACACATCCAAGGTGTCAAACGGAAACACCCCCTGGGACCATTTGGACCCCGCAAACGTATCGTAAGACCCTCGCTCGGCTGCCAATTCACTGCTCGCATCAATCGCATAATAGGCCACCATTTCCATGGATGTATCGGCAAATTCAAGGGCCACCTCCGAATCAAACGCTATGTTTAATTGGTACAAGGCATCTTGATACCCCATCATCCCCAACCCCACCGCCCGGTGCTTCATGTTGGCCGCCTTGGCCTCCACCGTGGGATAAAAATTGTTGTCAATCACATTGTCTAACATGCGAATGCCCAACCGAATCGTACGTTGCATTTTGTCCGCATCGAGTTGACCATTGGCAATCATCGTGGCCAAATTCAAGCTGGCCAAATTACACACCGCCGTCTCATCGTCTGACGTGTTCAAGGTGATTTCGGTGCACAAATTAGAAGAATGAATCACCCCCACATGGGATTGGGGGTTGCGCACATTCGCCGCATCCTTGAAGGTAATCCACGGATGCCCCGTTTCGTATAACATGGTCAACATCTTGCGCCACAAATCCCCCGCCTTTATCACCTTCGACCGAATGGAAGCATCGGCCTCATACGCTTGGTACCGACGCTCAAACGCCTGGCCATATAAATCATGCAAATCGGGCACATCCGCCGGACAAAACAAGGTCCACTCCCCGTCCGCCAACACCCGCTTCATAAACAAATCCGGTATCCACGCCGCCGTGTTAATATCATGGGCCCGGCGCCGCTCATCCCCCGTGTTTTTCTTTAGTTCAATGAATTGCTCCACGTCCATGTGCCACAATTCCAAATACGCACACATGGCCCCTTTTCGTTTGCCCCCTTGGTTCACCGCCAAGGCCACATCATTAAATATTTTAATAAACGGAATAATGCCCTGAGATGCCCCATTGGTCCCCTTGATTTTAGAGCCAGTGCCCCGCACCCGTGACCAATCGGTGCCAATGCCACCCGCCCACTTACTTAAATGGGCATTGTCCGCATAAATTTTGAAAATACCACCCAAATCATCGGCCACGGTATTTAAATAACATGAACTCATCTGACTGTGACACGTGCCCGAATTAAACAACGTGGGCGTTGAAGAAACAAGGTCCATGTTCGATAACACATCATAAAACGCCATGGCCTTTGCTTCGCGATCGGCTTCTTTGAGTGACAACCCCATCGCCACCCGCATCCAAAACCACTGCGGCAACTCAAACACCTGGCGGTCCATGGACCGGTCTTGCAACAAATACCGGTCCAACAAAATTTGAATGCCCTGATACATAAACAATTGGTCACGAGATGGCACCAACGCCGCCGCCACCCGTTGGCAATCAAAGGTAGCCAAATCGGGGTGCAACAACTCCAATTCGATACCCCGGCGAATGTAGGCCTCAAATTGTGACCGATACGCCGCGTCTAACCCATCGGTATTCATGCCAGCCCCCACCACCCGTTGGGTCACCCCATCAATCGCAATGCGAGACGCCAAATACCCATAATCGTAATGACGCTCAATGCGCTCGCGGGCTGCACCCAAAATCAACAACTCAATTTCACGTTCCGGAATGCGATCATACACCTGGGATGACACCGACTCGACCATCTCAACCACCGACACCTTCGGCAACCCCTCGGCCAACCGACGCAACCGTGATTCAATCGCCTCGGGCTCAAAAATACCCACCGTTTGGTCAGCCAATATCACAGTTAGTTGATGGGCTTTGATCTTGGATTGCACCGCTTGCTGACGCTGCAATTTGTGTTGTTCGCGGTACAAAATATATTTTTTGGCTATTTTGTGAAACCCACGCACCATCAAAATTTCTTCGACCACATCCTGAACAAACTCCACATTGGTATCGGCCCCCTCAATGCGCGACCCAACGGTCTCAATGACTTCTGCTGCCAATTCGGCCACCACTGGCAAATCGGCCATGTTTTCAGACAAAAACGCCTTATAAATGGCTTGCTCGATACGGGCCGCATCAAACGGCACCCGCTCCCCGTTACGCTTTATAATCATTTGAATATCGTTGGCCATCCTACAACTCCCGTTCCTGGATCTTGTGCTACAAATCTCTCGATAACCCCCATCAAAAAAAAAGAATCACACCCAACGGTATGCCAGCTTTTTTTGCCCCCATTTTAACGTTTTTAAAGAGGCCTTGATGGTACAAGAAAAAACAAAAAGAATCAACCAATTGGGAATCAAAATCCCAACAAAATAACCGCTTACTCCCCCATCAATAAAGTTGTTTTTTGTTGATTAAACAATAAAAAATAAAATATCACCCGCCCAAAAAAACACTGGTTTATTTAGGCAAGAAAAGTGAGACAAAGTCTCACTTTTCTACTTAATTATCGGGCATTGCCGGGCATCAAAAAACCCGATGCAATGGGGCCTGATTGGCGTCGCCATACGAATTCGAAAAGCCAGGTACCTGGTCTAGCACGTGCAACACTTGCATGCCCAACACTTGAAACCCTGCCTGTTGAAGCCCTGTTAACAGGGCGCCCCAATCGGGGGGGTGGGCCCCCGGTTCGATGAGGTGCCACCGCACCACCACTTGGTCTGACAAATCCGGATCCAACACCGTGGGATATAACAACTGACCCCGACTGGACAAACTGACGGCTTCGAGTCCGAGCGAGGTCGCCCCTTTCACCCGTTCCCACACATGTGCCACCATCTCAGCCAACACCGATTGGTGTTGCGTATACAACAGCGCCAACACATCGGGGGGTAACAAAGGGGGCGCTGTCGCCATGGCATGCCCTTGATGCCACCATGCCGCATGATCCATCACCGACTGGGCCAACCCAAACCCCGAACAATCAACTGAATAGCCCCGTGCCATCAACACCGCCTGAAGGGCATCAAGACCCGTCCATTCGATCGTGATATCAACTCCCACCACTTGGCGTGACGTGGTGACGGGGGTGTACGGCCGTTGGCGTTGCCAGGCAACCTGATCGATGGGGGGCGGCACCGTCAACAAGGTGTGAGCCAAGTGGGTTAACCCATGCGACTCGCCCGACATCAACCGATGCAAGCGGTCGCAAATGGCCGTGGTAAACACATCGGTACCCACCACCTGTGTGGTGGTGGGGTTGTGGCCCCCACGTGCAATATCCGCCGTATGGATGCCATCTTCGAGGGTCCAGGCCCATGCGGTTTGAATCCGGTTCACCATGGGCAACCACGACGGGTCGATATGCACCATCATTAACAACGCCGCCTGCAACAATCCGGACGGATTGGCCATATCCAAGGGACCAGGATTCAGGCTTCCCCCCGGCACAATGTCTGGTGCCGTACCATGAATGGCCTCAAACATGGCCGCCCGAGACCCAATATTGGCCGAGCCCCCCATGCCCAACGAGCCCACCAATTGGGTGGTGATGTCAGACAAAATATCGCCAAACAAATTTTCGGTAACCACCACCTCGTACAAATGAGGGGCCGTGGCCACCTTGGCCATGCCATCATCAATGATTTGGGTGGTGGCCTGAATGGCAGGGTAATCGGCCGCCACCTGCTCAAACACCGACACAAAGGTACCCTCCGTCAGTTTGAGGATGTTGCCTTTGTGAAGGCAACACACGCGTGATTTCCCCATCCTCGTGGCATATTCAAAGGCGGCCCGAATGATGCGATGCATCCCCGAAATGGATTTTAAACTGACAGCCTGCACCCCATCGGTGGTATGACGATGCTCGATGGCCGCATAAAGCCCTTCTTCATTTTCGCGAAAAATGGTGATGTCTTGGTCTGGAAAGGCACCGGGTATAATGGGGTGAAGCGACACCGAACGTCGCACATTAATATACAAACCGTGCCCTTTGCGACAGGTCACGTTAAAACTTTTTTGTCCTTGGGTGGCCACTGGTGTTTCGGTGGGACCTTTTAACATCACCCGATGGGTCTGAAATGCCGACAGCGTGGCCTCGATGTCGGTCGGTGATGCGTGACGCCCCATCGCATGGTCGTGCCACTCGATGGGGACCTGGGCCTGGGCGAGCACCCGCTGAACCGATTTCATGATGGCAGGGCCAATGCCATCCCCCGGCACCGCGATCACGGGTACCCGACGCAGGTGCGCCCCCACCCCGTCTGACCCCTTGTCGCGACCCCCTTGATACACACTGTTCATGTTAACCTCCTGCGTGACCGCCAGCGAGACCCCCCACCCTTAGTTATTGGGGAAGACGTAGGTCGACGCCGGCAGCGTCAATGGTGCCAAGTAGCCCATGATACTGCCAACCGATGCATCCGTCACGGGATGAGATCCGAGGCCCACCACCAGGTGCAAGGCCACATCAGGGGCCACCGCGTACTCATGTCGGTCATCATCCGAAATCCCCGACCGGGCATAGGCTGCGGTCACTTTTAATTCGGTCGACACATAATGAGACGCCGACAGGTCAAATCGCTTTTCAATGGCCATTTGAACACCCAACCCCGAAATACGATGCCCTGACCATCCGTGAATGTAATACCGGGGACGGTCTGAAAACGTCACATCGGGATGAGAAAACGTAACCCCTGCCCCCAACCGACCCACCACATCCCACCCCTTAAAATAATGGGCACGATTCACCAAAAACATGTTGTACCCATCTGAAATGCTAAAATCGACCACCCCCGCAGGCGGATTGGCCAAATAAATTTTGTGGTGAATGGCTTCAAACTCCCACGCATCGCCCCCATGCCACCATTCCAACCGGGCAGTCCAATAGGGATAATTTTCAAACGATCGATTGCGATAAATCGCATCGATCACATATTGCTTGCCATCATTGCGATGAAGGGCCAACCGATTGGGCATACTCATCGATAAGCCCAACGCCCCCATCAACCGCATCCCATCCGACAACTGCCCCGCCACTGCCACAGACGAACCCAACATCATCATCATGGCCACTTGCCAAAACCGCTGACCCATACGTCACCTCTGAACCTCTTAGAATAGTTCAGCCAACGATAGTGTACCGCTTAACAACGCCTTCCCTACAATACACCCCTTAAGGGGTAACGCTTGCAACTGATGAAGATGCCCCATTGTCCCCACGCCCCCTGATGCAATCACTGGGTGGGTGGTGTGCGATAACACACCTGACAATGCCTCCAGATTGGGCCCCCTTAATGTCCCATCGGTCGCAATGTCGGTGAATATTACCGACTCCAGGGGCCAATTGGCAATACTTTTCAATACATCTTCGCACCGCCGACCCGACCCAGACTGCCATCCCACGATGGCGACTTCCCCATCGTGGGCATCCAACCCCACAATCACCCGACCGGGGGCACGACGGGCAATGGCCTCAGCCAAGGCAGGATCTTGGATCACCAACGAGCCTAAAATGACATGGTCAATGCCCATGGCCCACCACCGTTCGGCATCGGCCATTGTGCGAATGCCACCCCCCAATTCAAGGGGCACCGACACGGCCTGGCGAATCGCCATCACCACCGCCTCATTGACTGAATGCCCGGCTTTGGCCCCATCCAAGTCGACCAAGTGAATGCGTGGGGCACCAGCGGCTTCGAATCGCAAGGCAATGGTCACGGCATCATCGGCATAGGTTTCGACTTGGCCATAATCCCCTTGGGTGAGGCGAACCACCCCACCGTTCAACAAATCAATGGCGGGAATGATTAACATTGCATGGCCTCGTGTGCTTGCAAATAGGCCACCACCTGGTCAGACGGGATGGTCACCTGCTCGCGAGATCCCATCCACTTAACGGCGACGACACCCGCTTTTGATTCGGATTCACCGATGATTAAGACGGCGGTGGCACCCAACCGATCGGCCGCTTTTAAGTGGGGTTTCAGATCGTGACGGGTGCAATCCAATTCGGACCGAAAGCCGTGGCGGCGCAAGGCATCGCATAACAACACGCATTTGGCGTGGTAATCCACCCCAATGGGGGCCACGTACAACAACGGCAGTTGGCGGGGGAGCACGTCCGAAAATTCTTTTAAAATCATCACCGCACGCTCGACGCCAAACGCAAACCCCACGGCGGGAATGGGGGGGCCGCCCATTGACTGAACCAAGCCATCGTAGCGACCGCCCCCACACAAGGCATTTTGGGCACCCAGCTGATCGGAGACGATTTCAAAGGTGGTCCGGCTGTAATAATCCAAGCCCCGCACCAAGGTGGGGTCGAGCTGAAACACAATGCCCATGTGATCCAGATGGTCACACACCACCGCAAAATGATCGACGCATTCGTGACAAAGTGATTCACGAATATCAGGGGCCCCGGCCAAATAGGTCCGGCAGGTGTCGTTTTTGCAATCCAAAATACGCAGGGGATGGGTTTGAAACCGGCGCTGGCAATCGCCACAGAGATGGGGCACGTTGTGGCCGATAAACTGACGCAGCCGTTCAATAATAACGGGCCGACAGACCGGACAGCCCACTGAGTTGAGCTTAACTGACAGGCCACTGATGCCAATATCGTCAAATAAATTCACCCCCAACGAGATCACCTCAGCATCCACCGAGGGATGGGGAGAGCCCAGGCATTCCAAGCCAATTTGATGAAATTGGCGGTAGCGGCCCGATTGGGGGCGTTCATACCGAAACATCGGACCACAATAATATAATTTCATCAAGGCGGATTGGTTGTATAAATGGTGTTGGATATAAGACCGCACAATGGGGGCGGTGCCTTCGGGGCGAAGGGTAAGCCGACGGTCGCCTTTATCGACAAAGGTATACATTTCTTTTTCGACGATATCGGTGCCATCCCCGATACCACGTTCAAAGACATCGGTGAGTTCAAACACAGGGGTGCGGATTTCTTTGCAGTTATAGCGAGAAAAAATAGCCCGAGAGGCGGATTCGATTAAATGCCAATAGGGCATTTCATCGGGCAAAATGTCTTTGGTACCACGGGGCAAGGTATATGTCATGGGCTCATTGTTCCAAAGAGGCATCCGTTTGGCAACCACCGGGTGGGGGTGGGGGCTTGACCGCTTGACACCCCAACGTTTTTATTGAAACATTATTTCAATAAGCTTTGATTCATTAAAGGGGAATGGGTGGCATCACCAGAAAGGATAATGACCATGGCCCTAACAGCGTCACCACCTGCACATTTACCGTCACCACTTCTATTTACTAGCACCCCACCCACTAGCACCCAACCCATCACCCTGGGGCCACTAATCGGTGGGATGGGGTGCTTGGCGCCAGGTCGATTTGAGCCACTGACAGTTGGCCTACGCGGGCATTATGTCAACCCCCTGCTCAACGCAAGCGATCCATTCACCACATTAAAGAGATTAACAGCAGAGATCACAGCAGAGATCAAAGGATTAAGCATTTCGTCACCCCATCATGATACTCAGGTCCCTGATCCTTGGGTGGCCTTCAACCAAGCCATACAAGACATCCGTACGCTTCTCAAAACCGAAGCCCCGATTGCATTACAGAAGCCTTTCGATGATCCATTACCCCCCCATTCTGATCGAGATACCGAGCATTCGATGACTAATACCCATACGCGTACGCGCACCCCATCACCCGACCTTTCTGATGGGTCACCTGAACCCCCTACCCCATCACCCGACCCTGAGAAAACGTCTTTCGATCGACCATCACCCGCCCCTTTTGATGGGTCAACTGATCCCCATACGAAGACCCGTGTTAGTGACACCCCATTGCAGAAACAGAGTGAGGATCAACCATCACCCGGCCCTTCTAATGGGGCAGGCAACACTTCTGACCTGTCAACTGAACACCCGACGGGCACCCGTGTTAGTGACACCCCATTGCAGAAACAGAGTGAGGATCAACCATCACCCGACCCTTCAGGAGGGATCAGATTTTCTGATGGGTCACCTAACCCCCCTACCCCATCACCCGACACTTTTGATGGGGCAGGCACCATTTTTGACATATCAATCGACCCTACTGGTGCACGTCTCCCATGGACTAAATCCCGCTCTACTAAACGACCGCAAACCCGAAGAAAGCAGGGTAACGAGATTGACAACGCGATTGAGATGAAGCTGAGTGTAGAAGTGGCACCAGACAATCAACAAACCGCACCAGCCAGAAGGCATACCCTCCCGCCACACACAGGAGAAGCCTGTGCGTGTTGCAACTACGGTGTGGATGCCGATGAAGCGGTGGGCTTGCTTAAAGTATCCGAAGGCACCCCTGGTGGTGGCCATGCGGAGGTATTGGGGATAGGGGGACTGTTTGCCATTCTCACCCTCACAGGGGCGTATCGGGTGTTGAAGCAAACCAGAACCCTCGTGCCAAAACTCAAAGAAAGCATCCAACCTCAATTCGATCAGGAAACATGGGAACCCATCGAAATCCCCTCCCACCGACTCACCCAATTAAAGCGATCGTTACATAATGTGTATGTGAATGCGGGGGCCACCATCATGAATGTGGCCACAACGGGTGGGATGTTGGCCTCACTGGCGGTAAGCACCCCGGTGGGGTGGGGTTTATTGGCTGGGTATGCGGGTATCCAAACCATTCGCCACGTGCAATTAGCATGGCGTACCCGCTGTGACCTCAATCATCACCCAGATGCCCACCCCAGCGCCATCCGGCATTACAAAACGCGTCGGACCGCTTATCTTGGCATCAGTGCCAGCTTTGCCATGCAGGGCATTGGTGCCACACTCATAATTGGCGGGATGTTATCAGGGGTTGGGGCACCGTTGGCCCTGGTGGGTTTGGCCTTGGTGTTGGCAGGAAGTGGCAGCAGTTTATGGCTCAACAACCGATACCCACGGGCCTATGCACCACGCAATGGGTCTTATTTGAACATTGACCGCGACTCATTGGATGCCATGCAACGAAGTGCCCTGATAGACGCACTAGAAACAGCCAAAAAGGCACTTAAAGAAGTCCACCAACAGATGCCATCGCACACAAAACGACGCCTGATCAAAAAAGCGTTGCGGGTCGTCGGGGCATTTCCGATGCTAACCAAATGGCAAGACAAGCTAAAAGACTATCACGACAAGCTAGACACCCAGCGTGCCGATGGGCTATCAACCCTAACCGAAAGTCAAAAAGAGCAATGGACAGCGGCAGAGCAAAGCTGCCAAGGCGTGCTAAAACAGATACGCAAGCCCACTGCGACTGTTACGCGTGCCGGTTCAGGTGCAACTCAATGGCGGATTGGTGGGTGCCAAAACAAGAACTGCCAAGACAAAGCATGCAAGGCAACAGAAGAACCGACATTGGATTTGGCAAGCATTCGGTACATGTTACGGGCATTGTGTGATGATGAGATGACGATGAATTGAATGCTGAGGACCTGTTTTTATTTTTTGGCCCCAGACCCCGGCAAAGGGGTTTCATCCCTTTAGATCCCCAAAAAATGCCACTACCACAGGGGCAACGCCCCAGTCTGGGATTCTTAAGGGGCGAAGCCCCTTAAGGCGGGTGTGGGTGCGCAGCACCCACTAACAAATTGGGTCAGGGGGGGCGTGGGGGCCAAAAAAATAAAATAAACCCCCACATTAAAATGTGGGCGCTGCGCGCCCAGCCCCGCCAAGGGGGCAAAGCCCCCTTTGAACCCCATTAATTGGGCATACCCCAGCGGGATTCTTAAGGGCGAAGCCCTTAAGGCGGGCGTGGGCACGCAGTGCCCACTA
>Ga0172376_10007222_pt1 | contig 11875 bp, 9 predicted proteins | sample Lak35m_FD_121114 | JGI IMG/M metagenome (GOLD analysis project Ga0172376, IMG submission 121114) | Freshwater microbial communities from Kabuno Bay, South-Kivu, Congo - kab_092012_35m | ecosystem: Environmental > Aquatic > Freshwater > Lake | place: Democratic Republic of the Congo: South-Kivu...
CTGCGGAACCGCCGGAGGAACCGCCCGGTACGCGGGACAGGTCCCAGGGGTTCTTCACCGGGCCGTAGTAGCTCGACTCGTTGGCCGAGCCCATGGCGAATTCGTCCATGTTCAGCTTGCCGAGCGTGACCGTGCCGGCGGCGGCGAGGCGTTCCACTACGGTGGCGTCGTAGGGCGCCTTGAAGCTGTCGAGGATCTTCGAGCCGCAGCTGGTGCGAATACCCTGGGTGCAGAACAGGTCCTTGTGACCGATTGGCGCACCGAGCAGCGCACCGTTCTCGCCGGCGGCGCGACGCGCATCGGCGGCCTTCGCCTGGGCGATGGCGAGTTCATCGGTGACGCTGATGAAGCTGTTCAGTTGCGGGTCGAGCTGTTCGATGCGCGCCAGCAGGGTGCGTGTCAGCTCTTCGGCAGAAAAGCGCTTCTCCGCGAGGTTGCGGGCAATCTCGGCGAGCGTCAGGTTGTGCATGGCGGTGTCCTTCATCACTCGATCACCCGGGGAACCAGATACAGGCCTTCTTCCACGGCCGGTGCGATGGCCTGGTAGGCGTCGCGCTGATTGCGTTCGGTGACCACGTCGGCGCGCAGGCGCTGGGTGGTTTCCAGCGGGTGAGCCAGAGGCTCGATGCCGGTGGTGTCGACCGCCTGCATGCGGTCGATCAGGCCGAGGATATTGTTGAGGGTCTCGGTGGTGCGGGGCAGGTCGGCTTCAGACAGGCCCAGGCGGGCCAGATGAGCGATCTTTTCCACCTCGGTGCGTTCAAGCGCCATCGGGTATCTCCAGCGGAAAGCGAATCGGGCTGCACCTTCCGTCGATTGACGGGGCGCGTGGCGGCGCGGGTTTGGCCGCAGCAATGGGCTTTCGGGCCCGGAAAAGCCGTCAATCTTACATGCCCCAGGCGCTTATCGGTAGCGTGCGCAGGGCACTGCGGCCAATGCGCGCCCCTTGTGGCGCCATGTTGCGGCCTAGCGCGTAATGGCTCACGTCTGGCGCTACGCGGGCGGACTCGCGCCTTGCCCTAAGTTCGCACCATTGTTAGAGTTTGCGGCACTTTTTTCCCCACGCGTTTGCCCCAGGGCCCTTTTCCCATGTTCAAGAAACTGCGTGGCATGTTTTCCAGTGATCTGTCGATCGACCTGGGCACTGCCAATACCCTTATTTATGTGCGCGATCGCGGTATCGTTCTCGACGAGCCGTCGGTGGTCGCCATCCGTAGCCACGGCAACCAGAAAAGCGTCGTCGCCGTAGGCACCGAGGCCAAGCGCATGCTGGGCCGTACCCCGGGCAACATCAATGCGATCCGCCCGATGAAGGATGGTGTGATTGCCGACTTCAGCGTTTGCGAAAAGATGCTGCAGTACTTCATCAACAAGGTTCACGAGAACAGTTTTCTGCAGCCCAGCCCACGTGTGCTGATCTGCGTACCCTGCAAGTCGACCCAGGTCGAGCGTCGCGCGATCCGCGAGTCGGCTCTCGGTGCCGGTGCGCGGGAAGTGTTCCTGATCGAAGAACCCATGGCCGCAGCCATCGGCGCCGGCCTGCCGGTGGACGAGGCGCGTGGCTCGATGGTCGTGGACATCGGCGGCGGCACCACCGAGATCGCGCTGATCTCCCTCAACGGCGTGGTCTACGCCGAATCCGTGCGGGTCGGTGGCGAGCGCTTCGACGAATCCATCGTGACCTACGTGCGGCGCAACTACGGCAGCCTGATCGGCGAATCGACCGCCGAGCGCATCAAGCAGGAGATCGGTACCGCCTTCCCGGGCGGCGAGTTGCGTGAAGTGGACGTGCGCGGCCGCAACCTGGCCGAGGGCGTGCCGCGCAGCTTCACGCTGAACTCCAACGAGGTGCTCGAGGCCCTGCAGGAGTCCCTGGCGACCATCGTTCAGGCGGTCAAGAGCGCCCTGGAGCAGTCGCCGCCGGAGCTGGCCTCCGATATCGCCGAGCGCGGTCTGGTACTTACCGGTGGCGGCGCGCTGCTGCGTGATCTGGACAAGCTGCTGGCCCAGGAAACCGGTCTGCCGGTGATCGTTGCCGAAGAGCCGCTGACCTGCGTTGCCCGTGGCGGCGGTCGTGCGCTGGAAATGATGGATCGTCACGCCATGGACCTGCTGTCCACGGAGTGAGTTAGCGCCTCGTCGCTCATGACAAGCCGAAAGCTCCGGTTGCGCCGGCTTTCGGCTTGTCGCGTTTAGCCCCAGCCATCAGCCAAGAGGTAGTCGCGATCAAGCCGCTATTTGCCAAAGGACCCATGCTCGGCGTACGCCTGTTGGTGTTCGTCGTGCTTTGTGTCGTGCTGATGGTGGTGGATGCCCGCTTCGACGCGCTGAAGACCGTCCGCAGCCAGATGGGCCTGGTGCTGACGCCGTTCTACTGGGTCGCCGATATGCCGGTGCGTATCTGGCGCGGGGCAACTGCCCAGATAGCCACCAGCAACAGCCTGATGGCAGAGAACGAGCGGCTCAAGGCCGAGGCGCTGCTGATGCAGCGGCGGCTGCAGAAGCTGGCCACGCTCACCGAACAGAACGTGCGCTTGCGCGAGCTGCTCAACTCCTCGGCACTGGTCGACGACCGGGTGCTGGTTGCCGAGTTGATCGGCCTGGACCCCAACCCCTTCACCCACCGCATCCTGATCGACAAGGGCGAGAAGGACGGCGTGTTCATGGGGCAGCCGGTGCTCGATGCCAGCGGCCTGATGGGGCAGGTGGTCGAAGTGCTGCCGTACGCAGCGCGGGTCCTGCTGCTGACCGACGTCACCCACAGCATTCCGGTCCAGGTCAACCGCAACGGCCTGCGCGCCATTGCGGTGGGAACCGGCAACCCGGACTACCTCGAGCTGCGCCACGTGGCCGAGACCGCCGACATCAAGGCCGGCGACCTGCTGGTCAGCTCCGGGCTGGGGCAGCGTTTTCCCAGCGGTTACCCGGTGGCGCAGGTGACCGAGGTGGTGCACGGTTCCGGTCAGCCCTTCGCCATCGTGCGTGCGGTGCCGACGGCGATGCTCAATCGTAGCCGCTACCTGATGCTGGTCTTCAGTGATTCGCGAACACCCGAAGAGCGCGCGGCCGCTGCCGCCGAAGCGCAGGCCGACGCCGATCAGAAAGCTGCCGCCGAAGGGGCCGCGGCGAGCCCGGCGCCTGGCGAGTCCGGCAGCGCTGCCGAAGGCGCACAACCGGCTGCCGGTGCCGCGCCGGCGGCACCAGCGCAGGAGGCGGGACAATGATCAGCGGGCGTCCGAACAACGGTTGGGTCATCTGGTTCAGTCTGACGCTCGCACTGTTGCTCAGCATCGCGCCGATGCCCGGCAGTGCGGAAATCGCCCGGCCGTTGTGGCTGGGCCTGGTGATTGCCTTCTGGTCGCTGACGTTGCCGCATCGCGGCGGCCTGGGTGCAGCCTTCTGCTTCGGGCTGGCGCAGGACGTGCTCGCCGGCACCCTGTTCGGCCAGAGCGCGTTGCCGCTGATTCTCATCGCCTTTCTGGTGCTGAGCCTGCAGCAGCGTCTGCGCATGTTTCCCCTGTGGCAGCAGAGCATGGTGCTGCTGGTCGTGCTTGGCCTCGCGCAGCTGGTGCAGCTCTGGCTCAACACGCTGACCGGCAATCGTCCGCCGACCCTGCTGTTCCTGGTGCCGGTGCCCATCAGCGCGCTGCTCTGGCCATGGGTCTTTGTGGCGTTGCAGGGAATGCGCCAGCGCTTTGCCGTTTATTGATCCTCCGCGCGCTGCGCATCCGGTCAAAAGTCTGCTGTTTTGTGTGGGTTTGTGTCGCTCGGCACGGGCAGTGCCTTGATGATGTATGGCATTTCTGAAATCATCCGCGCCGGGATGGCGTTCAGCCATCATCTGTTCCGCTTCAGACCACGACAAGCACAACAGCACGGGCGACGAGTATGGAAGCTGGCATTTCGATTTTTTCCAAGGCCGAAGGCGCTCGCGCTCCGCGCGTTCTGCTGGCAATCAGCGCAGTCGGAGCGTTGCTGGCGCTGGGCATGAACAGCAGCTACACCCAGGCCGACGCTGCCCCGCAGGCATCACAGCTATCCACCCCGGCGGCACCCGAATCTCCTGCTGCGGGTGGTACCACCGCCGTTGAAGCCTCCGCCGAATCGCCGCGTGCCGAGCAGCTGAGCAGCAAGATCGCCGAACTCGACGCCATCCTTCTCGAGAAACAGAAGCTCGAAGACGCCCTTCGCACCGAGAAGAGCGAACTGGCGGCTGCGCAATTGCAAATGGCGAACAGCAAGAAGCTGATTCGCATGGAGGTAGACGAGTTTCTCGGGCAGAGCGCCGAGCGCAAGCGCCTCGACGAGCTGCTCGACGAGCACAAGCGCAATGCGGAGGCTGTGGCGGCCATTTCCGGGCGTGTCGAGGCGCTGGAAAAGGACCTGGGCAGCCAGCACCTGAAGTTTTCTCTCGCCGCGCGCGACGTCGAACGCCTCAAGTCGCAACTGGCGGCTGAAATCCGCGAGCGCAACAGCAAGAAGATTCAGAGCATCGCGCGCAAGCTGGACAAGACCATCCGCTTCGAACAGCCGGTGTCCTTCCGTTGCTCGGCCAGCAAGAGCCTGGCCGCGTGCCTCGCCGAGCACCGCAACGATGGTCAGATGTCGCAGTGGGTGCTGGAGAACTACCAGCGCGTCCTGGCCGACGACATTCGTGAGCAGGTTACCGAGCTGAGGATGGATCCCAGCTGGTATCGCTACCGCACCCGTACCGAGTTCGCTCAGGCGAGCATGAGCCTGGACGGTACCGTTCAGGCCCTGATGAATGTCGAGGCCACCATCAGCGCTAAGCAGATGATGCCCTGCGCCATCCTCGACGCGCCGTTCGAACAGTGCGACAGCAAGATGTATTCGCTGATCGTACGCAGCAACAAGTACGACGATCGGGTGCGCATCAATGATCAGGACCATGGCGCAACGCCGGTCTCGCTGATGCTCGACGGAGGCATCTACGATATTCAGATCACTTCCGGTGGCACGACCCAGAAGCGCACGCTGTCGCTCAAGGGCGACCAGGTGGTCAACTTCCGATTCTGAGTCATCCCGGCCGGCGTAGCCTTTACGCCGGCCTCTGCGCCTTCCTCGACGTACCCGGATATGCGACGCTGTCGCTTATTTATCGTTGAGGACCCGCCATGGGCGCTTTGTTTCTTGCCTCGGCATCACCCCGTCGCCGCGAGCTGCTCGCGCAGATCGGCGTTCCGTTTTCCCTGCTCAGCGTATCCGTCGACGAGACGCCATCACCGACCGAAACCCCTGAGGCCTACGTCGAGCGCGTCGCGAGAGACAAGGCATTGACCGGACTGGCGAACCTGGGCGATGGCCAGGGCTGCGTGCTGGGCGCCGACACCAGCGTGGTGCTCGATCAGCACATTCTGGGCAAGCCGGTCGATCGTGCCGATGGTCTGGCCATGCTCGCGGCCCTGTCCGGGCGTACCCACCGGGTCATGACGGCAGTGGCCCTGGGCAGCCGCGAGGCTTGCGAAGTGCGCACCGTGATCAGCGAAGTGACCTTCCGCACCATCAGCGATGACGAGGCTGAACGCTACTGGGCCAGCGGCGAACCGTTGGACAAGGCGGGTGGCTACGCCATTCAGGGTTGGGGGGCGGTATTCGTCAGTCAGCTGCATGGCAGCTACTCGGCGGTGGTCGGTCTGCCATTGTGCGAAACCGCGCAGCTGCTCGATGCGTTCGGCCTGGCGCGTTGGACCAAAGCCTCACGCTAGAGCCTTGCGGCTTCGGCCCGCAGGCCGGTTAGAATCGTCCAGGACCCGCAGCCAGAGCTGCCCATCAAGCCACCGCCGAGAACAACAATGAGCGAAGAAATCCTGATGAACATCACCCCCATGGAATCGCGGGTGGCGGTGGTGGAGAACGGTGTGCTGCAGGAGGTGCATGTCGAGCGCACGCAGCGCCGTGGCATCGTCGGCAATATCTACAAAGGCAAGGTGGTGCGGGTGCTGCCCGGCATGCAGGCGGCCTTCGTCGATATTGGTCTGGACCGCGCGGCGTTCATCCACGCCTCTGAGATCTCCGCGCGCGAAGGCAACGCGGTCGAGCCGATCAATGCACTGGTACACGAAGGGCAGAGCCTGGTGGTCCAGGTCACCAAGGACCCGATCGGCACCAAGGGCGCGCGTCTGACCACCCAGCTGTCGATCCCGTCGCGCTATCTGGTCTATATGCCGCGCACCAGCCATGTCGGCATTTCCCTGCGCATCGAGGACGAAGCCGAGCGCGAACGGCTCAAGCAAGTGGTTGCCGAATGCGTGGCGGCCGAAGGCATTCAGGAGGCCGGCGGCTTCATTCTGCGCACCGCCGCCGAGGGTGCGGGCCGCGACGAAATCCTCATGGATATCCGCTACCTGCGCCGGCTCTGGGAGCAGATCGCGGGCCAGATCAAGACCGCCGCCGCCCCGACGGTGATCTACGAGGACCTGTCGTTGGCCATGCGCACCCTGCGCGACCTGGTCAATCCGCGGATCGAGAAGATCCGCATCGACTCGCGGGAAAACTTCCAGAAGGTCAGCCAGTTCGTCGGCGAACTGATGCCCGAACTGGGTGACCGACTCGAGCACTACCCCGGTGAACGCCCGATCTTCGATCTCTATGGCGTCGAGGACGAGATCCAGAAGGCGCTGGAGCGCAAGGTGATGCTCAAGTCCGGCGGCTACCTGATCATCGACCCCGCCGAAGCGATGACCACCATCGACGTCAACACCGGCGCCTTCGTCGGTCACCGCACCCTCGAGGAAACCATCTTCAAGACCAACCTCGAGTCGGCCACTGCCATCGCCCGCCAGCTGCGGCTGCGCAACCTGGGCGGGATCATCATCATCGACTTCATCGACATGGAGGACGAGGAGCATCGCCGGCAGGTGCTGCGCACCCTGGAGAAGCAGCTGGAGCGCGACCACGCCAAGACCAACATCATCGGCATCACCGAGCTCGGCCTGGTGCAGATGACCCGCAAGCGTACCCGCGAAAGTCTCGAACAGGTGCTCTGCGAGCCATGCATGTGCTGCCAGGGTCGCGGCAAGCTGAAGACGCCGGAGACGGTCTGCTACGAGATCTTCCGCGAAATCCTGCGCGAGGCCCGCGCCTACCAGGCCGAGGGCTATCGGGTGCTCGCCAACCAGAAGGTAATCGATCGCCTGCTGGACGAGGAGTCGGGCAATGTTGCCGATCTCGAGGCTTTCATCGGCCGCTCCATCAAGTTCCAGGTGGAAAGCATGTATTCCCAGGAACAGTACGACGTGGTGCTGCTCTGAACAGAGGTACACCAGACCGCCAGGGCCGGGATAACCGGAGCGCATCGGCATGAACCGCCTCGCCGCCTTTCTCGTCACGCTGTCGCGCCAGTTGTTCTGGGTGGCCGCGTTCGGCCTGATTCTGGCTGCGCTTTATGTCAGCCTGGGCCGGCAGCTGGTGCCGCTGGTTGCCGAATACCGCACGGAACTGCAGGAAAGGGTGCGCACCGCCCTCGATTTGCCGGTGACAGTGGGGCGCCTGGAAGGGCGTTGGGAAGGTCTTGCGCCGCGCCTGCTGGCGCATGACGTGCTGCTGGGCGAGGGCGACAGTGCGATGCGTCTGGATCGCATCGCCGTCGTGCCCGATCTGGCCGGCAGCCTCTGGGCACGCTCATGGCGGCTGAGTTCGCTGGAGTTCAGCGGCGTGCACCTGTCTGTGCTAGAGGGCGAAGATGGCAAATGGCAGGTCAAGGGCTTGCCAGAGCGCGACGATGCGCCGCCGCCCGATCCGCAGAAAATACTCGAGGCGCTCCAGCATATTCGTGGCCTGGCGTTGCTCGACAGCCAGATCACCCTGGAGCCCTTCGGTGATTCACCGCTGACCGTTAGCTACACGGACCTTTCGCTACGCACCGATGGCAATCGTTTGCGACTGGACGGGCGCAGTGTGCTGCCGGATGGCCAGCCGCTGGCCCTGCGCCTGAACGCGCGCGTGCAGCCGCAGCGCTGGGCGCAGGCGGAGGCGCAGCTGTATCTGAGCCTGCCGCAAAGCGACTGGGCCGCCTGGTTGCCAGGCCGATTGACCGGCGCTTGGCAACTGCAGACGGCGCAGCTGGGGGGAGAGCTCTGGCTGCGCTGGAAGGCGCAGCAGCTCGAGCGTGCCGTGCTGCGGTTGAACGCGCCGCAGCTGCGTGCCGCCTATGCCGAGCATCCGCCGGTCCAGCTGGAGGATCTGGCGGTCGACGCCTATGTCGACCTGACCGAGCAGGGTTATCGGCTGCTGCTCGACCGCCTGGCTTTCGACCTTGAAGGTGAGCGCTGGGGCGACGCGCGCCTGCTGCTGCAGGAGAGTCGGGCCGAGCAGCACTGGCGACTGCAGGCCGATCGGCTGAACGTCGCGCCGATCGCCGGCCTTGCGCGTGCGCTGGCGCCGCTGCCCGAGACGGCGGTGGAAACGCTGGGTGCGCTGCAGCCCAGCGGAACGCTGCGCAATCTGCGCGCGGACTTCTACCCCCAGCTGGATTCGCCGCAGCGACTGCGCTTTGCGGCCAACCTGGAGCGGATCAGCTTCAGCGCGCAGAACTGGATTCCCGCAGTAGGCAATGGCAGCGGCAGCATCCAGGGTGACCTGGCCAGCGGTGAGCTACGCCTGGACAGCGATGATTTCAGCCTGCATCTGGCGCCTCTTTATCCTGAACCCTGGCACTATCGGCACGGCGCCGGCCGGCTGACCTGGACGCTGGATGAGCAGGCTTTCACCCTCGCCGCCCCCTATCTGCGCGTCGACGGAGAGGAGGGCAGGATCGCCGGCGATTTCCTGATTCGCCTCGCGCGCGATCCAGAAGTCGAGGACTACATGGACCTGCGCGTCGGCCTCAGCGAGGGTGATGCGCGTTACACCGAGAAGTACCTGCCGACGAAATCGCCGGCGTTGAGCCCGGCGCTGGTCGATTGGCTCAAGGATGCGATTCGCGCGGGCACCGTCGAGCAGGGCTACTTCCAGTATCAGGGTGCGTTGAACAAAGGTGCCCCCGACAGTGCTCGCAGCATCAGCCTGTACTTCAAGGTGCGTGACGCCGAGCTGGCCTTCCAGCCGGGCTGGCCGGCCCTGCAGCAGGGGCGCGGCTAGGTCCTGGTGGAAGACAGCGGCGTCCGTGTGCGCCTTGCCGAAGGACGGATTCTTGACAGCCGCGTGCATGACGTGACGGCGGAAGTGGCTCATGTCGGCAGCGGGCAGGTGCCGCAATTGGCGATCAAGGGGCAGGTCAGCAGCAGCCTGCCAGATGCGCTGCGCCTGCTGCAGGAGGCACCGATCGGGACCGGCGAGACCTTCGCCGGCTGGAAAGGGCAGGGCGAACTGGACGGTGCGCTCGATCTGCAGATTCCATTGGGCAAGGGCACGCCACGGGTCGTCGTGGATTTTGCCAGCAGCGATGCGGCGCTACAGATCACGGAGCCCGCGCTGGCGTTCGAGCGGCTCAGCGGCCGATTTCGCTACGACACCGCGCGTGGGCTGAGCGCCGACGAGATTCAGGCACGGCTGTTCGGGCGCGCCGTCAACGGCAAGGCGGTCGCGACCGGTTCGGTCGGCAAGCCGGCCTCGCGCATCGAGGCGCGGGGCAGCGTGGCACTCAAACCGCTGCTGGAATGGCTCGACGTCAAGCAGCCGGTGCCGGCCAGCGGCGAACTGCCCTATCAGTTGCGCCTGGAACTGGCGGCCGAAAGCAGCCAGTTGCAGATCGACTCGTCGCTCCAGGGCCTGCGCATCGACCTCCCGGCGCCGTTCGGCAAGGCTGTCGGCGTGCGGCGCGACAGCACATTGCGCATGTCCCTGCAGGGTGCGGAGCGGCGCTATTCCGTACGGCATGACGAGTTGGCCGCGCTGGTCTTCGTCGCGCCCCCTGATGCCTGGGCGCAGGGACGCGGCGAGCTGCGCCTGGGTGGCGGTGCGGCGAATCTACCGGGGCGACCCGGGCTGTACGTCAAGGGGCGGCTGCCGGAGCTGGACTGGAATGCCTGGCGTGCCGTGCTTGATCAGCATGGCAAGGGCGACCCGCAGCAGACGACCGGCTCGCTGCTGCGGCAGGTGCAGGTCGATATCGATCGTTTCGAGGGCTTCGGCACCCATATCGACAGGCTGGGCATCGACCTGCAACGCAGTTCTGCTGCCTGGTCCCTCGGCCTGCGCAGTTCCCTCGTCGGCGGCACGGTGCGTCTGCCGGACGCCGATGACGGCATCATCGTAGCCAACCTGACCCACCTGCGCCTGCCGGCGGCAGAGCCTGGCGAAGCCGCCAGTGCGCCGTCGGATCCCCTGGCCGACGTGGATCCGCAAAGCCTCCCGGCGATGGACCTGGCTATCGAGCGGGTTTCCCTTGGTGACGATCTGCTCGGCGCCTGGGCGCTCAAGCTGCGCCCAGTCGGCACTGGTGTGGAGTTTCGCGATCTCGCGTTGCAGCTCAAGGGGTTGAGGATCAGCGGAAACGGAGGTTGGGGCACCGGGCAGAGCTGGTACAAGGGTCGGCTGGAAGGCGGCAACCTGGCCGACGTGCTGCTGGCCTGGGGCTTTGCGCCCTCGGTGACCAGCGAAAGCTTCCGCCTGGATGCCGACGGGCGCTGGCCGGGCTCGCCAGCCTGGTTCGCCATGGCGCGCTATTCCGGCAGCATGCAGCCCCGACTGCGCAAGGGGCAGTTCGTCGAGGTGGACGGCAGCGCGCAGGCACTGCGGGTGTTCGGCGTGCTGAATTTCAACTCCATCGGCCGCCGGCTACGGCTGGATTTCTCCGATCTGTTCGGCAAGGGCCTCAGCTACGACCGGCTGGACGGCAGCCTGCAGGCCGATGCTGGCGTTTTCACTACCCGCGAACCGATCACCGTCAGTGGCCCGTCGAGCAATCTGGAGCTGGATGGCACGCTCGACATGGCGCGCGATGCGATCGACGCCAAGCTGCTGGTTACGTTGCCGATCAGCAACAACCTGCCGCTGGCGGCGCTGATCGTCGGTGCGCCAGCGATCGGCGGCGCGCTGTTCGTGGCTGACAAGCTGCTGGGTGATCGCGTCGCGCGCTTCGCCAGTGTGCAGTACGACGTCAAGGGGCCCTGGCAGTCGCCGAAGATCAGTTTCGACAAACCTTTCGAGAAGCCCAACTGAGCCGGGTTCGCAGCGGGCTTCGCATCTCACCAGCGGGGAGCCTATGTCCTTAGCCGTGATTCAAATGGCCACCGGGGCCGAGGTCGCGCACAACCTGGCCCGGGCGCGGCAATTGCTCGAACAGGCGGCGGAGGCCGGTGCGCGTCTGGCGGTGCTGCCGGAAAACTTCGCTGCCATGGGCCGCAATGATCTGCCGAGCCTCGGCCGCGCCGAGGCCATGGGCGAGGGCCCGATCCTGCCGTGGTTGAAACAGGCCGCCCGCGACCTCAGGTTGTGGATAGTCGCCGGGACCCTGCCGTTACCGCCCGACGATTGCCCGCAGGGCAAGCCCAACGCCTGCTCGCTGCTCATCGACGAGCAGGGGCAGCGGGTGGCGCGTTACGACAAGCTGCATCTATTCGACGCGGATGTCGCCGACAGCCGCGGCCGATATCGCGAGTCCGATGACTATGCGGCGGGCAGTCAGGTGGTGGTGGCCGATACGCCGCTCGGAAGGCTGGGCATGAGCGTGTGTTACGACCTGCGCTTTGCCGAGCTGTATACCGCTTTGCGGGCGGCGGGCGCGGAATTGATCAGCGTGCCCTCGGCGTTTACCGCGGTGACCGGCGAGGCGCACTGGACCGCGCTGATTCGCGCGCGGGCCATCGAGACCCAGTGCTATGTCCTGGCGGCGGCACAGGGCGGCGAGCACCCTGGTGGTCGCATCACCCATGGGCATTCGTCTATCGTTGACCCATGGGGCCGGCTGCTGTGC
>Ga0172376_10007224_pt1 | contig 11875 bp, 8 predicted proteins | sample Lak35m_FD_121114 | JGI IMG/M metagenome (GOLD analysis project Ga0172376, IMG submission 121114) | Freshwater microbial communities from Kabuno Bay, South-Kivu, Congo - kab_092012_35m | ecosystem: Environmental > Aquatic > Freshwater > Lake | place: Democratic Republic of the Congo: South-Kivu...
CCTGGTTCGGTGGCCGGTTTTTGTACCGGGATGGCTGTACTCCTCCTGTTGAAAAAAGGCCGTCTCAAGCTGGCCGCCCAAGTCATCTGCTGGGGTTTTCTGCTGATCAATTTTATTGCCGTCTACAAGGCCATGGGGTTATACGGAAGTGGGTGGGTCATCGGCAGCATCGGCATCATGTCGGGCGGCTGGTTGCTGGGCAAAACGACCGCACTGTGGATGACCGCCGTTACCCTGCTGCAAGCGATGGTGATTTACTTCCTGCACCGCAGCGGTCATCCATTTGAATCCACTTACGCACTCAACACGGTAGCCAGCGTAAACATCATGTTGTTACTGTCTGCCGGTCTCATTGCCAGCAACATGGCCCGCGTCTTTGGCAACCAGCTCCGGCAGTTGCTGGCCTCACGCGCTGAACTGGATGCCTTGTTTGACAGCACCGAAGACATCATCTGGTCGGTCGATCCCCGTCATTTTGCCCTGTTCCGTTTCAACACGGCCTTCGTCCGGTACATGGCCGAGCATCGGGATATCGCGGTTCACCCGAACATGGCCATGGCCGAACTGTTCCCCTCCCGGCGGGTACGGGAAAAATGGCAGCAGTTTTATCAGCGGGCACTGGTGGAAGGATCATTCATGACCGAGATCATCTCGCTCGGCGACGGCCAGCCCTATCAACTGCGGCTGAGTGTCATGCGGCAGCAGGGTGAGGCGGTTGGCATTTCGGTATTTGCCCGCTGTATCGCCCAGCAAAAAGCGGTTGAACAGGAACTGGCCCAGCATCGTGACCATCTGGAGCAACTGATCGAGAAACGCACCCACGAACTGGTGGAAGCCCGTGAAACGGCCGAGGTGGCCCGCTTGCAGGCCGATACCGCCAACCGGGCCAAGAGCCAGTTTCTGGCCAACATGAGCCATGAAATCCGTACCCCCCTGACCGCCATCATCGGTTTTTCCGAGCACCTGCTCGATACCGCCCCCGGCGAAAACACCCATCAGCAAACCGTACATACCATCATCCGCAACGGTCACCATCTGCTGGAACTGATTTCCAATGTACTGGACATCTCCAAGATCGAGGCCGACCGGCTCGACATCGAAACCGTGCGCTTTTCATTGCTGGATTTCCTCAACGACATTCATGCACTGGGCCTGTCGATGGCCCAGGGAAAAAATATTTCGTTTCAGTCCCAATTCATTCCTCCCCTGCCCGACACCATCCTGAGCGATCCCACCCGCCTGAAGCAGATACTCCTCAACCTGATCGGCAATGCTGTCAAGTTTACCGGGGCAGCGGGCAAAATCCGTTTCATCGTCAGTTTCGACCCGGTGGATCGACATCTCATCCTGACCGTTCTCGACACCGGCATAGGCATCACTGCCGACGAAATTCAGCGGCTGTTCCAACCCTTCGTTCAGGCCGATATTTCGACCACCCGCCGCTTCGGCGGCACCGGACTCGGGCTGAGCATCTCGCGTGAACTGGCCCGGCGACTGGGTGGAGATATCGAGGTATTCAGTCTGAAAAATGTGGGCAGCGAGTTCGTGGCCATCATCGACACCGGGCCGCTGGCGGGGGTCAACCTGCTCGAATCGCTCCATCAAGCCATGGTTCGCCTGCCGGATAAAGTCCAGGCGGGAATCCCCGCCCAACTGAACGGGCATGTCCTGCTGGCAGAAGATCAACCCGATAACCAGCAACTGATCGCCTGGCTGATTCAGCGTACCGGTGCCCGGATTACGCTGGCCGGTAACGGTCAGGAGGCTGTGGAAATCGCGCAGGGGAGTGAGTTCGACCTGATCCTGATGGACATGCAGATGCCCTTGATGGGTGGGCTGGATGCCACCCGGATGTTGCGTTTGACCGGTTTCGACCAGCCGATCATCGCCCTGACCGCCAACGCCAGCGAACAGGACCGGCAAGCCGCCCTTGAAGCCGGGTGCAACGGTTTTCTGACCAAACCCATCAACCAGGCCGATTTTTACGCCACCCTGGCATTGTATCTGTCAGGGGTGGCCGCTGCTGATGCCTCATCCAGTAAAATTCAGCCACTGGAGGATGACGCAACCTATGCCCGCCTCAAGGTGCATTTCATGGAAGAGGTGCCAGGACGCCTGGCGGAACTGGATCAGGCACTGAGCGAGCAGGACTGGCCGGGGCTGCAAAGCCGCTTGCATCAGTTGAAAGGCATAGCCGGCAGCTTCGGCTTCAGTGAAGCCACCCGTATCGCCGGACGACTGGAACAGCAGCTTCGCGAGGGCGACCTGACAGACCTGGCGAACGGTCTGGCAGACCTCAGGCAGTGTTTTGCTGCCTAGTGAGTTCGGGATAAGAAACGGTAAGTTGGCGGGGCCGTCCTGTTCGCGCACGATACTGTTTTTCCACAAACAGCAGTCACATCCATGTGCGGTGTGATCGCCCGTGCGCATTCAAACTTACGCAGCCCCGTCTTGAAATATCCACTTTGTTTCAGTTCCCGTTCGAACGCTTCCCAAGTCCCACCAAGGATGGCTCCGGGTCACGAAACGATGCTTTTTGGGGAGTCATGGCAGAGACACGCGGAAACGATGCACCGGCATGAATAAATTCGTTAATACCCTGAATATCGCAAGCACGAACCACCTGAGTAAAACCCTGATCATCGCGGTAAAGTACGCGTACCTCCTCGGCACGCATGGCGTTGAGTAAAAATGGCGAATGACGCGGGTGCTCGGTGAATTGCCCTAACGTATTGACCGCAATCAAATCCGGCGAGCGCAGGTTGGTTTCAACACGCACATCGTCTGAGGTGTCTGAAGCCCGTGCGCCAAAATGCAATAACAAACTCATGTCTCGTTACCCTCATTATTACCCTTATTGGGAGGTAATGGGTTACCTCCATTCCCGGTTGCCTTTGACCAGAGTGCGCCGGCCCCACGGCCTGTACAGGTAACACTGCCGATTTCCTGCTGCTCACGCAGAACATGACGCACCATATCTCGACTAACCCCCGGACAGAGCTGTTCCAGTTCACGAATCCGGAAGACCCCTCCGGATTGGGCGAGCAGGTGTTCAAGACACTGGAGTACTTGTTCGCGTTTCTCCCCCCGGGGAACCTTGATTTCGCCGACTCGTTCGACAAAATCGCAGTAGGCACTTTTCATGATCGAGAGAACGTAGTTGATGTCTTCACGCCATCGCTGAAAACTCGATAGAAAAAAACAGGTGCGTGAAGTAATGGCACCAATGCGTCCGCGAACCCGCAAGCAATTCGATGCCACGCTCTACCATAGGTCAACCTGATTCTTCAGGCATAAGACTTATCCCGAACTCACGTTATATACGGGTCTTCGACGACAACAGTCTTCGCTCCTCGCAGGTAGGGGCCAATGATCGACTCGTAGCTGTGGCCGACATTGCTTCGACTTTGTTTGCATCCTCGGCTACTCGTGGCTTTTGAATGGCCTCTTACGCAACGTCACGTTCAGGCGCAAGTTTGTCGTTGAGCTGCCGTCTCAATGGTTGCTGCGTGGCGGGGGCATCCCTGGACTCAGGGCAATAGACAACAACTTCTTGCCCCTGCGCATCGAGGAATGAGAGATCGATGTGGGCAAACTCATCATCAGGTTTGCGTTTATTCATCTGCTCCTTCACACGTCGACGGCACTCAACTGCGTAGGCAATATATTCTTCAAACTCTTCATCGGTTGGAGAACCTGTGGGGTGAAGAATTTTCAGGAAGGCACAGACGGTCTTCTTTATACCTTTTTCATCACGGCCTTCAATGCTTTTGCCGAGCCGAATCCTTCTGCTAACTTCTTCATAGCGGTTGGTATGCCTGAACTGATAATGAAAAGCTTCCGCTAGATAGTCCGTAATGAATCCGTAGTTATTAGTCAGAAATTGACTGCTGTTCTTGGGCATTTCCCAGCCAGGTATGTACGCTGCGAATCGATCCATGATCGCCAGATCAAACTCAGCGGGTAAGGGCTGGAAAAGATCATGCTCAACCGAGTTAACTACTTGACTGATGGATAAATCGAAGTTGCCAACAAAGCTCAGGCTGGCATCAGCGAGAACCTCTGCCCCACGCGAGAAGCGACCATTCGCCATGAAATCCTTCATGATTTGAATGGTGTCGGGATCTTTGACCTTGATGCCGCTCACTTCATCGAAAGCCACGGTATCCCAAAACCCAACTAGTCCAACCTTATGGCGTGCGTTGTTGTAGAACAGTGCCGACTTGGTCGCCTGTCCACCTGAAATCAATGTGGCATAGGGCGAAAATTCACTGAAGAAATACGACTTCCCAGTGCCGCGTGGACCCAGTTCGATGTAGTTGTAATTGGGCTCGACGAGGGCTGCCAGGCGTGCAATAAAGTGCATTTGCACGCGCTGCGACAACTTTGTCGGCTCCAGACCAACGGTGCGCAGAATCACCACAATCCACTCATCACGGGTGAATTGCGTACGGCCCTTACAGTAGCGGTCAAAATCAAAGCGGCCAATCTGGATCGGTCGCAGGTCTTCAATGTAAAACGCGTAGTCGTCTTCTTCAATTGCGTTATGTGCCAGAGTCACCTCAGCCCAGATTCCGCCCTCCAGCAGGCGGTCATTGTCTCGGTAGAACTTCTGGCCGATAGCGATACGCTGTGAATTGAAGTTCTCCAGTGAGGCCCAGTGGCGCCTTTCCCTCTCGACATACCGAACCTGAACCTTGTCGATAAAGCGATGCTTGCCTTCGGTTGCCACCTTTGACTGCGCGGCATTGGCCTGGTCAGGTTTCACATAGTTGTCTTGCAGGCTGGCGAGTACCTCCTCCATGCCTGAATCTATCTCTGCCTGATTATCACTCGCACAGAAGCGTCCCAGCAAAAATTCCAGCACGAAGGTAGGGACGTTGGTTCCCTTCTTGATCCGATGGAGTAAATCCTTGCGTAATACCTTGCCATCAAAGGTGTCAATCAACTTTTGGTCGAGTTCATTCATGGTTTTTACACTGCATAGTCGGTGGCCAGGTCAAGTTGGCAGTACACGGTATAAGTCGTTGGATGCAAAGCCTTTATCCTGAATTTCCCTTCGAAATCCATTTGCATCTTGATAGTGACTTGAACCTTGTCACCCGGCTTCAAAGACAATGTTCCTGATGCCGGATTAACGATACCTCCGGCCTTCGCTTCCCCCACCACTTCGCCCTTGCCATCGTGTGCCTCCAGTAAAATTTCGAACTCGTTATCAGTCGAGAATATGTCTGCCGTCTCAACTGAAAGGTTAATTACTGGCATACGTGTGGTGATTACCCTGGCCCCGTTTTTGTAGCTCATCACCACAGATGCTTTATGCAGGGTCGGCTGACTGGAGGTTTTCAATTGCATTGTTATCACCGGCACCACGCATTCCTGCAAGGAAATGCCGCCGTGGTAATAGAGCAAACCACTGCGATAGGCCGCCAGCGAATGTGGCGCGGCGAATCTGGCAAAGTCACCACGGATGCCCATTTTTTCGGCTGAGACCACCAGATGATTGCCGTCGCCAGCACCATCACCTAGCGCACACCGGTCATGAATGCCAATCCAGTTGCCAGCAGGTTTAGCGCAGACATCGCCCGCTCCAGCGTGGGTGTTCATGAAGAAGCCGTGATCGGTCGCGATCACTACCTCATGAAAGCCCCGCTCCTTCAGCTTATGGATTGCGACGCGAATGCGTTTGAGCGCATTCGTAATCTCTGCAGGGGCGGTGTCGGGGTGGTTTTCAAAGTGGCTATCTATCTCCACTGCGCGCAACACCAATAAATCTGTTTCAGGCGAGAAATCGAAACGGCCACGAACGAAGTCTTCCAGACGCCCCTCTTCAAAGCGTTGGCCGTACTTCTTCCGAAACACATCCATGCGTTGCGCAACGGTATCTACCACCTGCTCACCCAGCATTGACACCAGGCTCTGTGCGTCATTCTTGATGCGAAGCTGCTGGCCAGCCCCGGGCAACAAGCTGGCCATGCCGACTGACGTGATGCTGGGTAGCTGCGCCATGGCAGCTTGCACTTCAACGTGTCCGTCTTCCGTCAACTGCCGTTCCAGCGCCACGCCCAATTCATAGCGAAGCGCATCTATCATGAAATACGCCACCTTGTGGCCGTTCTTTTGCAGTTTGGGCGCGACAATGCGGTCGAACACATCAGCATTCGATAGCTGGCCAGCCAGCGGCCATCCGCTTTGTTCCACATGGCGAGTAAAGATCAACTGCACCTTCTCGACCAGCTTGCCGTACTGCTTACGCACCTGCTGCTTGACCGGCGTCATGACTCCTTGCTTGTCTTGCCAGTCGTAATCGCTAACGGCCTGCTCAAACTCGCGATGCAAGCGATCAGCCTCACGCAAGCTACTCACGTAAAAGGCCAGCAGCACATCAAGATTGCGTGAGTGGTTTGCAAGTTGCTGCCCCATGTCATCGCAGGTTTGCAGTAACTCGGTGGCTGATCGAATCAAATCCCACTGGGCATGGTTTTCGCCTTTACCCGTCCACACCGATTGTTGATGGCGCTCCGAGATACTGCGTACCTGATCGATGTCATCATGCAAGATACCTTCAATCGCCCGGCTCAAAAACGTGCGTTCCTCAAACGGAAAGGTGTCGCGGTCGCCCAAATCAGACCAGCCACCAAATTGGCTGACCAGATTGAGATCCTTCTCAATTTCTTCTGCGTGGTCGATGTAAACACTCTGGGTGCGCCGATCATTCCGCAAGCGATCACACAAATCCTCAATCAGTGGCCTCGCCTGGACTGTGGCGCACGGCACATCGCCCAGGCTGGCGGGCAACGCACCCGGCAGATCAAACACAAACTCGCTGAACAAGACAAAACGCCACAGCTCATTGGCCACCGAATCCCATGTCTTACCCCGGGTCTTCAATGACAGTCCCATGCTATTGCGGAGCAAATCACGCGCCTCTATCACCCAGCTATCGCTACCTTTTAATGCCGTTTGCTGCGTATCGTTTGGCACAAGCAGTGCGAACAGGATGTCCCGGGCGGACTCAACTGCCAGTAGAGCACGCAAGTTGGGCCAGCCCAAGCCGCCACCAATCGCATCTACCACCGCAAAACTTGGCGAAGCATCCTGCTCAAAGATGGCCCGTATGGCCGTGGTGTGATCGGGCTTCGCCTTGAGACACAAGCTCTCGAAGCTGTCACCATCACCTTCGGGGAAAATTGCCCCAGCAGCGGCAATGGGCGCGAAGGGATCGGCCTGTCGTGCTTCATCGCTCTCCGGTGCTTTTGCGGGCACATAGACCAACATTCCAACGAGATGCCGGTCAATCACCTCACGCAAGCCCTGCATGGCAGCAACCCGACTCTCGATGCTGCTCTTTGACGCATCCACCACCAGCAGCTTTTCGTCGGCCAAACCGTTGCAAATATCCTGGTAAATACCGGCAGGGTCATACACCACGAGTACACCGGTTTTTTCCAGGCGGGGACGAAGAATTTTGTTCTGAATGAATTCAGCAATGCTCATGATCACACCCACGCCACGGCGGAAGAAACTGCAGAATGGAATGCCTGAAAGCTTTTGGAGCGGTTAGCAGTCACATCCATGTGTGGTGCGATCGCCCGCGCGCATTCAAACTTACGTAGCCCCGTCTTGAAATATCCACTTTTCTTCAGTTCACGCTCAAACGCCTCCCAAGTGCCACCGAGAATGGCATCCGGGTCACGAAACGATGCTTTTTTGAGAACAGTGGCAGAGACTCGCGGATAAGCCGACTGCACTGCATTCCAGTCGCCAAAGTACCAGGCCTCCAGTTCTTCAATGGCGATGCGGCTAGCCACCCTGAAACTTCTTCCAGCACCCGCCTGAGTTTTTGTGACCAATCCCGCTTGTTGGGCCATGCCCTCAAGACGCTGCTTCAGAATCTTGCAGTCATCGTCATCGCGATCGAGCAACACGACAATGGCCCAGCTGGCAGGTAGCCAGCTTTGATAGCCATTTAACCTATCAGGTAACTGCTTCAGCAAGTCATCCTTGCACTGAAAACGAATGATCTGGAATTCAACTTCACCCAACATCTTGGGCAGGAGAATTTCCAAAGCAGCCTCCATCGATGGCTCCTCCACCATCACGATCAACTTTTCCAGCATCAGCCGCCCCTTTTATTCGCCTTGCGGGGAGCACCCTGGTTGACGAGGGGGTCACCAAAACCGAAATGTCCTTCCATCCACAAATGCCCAAGCGATGCTCCGGTACGAATAAATTCGTTGATGCCCTGAATATCGCAAGCCCGAACAACCTGGGTAAAGCCTTGTTCATCGCGATAGAGCACACGAACTTCTTCCGCTCGCATCGCATTGAGTAAAAATGGTGAATGGCTAGTGATTAGCAATTGTGAAACTTCCGATGCAGCGCGGCATTCTTCAGCCAACTCAGGCAACAAGCGTGGGTGCAGAAAGTTTTCAGGCTCTTCGATCCCAATGAAGCGCGGCGGGGCCGGGTCATACAGCACGGTTAAATAAGCCAGCATTTTCATCGTGCCATCGGAAGCAAACTTAGACAGCACCGGCTGATCAAATGGCGCATCTTTGATCTGCAGCAACAAGCGGCCATCCGGCATCGGCTCAGCCTCTACTCTTTCCAGACGCGGAATGCGAGCTCGCAGCACCGAGAAAATGTGCTCCAAACGTTCAGGGTGTTGTTCCTTCAGGTACTGAATCACGTTCGCTAAATTCTCGCCGCCTTTGCTCAGGCGCTCTTGCGGCCCGGCCTCCGGCTGGTTACGTGTTTGATCGATGGACAGATAGGAAACATACCAGTCGGTAATGAACTCACGGAGCGCCGCCACCCGTGGGTGCTCGGAAAATTGCCCCAGCGTGTTCACGGCAATCAGGTCTGGCGAGCGCAGGTTGGTTTCAACACGAACATCATCGGAGTCGGGCGCATCCCCACTGGCCGCCTTGCCAGTGCCTCGGCGAAAATCCAAAAACCTGAAGGTTTGCCCCGTGCTACCACGTCGCCATTGCAGCCACTCTTCGACGACTTCAGGACCTTTGGCACCTTCGTCAATCGCCAAGTGGTAGGTGATGATCGGCGTCCCAGGTTGCTCACGGTATTTCAACTCAAACACAATCGGGCCCGTTGCACCCCGTGTTTTGAGCTCCTTGCCACGGCCGCGTCGATCCCAGGCATGGCGCAATCCATATTGGAAGCATTCGGCCAGAAAGTTGAAAACATCGAACACGGTCGACTTGCCGCTGCCATTGGGGCCCAGCAGTACCGTGACGGGTGTCAGATTGTTGAGATCAACTTTACGCAACGCCCGGTAGTTCTCAACCTTCAAAGACTCAATGCGGGGAATGCCGGTTTTTATTTCCGTGGTCTGTTTGCTCATTTAACGCTCCAATTTCTTTTTCCCGCGTGTTTTCTTGGGCGCGGCTTCTGGCTGAATGTACAGGTCTTCAAGCCCATGTGCGATGGCCAGAGATTTGTCGGTCTTGCATTTCTCACGCACGCGCTCGGGCCAGTAGGCCATGGCCAGGTGCGCCCAGTCGTAGTCGCCTTTTTCCAGCTTGGCCCAGGTGTCTTTCATTACCTTTTGCCAGGCCTTGTGGCGGAATAGTGGCCAGAGCGGTGCGGCGGTGATTTGCACACCGTCGTCGTGGTTAGGCTGGTAGCTTGGTGCGATCTTGAGCAAGGTATCGCGCAGGTCGGTCAGCTCTTGCTCGAAGGTTTGCAGCGTTTCGTACTGCTTTTCCTCATCACGAGAACGGCCGCTGCCCTTGATACGCAACTCAGCGCACTCACGGCTGACTTGGGTGAGTTTGCCGTTGGGGCCGTCGAGGAAATCATTGACCGCTGTAAACAGCGTCTGATTATTCAAGGCTGGGTAATAGACCCAGAGCGTGTAGCTACCGGAGGCTGTGGAAAGCGGCCAATAGATAGGCGCTTTGCGGCGGCTCTTGGAATAGCGTTGTAGATGGAAGGCGAAGAAATCTTTGCGCAGCCAGCGACGCACATCATCCGGAACGGAGACATCAACTCTGTTCAGCACTTCTTCGACTAAGCGAGCGAGATCGTGCGGATGTCCCTGATCATCGACCAAAATGCCAGCATGCTCATGGAAAGGCTCCGCACCCTCCGGCAACATACCGGGGCTTTTGGCGGGTAGTGGGTCGAAGGGTTCTGGCTCCGCCGGTGCAGCGCGCTCGCCGGTGGCTAAGCCCCAGTCGAAGCGGCCGAATGACACACCGACAGCCCAACTCAATAAGCCGGCCGTTTGATCCACCGGTACGGCACTTTCTTCGTCGTCACTTTCGTCATCTGCACTGCCCTCAGCTTTGCCATCGTCGGCCATATCTTGGGTGCCTTGTACGGCAGCACGGTCGGCTTCGTTGAAGCCATAAAGGTCAAAAGCGATGTCATCGATCTCAGCTTGGATACGGGCCAGCTCAGCATCAATAGCAGGCGGATCGTAATCGCCTAGGCGGGCACGCAGCGCGCCGGGTAGCGCGAAAGCGTGAGAGGTTTCCTCGATGGTGTCCAGTCTGCGCTTCAATGCCCACGCTCGACGAGCCAACGCAGCGAGCGTGGCTTGCTGGTCGATACTGAGCTCGGGGACGGGGGTTTGCTGAATCAACCCCACTTCGAAAGATTGCGCCAACTCAACACGAGCCAACTGCACCGAAACCAGAAGCCCAAAAGCTTGGCTATTGACCACGGCACTCAGTGCAAGCAAAGCATCAGGTGCGTCATCGACGACAAAGGCGGCCGGGCCCTTATCGGCAAATATGCTGTCACGAGGCATGACTCTGAAGCTCAATCCGTTAGTACGGCGCGGCCAAGTAAGACCGGGGCGGAGATAGAACTGCGGATTCTTTGCTACGAACTCAGCTTTTCCATTCAGGTACGGATACCGTCTGCAAATTCCCGCCTTCACCTCTGCGCCGTCATTACCCCAGTTTGTCATGAGATAAATGTCTGCGTAGAAAGGCGAAAAAGTTCCGCCTTTGGCAAAGCCGTGCCACCCTTCTCCGGTCTCTTCCCACCAAGTCCGAACAAAGCGGAAATCTTCCGCTGTGGCTAACCCTTGGCGTGCAGTACGTTCGTCACACTCAAACGCCGGGAGTTGGTTAAAAACCTGGCGAACCGCCTCACTTACCCAATATGCAAACGGTGCCCCAGGCACAACTCGAAATGATTCCGGCTCTACCTGAAACACCCGAGAATTGCTCTCTCCCGAACGCAAGGCTATGCAGTTCGCCATCAGGTTGGTCGCTTTTTCTTTATCCGTTAGCAGGCGTAGAAAGGTCGTCATGCCTGTTTCTCCAATACGTAGGCGGCTGCTTCAACCATCGCGTCATCCATCACCCCGTGCCCGAGATCCGCCATCACCTCAGGCTTGGAAACGCCCAAGACAACCTGTTCTCGCCACTTCTGAAAGCTGGAAAGAAAGAAGCAAGTGCGTGAGGTGATGGCACCAATCCGTCCGCCAGTGCGCAGAAGTTCCAGGCCGCGCTCTACCATGATGGCCAGCAAATCGTTCTTACTGCGCGGATAGGCTTTGGCGAGTTGATCCTTCGTTCCCGATGCCAGCGCGCCAAAAGGCGGGTTCATCACCACTACATCAAATACCTCGCGACAAAGATCAATCAGGCGCAATCCTTGTAGTGCATCCTGAGCAAACAGGCGCCCTTGATACGTTGACTTGGCTGCCTGTGCGAATTCAGTGAGTGCCTTGCGCAGTCGCGCCTCAGCTTGTTGCCAGCTTTCCTGCTCCTGAGCGGCAAATAGGCCCGTACCCTTGCCCACATAGACCTGGCGAATGAGGTTCGGCAACTCGCGCTCGACCTGGAGCAGCACGCCCAACTCCGGCAGACCCTTAAGCAGTTACAGCGTCTTCTCG
>Ga0172376_10007227_pt1 | contig 11871 bp, 11 predicted proteins | sample Lak35m_FD_121114 | JGI IMG/M metagenome (GOLD analysis project Ga0172376, IMG submission 121114) | Freshwater microbial communities from Kabuno Bay, South-Kivu, Congo - kab_092012_35m | ecosystem: Environmental > Aquatic > Freshwater > Lake | place: Democratic Republic of the Congo: South-Kivu...
AAAAAATTAGGAAACTGTGATGAAACAGGGTAACAAGCAAGCCGATCAAGTTATTATTTTTGACACCACATTGCGCGATGGCGAACAAAGTCCAGGTGCGGCGATGACCAAAGAAGAAAAAATTCGCATCGCTAGGCAGTTAGAAAAATTGGGCGTGAACGTCATAGAGGCTGGTTTTGCTGCCGCCAGCCCCGGCGATTTTGAGGCCATTTCTGAAATCGCCAAAATCATCAAGCACTCCACGGTTTGTTCGCTAGCCCGTGCCAGCGAGAATGACGTGCGCCGGGCCGGTGAGGCGATTAAGCACGCTGCCAGTGGCCGCATACACACGTTTATCGCGACCAGCAAAATCCACATGGAAAACAAATTGCGCATGAGCGAAGACCAAGTGGTTGAGCGTGCCGTGCAAGCAGTGAAATGGGCCTTGGAATACACCAAGGACGTGGAGTTTTCTGCGGAAGACGCGGTGCGTTCTGACATGGACTTTTTGGTACGGGTGTTTGATGCGGTCATTGCAGCCGGTGCCACCACCATCAACGTGCCCGACACCGTTGGTTACTCTATCCCGGCACCATGGGGTGAGCGCATGCGCGAATTAATTGCACGGGTGAAAGACAGCGACAAAGTGGTCTGGTCTACCCATTGCCATAACGATTTGGGCATGGCCGTGGCCAACTCCTTGGCCGCCGTCATGGGGGGTGCGCGGCAAGTGGAATGCACCATCAATGGCTTGGGTGAGCGGGCCGGCAACGCCAGTTTGGAAGAAGTGGTGATGGCATTGCGCACGCGACGCGATGTATTCAATATCGAGACCAGTATTGATGCCACGCAAATCGTGCCCACCAGTAAATTGGTGTCCACCATCACCGGTTACCCGGTGCAACCAAATAAAGCCATTGTCGGCGCCAATGCCTTTTCGCACGAATCCGGCATACACCAGGACGGCGTGCTTAAACACCGCGAAACCTATGAGATCATGCGCGCCGAAGACGTGGGTTGGGGCGCCAACAAATTAACCTTGGGTAAATTGTCCGGGCGTAATGCGTTTAGATCGCGCTTGAAAGAATTGGGCATAGAGTTGGCGACGGAAGATTTGTTGAACGCCGCGTTTGCTCGCTTCAAAGATTTGGCCGATAAAAAATCGGAAATTTTTGACGACGATTTGCATGCCTTGGTCAGCGATGAATTCTTGTCCGTGGCCACCGAGCATTACAAATTGGTCTACTTGCAAGTGGCCTCGGTGACCGGTGAAGTGCCGCATGCCAGCATCACCTTGTCGGAAAATGGCCAAGAAAAACGTGCCGAAGCCAGTGGCGGTGGCCCAGTGGATGCGGCATTCAAGGCCATAGAAAGCATCGCACAAAGTGAGGCCGAGTTGCAGTTGTATTCGGTCAACAACATTACCAGTGGCACCGATGCACAAGGTGAGGTGACAGTGCGCTTGTCTAAAGGCGGTCGCATCGTTAACGGACAAGGTGCCGATACCGACATCGTGGTGGCGTCAGTGAAAGCCTATTTAAATGCACTGAATAAAATACTATCGAAATCGGAGCGGGCACACCCGCAGGTTTAGCTTGCCAGCGGCCATGTCGCCTTGGCAGTGAACACCGTTACCCATGCACATTAAACAACAAACCCTGTTAATAGGCTTGTGCCTGTTTTGTACCTATTTCATATGGGGTTCCACTTACCTGGCCATTCGCTTTGGCATAGAGAGTTTCCCGCCGTTTCTCATGGCGGGCATACGCTTTACTTCGGCGGGCTTGATTTTGTATGCGCTGATGCGCTACCTAGGGGCACCCAATCCGACTCGACAGCAATGGTTGGGCGCCGGTGTCGTTGGCTTGCTGTTGCCGGCATTGGGCAACGGCACGGTGTGTTACGTGCAACAAAGCGTGTCGTCCAGTGTGGCGGCCTTGGCCATCGCTACCGCACCGATCTGGATGGCTATTTTTTCTTCTATATGGGGCCACAAAATCACCGCTAGAGAATGGCTAGGAGTGGCCGTGGGGTTGCTTGGCATAGGCTTATTGAATTTGGGTGGCAGCTTGCACGGCAATTTGGCTGGGGCGCTGTTGTTGATATTTGCCGCCGCTACCTGGTCGTTTGGTTCGGTTTGGAGCAAGCGCTTGGCGATGCCGGCTGGCTTCATGGCCAGCGCCGTGCAAATGCTGGTAGGCGGCCTGGCCTTGTTGCTGATAAGTAGCCTGCAAGGCGAAACTTGGCCGCAGCAAATCAGCCCCAAATCTTGGGCAGCCATGCTGTTTTTGCTGGTGTTGGGTTCTTTGGTAGCCTACAGCGCCTACCAGTATTTGCTCAATACCGTGCGACCTTTGGTGGCCAGCAGCAACACTTTTATCAATCCTATAGTGGCGTTTGTATTGGGCATGCTGTTTGCTAACGAGCACGTTACTGGCATGGAAGTCATGGCCTTGGTGGTGATATTGATAGGCGTATTTTTAGTGCTGACCAACCCGAATAAAGAATTGTAAACTTAACCGCAAAGACGATAGCGATGAAACAAAATTTGGCCTTATTTGATTTAGATAACACCTTGTTGGCTGGCGACAGCGATTACAACTGGAGCTTGTTTTTAATTAAGCAAGGTTTGTTGGATGAAAAAACCCACCACGACCGCAACGAGCAGTTTTATTTGGATTATAAAAACGGCAACTTGGACATTTACCAATTTTTAGCCTTCCAATTAAAACCCCTGTCGGAACACAGCGTGGCCGATTTAAACGCCTTGCATGCTAAGTACATGGACAGCGTGATACGGCCCATGATGACGAAAAAAGCCCAGGATTTGGTGAATCAGCATAAAGCCCAAGGCGATTTGTGTTTGGTCATTACTGCCACCAACAGCTTTGTCACCAAGCCTATCGCGCAAGCTTACGGCATAGCGCATTTGATTGGTACCGACCCGGAAATGGTCAATGGCGCATACACCGGCGGCGTGGCCGGAGTGCCAAGTTTTCAAGAAGGCAAGGTGACGCGTTTAAACCAGTGGTTGGCCGAGCGTGGTCAAGCCTTGGCGGATTTTGAGCGCAGTTATTTTTACAGCGATTCGCACAACGACTTGCCCTTGATGAAGTTGGTGACGAACCCGGTGGCAGTGGATGCCGATGCCAAGCTCACGGACTACGCCCAGCAACATGGTTGGCCACACATCAGCTTGCGTTAGGTTTTAGCGGCCTAGCAAGACTTGCAGTATGAATTTGCTGCCTAGGTAAGCCAGCAGTAACAGCGCAAAGCCAGCCAAAGTCCAGCGTATGGCTTTCATGCCACGCCAACCGTAGCGGATGCGACCAAATAATAAAGCGGCGTAGATTAGCCAGCTGGCAATGGAAAAAACAGCCTTGTGATTGAACTGCAAGGGCTGGCCAAAAATTTCCTCAGAAAACAGCATGCCACTCAACAGGGTGATGGTTAGTAAGACAAAGCCCATGCCTATGATTTGAAATAACAAGGCTTCCATCACCATTAAGGGTGGGAAGTTAGGTAGGCGCAGCAAGTTGGCTTTGTTGTGCAAGCTGCGTTCGGCAAACACCATGAGCAAAGCGTGTAACGTGGCAAAGGTAAATAAGCTGTAGGCAAGCAAGGCGATGGCAATGTGCGCTAAAAACAAAGCCGATTCGCCGTTAGGGTAGGTGTGGTTTGCCACCATGTAAGCCGGCAATACGGCGAACACCGCCGCTTGCGGCAATATAAAGGCTTGCAAGCTGGCTAAATTGTGTTTGCGATCGGCCCAACCGTAGATCAGTACGGTTAACCAGGCAATCAAGGACAACACATTAAAAAAGCCTAAATTTAAGCCGTGGGAAAAGGTCACTTGGTACAACAGCCAGGCGTGTATGAGCAAACCCAAGGCCAGCAGTCCGGAGCGCAAACGCCGGCTGGATTGGGTGAGTAAGGGTAGGCTGTTGAGCCGAAAATTACTGGCCACCGCAAGGTAGATTACCACCAAGGCCAAATAGGGTAGGCTTTTTTGTACGAGATCAGTCATAACGTAATTATGGCGCAAATATGCGGTAAATATAATAGCTTGATGTAAAATCGCACACTAAATGACTTGTAAGAGTAGACCATGCTAGAAAACTTGACCGACCGCCTGCAAGGCGTCATTAAACACTTACGTGGCCAAGCCAGGCTAAGCGAAGAAAACATCAGCGACGCCATGCGTGAAGTGCGCATGGCATTGCTAGAAGCCGACGTGGCCTTGCCGGTGGTGAAAGACTTCATTGTTCAAGTTAAGCAGCGTGCGCAAGGCCAAGAAGTGCTGCAAAGCCTGACGCCGGGGCAAGCCGTCATCCAAGTGGTGCACGATGAATTGACTGCCTTAATGGGCAAGGCTAACGTGGCATTGAATTTGGCGGCGGTGCCACCTGCCATCATTTTAATGGCCGGCTTACAAGGTTCGGGTAAAACCACCACCTCGGCTAAATTAGCCAAATTATTAAAAGAGCAAAAAAAGAAAGTTTTGCTCGCCAGTGCCGACGTCTATAGGCCGGCGGCGATTGCCCAATTAAAAACCTTGGCGCAGCAATTAGACGTGGAGTGCTTCGATAGCAACGCCAGCCAAAAACCGCTGGACATTGCCAGCGCCGCCTTGGACTTTGCTAGGCGCGGTTATTACGACGTGGTCATTTTTGATACGGCCGGTCGCTTAGGCATTGATGAAGCGATGATGGCTGAAATCCAAGCCTTGCACGCCCAACTTAAGCCGGTTGAAACCTTGTTCGTGGTCGATGCCATGCAAGGCCAAGATGCGGTCAACACCGCTAAGGCGTTCGGCGATGCTTTGCCATTGACCGGCGTGGTGTTGACAAAGTTAGACGGCGACTCACGCGGTGGGGCAGCCTTGTCCGTGCGCCACGTTACCGGCAAACCAATTAAATTCATCGGCGTTAGCGAAAAAGTAGACGGGCTAGAACCGTTCCACCCTGAGCGCATGGCCTCGCGTATTTTAGGCATGGGCGATGTGCTCAGCTTGATAGAACAAGCGCATAAAAATGTAGACTTGGCCGAAGCGCAAAAGCTGGCCGATAAAGTTAAAGCCGGTAAAAACTTCGACCTAGACGACTTTAAAATGCAGATGTCGCAGATGCGAAAAATGGGCGGCATGGGTGCCTTAATGGATAAGATGCCTAGCCAAATGGCCGGCATGGCCGCCAAGATGGACCCCAACGATGCCGACAAAGCCGTGCGCCGTATAGAAGGCATCATCAATAGCATGACACCCTTGGAGCGCCGCAAACCCGAGCTGATTAAAGCCACGCGAAAAAAACGCATAGCCGACGGCAGTGGCGTGCAAGTGCAAGAAGTGAACCGCTTGCTCAAGCAATTTGAAGAAACGCAAAAAATGATGAAAATGTTCGCCAAAGGCGGCATGGCTAAAATGATGCGCAGCATGGGCAGCCTAATGGGCGGTAAAATGCCGGGCATGCGCTAATCAGAAGAAGACGCGTGAACGTATGACGGTTTTCTAATTAGTGCGTTTAGTTCCCAAAATTAGCATAGAAAAACTTAATTTATTTGTTCTTTATCCGTTGACCTATCTTGCAGTTTCTAGCATAATTGCGCCCTTTCGTGAGTGATGCAAATTGCTAAACGAAAAGAAACTAAGTAAAGAAATACCCATTTACTTCTAATGGGGCGTTAGCTCAGCTGGTAGAGCAGCGGACTTTTAATCCGTTTGTCGTGGGTTCGATCCCCGCACGCCCTACCAAATTTGGTAGTCAAAAAGCCGCAAGCCATTGCGGCTTTTTTTTCGCCTAACATTCCCCCTAGTTAAACGCACTTTTTTAGCGCGTGGCAGTCCCATAGCGCATTGCACAATTATTACTCTAAACAATTGCACCGAGCCCGCCACCTAAAAGCCCTTCAGCCATGAAAAGATTAATCCTCATCCTCGGTGATCAGCTGACTTTAGACAGCCCCTTGTTAACGCATTTCGACGCCGAAACAGACGAAATCATCATGATAGAGTCGCAGCATGAGTCGGATTACGTTTGGTCGCACAAGGCAAAAATTGCCTTATTTCTATCGGCCATGCGGCATTTTGCCGAACAGTTGCGTGCTGAAAACTACCCGCTGACCTATGTAACAGAATCCGCTCTTAGCATAGAGCAGGTGTTAAAAGACAAACTGCAAGCCATGCAAGCCAACCATTTGTGCTGCGTAGAGCCTGGGGAATGGCGATTGAAGACGGCCATCACGGCATTGGCTGCATCCTTAAATGTGCATTTGCACATGCCCGATGACCCGCATTTTTATTGCAGCAACGCGGAGTTTCGCGCATGGGCGGCAGATAAAAAAGAGCTGCGCTTGGAGTATTTCTACCGCGCCATGCGTAAAAAGCACGGCATTTTAATCGATGCGCATGAGCAGCCCGTGGGTGGTCAGTGGAACTTCGATGAGCAAAATAGAAAGCCTTACTCAAAACAAGGCCCAGGCTTAATTAATGACCCATTGTGCTTTGAGCCTGATGCCATCAGTCGCGAGGTGATGGATTTTGTTGAACGGCAGTACCCCAATCACCCTGGTGAGCTGGCACAGTTTGCTTGGCCGGTCACGCGCGAGCAGGCCTTGCTTGCATTGGAGCATTTCGTCTGCCATCGGTTGGCGCAATTTGGTGTGCACCAAGATGCCATGTGGAAGCAAACGCCGTTTGGTTGGCATGCTGTGCTAGCCAGCAGTTTAAATTTAAAACTGCTCAATCCTAGGGAGGTGGTGCAACGGGTATTGCTAGCCTATCAAGATCTAGCCTTGGATCTGGCGACGGTAGAAGGGTTTATTCGGCAAATACTCGGTTGGCGTGAATTCATACGTGGCATGTATTACCTGGACATGCCGGCCATGGCTGAGGCCAACCACTATCAACACCATAGACCCTTGCCTAGCTGGTATTGGACCGGGCAAAGCAAAATGCATTGCATGCAAGATACCGTAGGCCAAACGCTGAAATACGGGTATGCCCACCACATACAACGCCTCATGATTACCGGCAATTTTGCCTTGTTAGCCGAGCTTTCGCCTAAGCAGGTTTCCGATTGGTATTTGGCGGTGTACGTGGACGCGATTGAATGGGTGGAATTGCCCAATGTTGCAGGCATGGCGTTGTTTGCCAACGGAGGGCGCTTTACCAGCAAGCCTTATGTGGCGAGCGGGGCTTACGTGAAACGCATGAGCAATTATTGCGATCGATGTGCCTACAAGCCAGAGCTGCGCTACGGTGAGCAAGCTTGCCCGATGACCAATTTGTATTGGCATTTTTTGATTAAACACCAGGCGACGTTTCAAAAGAACCCTCGCACCCGTTTGATGACCGCTAACCTGGCCAAGATCAACGCAGAAGACCAGCAGCGCATACAAGTGCATGCGCAGAAAATTTTGCAAGACAGCGACAACTTATAGCGTTGCATAGACAGCAGCCAAACACGATACCAGCCATTACTCTAGCCATGACGACAGCCACCCCGCCTTTTGCCATTAGTTTGCCAGCCGATAGGCAGCAGCGCCTAAATGATATGCGCTCGCTGTTTCCCATGCATGCAGGCGATGATTTGACGCTAGCATGGCCGGGCGGGCGAGCCGAGGGCTTGCGCAGGCTGGCCCAGATGCAACCGCTTGCCTATGGCAAAAACCGTAATTTTTTGGATGGCCAAGTCACCCGGCTGTCGCCTTATTTGCGCCATGGCTGCATCAATCTCGCTGAAGCCATTCAGGCGACTAAGCAGTTGGCTAGCAGCGGCGCAGACAAGCTTTTATTTGAATTTGCCTGGCGCGATTATTGGCGCAAAGTCTGGTACGAGCATGGCCATGCCATAGCTTCAGACATGGAGCCAGAAAAAGTGCGTTTGCGCCGACAGCCCGTTAGCGAGGATGTGCAGGCCGCCAGTACCGGCTTGCCATGCATGGACCACTTTGCGCAAACACTAATGCAAACCGGGTATTTGCATAACCACGCTCGCATGTGGCTGGCCAGTTACATGGTGCATTGGCGGGGCGTGGATTGGCGTGCGGGTGCCAGTTGGATGCAGCGTTTGTTATTGGATGGCGATCAGGCTTCGAATAATTTATCTTGGCAATGGGTGGCCTCGACCTTCGGTAGCAAGCCGTATTTCTTCAACAAAGAAAATTTAAGTAAATACAGCGCGAACCAATTTTGCCAAGATTGCCAAGCGGCTTGCCCGTTTAATGACAGTTACGAGGCCTTGAGTGATCGCTTGTTTGAGCCCAGCACGGCGCCGGCTAAAGTTTACCCTGTTGCCATGCCAGTTAATCGCACTCAGCGAGTCGGCCAACAAAAGCTGGTTTTATTTCACGATGAAATGCTCTCCAGCGAGAACGCATGCTATGCCCTGCCGCACAAAAAAGTGTTTATTTTTGATCCTGACCTACAGCAGGATTGGGCTTTGCATCGATTGCAATTTATCGCCGATTGTTTGATGGAAATGCCGCAAGTAGAGGTGTGGGTGGGTCACACCAGTGATGTGCTGGCGGCATTGGATGCGGCCAGTATCGTTACGCAAGGTACGCCCAATCTTAAGCTAAAAGGCCTGTTGCAAGGCTGCCAAGTAGACTACCTAGCCGAACCGTCGGCGTACGACGCAGCCTTGGCTGAGAAAATGACGGCAAAAGACTTAAGGCGTTTTTCGAAATATTGGGCAATAGTAGGGCCGGCTATCTTAGCGTCGGCAGCAAACTAGGCCGGGTTTAATGATACAGCGTCAAAGCGGCGGCGATGATCAAGCAACTGGTGGCCACCAGACTTAAATGAAAGCGCATGCGCATATACCAGCTTGGCATGCCGACGTTTTTGGCTAGGTAAGCATCTTGCATAAAATTGCCCGCAAAAAAAGCCGCCATGACTAACATGCCGTCAAAACTGGCTAGGAAAAGCGCGGCCCATGCAACTAATGCCGGAATGATGCTCCAAACAAAGCACCAACGCGTTTGCTTGAGATTTAAATTCGGCAAGGTCATGGCAAATGCCCAATGCAAGGCCCCAACAAAGCTCAGTATCACCGCCGCATAGGTCATTAACCAATGCAACCATAAGGCCGTGTGCGCCGCGTCGTATACCAGCAAAGCCGTGGGAATAATAAAAGGCAATAGGCCTAAATAACCTAGGCTGCTAGCTAATAGGACAGGCTGTTGGGATGAGGTTGTAGGCATAGGGAGCTTTGATAAAACACGCTTAAGGTTGGGGAGTGGTCACTGGGTTGCCGTTGCTGTAATTGGTTTGGTAGCGCACGCTGCCGTCTTTATTCCAGGCCGTTTCTAGGCCTTCTTTTTTGCCGTTAACGAATTCAGCCTGCACGCGCATTTGCCCATCGTCGTACCATTGCGTGAAGCTGCCGTGCTCCAGGCCGGCTTTGTAGTGGGCAGCCAATTTTAGTTGGCCATTTTCATACCATTGCTGCCATACGCCGTCTTCTTTATCGTCCAGATAATTCGTTTGTATATAAAGTTTGCCGCTGGCATACCAAAACGTTTCCAAGCCTTGCTTTTTCCCTTTGACTACGGTGATTTCGTATTTGGGTTTGCCGTCGGCAAAGTACTCTTTTTGCGTACCGGTAAAATCTTTATCGAATATGCTTTGGGCGAAGCCGGCTAAACTGGCTAGGCTTAATAAGATGGCTGTGGCCACGGGGTAAAGTTTTTTCATGGTGTTTTAACTTAATGTTGATAACGGTTCTATGAGCCCATTTTCAACGATTTGTTCCACATGCCATCAAGACCCTTGCCGGCTATATTTGGCGGAGTATTTGCGCTACCATGTTTTAAAAACCATCAAAATCGTAATTAAGACCATTAATCAGGGTGGGTTGCCATGCACAACAAAGCCATTATTCTTCAAGCCGGCGGGGGTTACGACAAAGTAACGCTAGGTAGCCGTGCCGCAGCCGAACCTAAAGCCGGTGAAATCAGCGTGCGTTTGCATGCCAACTCCCTTAACTACCACGACTATGCCGTGGTGAGTGGCATGTGGGGGCCGAGCGAGGCCAGAATCCCTATGGCCGATGGCGCTGGCGTGGTCGTGGCAGTGGGCGACGGGGTCAGCGAATTTAAAGTAGGCGATCACGTGGTCAGCACTTTTTTTCCAACCTGGTTAGCCGGTGAGCCGTTGGTTGAAGGCTTTGCCACCACGCCGGGTGACGGCGTGGATGGCTATGCCCGTGAAATGGTGACTGCCAGCACCCATGCTTTTACCTTGGCGCCTAAAGGATGGAGTCATGTCGAGTCGTCTACCTTGACCACGGCGGCCTTAACTGCATGGCGTGCCATGATGTCGGACGATGCCTTAAAACCGGGAGACACGGTATTGGTGCAAGGCACGGGTGGCGTGTCTATTTTTGCCTTGCAATTTGCCAAAATGGCCGGCGCCACCGTCATTGCCACCTCGTCCAGCGACGATAAATTAGACAGACTCAAAGCCATGGGTGCCGACCACCTAATTAATTACCGCAAGACCGCCAGTTGGGGGGAAGTTGCGCGTGACATCACCGGCGGACGCGGTGTAGACCATGTGGTAGAGGTGGGCGGTCCGGCCACCTTAAACCAATCCATGCTAGCGGCACGGGTGGGCGCACACATTTCCGTTATCGGCATCCTGACCGGCCTAGGCGGCGACGTGTCCATCGTCACCGCCTTGATTAAGCAATTGCGCCTGCAAGGCCTGATAGTGGGCAACCGCAGCCAGCAGCAAGACATGGTGAAAGCCATCGATGCCAACGGCATGCGCCCCGTTGTTGATAAAGTGTTCCCACTAGAGAACATGGTGCAAGCGTTTCAATACCAAGAAAGCAATCAACATTTTGGTAAGATTTGCTTGGAGATGTAAGCGCATTTAATCAGTCATATTAATCAAGCTAAATACACAGTCTTAAACACTAAACAACCCAGCCGCTTTTCAACTGGGTTTTTTATTGGCCAAGCCTGTCAGGCGGAAGACGAGGCTGGGTTATTTTGCTATACTAAGGGCTGTTGTTTAACCCTGAATTTGATGGGGTGTTAGCGCAGCGGGTAGGGTGATAGACGCCTTGCTACAGTTTGGCTAAGACCTAAAAATATGAATGCCTGCCTTTTTTCAATCACCCCTAGCATTAAGCTGCCCTTATGTTTCCTCGGCTATGCTGGCGCCATAGATGGTGATCAACGCTCCCTTATGCAGGACACACTATGCTAACAGCTCAAGGCCTGGCCTGCGTGCGCGGCGATCGTCTGTTGTTTAAAGACCTTGGCTTTGCCCTTGAAGCCGGTAGCTTGCTGTATGTGTTAGGCGAAAACGGCAGTGGCAAAAGCAGTTTGTTGCGTATGCTGTGTGGCTTACTCACGCCAGAACAGGGTGAGATTTTATGGGCAGGCAAACCGATTAATAGTCATGCCGAACAGTATTTGCCTAACTTGAAATACCTAGGGCATTTAAACGGGCTCAAAGAAGACTTAACGGCGGTAGAGAATTTGCAGATGGGCGCGCGCCTGGCCGGCCAAGACACCACGGCTGCGGCTGCCTTAACTGCATTAACCGCCATAGGCATAGCCCGCTGTGCAAATTTGCCGGTGCGGGTCTTGTCGCAAGGGCAGAAAAGACGGGTGGCCTTGGCTGCATTGTGGCTAAGCCGCAGTCCATTATGGATTTTGGACGAGCCGTTTGCGGCCTTGGATGTGGCGGCAACTGAGGTGCTGTCTGCGCGTATTGGTGCGCATTTGGCGGCAGGCGGCATGACCATTCTAACCAGCCATCAAGACGTGCCAATTCAAGCAAAAACCACCTTAACGCTGAGTCTTAGCAAATGAATCGAACCTGGCTTGCTGTGTTAAAACGTGACTTGCTGTTGGCTTTTCGTCGACGTTCGGACATTG
>Ga0172376_10007228_pt1 | contig 11870 bp, 7 predicted proteins | sample Lak35m_FD_121114 | JGI IMG/M metagenome (GOLD analysis project Ga0172376, IMG submission 121114) | Freshwater microbial communities from Kabuno Bay, South-Kivu, Congo - kab_092012_35m | ecosystem: Environmental > Aquatic > Freshwater > Lake | place: Democratic Republic of the Congo: South-Kivu...
CTCCCATATCCGCGAGGTGGATGCGATCCTGCAGGTGGTGCGGTGCTTCGAGGATCCCGACGTGATTCACGTCGCGGGCAAGGTCGATCCTGTCTCCGACATGGAAACGATCGAGATCGAGCTCATGCTCGCCGACATCCAGCATCTCGACAACCTGCTGCCCAAGGCAGAGCGGGCGGCCAAGAGCGCCGACAAGGAGGCGAAGCTCAAGGTCGAGGTGATGAAGAAGTGCCTCGCGCACCTGGGCGAACAAAAGCCGCTGCGGACGCTCGTGCTCGACGAGGCGGAGAAGAAGGCCGTCAAGGAATTCGGCCTGCTTACGGCCAAGCCGATCCTCTACGTGGCCAACGTCGATGAAGGCGATCTCGCCGGCAAGGGGCCGCTCGTGCAAAGGGTCCGCGAGGCCGCGGCGAAGGCCGGCGCCGACGTCGTGCCCGTCTGCGCGAAGCTCGAGGCCGAGATCGCCGAACTCGACGAGGCCGACCGGGCCGAGATGCTCTCCGGGGCCGGGCTCACGGAGCCTGCGCTCGCCGTCCTCGCCCGGGCCGCCTACAAGACGCTCGGCCTGCAGAGCTATTTCACGGCGGGCGAGAAGGAAGTGCGTGCCTGGACGATCCCCGTGGGGTCACTCGCCCCGCAGGCTGCCGGCGTGATCCACACCGACTTCGAGAAGGGCTTTATCCGCGCCGAGATCTACTCGCTCGAGGATCTCGAGCAGTATCACACCGAGAAAGACATCCGCGCCCACGGCAAGCTGCGGGTCGAGGGGAAGGACTACGTCATGCGCGACGGCGACATCTGCCACTTCCTCGTGAATCGGTAGGATAGGCTTTAGCCTGTCATGCCCAATGTGGGATAGGCTTCAGCCTATCATGCCCGGTGGGACTGCTGCGCTCGCGATAACCACCCGCATTCGGAGCCGGCGGTAGGCATGCTCGAATACGGTCGTGTTGAGAGTTTATGACTCGTGGGTTTTGATCAGGCGCCAAGCGTCCTCAACGACTCCCTTCTTCTGCGCGTGCCCACCGACCGTCTCCGCCGAAACTGCTAGATTCGACCGACAGTAGGACAGGCTTCAGCCTGTCACCGAAAAAGCTTCAGCCTGTCACCCAGGAGGCTTCGGGTGACCTGTACCCCGCTCGCCGGCGTTGCTGACAAGCGAAGGCAGGATGCCGAGAGCGCAGTCAGCATCGAGCGAGCGGAGGGCATGGATGCCCGAAGCGAGCGTCCGGAGAGCCGGGGTACAGGTCATCCGAAGCCGGCTTGGACGAGTTTACTTGAGCGCTGGTTCGCGGAGGTGCTCGGGAAGCCACTCGTTTTCCGCGGCGTCGGGGGCGACGCTGCTTGTGCCGCCCGGCGCGAAACCCTCGGCGTATTCCTCCTCGTGCTCCTCGCGAGCGCTCGTGCCAAAGAAGGAATACATCACCGGCACGAGAATCAGTACCAGCACCGTGGTCGTGGCCAGACCGAAGGCGAGGGCAGTCGCCATCGGGATTAGAAACTGCGCCTGGAAGCTTTTCTCGAAGAGCAGCGGCAAGAGGCCGCCGATCGTCGTGATGCTCGTGAGGAGCACGGGCCGAAACCGCAGGCAACCGGATTCGCGGAGCGCAACCCGCAGCGGATGCCCCTCGCGCACGCGATGGTTGATGAAGTCGATGAGCACGATCGAGTCGTTGACGACGACGCCGGCGAGCGCCACCAGGCCGAACATGCTGAAGATCGTCAGCGGCATGCCCATCACCGCATGGCCGAAAATCGCCCCGGCGCAGCCGAACGGAATGATTGCGATGATCAAAAACGGCTGGAAGTACGACTTGAATTCCATGGTCAGGAGCACGAACATCGCGAACAGGGCCACGATGAAGCCCACGCCGAGGCTCTCGAGTGATTCTTTCGTCTGCTCCTGCTCCCCCTCCCAGCGGACGCGGACGGCAGGATAGTCGGCCAGCAGATCGGGCATCAGCCGCTTCTGCAAATCGGCCACCACCTGGGCGCTCGTGAGTGAACTCTTCGCAACGTCGATGTCGGCGAGCACGGAAATCGATCGCTTCTGCCCGACGCGATTGATTTCGGAGTAGCCCCGCTGCACGGCCACGTCGGCCAGCTCGCCGATCGGCCGCTTGATGCCGTCGGGCCCGGCGACCCGCAGCCGATCAAGCGTGGCGAAGCTGCGCCGTTCCTCCCGTGGGTAGCGGACCATCAGCTTCACCTCGTGCCGTCCCCGCTGCAGCCGCATCACCTCCTCGCCGTAGTAACTGGCGCGGATCGTGCCCGCGAGATCGGCCAGCGACACGCCCATCGCCTCGGCCCGCGGCTTGACCTTGATCTGGTATTCCCACTTGCCGGGCCGCGAATCGTCATCGATGTCGATCACGCCCGGATACTGCGCCAGCCACTCCTTGCACCGCTCGACCGCGGCCTCGAGTTGCCGCACCGACTCGGGATCGGAGTTGGCGAGGAGCTTGAACTCCACCGCCTTGCCGCCCGGACCGATATTTTCCGTGCCGTAGACGAGGCTCTCCGTCCCCGCAAACTCGCCGGCCGCCCGCCGCCACTCGCTGATGAATTCTTCGCTCGTGATGCTGCGTTTTTCCCCCTCGACCAATTCGAGCGCCACGGCGCCGACGTGGCTACCGCTCTGCCGTGCATCCGGGCCGACCTCACCGGGCGCCGACACCTGCCCAACCGCGCGATGCACAAGCTCCAGAATCGTCACATCCGGGGAGGCCAATTTCCGCGCGGTGGCGACGGCCGCCTCCTCGAGGCGAAGCGTGGCCTCTTCCGTCACGCTCGCCGGCGTGCCGTCGGGAAAGACGATCTTCGCCGTGAGCCGATTGGCGTCGATCTTGGGAAACAGCCGGAAGGGGGTGATGCCGCTGCGGACGATCCCGAACGCCACGAGCAGAATTCCGAGCGCCGCGGCAAGCGTTGAGAGCCGGTTATCGAGGGCGATGTCGAGGAGCGGTGCATAGACGGTCTTCACGAACCACTTCAGCCCGGCGTCGCAGGCTCGCTGCAGCGCGGTCACCACGGCCAGCAGGGGCCGCAGCGGCCAGAGCACGGCATTGATCACCGAAAACACGAAGTTCTTCTCGTGGGCCAGATGGCCCGGAAGCACCAGCGTCGACTCCACGAGCGACATCAGCAGCGCCGAAATGAAGGCGAAGGGCATGACGGCGATGAACTTGCCCATCACCCCCGACACGAAGCAGAGCGGCAGAAACGTGATCACGGTCGTGAGCACGCTGGAGATCACGCTTGGAATCACCTCGACCGTGCCGTCAATCGCAGCCGCCAAGAGGCTCTTCCCCATCCGGCGATGCCGATCCACGTTGTCGCTGACCACCACCGCATCGTCCACGACGATGCCGATCGCCATCAGGAAGGCGAACATCGAGAGCATGTTGAGCGTCTGGTCGGTGCCATACATCAGCATGCCTGTGCCGAGCATCGAAAACGGGATTCCCATCGCCACCCAAAACGCGATCTTGATGTCGAGAAACAGCGTGAGGATCACGAACACGATCACGAGCCCCTGCAAGCCGTTCTCGACCAGCATCCGCAGGCGATCCTTGACGTCGATTGATTGATCGGCCCAGACGGCCAGTTCGTAGCCTGCCGGCAGTTTTGCCGAGGCGGCATAGCTCTTGACGGCCGCCACCATCGCCAGCAGGTCCTCGCCGGAACTGCGGTCGATCGACACCACCATCCCCTGCCGGCCGTTGATCCGGTTGGTGGCCGCCACGTCGGCAAACTCGTCGCGGACGGTGCCGAGATCGCCGACGGTGAGCACGAGCCCGTCGGGAAGCGTCACGAGCGGCAGTTTGGCGATCTCCTCGCCGACATAGCGCTTGTTTTTGCCGCGCAGGAGAATCTCGCCCCCCTCGCTGCGAATCGTGCCGCCGGGAAGCTCGAGATTCTCCCGCCGCACGATCTCCGCCACCTTCTGCAGCGAGAGGCCGTATTTGCGCAGGGTTTCCTCCGAGATCTCGATGTCGATCTGGTAGTCCTTGGCGCCGAGCAGGTTGGCGGCCGAGACGGCCGGCAGCGCGAGCAGGTCGTCGCGCACGGCCTCGGCGACGTCGCGCAGCTCTCCCTCCGACGTCTCCTGGCCTGCCGATCGTTCCGGGCCGAGCACGCCCAGCTTGATCGCCGGCGTGCGCAGCGTCACCTGCTCCACCTTTGCATCCTCGGCAAGCTCCGGCATGCTGGGAATTCGCTCCACCTCGGAGCGAATCTCGCCCAGCGTCTTCTGCACGTCCTTGACCGATTCGCGCAGCTCGAACACGCAGTAGCCCATGCCCTCCTGGGCCACGCTCGTCAGCTTCTTGATGCCGGCGACGCTGCGGCAGGCCTCCTCGATCTTCTGGCAGATTCCCTCCTCCACCTCCTCGGGCGTGGCCCCGGGATAGGGCACCGTGACCAGCACGATTTCGAGTTCGAACTCGGGAAACACCTCGCGTCGCATCGACGCGAAACTCATCGCCCCGACAAGCAACACGGCCAGCACCAGCGTGTTCATCGCCGGCATGTTGCGAACGCACCAACTGACGATCGTTCTCATGCGGATGTCCTTGCGTCGCTCACGTGGCGTCGTTGCCGTCCGGCTTCTCGGCCATGACGGCGGGCTCCGCACGCGATCCGACCGCCTCCTCAATCGCCATGCCATCGCGGGGATTGGAAAGTTGGCTCGTCACCACGCGGTCGCCGGGCAAGAGGCCCGACGCGGCCGAGTCGAACACCACCCTTCCTCCCGCCACCTGGATGGCGCGGGGCGAGAGGATCACGAGCCTGCCGTCGCGCATCACCCAGACATCGCCGCTGGGCCGTTGGGCCTCCTCGGGAATCGACACGAGTTGCTCCGGAGAATCGACATGCACCCGCACCTCGACGAACATGCCACGCAAGAGCGACTGCGGCGCCCCGGCGGGCAGTTGCGGCAGCGGCGCACCGTAGCGATCGAGCGCCGTCACCGCTCGCGGCTCGCCGACGAGCACGCGGCAAGGCAGCGTCCGCGTCTTCTCGTCGAGACCGCGGCCCTCCTGCCGAGAGAGCACGCCCTTCCATTCGTAGGCCGCGTCGCCGACGGTGAAGACGACGGTGGCGGGCGTGTCGAGCTGCTCGTGGGCTTCGCGTTCGCCCGCGCCGCCATTCCGACGGCCACCCCACACCCGCGCCACCTCGTCCATCTGCAGGTTCGTGCGGACCTCGGCCGACCGGGTGTCTTCGATCGTGACGAGCGGGCTTCCCTTGGCGACGAAGGAGTCCTGCTCGACCTTGTCTTCCACCACGATGCCGTCGATCGGGGCCACGATCCGCGTGCGCGAGAGGTCGAGCTTTGCCTTGTCGAGCATGGTCGAAGCCAGTGACTGCGCCTCGACCAGCCGGTTGCGACGCTTCGCGAGCACCCGCGACTGCCCCTCGAGCGACGCGAGCGCGTTGGACGCCGTCAGTTCGTCGCGGATCGCGCGGTCGTGCTCCGATTCGGTCACGATCTTGCCCGCCTTGAGGTTGTCGAGCCGGGCGACCTCCCGCCGTGCGAGCTCCACCTGCCGCTTGGCGAGCTCGGTCGTCGTCTTGGATTGGGCGATCTCCTCGTCGATCTCCTCGATCGCGAGCCCCGCCTGCTTCCATTCACGCTCGAGACGGGCGACGTCGAGCTCGTAGTCACGCGGATCGATTTCGAAGAGGAGCGTGCCCGCCTTCACGAACTGCCCCTCGTTGCAGGCGGCCGATTTCTGCAGCACCCGGCCCCCCACCTCCGCAGCCAGCGTCACCTCGCGGAGCGGCACGACCACTCCATCCGCCTCGATCGTGAGGCCGCCCGTCTCCGCCGCGGCGGCCGTGGTCTGCACCGGCGTCGCCACGGCAACCGCAGCCTGCCTGCGCTGCGGCGGGGGCTGACTGCCCAGCAGGAGAAACGCAGCGACTCCGGCTCCGAGGATCGCCAGCGGAGCGATCCAGCCCAGGATGGTGCGAACGATGCTCATGCGGGTGATTCCCTTACAAATCGTGACGAGTCGGGGAGCGGCGCTGCGACGCCGAGCGCGGCCAGCGAAAACCGGGTGATGTGATCGGCGAGCTGCTTCGGCGTGTGGAGCGAATGGATCTCGGCGCGGGGCACGAGCATGCCGACGACATCCCCCGCCGCGCGATAGAGAAAACACTGGCCGATGATGCTCATCGCGACGCGGCGCAACTCCGACTGCGGCAGCCGGCCTTGGCAGAGTTCATCGAGGATCGATACCAAGACCGCGAAATGCGGCCGGACGTAGTCTTCGACCATCTCGCGGCAGGCCTCCGTCGGCTGCAGCACCTCGCGGAGCATGAGCCGCACCTGCCACGGCTGCTCGCTGAAGCCGAGCATCCGCTGCAACGTCGTGTCGATGAAGTCGTGAAGCCTTTCCTCCGCCGGCCGGCCCGAGGCCTCAGGGAGCGGCACCTCCGCCGCCCGCTGCTGGTGGGCATGCTTCACGCTCTCGATGTAGAGCCGCCGTTTGTCGCCGAAGTAGTAATTGACCGCGGCGATGTTGACGCCGGCCGCGAGGCAGATGTCCCGCACCGTCGCCGCCTCGTAGCCATGCTCGGCAAACTCCTGCCCGGCGGCCGAAAGGATCCGGTGGCGCGGATCGTCGGCCGGAGGATTGGAGGACTGGCTGGCGGCGGCGTGGCGTGTGGCGGGCATGGGAGCGAGGCATTTCAAACAGGCGTTTCAATCAACTGTACACAAAACGAACCGCAGAATCCCAGACTGGATAACAGGGGCGTGTTTTCTCGGTAGACCGCTTGCTCCGCAAGCGGTCTACTTCACCCCGCCGCGGCACAGCGGCGGCCACTGGCGAGGGCCCCGTTGATCGAGGCGCTAGCGCAATGATCGCCGCAGAGATAGAGCCCGTCGGCGAGCCTGGGGCTCGCGGGCCGTAGCCGGCGGGCGGCCGGCGATTCATCCGGCAGGGCATGCCGCACGTGCACCGTCCGGAGGTGCCGCCAAGAGCGGGCACCCTCGCCAAACCAGCCCGCCGCCTGCCCGCGGATGGCGTCCACGAGCTGGCGCTCCTCCCCCTGCCAGCCCTGCCGCACGGAGACGGTGACGAGGCTTTGGCCAACGGGCGCATAGCCACGAGCCACGTCGGAAGGCACCGTGAGATTGTCGATCGCCCCCTCCTCCGCGCTGACGACGAGCGTGGGGCTCGAGAGCGGCGAGCGGTCGGCGGCAAACGCCACAAGCCGCGTCGATTTTTCGCGCCGCGCCACGAGCCCGCCCCGAAACGCCTCCGGGAGGATCGCCGAGGCCGCCGGCCCCTGCGTCGCCACGACGACGCGCCGTGCAACGAGTTCGCGGCCGTCCTCGAGCCAGACACGGCCAGGCTCCACGCGGTGCACCCGCGAGTTCAGCTGGATCGCACCGGCTGGCAAGGCGGCCGCCAGCTGCCGCGGGATCGCATCCATGCCCCCCTGCGGCAGGCAGGCACGGCCGAGCGAAAACATCGCAAAGTCGAAGAGAAACACCGGCGCCGCCGTCTCGAGTGACCGCTCGAGAAACACACCGCCGAAGAAGGGCACGAAGAACCGGCGCACGAAGGCGTCGGAAAAGCCGCGGGCGGCCAGCTCCTCGCGGGTGGTCCGCTCGTCGCCGGCCGCAGCCGCATCGGGGTCGAGCCTCCCGGAGCGAAACCGGCGGATCACGTCGCCGCGTAACGCCGCCGTCCGCAATCCATCGGCGATCCCCACGCTCCCGTCGAGCACCGAGCCAAACGCCGCGAGCGGCCGCCGCCAGGGATCGCTCACCCGCCGCAGCCGGCCCCGCTCCGCGACGACCGCGCCGGGTTCGAATCGGCCCAGCGCGAGGGCCGCGAGATCGAGCTGCAGCCGCCCTTCGGGATAGGCGTCGTTGTAGACCTGGAAGCCGCGATCGATTCGGAAGCCATCGACCGCGTCGGTCGCCACGCGTCCGCCGACGCGGTCGGCCGCCTCGAGCACGACGACGCGGCGGCCGGCCCGCACGAGCTCGCGCGCACAGGCCAAGCCGGCGAGCCCGGCGCCAACGACGATCGCATCGGCCTGGGTCATCAGAGCGGCCGCACGACCGACTGGCTCCGCCAGTAGTCGAAGAGCGTCTCTATCGAGAGCACGCCGCCGCCGACGCCGCTCTTGTTGACGCCGCCGTAGGGCACGCCGTGCGGAAACACGTTGTGGGCGTTGATCCAGCTGTTGCCGGCGACCATCGACTCGGCCACCCGCGCAGCACGGCCGAGGTCGCTTGTCCACACGCTGTTGGCCAGGCCGTAGTCGGTGTCGTTAGCCATCGCGACCGCCTCCTCCTCGCTCGCGAAGCTGGCGAGATAGGCGACCGGTCCAAAGATCTCCTCGCGGGCGGCGATGTTGTCGAGCGAGCCGGCCAGCAGCGCGGGCTTCACGTAGAAGCCATGCTGGCCAGACACCTCGGCCGGACCGCCGGGGAGCACGGCCTCGGCGCCCTGCTCCTGCCCCTTCTTGAGATAGGAGAGCACCCGCTCCCGCTGCTTGGCATTGACGACCGGCCCCATGCCGGAGCCGGAGTCGAGCTGGTAGCCGACCTTCACGGCCTGCATCCGCGACTTGCACTCGTCGACGAAGTCCTTGTAGATCGACTTGTGGATGAGCCAGCGGGTGGCGTCGCAGCAGACCTGGCCGGCGTTGAACGTGATCGCGTTGACGAGCTTCTGCGCCGTCTGCGCGACATCGACATCCTGGAAGACCACCGCCGCCCCCTTTCCGCCGAGCTCCAGCTTCGCGGGCACGAGATTGCGGCCGCAGGCCTCGCCCACGAGCCGCCCCACTTCAGGCGAGCCGGTGAACGACATCCGGCGGATGCCGGGGTGCGCGGTGAACGCCGCGCCCGTGACACGGCCCGTGCCGGGGATCACGTTGATCACGCCATCGGGCAAGCCGATCTCCCGCGCGAGCCGCGCCAGATAGATCGCCGAGAGGGGCGTGTCTTCGGCCGGCTTGATGACGACGGTGTTGCCCGCGGCGAGCGCCGGCGAGATGCCCCAGCCGATCAGCAGAAACGGGAAGTTCCAGGGGAAGATGAAGCCACAGGGCCCCCACGGATGCCGCACCGTCCACGCTTCGTGCCCCTTCACGGCGAGCGTGCTCCGCCGCTGCACGTGCTGGGCCATGTCAGTGAAGTAGCGAAGCGTGTCGACGAAGTTCTGCACGTCGCCCAACGCCTGGGCCTGGATCTTGCCCACGTCGAGCGCCTCGATCTGGCCGATGATCGGCTTGTGCTTCTCGACGGCGTCGGCCAGTCGGTGGAGGAGCGCGCCGCGCTCGTTCGGCGGCATCGTGGCCCAGCCTGACTTCGCGAAGGCATGCGCGGCCGCCTTCACGGCGCGATCGACGTCTTCGGCCGAGAGCACGTGAAACTCGGCGATCGGTTCCCCACTGCCCGGGTCGAGCGTGGCCATCGTCTCACCGGTGGAGCTCACCGCGTCCTTGCCGCCGACGACACCCGCAAGCGGGGAGGTGGCCAAAAACTTCTCCACTTCGGGCAGCAATCGGGGGGACGTCGCAGTAGCCATGTCTTGAAGCTCCTGTTTTTGAAAATCGCCGGCTTCGGGACGGCAGAAGTCTTCTCGCTGCGGCCGCGGCGGCCACACGCTCGTCGACCTTCCGCCGATCCCTTCGCCTCCCGTTTCATGCAATGCAAGGTCGTTTAGTGTGAGTCCGCAAGCCGAATCCTGCAAGCGGCTACGACGTCAATTCGTCGCGCAGCACCCGCTCGATCCACCGCGCCGCGGCCATGCCGCTCGAGGCCGCCCCCTCAACTTTCGGGCCGGCGAACGCGTCGCCGCAGCACGCGATCGGGGGATTCGTGCTCGCCGCCACCAAGGGCTCGGAAACGATCACGGTCGGGTGCGAAAACTTCCACCGCTGGAGCGACCGTTCGACGATCGCTGTCTCGGGAGGCCCGTCGAGCCAGGGCGTGGCGGCCGCCACGAGGAGCGCGGTGACGTCGTCGGGGGGCGAGTCGAAGTGCTGCCGGCTGAAGGCCGCCGTGGCATGGATCGAGAGCGCCGGCACCGGCGAGATCCCCTTCTGGTGGTTGTCGGCGATCCAGGCGATCGGCCCGTTCGCCGGTCCTTCGGCCTCGAATTGGATGCCGCCGGGGGGCGGAACGCGGCTCGGCCGCGCGAGCACGAGCATGAGCGCGAAGCAGGGGTCGTAAGCGATCGCGGAGAGCTTCCGTAATGCGTCGGGGTCGAGCGCGGTCGCCGCCGGCGCCATCATGCCGCCGGCCGCCATGAGATCGAGCGACTGCGGCACGGGGGATGTCAGGATCGCGCCGGCCGCTTCGATCTCGCCACCATCGTCGAGCACGAGCAACGCGCGGCCATCCCGCGCACCGACCGACGCCACCTTCACATTGCAGCGAAGGCTCGCGCGGCTCCCGTCGAGCACGCGAGCAAGGTGCTTGGGCATATCGGTCATGCCCGCCGTCCCGCGCCAGCGCGGATGGCCGTCGCCCGGCGGCAGCATGCCGCTCCCATTCGCGGTGGCCCGCGAGAAACCGTCACACCATTCCCTGACGGCTTCCGCGTCGTGCGCCTCGGCCACGATGCCGCCGAAGGCCCGACCGCGGACCGTGAAAAACTGTGCGCCGTGATCGCAGATCGCCTGCCCAAGCCGCCGCGTGGCCATCCGACCGCCGACGCCGCGGGATTTTTCGAGCACCACGACACTGCAGCCGGCCAGCGAAAGCTCGCGGGCCGCCACGAGGCCGGCGATGCCCGCGCCGACGATCGCCACGTCAACGGTTTGCACGGTCGTGGTCATGGAGTGGGAAAGAGCAGCCGCATCGGGTCGCTCGCGCAGGGCATCCGGCTCGAGGCCAGCACTTCGCCGGCGGCGCAGCCCGCCATGATTCCGGCCGTCTCGGCCATCGCCCGCACCCGCGGAAAGACGTGCGCCTTCTCCGGCGGAAACTGCGACTTGTAGCAGCCGATCGCCTCGAGTTTCGTCTCGACGTGGCCGGCGATGTCGACGACTAGGGAAAAGTGGCCGTGGGGCACGCTGGGGACGCCCGCGAAGAGAAAGTAGGTGAGGAAATGCGGCACGGTGTGGACCGGCAGGTGGTCGAACGTGTCTTCCCACTTGGTCAGCCGCGAGTAGAAGACGGCCGCCTCCGTGATCGCGACGGCCTGCGCGTGGTCGGGCGAGGCGAGCGGCGTCTTGTCGCCGAGGCCGAGCACCAGCCGGGGCCGCCAGCGGCGAAACACCTTCGCGAGCGCCACCCGCACCTCGAAGGAATCGAAGAGCCGGCGGTTCGGAAAATCGAGCATTTCGCGGTGCACTACGCCGAGCACCCGGGCCGCGGCCGCCGCTTCGGCCAGGCGTTCATCGGGGCCGCTCGACCGCGGCGTCGGCTCGCCATCGGTGAGGTCGATGATGCCGACGCGATAGCCCTGCGCGGCGAGAAGCGCGAGCGTGCCGCCGCAGCCAATCTCGACATCATCGGGATGGGCCCCGACCGCAATCACGTCGAGTGGCTCGGGCACGTCAGGCATGGTAGACAATCCATCGACCGCACGCAGAAGCCGTCAGTCGGGCTTCGTGGCGGCGATCAGGAAGCTCGGGTTGATCGCCTCGAAGCGGATGCGGTCGAGCTGCTCGATGCCGCGGGCGATGTTCACCATCCAATACGAAGCGTCGCTCGACCGCGACCGCAGGAGCGCGTGGACGGCGGCGAGGTTTTCGATGCTGTTGCAGGCCGTCACGAGCCGGCCACCCGGCTTGAGCCGCTTCCAAGCCTCCTCCACGAGCATTGTCACGTGGCGGCCGCTGCCGCCGACGTAGATCGCATCGGGATCGGGCAGGCCCGCCCAGGC
>Ga0172376_10007230_pt1 | contig 11869 bp, 13 predicted proteins | sample Lak35m_FD_121114 | JGI IMG/M metagenome (GOLD analysis project Ga0172376, IMG submission 121114) | Freshwater microbial communities from Kabuno Bay, South-Kivu, Congo - kab_092012_35m | ecosystem: Environmental > Aquatic > Freshwater > Lake | place: Democratic Republic of the Congo: South-Kivu...
AATTACATTGTATTCTCCATCTTTAGAATAGTCAATCTTTTCATTGTCTTTTATTTTTCCTTCAAAAATTGCAAAAGGATATTTGTCGCTTTCCACATAGTTCTCGTTAAAATGTTCTTCCATAAAACCACTTTTAAATTTAAATGCACGCATACTTACTTTAAAAGTGATCTTGCCGGATTTTGTATCCATTAAGGGTTTCGCGTTTGTATTTACAGCATCTATGTTTTCTAATTTAGCTTCAGAAAAGAAACTAATTTCACCACTTTTAGCCATGTATATTTGAGCAGAAAGGTTAGTAGAAATTGTTAATACAAATAGTAGAATTATATTTTTCATTTACTTTTATTTTTAATTGTTCATTATTGTGGAGCACCGCTATTAATCCATTTTTTAAGTTTAGCAATTGTGCAATCATCTAAACTAATTGAGCCGGAAGAATAAGAAGGAGGCATATCCTTTTGTACTATAACACGATCATTAAATGTTCCATCATCAACTTTTAATTTTAACGCATCATAAGTAGTCAAATCAATAGAAGTTCCTGAATTGTGACATCCGCTTAATGTGCAATTTGTACTCATTACACTGGCTACAAAGTTTGTGTAAGTTACATTAGATGAATCGCAGGTTGTTGTAGTTGGCGTTTGTTTTTTTGGTTCTGGATAACCAACTTCTTTAGTGCAACTAAGAAAAAAAATTGGGTTTATTAAAAAGGTCGTAATTATAAAAGTTGTTTTCTTCATTTGTAATTATTTTAACAAACCTAAAAAAAGTAAATTGAATATGAAATAGTATATGTTAACTTTAGTTTGATTCTAATTAATAACATTAGATCAGTAGCAAGTATTAATATTAATTTAATAACTCAACTAAATTATTTTTTTAGAAAACTTGAATCAAATTGAAGTGGTAAAAAAGCAGAAATACTATCGCTGGTAATTATTTTATTTTCTTTACTGCACAATATTACTTTTATCTTCGATTTTTGTTTTTGTTCGTATTCAATTAATGCTTGCCTGCAACCACCACAAGGGCTAATAGGTCTATCTGTATCGCAATAAATGGAAATGCACTTAATTTCAGTATTTGGGAATAATGAACCTGCATAAAAAACAGCAACACGTTCTGCACATAATCCAGAAGGGTAAGCCGAATTTTCCTGATTATTTCCGCAAATGATTTCATTGTTGTTTAAAAGAAGAGCAGCGCCAACGTGAAAATTGGAGTAGGGAGCATAAGCTCTTTTAGATGCTTCTTTAGATCTTGCTACAAGAATTCGTTCTTCGTTATTCAATTCCTTTTCATGATCGTAAACCGTGAAACTTGAAATAATTTGCAGTTTTTCCTTTGCCATGAAAACTATTTTTTTTGAATTAAAAATAAACCATCTCGTATTGGCAATAAAAGTTTTTCAACTCTTACATCGTTTTTTATTTTTTCATTAAATGATATCAATGCTGTGGTATCGGTATCTTTATTAGTTCCACCATCCAATATTTTTCCGCTCCATAGCACGTTGTCTGCAACGATTAAACCTCCTCTTCTTACTTTATCTATCACTAAGTCAAAATAGTTGGAATAATTTTTTTTATCGGCATCAATAAAAACCAAATCGAATTGCATGTCTAAATTAGGAATGATGTTTAATGCGTTGCCAATAATCAATTCAATTTTTGATTCTAGCCCACATTTTTTAAAGTATTTTCGTGCAATGGATTCGGTTTCCTCATTTACATCTATGGTAATTAATTTGCCATTATCTTTTAAACCTTTTGCCAAACAAATTGCTGAATAACCAGTATAAGTGCCTATTTCAAGAATAGTTTTGCAATTCATTAGTTTCGAAAACATGGTTAAAAGTTGACCTTGCAAATGACCACTCAACATTCTGGGAGATAAAAAAGTGAGATGTGTTTCTCGATGTAATTCAGCTAAAAATTCATCTTCGTTTTCCGAGTGTTGAAGTGCGTATTGGATGATGTTGTTGTTTATGAAATCCAATTGTAAAATGCTTGATTGATACTAAATCGATTTGTTTAAAATCCATGCATTCGGATAATCTTTCTGAACACTTTTTAATAACTCTATTGCTTTATCTTGACTATTTGAACTACCTGCACTAACAATGTGTAAACCTTTTTTGTTTTTGCCTGCAGTAAACGCTGTTTTATTTTTACGTTCTATCGTTTTCACTAATTTTTTAGCATTCGACTCAATAGCAAAACAACCAATGATAATTTGAAACGGATCTTTATCTGAATAGTTAGAAATATTAACCTTATCACGCATAACTTCATTTTCGTGAAAATAAACAGTTTTATCGTTATTTAAATTTAATGAAGATGCCGTGTTTTCTGAGCAGGTTGTAATTGCTAACGAATGCGTAGAAAAATCATAATTTTTTGTTTCGTATTTTTTAGCAGTATAACTCACTTCCTTTGATGTAAAATTAAGCGCAGAGGTAATGACATTTGATATTTTCTTATTGTCAATTGATTTTAAAATACCAAAGGCAATTACAGGAAGTGCAATCATTGCTGCTATTTTGAGGTATTTTTTACTTTGTTCAGTAACTGTGTTTTTCTCTTTGGATAGGGATGTGTTTAGTTCAATAATCCCTTCTTTCACTTCCTCATTTAATACATGACCTTTCACCGGATATAAACCATACGAAGCGATAAGGTAGTTTACATCAATACGTGGCTCAAATTGTATGGTTTGATCTGCGTTTAAGCTAAAAATTCCAATTCCGCTTAACTCCAATCGTTTTTTTTCAATGAGTTGCTGATTCCATAAAGCAACTGTATTTTTTACTATGATGGAAGTTGTCTCGTATGAAAGTTGTTCCGTATTCATTACATGATTAATCAATAAACCATCATTATTGATTAAGTTTTTATTAAATGAAATGCTTTTTGACGGCGGACTAAAAACTGATGTTTTTTCATCGAAAACGGATGATTCCATTCTGGATACAAATCCACCAAAATCAGGAATGATAACACATTCGTGATTGTATAATAATTCCGGGATATGTTTTTCTAATGCAACCTTCATTTCCGAACTCGAATTTACAAAATTAAAAGAAACGAAGCTTTATTTTTTTCTACAATTGATAAAAACTTGAAAATAAGTAATATCAGGTTAAAATCAACTATTGTTTGATGCCATCTTTGTACGTCATTTTTGAAATTTCCATCCCGTTTTTATCATAAAAAATCCAGGTGCCGTGAGGTACGCTTCCTGATTTTACGTGTGATTGTCCTTTTACGTTTTCACGTTTTATCACTTTGTAATTACAGTCGCTTTGTAAAGTATTATTTGAATTATAAGTTATAGAACGCCCGCTTAAATCTCCTTTTTTAAAATTTTGAATTTTGTACACCCCGCCTGTTTCATAATAATAAGTCCATTTACCATGCTGTTTGCCTCTTCGGTAATTGCCTTCTGTATCAACAAAATCATTTTCGGTCCATTGCGTCCATTTGCCATGTTTAATGCCAAGCACATAATTTGAAACTTCGCGTGGCTTCCCATTTTTCTCATGCCAATATTCCCATTTCCCATTACGTTTTCCTGCTTTATAATTTCCTTTATAGTTTTCTTTACCGTTTATGAACCAGCCCTGCCATAAACCTTCCATGCTTCCACTTTTAAAGTTTCCTTTATCTTTTAATTGATCATTATTGAACCAGGCATTCCATTCTCCATTTTCCTTTCCGTGTAAATAATTTCCTTCCTGTAATTTTTTTCCGTTTTCAAACCAGGTTGTCCAATTACCTTCTTTTAAGCCGTTTTCGTAACTACCTGATCTTAATTTTTCACCTGTTTCATACCAAAACAGCCAATTGCCGGTTTCTTTATCGTTTAAATAATTTCCCTCACTCTCTTTTTTTTCATTTGGATGGTAATAAGTCCAATTGCCATTTCTTGTGCCGTTTTCGAAATCGCCTTCCATTTCTTTTTTACCGGTTTCCCTGTAAAAAATCCAATGCCCGATTTTTTCATCGTTCATGTAAGTGCCCGAACTTTTATAGTTTTTGTTCTCAAAAAACGACGTGTATTTTCCGTTTTTTTTATTGTTTTTGTATGTTACCTGATAATCTAAATTTCCGTTATTATGAAAAAAATACCACTCTCCGTTTTGCATGCCATTTTCATAATTCCCTTTTGCTTTTAATTTACCATCATTATAGGTTAGCATTAATTCACCATTTCCGTCTTTAATTAATTGATTACCTTTTTCATTCCAGATGTTTACTAACAACATTGTAATTGAATCTTTAAATTCTTTTTCGGCTTTTGGTTTACCGCTTTCGTAAAACTCTTTCCATATTTGGCATTTTTGATTTTTGCAATAATTTCCTTGTTCGGCAATTTGCCCGTTTTTGTAATAGGATATAAAATTCCCCTCTTGAATATTTTCTCTAAAACCAGCTTCTGTTTCTTTACTTCCATTTTCAAAGTAATATATCCATAAGCCATCTCTTTTTCCTTTTTTAAAAGATTCTCGGCCTTTTACATTGCCGTTTTCGTACCAGGAAGTCCAAACACTATCCGGTCGATCAAAATCAAATAAAGTTAATTGAGCAGGTTTGCCTGACTTATAAAAATACCAATTCCTGCCATTTTTAATGCCTTTTGCAAAACTTTCCTCTGCTTTTAATTTTCCGTCTTCATAAAAATACTTCCAAATGCTATCTCTTTTTCCATAGCTGTTCCAGCCAATTTTAGAAATTTTCCCGTTTTTAAAATAGGTTGTAATTTTTCCGTGCGAAATGCCTTTCATAAAGTATTCTTCACTTTTTATGTATTTTTTATCTTCATCATAATATTCATATTTGGGTTGAGCAAAAACGGAAAGCGTATAAAATAAAAGAGTAAAAACTGTACTATTTTTTATGATGATTCTAATTTTTTGTTTTAAGATAATCATGTATTGATTTGAAATTTTAAACTTAATTAAATACAAAATTAGGTCTATAATTCATAAATAACCACTTGGTTACACATAATTTCAAACAATCAACTGTAAATTGTTTTTTTGATAATGCATTTTCGTATTTTAATGTATATTTGCCCTCGTTAAAAATAAAAAATCAATGAATTTTCCTGACAATTTAAAGTACACCAAAGATCACGAATGGGTTCGTGTTGAAGGTTCGGAAGCCGTTATTGGCATTACAGATTTTGCTCAAAAAGAATTGGGCGATATTGTTTATGTTGATGTAACAACATTAAACGAAACTGTTGATTGTGAAGCCATTTTTGGTTCAGTTGAAGCCGTTAAAACCGTATCTGATTTATTTATGCCGGTTAGCGGAAAAGTATTGGAAGTGAACTCAAAAATTGATGGTAATCCGGAGCTTGTAAACTCTGATCCTTATGGTGATGGTTGGATGATTCGTTGCACTATTGATAATGCTGCGGATTTAGATACTTTATTGTCGCCAGAAGATTACAAAGCATTGATTGGAGCCTAGTATCAAACCTTAAAATTTAATTAAACATGTCATTAGTAGGAAAAAAAGCGCCTTCATTTAAGGCATCTGCTGTTGTAAACGGCGGAGAAATCGTAAGCGATTTCTCATTAGATCAGTATGTAGGAAAAAAGTATGTAATCTTCTTCTTCTATCCAAAAGATTTTACATTTGTTTGCCCAACAGAATTGCACGCATTCCAAGAGAAATTAGCAGAGTTTGAAAAGCGTAATGTTGCGGTTGTTGGTTGTTCAACCGACACTGAACAAAGTCATTGGGGTTGGTTACAAGTACCAAAAGCACAAGGTGGAATTCAGGGGGTAACTTACCCGATTGTTGCTGATACAACAAAGACTATTACAAGTAATTACGATGCAATGTTTGGTGATTACGATGTAAACGAAGATGGTGAATTAGTTGCTGATGGGCCAATGATTGCTTTTCGTGCGTTATTTTTAATTGATAAAGCGGGAAAAATTCGCCATCAATTAATAAACGATTTACCATTAGGAAGAAATGTTGATGAAGCAATTCGTATGGTAGATGCTTTACAATTTAATGAAGAAAACGGCGAAGTTTGCCCTGCAAATTGGGTAAAAGGTAGCGAAGGTATGAAAGCAGACCACAAAGGTGTTGCTGAATATTTAGCGAAACATTAGTCAGGTTTAATCAAATTATTTTATAAAAAAAGGACAATGAAAATTGTCCTTTTTTATTGAGAAATACTATCAATTACAAGCTCCAACCATCATCAACGATCAGATTTTGCCCATTTACAAAAAGTGATGCGTCGGAAATTAAAAACAAAAGCGCTCCGTGTAAATCCTCTTTATTCAGCATTCCTTTATTCATGCCAAATGAATTATAACGTTTTATAAAATCTGGATGTTGATTGTTTTCAACTCCACCCGGACTAATGCAATTAAAACGAATGTTGCATCCTTTGTAATACTTGCTGAAATATTTAGTGAGGTGTAAAACACCTGATTTTATTGCAGCATATTCTACAGGCATTGTAAAATCAGCATGTTCATAAACTTCAAATCGTGGCGCCATAATTCCATAAATTGAACACATGGAAATTACATTACCAAATCCTTGTTGTTTAAAAAATAATGAGAATTGTTGCATACATAGAAAAAAACCTCCTACATGCACTGATAAATTATCACAAAACTCGTGATAATCTGAATCTTCTAATTTTTTTAAATAATTTGAGTTACGCGGATGCGCATTATTTACAAGCGCATCATTTTTATCATACTTTTTAGATACTTTAGATATCGCTTCCTGTATAGATTGTTTATCTGTTATTTGTAATTGAACATAATTAAAATTAGCTAACAGATTTTCATTTTTTAATTCATTTAAAAAATCTTCTGGACAGCTAACTGCTAAATCAGCTGCTACAGCTATATGATTTTCTATAAGTAACGCTTTAATAAAGGACTTTCCCAACAGACCAAGTCCACCGGTTACAATAATAACTTTATGAGTATTTAAATTCCCCATTTATCAGGAGCTTCGCGCCATTTACGTAAAGATGCCAAATCTTTTTCGGTAATATAATTGTTTTTTAAAGCTTCTTCAATTAAAATATGATAATTACTTAAGGTAATTAAAGGACAATTTGCATTTTTAAAATTATCAATCGCTTCTTTAAAGCCATAAGTAAATATAGCAACCATTCCTTTTACGTTACATCCTGCGTCTCGTAAAGCCTGTACAGCTTTTAAACTGCTTCCTCCGGTACTAATTAGATCTTCTATTACTACAACAGATTGTCCGGGTTCAATTACTCCTTCAATCATATTCGTCATGCCATGTTTCTTAGCTTCACTCCTCACATAAACAAATGGTAAATTCATTTCTTGAGCTACCAAAGCACCTTGGGCAATACCGCCAGTTGCTACACCTGCAATTACATCAGTATTTGTAAATTCATTCTTGATTTGTTCAACAAATTGCTGACGAATAAAAGTACGTACAGTTGGAAAAGAAAGAGTTTTTCTATTATCACAATATATTGGAGATTTCCAACCGGATGCCCAGGTAAATGGTTTATCGGGTTGTAATTTTATAGCTTTGATTTGAAGTAAATAATCTGCAATTTTACGCGATGCTATATCAGATGCTGTCATGCTGCAAAATTACCATTCTGTAAAAATATTGAAATAAGAGTTATGAACATTTTCACCATTCATTTTAGTGATAAAAAAATAGTTTTTACAACTAAGCCTAATTTTAAAAATCTTCTTAAAGATGAGTTGGCAGCTGTAAGCAATTCAGATACTGACAAAAAATTAAAAGAAGATTTTCAATGGTATATAAAACAAAATAAGTTTAATGTGTTGTTTTTTATTGCTGACAATCAAACAAAAATCAGAGCTTTGTTTTTAAAACAATTTAAATTTATAGAAGCTGCCGGTGGAGTTATACAAAGTTCAAAAGGAATATTATTCATTTTCAGAAATAACAAATGGGATTTACCCAAAGGAAAAGTAGAGAAAAAAGAAAAAATACCACTTGCAGCCATAAGAGAATGTGAGGAAGAATGTGGAATCAATGAGCTGGGCATAGTAAAAAAACTATTACCAACTTTTCACTTGTACAAACTAAATGGAAAATTTGTTTTAAAAATTACGCATTGGTTTTTAATGACTGCGCCGGGCAAACAAAAATTAAAAGCGCAAAAAGAAGAAGGCATAACTAAAGTAAAATGGTTTAAGAATTTGGATATTCATCAACCATTAAAAAATACCTACCCAAGTATTCGCGAAATATTTTCTCATATACAAACTCCATGAGTTTAGATTTTAAAAAGATATCATTAAAAGAAAGTAATCAGTTTTCTAAACTGATGCTTGATTATGCTTCAAATTCAACAGATTTACACCCATTATTAAATCAGCATTTTTCAACTACAGATGTTGAATTTTTGGTGGATTCTTTAAAATTTGATAAACACCAACGTATATTGCTCTCTGAAGAATTGATAAAACAATATTCTGGGTTTGAAATTAGCAGTATTACAAAAAATAACATTAATAGTTTAAAAAACAACAACGCATTTACCATTACAACCGGCCATCAATTGTGTTTGTTAACCGGGCCACTTTATTTTATCTATAAAATTTTAAGCGTCATAGTTCAATGCGAAGAATTAAATAAAAAACATCCTCACTATCATTTTGTGCCAGTTTTTTGGATGGCTGGTGAAGACCACGATAAAGAGGAAATAAATCACGTTCATGTTTTTGGAAAAAAACTTACGTGGGATACTGATCAAAATGGTAAGGTTGGAAAATTTAATTTAAATGGTATTCATGATGTAATTAGTCAATTACACGAGATACTTGGGCAGTCAGAAACTACAGAATCTATTATTCAGTTAATTGAAAAAACATATTCTCATGCTAATTTAAATGAAGCAACTAAATATTTAGTCAATTCTCTATTTGCTCAATATGGTTTAGTAATTATTGATCCTGATCATGCCCCGTTTAAAAAAGTATTCTCAAATGAAATAAAAAAAGAATTACTCGAATCATTTATTGAGAAAAAGGTAAATGAAACGAATAGCTATTTACAAAGCAAAGGATACAAGCCACAAGTTAACCCACGTGCGATTAATCTTTTTTATGCAAAAGACGGAATTCGAGAACGAATAGTTTTTTCCGAAAACCGGTTTAAAGTTATGAATACGTCGCTTTCTTTTTCTGTAAACGAATTGCTCGACTTATTAGAGAAAAACCCTGAAGTTTTTAGTCCAAATGTATTAATGCGACCGCTTTATCAGCAAAAACTTCTACCTAATCTTTTTTATGTAGGTGGTCCAGGAGAAATTGCCTATTGGTTGCAATTAAAAGCAACTTTTGATGAAGCCTCTGTTTTTTTTCCGGTTTTGCAGCCAAGGCAATTTGTTTTGCTTATTCATGAAAAACACCTTTCAAAATGGATAAATCTTGGATTAACACTTAAGGATCTTTTTTTAAGCAATGAAGAAATAGATAAAAAAATAATTGCAGCAGATTTTGAAGAATTACATTCTGAAAAAAGTAATATCAATAATTTATTTGATGTTTTAAGAGAGAAAGTTGCCACTATAGACCAGAGTATAACCGGAACTGTAGATGCTGAAAAGCAAAAAACATTAAAAAGTATTGAAAATATAGAACAAAAAGTAAAAAGATCTTTAAAACAAAAAAATGAAATTAATATTCAGCAAGTAAAAAAAATAAAAAACACCTATTTCCCCGAACAAATAATTCAAGAAAGAAAAGATAATTTTTTAAATTTTTACTCTAGAGATATGCAATTAATAAGTCTATTAAAAAGCACGATTGAAAAAAACACAACCACAAATTCTGATTATTTGATTTTACCAATTAATTGATTTTAGAAAAAACGAATTTTTTGTTTAAACAAGTCAATTAAATACACTTAAATTATAATAAACAGACTAAATAAACTATATTTGCTTAAAATTCTAAAAGAATAATTTTATGAAAAAAATCTTTTTAACCGTTTTAGTTTCATTATTTTCAATGTATGCTCAAGCTCAATTATCTAAATCAGAAGTTGAGAAAACCATTAATTCAGTTAATTTTCAAGAATTAAAAGATGTTTTTTTAATCAGAACTCGTGAGCATGATGGTTCAAAACAAGGCTGGTTCGAGAAATTTGAAAAATTAGACCCGAAAACTGTGAAAATTATTTTTAATGAAAATTCTATGGAGATGGATGGCAAAAGTTATGTTGCCTTTATTCCTTATGACAAGATTAAACTTATTTTTATGAAACGTGGGGAGCATTTAACTATTGAGTTAATTGACTAATCTTTCTTTAAACAAATCTTTTCAACTTGCATTTCATCTTGATTAAAAAATCAGGATAATTTCCTTTTTTATTTTTTTATTAACTGTTTTTTGTATTCTATATTTAATAGTATATTAGCAATATAATTTATAGTAATGAGTAAAATCGCATCTAATCTTAAGGAACTTCGAAATATTCAAAACATATCTCAAGATTCATTGTCTAAAAAACTAGGTATTACACGCTCTCGTTTAGGAGCTTATGAGGAAGGAAGAAACGAACCTCCAATCGAACTATTAATCAAGTTATCTAATTATTTTCATGTTACTGTTGATGCTTTAATTCGCGCTGATTTCTCAAAAACTAGTCCAGCTAGTTTAATGAAAGTTGGCAAAAATAGATTATTGCTGCCAATTATGGTCGATAAGGAAAATAACGATACTATTGAAGTAGTTACAGCTAAAGCATCTGCAGGATATTTGAATGGTTTTTCTGATCCTGAGTTTATTGATAAGTTACCTTTAATGAATTTGCCTTTTCGAGTTACGGGGAAACATAGAACTTTTCCGATTCATGGTGATTCAATGCCACCTTTAAAATCTGGTTCCTTTGTCGTGGGAAAATACATGGAGTCTTTAGATGAAATTAAAAATGGTAATACTTATGTTTTAATTACAAAAGATGAAGGGATTGTTTATAAACGAGTTTACAGAGGAAATAATTTAAGTTTACTAGAACTTCACTCAGATAATAAGGCATATAGCCCTTATAAAGTGAAAGCAAAAGATGTTTTAGAGATTTGGAGTTTTGTATGTTGTTTACATACTTCTGACAAAAATAATGAAGAAATTAGTATGGAAAATGTAATTCACCTACTTAAAAGTATGAAGGTTGAAATAGAAAGTATTAACAAAAAATAAATTTAATTTTTTAATCCATTTTTTACATACAAGGCAACAGCTCTTGCTTGGTCTTGAGATAAGCCTTCCACTTTCTTCATATTACCTTTGCCCATTAAAATTACATTAGCAATAGCTACAGTATCTAGTTGTGTAGCTGAAATATCAGCAGCTCCTGCCATACCTAATTTGCCATCAGCACCATGACAAAGGGCACAGTTGTCAGTGTAAATTTGATTTCCATCAATTTTTCCTTCAACATTTACTGCTTGTTCAGAAATTTTAGCTTTGTTTTTTGCAGCTATCTCTGCCAAACCATAAGATGCTGTAATCATCAACAGAGAAAGCGCTCCAAGAATTTTATTTTTCTTTTTAAATCCAATTACCGCAATTGGAATGGACAAAAATACCAAGCCAACTTTTACTATCATTAATGGTTTAATTTCAGGAATTTGAGTTAACAAATAAATCCCGGTTAGCAAAAATAAAGCGCTAACAATCATTTCAGGCACCTTTAAAGTTTTTGTAAGCTTAGCTAATAAATCTTCCTTATTGCTAATCAGTAAAATTGTTTTTATAAAATAAATCAGTAAAAATAGTATTACTGAAATTTTGTGGATGAGTTTAATGGTTTCAAACATGATTATTGATTTTAATTCAAAAATATCA
>Ga0172376_10007231_pt1 | contig 11866 bp, 11 predicted proteins | sample Lak35m_FD_121114 | JGI IMG/M metagenome (GOLD analysis project Ga0172376, IMG submission 121114) | Freshwater microbial communities from Kabuno Bay, South-Kivu, Congo - kab_092012_35m | ecosystem: Environmental > Aquatic > Freshwater > Lake | place: Democratic Republic of the Congo: South-Kivu...
GGACAATGCATGGTGGGTAGTTTGACTGGGGCGGTCGCCTCCTAAAGAGTAACGGAGGCGCGCAATGGTAGGCTCATGTTGGTTGGAAACCAACAGTTGAGTGCAATGGCATAAGCCTGCCTGACTGCGAGACACACATGTCGAGCAGAGACGAAAGTCGGTCATAGTGATCCGGTGGCACCTCGTGGAAGGGCCATCGCTCAACGGATAAAAGGTACGCCGGGGATAACAGGCTGATCTCCCCCAAGAGTCCACATCGACGGGGAGGTTTGGCACCTCGATGTCGGCTCATCACATCCTGGGGCTGAAGCAGGTCCCAAGGGTTCGGCTGTTCGCCGATTAAAGTGGTACGTGAGCTGGGTTCAGAACGTCGTGAGACAGTTCGGTCCCTATCTGCCGTGGGTGTTCGAGACTTGAGAGAACCTGTCCCTAGTACGAGAGGACCGGGATGGACGTACCTCTGGTGTATCGGTTGTAGCGCCAGCTGCATCGCCGAGTAGCTACAGTACGGACGAGATAACCGCTGAAAGCATCTAAGCGGGAAACTCATCTCAAAACAAGGTCTCGCAATTAGAGCCGTGGTAGACCACCACGTTGATAGGCTGGGTGTGGAAGCGCAGTAATGCGTGAAGCTAACCAGTACTAATCGCTCGATTGGCTTTTTCTTATCTCAGATGTCAGATACCCGGAATTTCATAAATTCTAATAATCTGACGGTTTTTGAGTTATTTAGTTTTATATTTGATGGTTTGAAATGATGAGTCCTTCATCAGGATTCTACAAAGAACATAGGTCTTTTGTTGGCTTGGTGGTTATAGCGCATGGTAAACACTCGATCCCATCCCGAACTCGACCGTGAAAACGTGCTGCGCCAATGATACTCCGTCTCAAGACGTGGGAAAGTAGGACGCTGCCAAGCTTACCAAGTACCTATCCTCTGAAATGTCTTTCTTCATAAGGTTTTTCTCTTTAAATTTCTTAAAATAGCACTCCCAATCCTTTGAAATAAAGAGGATTGTGGAGGAAAATTTGCAGTTATTAATAGCAAAATTCATCCTAATTTTACGGATGTTAGGAGATATCCCAATATCCTAATATTTAGAAATTCTTAATAAACGACCAGTATCATAGAACATAATGTCAAATGCTATTTTGTTAAGGACACCTCCATGAGGATTATAACATTACCTCTTCTTGTATTTTTATCAATAGTAAGTATTTTGGCGAATATTCCAAAGGATCCGGATGAAATTCATGAGGGATGGATGAGTTATCACGTTGATGATAAAACAACAGTATTTATGAAAGAATCACTTAATAATAATCCAAAAGGCATAATTAATAAGGCTCCGCTTCCTGATGGTGCAAATGACACAACCGATAATATAGTGCTTCAACGAGTCATTGATCTTGTAGCACAAAAAAGAACTGAAATGTGCAAAGCAAATCCTGCTGGAGAATGGGAGCTTAAATTTTCAGCAGACATTAACGGCAATATCAAAATAATTGAGCTTAAGGCTCAGGCTAATATTATTGTAAAAATAAAGTGCTAGGTTCTATATTTAGTCATCAACTATGTTTTATCTGGAGTTAATAACTTTTTTTGTGACTACTGATTAAGAAGTAATTCCTTAATCTCGCCCCATCAAAAAAACATAGTTGATGACGTAATGCGTTGGGTATTAATTGATATTTGTTAAATTTTGCAGCCCTTAAATGAAATTTAGGTTACCCTTAGATCAAGCCATTTCTTCTAAATAGAGCCCAAGCTTCTTCATTCTTTCCGCAGGATTTCCCCAAATTTCAACGCGCTGAGGATGGTCGTGGCTAGAGAAGAAGTCAAATAAATCTTCACGATACATTTTCTTGAGAAGAGCATCAACGGTTCTCCGGTAAACCTCATCCTCAGAGTCAGAACCTATTATGGGGTGCTCCTTTGTCATTGGCAAAAAGATGATAAGATCTAAATTCCCAAGGGCTTCCTTGATTTCAGGAAACATTTCGGAAACATGCGTGTCTTCAAGATTCATCCCTTCTTGATGAACAAGGTACATCGCATAAGCCACAAAATCGAGAGGACATCTTTCAAAGATGACATTCGCTTGATCTGCATGAAAATCCAGCCGTTCAAGGCTATATTCCAGCTGTTCGATGAAATCTTCTAAGGTAGGGTCCCCGGAAAATTCAATGCCGTGCTTCTCCTGAAGTTTATAATAGGGCTCCTCTTCATAGACATACTGAGGGTAAATTTTTAAGAAGTCGTAGATAAGGGTCGTTTTCCCCATACAGTGGGTACCAGATATCGCAATACGCATGGCTATCCTCCTTTGTTTCCAACTTTATTGCGATGTGTATATATTAACAGGGTTTAATCATATAAGTCCCTTTAATTGTAAGTAGGCTTATCACCTGATAATTTCTTTTAAGTCTCTATTATTTACCCCTCACCCGCCCTTTCGCTTCGCTCAAGGTCGACCTCTCCCACAAGGGGAGAGGTAAAAATACACGTACTGGCTGTTTGGCCTCTCCCCTTGTGGGAGAGGTCGCCTGTGAACAACGTGAATAGGCGGGTGAGGGGTAATTTTAAGAGCTCAGAAAAATTGTCAGGTGGCAAGATAAGTAGGGAACGCTTAAGTGCATAGGTGTTTGGGGGGTAGTGGAAAAAATAATTTTCGTAAAGGCTTAAGTTATCACTTGCATCGTATTACCAGGAAGCATTAGCTGATTTCAGCAGATGACCACCTTATTCTTTCCTAATGCACAGCTCTTTGTCTTCGAGTTAATATTAAAATCAAAGAGGTGAGAAACGTCTTGAAACAGTGCGAGAAGTTATATGGAAGAAATTGATCTATTTCATATCAAAGTTTTTAAGAAGCCAAAGCAATGTTTCAGCATAATTTACAAAGTTGAAAAGGACATTACAAAATCATGCTTTGTTCCGGTTGAGGATTATAGGGAAGTTTTATGGAAGCCAGGCATTAATCCTCAATGGCTTAGTGTGGCCTTGGAATGGCAACAAAAGAGCCTTGATTTAGCTCGAGAATATGTTTTCTTAAAGCTTCAGAAAGCCAATGTGTCTGGTGACTACTCTTTTTCCGTTGGATGGGATTGGAATCACTCAGAATATAAGTATGACAAATTTACGAATAATGTTCTGGATCTATTGATGAAGGAGGATGGGGACTAAGCTTCTGAAGACAAGCCCCCCACTCATGAGCGAGGGGGGTGTAACCAAGATTACTTCTTAATTTTAATAGTCAAGTTTGAAATCTTTACTGGAGTGTAGTTGGTGGGAAGGCCAAAACCAGAAGATCCCTTGCTCATAGTAATATTCATTCGGAAGACCCCTTCGTCAAGTTTATAGGGAGCAAACTTAAATGAAAAAGGAGAGGTGGACATACTAGGGCCAAAGTTCATTAGTATGGTATCTTTTGCGTTACTATCGAGGCTAGCAGAACACCCGTAACTGAAAAGGGTAGGTGAAAAATCAAATTTCATGGGTAGACCCTCTTCTGTCGTCGTAGACGCTTCGATCACAAATTTATAATTATTGTAGCTTGTACTAGTGCGCGAGATTGTGACCGGTTCAGCTTGCGGATTATCAAAGATATACATACAAGTATAAATTATGGGGCAGTCTTTGTAAGGAAAATAATCCAAAGGGTATTCAGACGATCGTGCCTTTTCTTGGAATGCTGTTGAGCTTATGTTGAGTTCCCTATCAAAATAATACTTAAATAAATTATCAACAAGGAACTTTTGTAAATTGCTCATATATATTGGGTCTTCATTGGAGAGCTTGATTTCTTTTGTTACTGCGGATCCAAGAATAACTCCTGGGTTTGCCAAAAGAAATTTTATATTATTTTGAAAATTAACTAATTCTTGTTGATCAGTTCCTTTATAGGCGACCTCTGCTTTAAGTGCTATCATACCTTTTGAGGTTTTACCGAACTCGACAAACTTTGAGCCAGTTTCTGTATAGCCAGAATATATATCACCTTTAAATCCGGTGTAATCTTCCTCTCTTATTATTTGATTATTGGCTGTTCCTGTATAGGATGTTAAGGAGGTATTATATTCCTTACCATCGGTTAATTGCTGCATTGCGTTCGCAATCCCACAGACTATAAATGAATACATAAACATTGTAACAATTGACTTTATTTTCATTATGTAACCTCCTTAAATTTTTATGTGAAAAATACCAAATTTAAAAATTATTAATTTAAACTTGCTAGGAATTCAGCCTATGGGCTTGTCAATTTCTTGTCAATAGATAAAATGACCGAGTTTCCAAAGAGCGTAATTAATGAAAAAAAGATCTTGGGTGTATGTAAGTGCAATTTATTATTATTCCTTTCCTGTAGCTGCTTTGTAAAAATTTCTAAAAATTGGATATAAAGCTTCTATAAGATTATATATGGGAGAATTTGTATAAGAATAATTATACTCACGCTCACTGACTATTTCTTCTATTCCGCCTTTAATAAATCCATATATCATATAATTTCGATTAAAATGTAGCGTTGATTGAAGGGAATCACAAGCAAATGATGGCGAATTCTTACCCTATCGGAGGCTCGGACTTTCGTTGTTGATAAATATCGATTACTGTGGGTTGATTAATGTTAAAAACTCTTCCTCACTGAGAATGGTCACGCCCAGTTCCCTGGCTGTTTTAGCTTTGGAGCCGGCATCTTCTCCCACGACCACATAGTCTGTCTTGTTGGTGACGCTGCCTGTTACCTTAGCGCCCATACGCTCGGCGCGGGCTTTGGCTTCGGCGCGACTTAAGCCAGACAAGGTGCCTGTGAAGACAATGGTTTTACCGGTTAATGGTGACGATAGAGTGGCTTCAACCATAAATTCCGGTACGGTTAGGTGGGTCGCTAAACTGTCCACGATCGTCTGGTTATGCGGTTGGTTAAAAAAACCAACCAAGTCAGAGGCCATATTGGTTCCAATTCCTTCTAAGGCCAATAAATCTGTCCATGCTTCCGAAGTCCTATCATGGGCCTCGACCATGTGCCTACACAAATTTGGCAAAGTTCGATAGTGACGAGCCAACAGCTTGGCTGTTACGGCGCCAACTTGAGGAATACCCAAGGCATAGATAAAGCGGTCCAGGGAAATGGTGCGCCGCTGCTCAATCGCCTGAAAGAGGTTTCGCGCAGACTGCTCGCCCCATCCCTCTTTATTGCGCAAAGGTGTCAAGGATTGGCGGTCACGGGCTTCTAAGGTGAAGATATCAGCTGGGCTTTTGATGAGTCCCTCTTGATAAAAGGCTTCGATGTGCTTTTCACCCAAGCCTTCAATATCAAAGGCATTGCGCGACACAAAGTGTTTGAGGCGTTCCACAGCCTGGGCGGGACAGACAAGGCCATCGGTGCACCGTCGGGCGACTTCCCCCTCAAGGCGAATGGCTTCGCTGCCACAAACGGGGCAATTTTTAGGAAATATAAAAGGCTGAGAAGAAGGCAAGCGCTTTTCGGGGATAACACGCACGACTTGCGGAATCACGTCTCCGGCGCGTTGAATCTCCACATGATCTCCGACGCGCACATCTTTACGGGCAAGCTCATCTTCATTATGAAGGGTTGCACGCTGGACAACCACACCCCCGACGGTGACTGGCTTCAAGATGGCCACAGGGGTCAAGACACCCGTTCGGCCGACTTGGATGAGGATATCCTCCAGGGTGGTTTCCGCTTTTTCAGCGGCAAACTTATGGGCGATGGAATGGCGGGGCGTTCGGCCTACCGTGCCGAGGCGGTTTTGCCAATCTAAATTGTTAACCTTATAAACCACCCCATCAATATCAAAATCCAAATCAGCCCGCATGGCTTCAAGTTTATGGTAAAAAGCCATCAGCTCGACTTCATTTTGGCAAACCTGACGTAACGTTGTAACTGAAAATCCCCATGCTTGAAGAGATTCAAGAAGTTCCCTTTGCGTTTTATCCTTAATGCCGGACAAGTCTTCGTAAGCATAAGCAAAGAAGTGTAAAGGGCGTTTGGCCGTAATGGTGGGGTCAAGCTGGCGAACGGAACCGGCTGCGGCATTGCGAGGGTTGGCGAATTCGGGTTTACTAGCCTCTGCTTGTGCTTTATTCAATGCCAAGAAATCACCCCGCCGCATATAAACTTCCCCTCGAATTTCTAAGTTCTGGGGTATATTCTCTCCTTGGAGGATTAAAGGAATACCTTTGACGGTGCGCAAATTTGCGGTGATATCTTCCCCTTCACTGCCATCGCCTCGTGTTGCGCCCAATATAAACTGGCCATCTTGGTAATGAAGAGAGGCTGATAACCCATCAATCTTAGGCTCAGCGACCATTTCAACGGCTTGGTCTGTTGGCAGCTGTAAGAACCGACGAATGCGGTTGAGGAAGTCTGCAACATCATCTGCTGTAAAAGCATTATCAAGGGACAGCATTGGTGTACGATGTTTCACCTTTTTAAACCCAGGGGCAGGGGGGGCGCCAACTCGGTGGGAAGGGCTATCTATCCGCTGCAAATCAGGAAAACGGGCTTCAATGGCGCGGTTGCGGGCAATTAAGGCATCATAATCTGCATCACTGACTTCCGGGGCTGCTAGTTGATGATACAAATAGTCATGATGGGCAATAACTTTTGCAAGCCGAGCAAGCTCTTCTGCAGCTTCTTCGCGCGTGAGCTGATCAACGGGGGTTTGGTAGGTCATAAATCCTTCTCTGTATGGGCGATCCTTATCGATGGATAGTAGCGGATTTTGAAGAGAGTGGACAAGTCCCTCACGGTTTAAGAGGAAGCATCCTAAGTTTTCACAGCCAAGTTTGAGACGAGATTAGGTATTTGCTATGCGCTATAACTCCCAAGCGAATAAGTTGATGTCTTTTTATGTTTTTTGGAACCCTATTTGATGAGGAAATTTAGCCTTTTATTCTTCTTAAAAAGCAAGGTGGGTTTTAAGAGCACCCACCTTCAATTTTTAAGATTTAATTGTCGTTTTTATCCTGGCTCATCAATCTTTGAAGTGTTTTTCTTGTAATTTAATCTTTCCTATTAGCTTGCCGTGTTCATCTCTCATTTCGTAATAGTAGATAGGAAATTCGGCAGGGTTGCTTGGGGCTTTTTTTCCCACTAGCACAGCTTTTCCATTTTCTCTCTCTTGCTCTGTTAAACGAGATAATTCTCCTAATGCCTGAGCACCACTCTCATTCCACACTTCATAGGTGTGTCCTTCTTTTGAAAATAGATTTCCGCGGAGTGCTGCTGATGATAATCCTGTTTGTATCTCCTTGAGAGTAGGATTTGGATGTTGTGTTGATGCTAGTGTTAGTTGATGAAGATTCTGGGCGATTGCTTTCTGAACATCCGGTTGTTCAACTTCCAAGTTCTTCATATGTTCTCCCAACAACATACTCTTTACATGTGGTTTCTCTTCTTTTCCTTTTGAAGGAGAATTCTCGGCAGCCTGTACTCCCTTAAGCGCCATTATGGAACTTAATAAAATAACTTTGAATTTCATAGGAATTTTCCTTTCATAGGGTTTTGTAGCTATTACGTTTATTTGAGGGCTCATGATTACCATATCTACTTTAAGGTGTAAATATTAATAAAAAATTAAGGAGAAGCATCCTTTATTATTCTCATTCTTGAATTTCATAAAATGTTTTTCTTGCTTTCTACGGAAATATGATAATTTCTTTTGAAATAATAAAGTAAGGCTCCAAAAAGCTTGGGTTAAGCAATACCCCATAACGGATGCGCCGACAGAAACAACAGCAACGCCTAAAAGGTAGGGCTTTCCAAGGGCTCCCAACCACACGATAAATTCATGAAAAAAAGCTTCAACGGTAGGCTGGTTCCAATGAAATGGTGGAAAAGAGAAGAAAGTTGGAGATTCAAATAAAATCATTGAACCAACCTTATAAACAAAAAAATTAATGGGAATAAATGTAAAAGGATTGTTGATCCATGTCAGGGCTGTTGCAATAGGAAGGTTCACCGAAAATAAGACAGCCAAAAAAGCAGCCCAGAACATTTGAAAAGGAATGGGGAGGAAGTTAACAAATAACCCAACGGCAATCCCACCGGCGACCGTATGGCGATTAAAGTCGCCTAAGTGCCGGCGTTTGAAGAAGTCATTAATTTTTCTAAGTTTTGGAGTTTTCTTAAGCCGTTTTTCCACACGATGTTTCCTTAATACGCCTTTAACCTAAATAGATGGTTGGAGGCATCGTTCTTTTAATAGCTTAAGCGAGAATTTTTAAATTGGGTAGAATCTAAAACCCATTTTTAATGCTGGCATTCAAATTTCTTAATCAAATCTTGGAGTGATTCCAGGGGTTTGCCCTTCCGATCTTTCTCATATTGTTTGGTAATTTTTGCCATAGCGCTCTTATCATGGATGATCATTTTATGTCCCTTGATAAGAGTAGCGGCCAGGACTGCGCCTTTAAGAAAATCATTAATCCAGTATAAATGAATCTCGTCGGCATATTGAAAATAAACAGGGAAGCGCTCAGGAAACATTTTTCCTTTTTTAACAATATCGTCAGGGTCAACCTGGCAAAAGCATTGATTCTTGAAACGATATTGAAGAGACGCTACCCGGTTTTTATCTGTGGAATTACAGAGCAATAAGGTGATTTTATAATTATTTTTTTTCAGTTGCTCGTAGAGCTTGGCGACATGCTCACTGGTAGACGTCGTCCCGTGGGCAATATTATATCCTTTTTCAAATGCTTCATTAATAAGCGTTGAGGCAATATAGTTCGAGCCTCCCCGCCATTTATCATAGGCTTTTTGTAAGAGGGCCTTCATATCTGGAGTCTGGCGAATTTTATAATTGGTAAATTCTTGAAGGTAGGTATTAATCATGAATTTAAGGGCTCTTTGGTCGGGGTCTAGATAAGCAAAGTTAGGTTTATCATGGAGGTATACCTCAAGAATTGTTGACTTGCTAGACCCTGGGCCGCCTGCAGTGGCAACATAAGCTTTCTGTCCTTGCGTTACAGCTATGCCTCGAAAGCAGAGTTTCTTTACATTTTCCAAATCATCCTTAATAAGCTCTTTCTCATTTTCAGCATAATCCTTTAAAAAGCTTTGTACATAGCCATTTGGAATGAGCGTCGGCTGATTTGCCATTGTTTCAAGGGATAAAGAAAATAATAAGCAGATAGAGAAAATAATCTGCTTAAAGTGTGAGGCACTGTCCGTTACAATTTTGCTTATTTTTTTTGCCTTCCTTTCCACCTGTTATAGGCGCTAAAAAGAGCAACTTTCAAGAAAAATTTCTCATCAAATTTTAATTTTCTAAAGGGGAAGATGAGTTATTACTTTTTTTGAGCCTCGTTATGTTTCTGTGCCGTTTATTTCCCGAGCTCATTGTCTTCTTTTGTTTTTATATGATAAAGATGTCATATAGAAGATTAAGAACTCGAAAGCACATGAATGAAAATCGTCACCTGGAACGTCAACTCTATTCGCGCACGGCTTGACAATATTGTGGAATGGCTTAGGGAGGTCCAGCCAGAAATTGTTTTGTTGCAAGAAATAAAGTGCGAAGAGAAAGATTTTCCTCACAGTTCTATTGAAGATTTGGGCTATAACATCGCTTTGTCGGGCCAAAAAACCTACAATGGGGTGGCGATCTTAGCCAAGTCGCCTCTTGAAGATGTGACCCAGGGTTTGCCCACTTTTCCAGAAGATGATCATAGCCGTTATATCGAAGCTGTTGTAGGAACCACGCGGGTTGCCTCTGTTTATGTCCCCAACGGCCAGGCTGTGGGTAGCGAGAAGTACCAGTATAAAATGACTTTTCTTGAGCGGTTGCGCGATCACTTATCCTCGCTTCTTCTCTTTGAGGAAACATGTGTCATTGGGGGAGATTATAACATTGCCCCGGAAGGTAGGGATATCAGCCAGCCGGAGCTTTGGCAGGGTAAAGTGCTATGTTCTCCCCAGGAGCGGCAACACTTTCAGTCGTTGCTCCATCTGGGGTATTATGATGCCTTGCGCCTTCACCATCAAGGGCCTGGCCCTTTTAGCTGGTGGGACTACCGCAGTGGTGCTTGGCAGCGGGACAATGGTTGGCGGATTGACCACTTGCTGCTGTCGCCTTTAGCCGTCGACCAGGCGGAAGCCTCTGGTGTTGATAAGGCTCCTCGTGCTAAAGAAAAAGCATCGGACCATGCACCGGTATGGTGCGTTATTAAAGAATAGGTAGGGGATAGAGTATACGATTCCATGTTGTCATTGCGAACCCCCTTGTGGGGTGAAGCAATCCAGAGGCCAAGGCGAAGGTCTTCATAGTTGCTCCTGGATTGCTTCGTCGCTCACCTTCGCTAAAGCTATGGCGTAGCTCCTCGCAATGACTAAGCTGTTGAATTTCTATTGTTTTAAGATAGAAGAGGAAAAATTATGGAGCTAACAAAAGAACAGGTTGCGAAAGTAGCAACCCTGGCACGTATTCGTATTGAAGCCGATGAATTGCCAGCTTTGCAAAAAGACCTATCGGGCATCCTCCATTGGATTGACCAATTAGAAAAAGTGGATGTAACAGGCATTGAGAATTATACGGATTGCCAGCCCCAATCTTCGCCGGAGCGGGAAGATGTGGTGGATAGTGGAAATTGCGTTGATGCCATTTTAGCGAATGCGCCTGAAAAAGCTCATAATATGTTTTCTGTTCCTAAAGTTGTTGAGTAGGAGAAAACAATGACAACCTCCCTTACGCAACTTTCCTTAACGCAAGCGCGGGACGGGCTTTTAAAGAAAGACTTTAGTGCTGTTGAGCTGACAAAAGCCCATTTGGCAGTGATGGCTGAAAAGCGCAACCTGAATGCTTTTATTACAGAAACCCCTGACTTGGCTTTAGAACAAGCGGAAACCTCAGATAAACGGATTGCCTCTGGAAAAGCTGGCGCGCTGGAAGGGCTGCCGATTGCGATTAAAGACCTGTATTGCACAAAAGGCGTGCGTACAACAGCGGCTTCTAAAATTCTGGATAATTTTATTCCTCCCTATGAATCAACGGTGACGCAAAATCTCTGGGATGCTGGCGCTGTGATGCTGGGCAAGGTCAATATGGATGAGTTTGCGATGGGGTCATCCAACCTCAATAGCGCCTATGGTCATGTGATCAACCCCTGGCGCCGTAGCGATAACCCCACAAAAGATTTGGTGCCTGGGGGCTCTTCAGGGGGATCAGTGGCTGCTGTGGCGGCTCATATGGCCCTTGCCGCAACGGCTTCTGATACCGGGGGATCCATCCGTCAGCCGGCTGCTTTTTGCGGGTTGGTGGGAATCAAACCAACTTACGGGTTGTGTTCCCGTCGCGGTATCGTTGCATTTGCTTCTTCCTTAGACCAGGCAGGCCCTGTGGCACGGACTGTTCGGGATACTGCCCTGATGACCCAAGTTATGGCCAGCTATGATCCTTGGGATTCAACATCCCTTAATGTTGATATTCCTGACTATTTAGGTAACATCACGCCAGATATCCGCAAATTGCGGGTGGGGATACCAAAAGAGTATCGGGAGAACCTATCTGAGGAAATGGGTGGTCTCCTTCAGCAAGGCATTGACTGGTTAACGGCGGCTGGAGCGACAATTGTGGATGTATCTTTGCCAACGACCCCTTATGCTTTGCCAACCTATTATGTCATTGCGCCGGCTGAGGCCTCGTCTAACTTGGCTAAATATGATGGCTTACGTTATGGTTTACGGATTCCTGGATCTACCTTGGATGAGATGTATGAAAATACGCGTCGAGAAGGGTTTGGTTCAGAAGTCAGGCGGCGGATTTTAATTGGGACTTATGTTTTATCAGCAGGGTATTATGACGCCTATTATTTGAAAGCTCAAAAGGTCCGTAC
>Ga0172376_10007235_pt1 | contig 11865 bp, 8 predicted proteins | sample Lak35m_FD_121114 | JGI IMG/M metagenome (GOLD analysis project Ga0172376, IMG submission 121114) | Freshwater microbial communities from Kabuno Bay, South-Kivu, Congo - kab_092012_35m | ecosystem: Environmental > Aquatic > Freshwater > Lake | place: Democratic Republic of the Congo: South-Kivu...
ATGCTGCGCAAGGTCCTGAACGAGCTCGACCCGGTCGAGGCGATGGAGATGCTCATCCAGAAGATCCGCCGCACCAAGGTGAACGGCGAGTTCCTGATGACGATCGGTTCCTGAACCGTCGCGGCCCGGCGGACGTCCTCAGTCCGCCGGCCGCGAGAGGCGCAGGATCTCGCTCACCGTGCGCTGCGCGGGTCCGAGGGCGCGCCGCGAGGCGCAGGCCTCGGTGCGGCGCTCGAGGGCCATCGCCAGCCAGACGAGATCGTCGCGGCGGTCCTCGAGGTAGGTGTCGAGCGCCCAGCGGTAGAGCGCCGCCAGATGCCGGCGCTGCAGCTCGGGCTCGTCGAGGTGCTTCCAGGCGAACAGGAGCCGGTTGCGCTCGACCATGGCGCGCACGAAGTCCTTCGGCACGCGTCGGCCGATCGTGCCGCGGTGGCGGTGCTCGACGACCGAGGCCGGCTGGTAGAGCACGCGCTTGCCGGCCCGCCAGGCGCACCAGCTGAGGTCGATGTCCTCCCAGTAGAAGGGCTCGAAGAGCGGGTCGAAGGGCGCGGCCAGGAACTCGGCCCGGCGCAGCAGCATGGCCCCGCCGACGGCGAAGGCCACGGGCGCGATGCGCAGGGCGGCGGGCGGCACGTGGCCCTGCAGGGCCGGCTGGTCGAGCTCGAGCAGACCGTTGCGCTCGCGCAGGAAGGCGAAGGACTCGAGGCTCGTCTCCTCGCCGCGCAGCAGGATGCGCGGGACCACCGCCGCGACCTCGGGGTCGGCCAGGCAGGCCACCAGCGGATCGAGGAAACCCCGGCGCACGAGCACGTCGGGGTTCATGCCGAAGATGAGCTCGTGGCGTGCGGCCGTGACGCCGTCGTGGAAGGCGCGCGCGAAGCCGCCGTTGTCGGCGCGCGCGACCACGCGCACGCTCGGCCAGCGTGCCCCCAGAGCGGCGGCCAGCACGTCGCGGCCGGTGTCGTCGACGACGACGACCTCGTCGCCCGCCTCGCGCCGCTCGAGCTCGGCCAGCAGCGCCGGCAGGTGCCGCTCGAAGTGGTCGAGGTCGTCGAGCGAGGGCATCACGATCGAGACGGGGCGCGTCACGGGCGGGACTCCTCGGCCGAGACGCCGGGCGTCTGCCAGGTGGAGAGCTCGGCCGGCACGGAGGTCGGCGCGAGCAGGAGGCGCAGCGGAATGCGCCGCGCGCGGGCGACGAGCGCGGCCATGCGCTCGCGCCGCCAGGCGAGCTCGTCGTTCGCGCGAGCGAGCTCGGCGTTCACGCGGGCGAGCTCGGCGTTCACGCGGGCGAGCTCGGTCTCCATCGGGCGCCGCCACTCGAGCTCGCGGTCGACCGCCTCGAGCGCCGTCAACGCCTGACGCAGGGCACCCAGCAGCTCGGCGAAGGGAGCGCCCTCGGCCGGCAGGACCGGATCGCCCTCGGCGCGCACGGTGCGGTGCAGCGCCACGAGGATCGGACGCAGGAAGCGGTTCAGCAGGCGCGCCTGGGTCTCGAGCGCGGTCAGGCCGACGCTGGCGACCTGGCGCGTGCCGAGCTCGGCCCCACCCTTCGCCTCGCGCAGGATGCCGGCCGCGGCATCGTGCTCGTCGCGGGCCCGGGCGAGCTCCTGCTCCTTGGCGCGCACGTGCGTGGCCGCGCGCTGCAGCTCGGACTCGACGTCGCGGTACTCCTGTTCCTTGTGGCGGATGTAGCGGCCCGCCTCCTGCAGCTGGCCCTCGACCTGCACGATGTGGCGGTCCTTCGAGGCCAGCGTGCTCTCGAGCTCGCGCAGGCGCGCGTGGGCCTCGAGCACCTCGGCCTCCTTCTTGCGCACGTACTCGCCGGCCGACTCTAGGTGCTCCTCCTTCTTCCGCGCGCTGTGTTGGGTCTCGTTGAGCAGTCGGTCGAGGTCCTCGAAGAGCGTCATCAGCTCCTCACGCCCCTCGTCGAGCTCCTCCTTCTTGGTGCGCAACCAGGCGATCTCGTTGCGGGCCTCGCGCAGCCGGTCCTGGGCTTCCGAGCCCTCGCCGAGGCCGAGCGCGAGCAGCTCGAGCGCGTCGGCCTCCCCCATCTCACCGGCCCAGTCCTCGCGCAGCCCGTCCAGGCCCGAGAGCACGCGCACGAACAGCTCGCGCGAAGGCAGGGCCGCGAGTTCCTGGTGGCGCCGCAGCGGCTCGCGCAGCGAGCCCGGCAGCTCGGCCGCCGCCTGGCGTGCACGCGTGGCCGCGAGCAGCCCCTCGTAGCGCGCGACGAGCTCGGCCGCCTCGGTCTCGATCGTGCGCACCGGGCGGATGCCGGCCACGAGGGTGTCGAGCAGGCCGGGTTCCTCGACGCAGCGCCGCATGACGCGCGCCAGGTCCTCGGCGTCACCCGGCGCGAAGAGCAGTCCGTCCTGGCCGTCGCGCACGCACTCGGGCAGCGCGCCGAAGCGGCTCACGAGCACCGGGCGGTGCGCGGCAAAGGCCTCGTGGATCACGAGCGGCCAGTTCTCGACCCAGATCGAAGGCACCACGACGACGTCCACCTCGCCCAGGATCGCCGGCAAGGCCTCGCGCTCGTAGGGCCCGCGCCACACGGCGCCGACGGCGGCGCAGCGCGCACGCATGGCCTCGACGTACACCCGGTCGGACGAGTAACCGAAGACCGAGAGCTCGGCCCCGCGCGGCAGGCGCGAGAAGGCCTCGAGCAGGACGTGCACGCCCTTGTGCTTGGCGATCCCGCCCAGGAAGGCGAAGCGCACCGGCCGCGCGGCGCGCGCAGGCGGCGGAGCCAGACGGGCCAGATCGGCACAGCGGAAGCCGTAGGGCTGCAGCGCCAGGCGTTCGCGCGGGAGCCCGCCGCGCTCGAGCTCGCCGAGCAGCTGGCGCGAAGGCGCCAGCACGAGCTCGAAGCGCGCGAAGGCCTCGGCCCGCAGGCGGTCGAGCTGACTGCGCTCGCTCGCCATCCCCTCGAAGCGCTCGCCGGCGAGACCGTGCTCCTCGAGCCGATCCGCCAGGATGCCCTCGAGGCGCGTCCAGGCCTCGGGCGCAAGCTGCGACTCGAAGGCGCCCATGTGATAGTCGCCGAGCCCCGGCTGCTCGTTGAGGTGCGAGAGCGCGAGGTCGCAGCGCGCGCAGGCACGCGCGTCTCCGCGCACGTCGCAGTGCGAGAGGTCCGGGCGCAGCAGCGTGTAGCGGTGGCAGACGGGGAAGTAGTCGTGCGCCGTGTAGAGGCACGGAATGCCGCGCTCCTCGGCCGCCTCGACCAGCCCGAGACCGAGCTTGAGCAGGTGCTGGAAGTGCACGACCTCGGGGCGCTCGCGGTCGAGGAAGGCCGCGAAGGCGCGGGTCACGTCGGGCATGTCGAGCGCCTGGCGCGGCGTCTCGGGCGCGACGTTGTGGGTCAGCCAGTTGACCGCATAGCCGTCGCGCTCCTCGCGCCGCAGGGCGAGGTCCGCCAGCACGGGATCGCGGCGCGGCACGAACACCTCGACCCGGTGTCCGGCCCGTGTCAGGGCCTCGGCCAGCGAGCGGGTGTAGCCCTCGACACCCGTGCGCTCGACGGGAGGGAAGCCGTGGGCAACGAGACAGATGCGCATCGGGGCGGAAGTATAGGGATCGGCCAGGCCGCCCCGGAGCCCCGAAGGATCTTCCGGAGGGTCCGCTCCTATCGGATGGAAACGCGCGCGACTGTGGCCGGTGCGTAAGAACGGCGGACGCACTGCAGATTCCATGCAGTGACGCCTCCCTCACGGCCGAGAGGGAGCGCGTCCACAGGGGAACTTCTCAGGGGGAAGTGGTGAAAAGCTTCGCATTGTGGAGCCGGTCCGGGCTCGAACGGGCACGCGGCTTCACGCTCATAGAACTGGCCATCGCGACGTCGATCCTGATGATCGGGATCGTCAGCGTGCTCTCGGCCTCATCGCAGATGCACGCCTTGCGGCAGGTCAACCGCGAGCGCACGCTGGCCCAGAACGCGGTGCGCTCGATCTCCGAGCGCATCCACGCGGCCAGCCAGGGCTTCAGCGACGATCCGACGACCTGGGGCGCCGAGCTGCTCGCGCTGTACGGTCCGGGGGGCACGAGCGGAGACACCTTCGAGGTCCTCGGCCTGGCCGAGGCGGAGGAAGGCGAACCCGTCGGCCGGATCGTGATCGTCACCGACGAGCGCAGCACCGATGCCGAGCTCGGACGTGACCTCGGGATGCCGCGCGACCTGAACGGCGACGGCGATGCCAGCGACGCCGACGTGAGCGCCTCGGCGCGCATCCTGCCGGTCACGCTCACCCTGCGCTGGCGCGGCGAGAACGGTCAACAGATCCTGCGCCACGGCTTCTACGTGATGGGGTACTGAACATGATCGTCCTCCATCCCGCCCGGTCGAGCCACGCGCGCCGCGGGGCCATGCTGATCGAGACCCTGATCGGCGTGACGCTCTTCGCCGTGGTCCTGCTCTCGTCGATGGCCATGGTCGAGTCGGGGCGACGCTTCTCCAGCTCGACCATGCAGATCACGACGGTCGAGGACCTGGCCCAGCAGATGCTCTTCCGGCTCGAGCACGAGCTCGCGCCGGCCAGCGGCGCCGAACCGATCTTCACCCTGGCGACTCCGCTCTCGGCCGCCGACCTCGGGTCGATGACGGTCAGCTCGACGCGCGGCTTCCCGCCGCGTGGCACGCTGCTGCTCGAGCGCGGCACCGCGCGCGAGGAGCGCGTGGCCTACACCAATCTCCTCGGACTGACCGAGTTCGGCGGGCTGACGCGCGGCCTCGCCTGCACCACGGCCGGCGACCACGCGGCGACCAGCGGCGTCGAGCACCTGTGGGCCGGCCTGGCCATTCCGCTCGAGAACCAGGGCGCCCCGAGCGCCACCGAGTTCGACGGGATCGCGCTCGAGGAAGGGCGCCAGGTCTTCTTCCGCGGCGATGGCACGGGCTTCTCCTACCGGATCCCGGTCGACCCGAGCGGCGGCAACGATCCGCTCGAAGGCGACGACCTCATCTGGGGCGCCGAGGTGCCCGGGGTGGGGCCGACGCGCACCGGCTGGATGGCCCTCGTCTACGAGCCGAAGACGGTCTTCGAGGAGGCCGTCCACGGCGACGACGTCAACAAGGACGGCGATGCCCTCGACAGCTTCGACGTGGGCCAGGTGCGACGCCTGATCTGGGACAGCTCCGATCCCGCCACCGTGGTCGAGCTCGGCCTCGGCCCGAGCCAGGTGCTGCAGGAGCGCTGCAACGCCGGTGGCGACCTCGACGGCGACGGCTTCGCCGACCCGCTCTTCCTGTGGGACTCGACGCGCAACCTGCTGCACGTGCGGCTCTACCTGCTGGGCGCCTCGCGCGCCGACATGCCGGTCGTGCGCAAGGTCGAGTCCGTCATGTTCCTGCGCAACGAACCCGAACTCCAGTGAGGGACTCCGGCATGAAATCCAGTTCCATTCGAGCGGGTCGGCGCGGCATCGCGCTCGTGCCCGCGATCCTGATCGTCGCGGGCCTGGCCGTCTTCACCATGCTGCTGATGACGGCGGTCATCTCCGGCAAGAAGACCGTCGTGCAGCAGAGCGAGGACTACCAGGTCGCGAGCTCGGTCGAGAGCGTGGCCGTGCTGACGGCCGAGGGCCTGTGGTCGAGCTACGTCGCCGCCCAGGGCGGAGCGGCAGGCGACATCGAGAGCTTCCGGGCCTTCCTCGACGCCGCGCACCTGCCCAACGATGCGGGCAGCGGCATGCCCGCGGCCGACCAGGGCGTGGAGGTCTCGAGCCTCCTGGAGCTGCCGCTCGACGGCGAGCAGCAGATCTTCAACGACGCGAACATCGACACCGTGCGTCTCGTGCGTCGTGACGTGGGCGACGCCACGCGCCTCTACCTGACGGTCTCGGCCAGCACGAAGCGTGGCGAAGGTCTGGTGAACCCGGTCCTGAACCGCGCCGTGCAGCAGGTCTACACGGTCGAGCCGGCCGAGTTCCCGGGCTTCGAGTACGCGCTGCTCGCCAACAACGTGAACTGCGTCTTCTGCCACACGCGCGTCGACAGCGCCGAGCGCTGGTGGAACGCGGACTCGTCGCTGCTCGGCAGCTTCGAGCGCGTCAAGGTCGGCACGCTCGAGTCGCTGATGCTGCGCCACGACCTCGACGGCCGGGCCGAGTTCAACGACTACGACGCCGACTCCTTCATCGCCGGCTCGCTGTACGCGCGCGGCCTCGCGCTGGAGTCGGAGGGCCTGCCGATCGAGAGCTGGTCGGCGCAGTCCTTCAAGAGCCACCCGTTCGACGTGGACGGGAACATCCTGGAGTCGAGCCTCGGGCTCGATCTGGCGGCCTTCAGCCCGGCCGGCGATCCGCCCGGTCCGTTCGAGAACCTGTACCTGAACTACGCGCTCGACTACGCCGAGCAGGTCGACGGCTACCTGCCCGACCACTTCCCCTCGCCCTTCGCCGACGACGGCGGCGTGGATCCCGCGAGCGGCGAGTTCGACGAGGACGCGGTCGGAAACAAGCAGGTCGACGACAGCGAGTTCGCCGAGGTCGCCGCCAAGACCGCGGGTTCGATCCTGGCCGGCGTGGTGCACGTCAGCGAGCCGGGCGAGGTGATCGACAGCGCGAGCGAGTACAGCGACGCGATCAACTCCGGCAACGTCACGGGTCTCGCCACGGCGGGGAACGGCGTCTCCGGCAACGTGGTGCTCACGGGCTGGCCGGACAACCCGATCTGGATCGACGGCAACATGGCCATCGACGGCGACCTCGTGATCCAGGGGTACGTGAAGGGCGAGGGCTCGCTCTACGTGCGTGGCAACATCTACGTACCGGCCGACCTCGTGTATGCCGACGGCCGCGAGTACCGTCCGGGCGATGTGCCCGGCAGCCCCAGTGGCCCGCGCACCTTCGGCATCGCCGCCGACGGCACCAAGAACGCGCTGGCGCTCACGGCCGGCGGCAACATCATCATGGGCGACTTCCAGCGCCCGGCGACGCTGCAGGCGGACGGCACGTACCTCGAGCCCTCCACCTACGAGACGGTCGACGGCACGCCCTCGACCAAGTGGAACTTCCCGCTCTCCGAGATGGCGCTCTTCAACCGCGGCGAGTGGGCCAAGACCCAGCCGACGCTGCCGGGCCCGGGCGGAAGCACGGTCACGAACCCGGGCTACGTTCCAGGTTACGTGCCGCGCTACTACAGTTTCGGAGACGACACGACCATTCCGATCTACAACCTGGGGCCGCAGTACTTCGACCCGCTCACCCACACCTGGATCGGGCCTGAGGCGCCCAATTCGTGGGACGCCGCGCTCATGACCTACGCCGACCCGCGCAACCCGTCCGATCCGCTGCTGTACGCGGCCGATGGCTCGCCGCGCGCCGTGACCAGCTCGCTCTCGCACGGCGACGACTGGATGCGCAGCAACGTCTACAAGCTGGCGGTCGAGTACTTCGAGAGCGTGCGCCCGCGTGGCACGCCCATGGGCATCGACAGCCTGCTGTACACGAACAACGCCATCTTCGGCATCGTCTACCGCAACTCCACCTTCGGCGGGCGCATGCTGATGAACGGCTCGATCATCGCGGCCGACGTGGGCCTGCTCGTGCCCGGCAAGAAGGACACGCGCGGGCTGCTGGGCAACCACAGCCCGCTGTCGGACTACGCCATCGGTCTGCAGCTCAACTACGACAAGCGCCTCAAGAAGGCGCTCGCCATCGAGAACCCGTTCCAGGTGCAGCTCAAGCGCACCTACTGGAACCCGACGGCCAACGTGCTGTAGCAGAGGCCGAAGCAGCGGCGCGCGCGGCCCGGGCCGCGCGCGTCAGTGCCCGTGGCTCTCGAGCCAGCGCTCGGCGTCGATCGCGGCCATGCAGCCCATGCCGGCCGCAGTGATCGCCTGGCGGTAGCGCTTGTCGCACACGTCGCCGGCCGCGAAGATCCCGTCGACCGAGGTGCGCGTGCCGTCCTTGACGAGGATGTAGCCGGTCTCGTCCATGGCGAGCTTGCCGCGGAAGACCTTCGAGTTCGGCTCGTGGCCGATGGCCACGAACAGGCCGTCGCAGGCGAGCTCGAAGCGCTCGCCCGAGTCGGGGTTGACGGCCTTCACGCCGCGGGTCTTGCCGTTCGCGCCCACCAAGATCTCCTCGATCGCGCTCGGCACGCGGAACTCGATCTTCGGGTTCGCCCGCGCGCGATCGACCATGATCTTCGAAGCCCGGAAGCTGTCGCGCCGGTGGAAGAGCGTCACCTTGCGCGCGTAGCGCGTCAGGAAGTTCGCCTCCTCCATGGCCGAGTCGCCGCCGCCGACCACGATCAGGTCCTTGCCCGGGTAGAAGGCGCCGTCGCAGGTCGCGCAGGCCGACACGCCGCCGCCGCTCGCCATCAGCTCCTTCTCCTGCGGGATGCCGAGCAGCTTGGCGCTGGCGCCAGTCGAGATGATGACCGTGCGCGCGAGGACCGTGTCGAACTCGGTCGTGACCACGAAGGGGCGCTTCGTCACGTCGAGGTCGGTCACGAGACCGATGGCGATCTCGGCCCCGAAGCGCTGGGCCTGGCTGCGGAAGTGCTCCATCAGGTGCGGGCCCAGGATGCCCTCGGGGAAGCCGGGGAAGTTCTCGACCTCGCTGGTGATGGTGAGCTGGCCGCCGGGCTGCATGCCCTCGACCACGAGCGGTTTCAGGTTGGCGCGCGCGGTGTAGAGGGCCGCGGTGTAGCCGGCCGGGCCGGAACCGATGATGACGACGTCGCGAACCTGGCTCATGGAGGGTCTCCCGGGAAAGAGGCGCACCAGTGTAGTGGCCGCGCGGGCCGGGATGAAGCCGGGCGGAGCTTGCGCCCGGACCGGCCGGGCCGCTCACTGGTCGGCATGACCTCCTTCGAGAGCTGGAAGGCGCGCCTCGTCCTGCTGTGCGACGCCCTGCGCACGCGCACGCACGCGGCCCTGTGCGCGGCCGAGGCCGAGGGGCGCCTCGGCGAGCTGGCGCGTCCGCACGGCGAGGGCGTCGGCGATGTGACCTTCGCGCTCGACCTGCCGAGCGAGGAGCACATCGCGCGCTGGAGCGAGGAGGTCGCGGCCCGCGAGCCGCTCTCCGTCCTGACCGAGGATGCGGGCTGGCGCCACCTCGGCCCCGACGGGAAGGGCGGCGCGCGCGCGCTCGCCGGCTTCGACCACGGCGGTCCCCGGCTCGTCTTCGACCCGATCGACGGCACGCGCAACCTGATGGCCGACCTGCGCTCGGCCTGGACGGTGGTGGCCTTCGCGCCGCCGGGTGCGCACGCGCCGCGCATGTCCGACTGCACCGGCGGCATCGTCAGCGAGCTGCCGGGCACGCTGGCCGGCGCCTTCCGCCGGCTCGTCTCCGACAGACACGTGACGACCCTCGAGCGTCTGGCCCTCGACGGTCGCGCGCTCGCCACGCCGAGGAGGCTCGTGGTCGACGGCGACGCGCGCGCCGACCACGGCTACTTCCCCTTCTTCCGCTACCAGCCGGCGCAGCGTCCGGCCGTGGCCCGGCTCGAGGCCGCCTTCGCCGCGCGCCTCGTGCAGCACGAGGGCGCCGACGCGCGCTCCCTGTACGACGACCAGTACATCTCGAGCGCTGGCCAGCTCGTGCAGCTCGCGCTCGGCCGCTACCGCCTGCTGATCGACGCGCGCGCGCTGGTCGCCGAGCGCCTCGGCATCCCGGGCCCCACCTCGAAGCCCTACGACCTCGCCGGCGCGCTGGTGTGCGCGCGCGCGGCCGGCGTGCGCGTGCGCGCCCTTGCGGGCGGCGAGCTCGACTTCCCGCTCGACGCGACGACGCCGGTCGGCTTCGCCGCCTTCGTCAACGAGCCCACGCGCGCGCGCCTCGAGCCGCACTGGCACGCGGCAATGAAGGAGCTGTGAGCGCGGCCTAGACCAGGCGCTCCTCGCGCCAGGGATCGGCCCCGTTGTGGTAGCCGCGCAGCTCCCAGAAGCCGTAGCGCTCGCGCGTCAGGAACTCGACCTCGACCACCCACTTGCACGATTTCCAGGCGTAGAGCGAGGGCATCACCGCACGCAGCGGACCGCCGTGCTCGGACGCGAGCTCGGCGCCGTCGTGGCGGTGCGCCAGCAGGCCCTCGGCCAGCGCCAGCGCGAGCGGCACGGTCGTGTCGTAGCCCTGCGGATCCGCGAGGCGCACGAAGCCCGCCTCCGGCTCGATACGGCAGTGCTCGGCCAGGGTCGCGAGCGTGACCCCTTCCCAGTCGTTGTCGAGCCGGCTCCAGCCGGTCACGCAGTGGAAGTCGCGTCGCACGCGCGTCTGCGGCAGGGCGAGGAGCTCCGCCCAGGCGAAGACCTGCGGCCGCGCGACCGCCCCGCGCACGGCGAGCGTCCAGCGCTCGCGCTGCGTCGCGGGGACCTCCCCCACGTGCAAGAGCGGCCAGCCCTTCGTGACGCCCTGCCCGGGCGGGATCCGTTCACGCGCAGCATCCATCGCCGCGAGGCTATGCGCCTGCTGCGCCGCGCGCAACCGCCGCGCAACGGAAGGCCCCTCAGCGCGCGCGCCGCAGCGGGCGTGCGCGGAAGCTCGCGAAGAGTTCGCGCACGCCGCCTGCGGCGAGATCCGCCAGGAAGACCACGCGCTGCGAGTCGAGCGTGAACGCGTGGAAGGGCGCGGCGCCGGGGAACCAGTCCAACCGCCCGATCGGCGCGCCGACGCGCTCGGGCGGCGCGCTGCCGTCGACCGTCGCCAGGTAGTACTCGGTCGGGTTGCTGCGACGCTCGAACAGGAGCGCGCGCCCGTCCGGGCTGAGCTCGAGCTCGAGGTCCCAGACGAGGTCACTGTCCAGGGCGCCGCTCACCTTCACCGCCGGGCCACTGCCGTCCCAGGGAACCGAGTAGAGCCCCTGCAGGAAGCCCGCCTGCCCGAGGAACACGACCCGGCCGGTCGAGGCCGAGCAGGCGAAGGTCAGGAACGCCGGCCCGCCCGCCGGCAACGTGACTCCGGCCGGATTGAGCTTCACGGAGGGCGCGCGGCCGTCGAGCGGCACGCTGTAGAGCTCCACGCTCTCGTCGACGTCGGCATCGGCGCGGTACACGACCCGTGCGGAGTCGGGCGTGATGCGCAGCGAGCGCACGTCGCTCACCGGCCCCATGGAGGCGAGCCGCTGCGGGGCGCTGCTGCCGTCGAGCGGCACCGCGAAGAGCTCCGCCACGTCATCGACCTCGGCGTCGGCCACGTAGGCGACGCGGCTTCCGTCCGGGGCGAGCGCGACGAAGGCGCTCTCGCCCCCCAGCGCGAGCACGCCCTCCGTCGGGGTGAAGGACACATCTCCGCCCGCGACCGGCGGGAGATCGAGCCGCACGGCGGGCGTCCCCGCGTCCACCGGCGCGCGGTACAGTCCGAGCACGCCGAGGGTGTCCTGGTCGGCGACGTAGACGACCTCGCGGCCGTCGGCGCTCACGAGGAAGGACTGGATGCGCCCCGGCACGAAGGGCGTCAGCGGCACGGAGGGCGCGGAGCCGTCGACCGGCACGCTCCACAGCTGACGCGGCACGGAGGCGCCGGCGGTGAGCTCGAACACGACCCGGCCCGTACCCGGAGCGAGCACGAGCGCCCCCACGGAGCGGTTGACCACGGAGTGCAGCACGAGCGGCGCAGGCGCGCCCGAGAGGTGCGCCGCGCGCAGCGCGTCGCCGTGGCGGTACACGACGCGCGCACCGTCCTCGGCGATCCGGAAGCCGAAGGTCGACGAGCCCGAGGAGAGCACGACCCGCGCGCCGCTGCCGTCCACGGCCTGCGCGTAGAGCTCGAAGCCGGTGCGGTAGACGACCGCCCTTCCGTCGGGGGTCAGGGCAAAGTCGAGCACGTCGTCGTCGGCCGCGAGCTCCGGGCTCAGCTTGACCAGTGGGCGCGCACCGAAGCCCTCGCTGAACAGCTCGAAGACCTCGTCTCGCTCGC
>Ga0172376_10007236_pt1 | contig 11863 bp, 7 predicted proteins | sample Lak35m_FD_121114 | JGI IMG/M metagenome (GOLD analysis project Ga0172376, IMG submission 121114) | Freshwater microbial communities from Kabuno Bay, South-Kivu, Congo - kab_092012_35m | ecosystem: Environmental > Aquatic > Freshwater > Lake | place: Democratic Republic of the Congo: South-Kivu...
ATTTGCAAATCCATCTTGTGAACCAAATTCAATAGTTAAGCGAATGACGCCAGTGGCTTTGGTAACTGTAAAAATGTGATCAACTGTGGAACTTGATGTACCTAATTCAAATCCATTTTTACGTGCGTAAACGTCATAACTTGGGGCACCGGTATCAAACGCAGCTGAGAATTTTCTTGCTACAGTTGAGGACCCTGTGAAGGATAAACGATAAGTTTGACCCTGGACTAATTCAGCACCAACATGGTTCATTTGAATCGCCCAAGCAGCATCCCCTCCATTGGTAATGTCTAATGTATAGGTTCCGGCTTCAACATTTTGTGAACGATTCACAACAGGAGCGGTTCCCCACTCTTGACTCCAGAAACTCCATTCATTTCCTACTGCTTCTGAGAATGAACCATTGGCAAGTAAGTTTTCATTCTTAAAAACTAAACTTACAACGTTGACGATGGTTTGAGCAGTCGCTTCGTTTCCAGCAGCATCTTCAACTGAATAATTGACGGTGTAAACTGCAGGAGCCGAAGTATTAACGGCATTGACAACTGCATTATTGCTATCAAGAATTTCCACTAAAATCGAATCGGTTAAATCACCATCGACCACATCTAAAGCGGTGACTCCGTTTAATGGATCATACGTTGAACCGACTAAAACACTGACAGTAGGAGCGACACCTGAGAAATTTGGCGCGGTCACATCTGGACCAGCGGTGGCTTCTTCAATCGTGATGTCATCAAAATACATCGTTGCATCCACTTTTTGACCGCTGACCGTTCCTAATTCAAATAAAATCCCACCACGCTTATTGTCTAAACGGTGCGTAAAAATATAAGAATAGGTTGCCCATTCAGTACCAATGGTTCTAATTTCAGGTTGACCAGGTTTAAAGTCAGTGAACCAAGGTGCCGAAGATAATAATTCACCTGCGTTTAAATTAATGGGCTTAACCACACTTGATTTCGCTCTAAAACTCACTTCATAAGTGGTATCGATTTCAAAGGGTACATTCATTTGTCCAAAGCGTGGAGCATAGGCAACAGGACTGGCCACGACCACAACTTTTAATGCGCCTTCTTCGATATCAAAGGCAATGCTTGAACCACTTTCGTTATAAACAACACCCGGATCAGTCCAGCCGGCTGTCCCTAAAGCAAAATCTGGATTGAGTAACATCCCACCTGTCGATTCGGGTTGTTCCACGGTTACGTTTCTAAATTTGGTAGCAACAATCGTCCCAGATTGGACACGATATTGAACGGTGTGAACACCGGTTCTTGTGGTGTCTAAAACACCGGAGGTGGTGTTAACCGCAGTAGAAATGGAAGAGAGGGTAATACTAGAGGTAAAATCTTGGCCGTTATTGCCAGTGGCAGTAACGCCGGTTAAAAAATTAAAGTCAGCGTCAAATTCAACTGACACATCGTTTGCACCGGTGATCGTAATGGTTGTCAAACTCGCAGCCGAACTACTGGCACTACTACTTGAACTTGGGGTTCCGCACGCGGCAAGCACGAGGGCTGCTAACGTAATCGTGAGACCCTTCCAATAATGTTTCATCAATAATTTCCTTTCATGATGATTAAGAGTGAACAATATTCCCTACATGTATTTTTATGCTGGTAATGACCCTCCTTTTAATAAAACTTCTATCTCACTGATCCGTTTTTGGCGAATCGCCATTGCGTAATCACCTTTGATAGTGTTGCCTGCGATGACGATTGGTTGAGTTTGTGTTGGAGATAATAATCGATAACCAATAACTGCTAACGCTTTATCGGTTGATTTTAATTTTTCAGTAATGGATAAACGAACTTTAATATTGGCAAACAAAGTGGTTTCAATTTTTCCATCCTTAAAATAATCCAATGGAATGGTTGGTTGAATTTGAAATTGAAGTTTTTGTTGGCTATAACTAAATAAAGTTTTGCCCAAAATTAATCGCTTCCACATGGAAATCACTTCTGCGGTAGACCCAGATAATCTTGCATAAAATCCTTGACCATGTTTTGAGGAATCTGGATTATTCGTTGTCGCAATAAATGAGGAATTTTCTAAGGGTGATCGACCATAAACTTCAGGTTTCATGAAGCAAGTAAGCCCATCTTGCATCGTTTCAAAAAAGGCAGGGTAGGCTTCTGCTTTTAATAAACCAAGCATGTATTTATAGGTCATATGTAAAAATGCAGATTCACGTTCTAACCAACCTGGTGTAAAAGCTCGAATACGACCGATCTCCATGGATTGTTGATCTAAAGGTGCACTTGTTTTATAAATTTTCAAACGCGCATCAAAAAGCGGAGATTGTTGAATAGTACGATAAAGTTTATCCGCTTGCTCTGGTGTTAAAAATCCATTTGAAAGCATTCTTGCAGGGGCTTCTAAAAAGTGAGGTAATGGGGTCCTCTTGAATGATTTTGTCCGCACCGTTTGCATCGCATTAGCGTTGGTTTTCGGTAACAAATCATACCGATCAACTTCATAAATGAAATAGGTGTAAGGAATGGGATGAATTTTTAGTAATCTTTCGATTGAACCTTGTAACGTCGTCGCCATGTGATGTAATAAGGTTTGAATAACTTCTGCTTGGATGGTTGTGATGGATAATGGTGATTTCAGTTGGTCTCGATAAGTTTCCAAGGCATCCATTCGCTTGGACCATTGATCAAAAAGGCTAGCATCTTTAATCCCAACTAATGTGGTAATCAGGTTTTTTAACGGAGACAAAACTTCAAGATTTACTTTCGCTTGTTTTTGTAAGAAATGGACAATTCTTTTCAACTCAAGCATTTCCGAAACACCAGATCCAAACAAACCTGGAATTCCGTTCATGGCATCGTTCCAGCCTGGTCTTTCTGCTTCATACATTAATCCCAAACTATCTGGATCTAGTTGGGCAAACTTATTAGTGACCAACGTGATTAACTTACTATATAAAGAGGTCACCACTTCTTCGCCATTTGCCAGCTTTAACCAACCTCGTTGTGGTAATCCATGATCATGGTGAACGGCATGATACTGACGGACTTTACCATTCTTTAAAATATATTTTTCATCACGTTTCAAGACGTGTGCAGGGGATAAGAAATACCGATGCTTTTGGGAAAGTAACGATTCAACTTGATCAGGATAAATATCTAGGTAAGTTTCGATTAAATCTAAGAAGTAGGTAAAGTGGTCACCCCAATAACCCTCACCAAATGTTGCTTTAAAATGATAATGAGATTGTTTGATGACCTTTGTGACAGTTTCCATGACTGGCATTTGTAATTGGCCTGCTAAGTTAGCGATTTGACCCGGTGTGAATTCTTGTTTAAGTACGTCTTGAATTGTAGTAGGAAAACTTTTTGCATCACCTTTAAAGGTGAACATAATGCCTTCGATACTTAAAGGATTGTATCCATCAGCTTGAATCAAAGAAGCAAATTGAGCAATCGTGGTACTTCCTACTTCGGGATGAAAATACAAATCGTTTCTGCGATTTTGTAGCACATCTCTAAAGGCACCATTACCTTGGGATAAATAACTAGGTTCTAATGAAAAGAAATTATAATCCCTTTCTAAATCACCATGTTTACGGGAGTAAATATGATAGCCTATCGGTCCATCTAATGTTTCAAACTGTATTGGATAACCACCGCGTAAAATATTGTCGAGATAACATTGTTGTAAATAAGAATCAAACATCGGTTTAGCTGTTTGGGTTTGTATTTCTGCCGTTAATGTATCGACGGTTAATTTATTTTCTTTAAACTTATTTTCTAAAAAGGCAGGACTCATCTTTTGTACTAATGCTGATAGTTGAGTACGATTTTGACTGTATCCAAAAACCCCATAAAAACTTGTGTTACCCTTGATCGTAATTTCTGAAGCAACAAATGCTGAAGGCACTTGATTCACTGGTGCTTGTTTTTGTTTAATCAGACTTGAGTAATCTAGCGTTTGTAATCGGTAGGGAGTGGTAAACGAAGAATCTTGGGCAAAAACTACCTTGTAATCATAGATATATTGTTTTTGATTGAAACCAACATAAGTGTAAAAATTACCATCATCAACTGCTTTGACCTCACTCGAATCTGCGGTTGAGGCTCGTAACTTTAAAAAGACGTGGTTATCATTTTCTTGAACTTCCATCCAACTTTGTAATAAATAACTAACTGCTTTATAGCCACCATAATCAATGCCTGCGGGTAGGATTTGCGCTAGTCCATCAATCACAATTAGTTTTTTTTCAACACCATCTAAAGAAATAATGTCTACTTTTCTCATTAAAGCTGATAAAGGCATATTCGGTAAAGTAGCGTATGTAACTCTAATTTTAAGATTCCATTTCGAAATGGTTTCTTCGATAATAATCTCATGAGCATCAACTGTAAGTGTTTGTGATTCATTTTTTTCTTGGAAACATTCATAGACTTCTTCTTTATATTTTATGAAGGTGCGAAATCCATTTTGATGAATATAAGCGTAAGCTAAATTGGCTGGGTAAAATTCAGCAATCGCTCCATTTTTATCGCGAACACCAAACGTACTAATTGCCTGACCACGATTGACATAAAAGACCCACATCGGCAATCCTTCTTTGCCCGCAATCCCAGGTAAAAAGCCGGCAAAAGGTTTTTGTTTTTGATAACGATCACTGATAAAAGTTTTCATAACGTATATCCTTTAAATTTCCTTATTAAGGAAATCGGTTTCTTTAATCATAAGATATCTTGTATGCGCTTACAATAGAAAGTTTATGATATTGCGAACTTTCGATAATAGATGGTTAAAAGGTTGCTCTTTTATGCTTTTTTTGTTAATCTTGTAAAGCAATATTGGGGCTGTAGCTCATTTGGGAGAGCGCGTCGTTCGCAACGACGAGGTAGCGAGTTCGATCCTCGTCAGCTCCACCAATTTTGATGGATAAACCTCTAGGAAACTAGAGGTTTTTATTTTTGAATATCAATATGAATCGAAGCCATGGCATCCAAGGCTCTTAAATGACTTTGTGGAGTGACCCCTGCACATGCTTTTGCATCAACTTTTATCGTGACATTGGGCAGCGCAGCCTTCAACATCATCACATTAGAAATCACACAAATATCAGTACAAATACCCACAACTTCAAGGGTCGATATCGGTGAATTTTTGTGGTGCTTTTTGAGATAATTAACTAATTTTTCTGAACCAAAAGTGGGTTTTTGAAAGATTTTTTTTCCTTTGGTTAAAGGTAAAATGTTATTATCAAAATTCCATCCAGGCGTGTTTTTTACGCAATGTAATACCGGTAATTTTTGCCCTTCGATGGTCGAAAAATACTGTTGATCATGGGTATCTTGGGTAAATAAAATTTCGCCTTTAAAGGTTTTAATCTTGTTGACTAAGTACGGCATCATTTTCACCGCTTCTTGGGTACCAAGAACCCCATCGACAAAGTCTTTTTGAACATCCACTACAATTAAAAATTTATTTTCTTTCATAGCTTAATTTTACCACGAAAATTTTCTTGTACCTAGGATGGCATGGTTAAGATAAAATGGATGGAAATAGAGGTGCAATATGGCGAAACTTCCACTGCATGAGGAACATGTCAAATTAGGTGCAAAAATAGTGTTTTATGGTGGTTTTACCATGCCGCAAGAATACAAAGGTCTGGTTGCTGAACACCGAGCGGTTCGCCAATCTGCTGGTGTTTTTGATGTTTCCCATATGGGAAGAGTCTTTGTCACGGGTAAGGATGCTTTACCATTTGTAGAATCTTTGGTTACCAATCAAATTCAAGGTCAACCTCAAAACAAAGCGATATACGCTCTCATGTGCAATGAACAAGGATATCCGATTGATGACTTAATTGCCTATGTCTTTAATCCCAAGAAAATACTACTTGTCATCAATGCCATTAATGCGCAAGTTGATGTTGATTGGATGAACCAGCATAAAGGTTCATTTGATGTACAAATTGAAGTGGTCACCAATACGTTACTTCAACTAGCCCTTCAAGGACCGTTATCTGAAGCAGTTCTTCAAGATAAAATCACTAAAAAAGTTGAATTAAGTCAACTGAAGTTTATGACTTACCAAGTCACTCACTATCAAGGAAAAGAACTCATCATCTCAAGATCAGGTTATACCGGTAGTGATGGTTTTGAACTTTATGGGGACTTCAACACGATTCAATCGCTTTGGACCGCATTCGTGAATGATGCTCGGGTTTCCCCTTGTGGTTTAGGGGCGAGAGATACGCTTCGATTTGAGGCGGCTTTGCCTTTATACTCCCATGAAATTTCTGAACATATTTCTCCAATTGAAGCCGGATTAAATTTTGCAGTCAAAACTCAAAAAAACTTTATTGGCAAAGAAGCTTTATTAATGCAAATCCAAAAAGGGGTCAAACAAAAGTTGGTCGGTATTGAACTACAGGGTCGCGGGGTGGCGAGAGCGGAATATCCAGTGCTGGTTAATGGAAAACAAATTGGACTCATTACCACAGGTTACATCCTCCCAGATTCCACAAAAGCATTAGCGATGGCAATACTAGAAACGCCATTTGCAACAAGTGGAACTAAGGTTACTGTGATGATGAGAACCACGCCGATTGAAGCAGTGGTTCGTGATATGATATTCATGCAGAAGCAATATAAAAGATAGGAGAGATATATGAGTGAAAAAAAATACTCAGCCTCCCACGAATGGGTGGTTTTAGAAAAGAACATTGCGACCATCGGCATCACCGATTATGCTCAAGGTAGTTTAGGGACCATTGTGTTTGTAGATCTCCCTGCCGTCGGTAAGAAATTTAAAGAAAACGATGTATTTGGCGTTGTCGAATCAGTCAAAGCAGCATCCGACTTATATATTCCGGTTTCAGGTGAAATTGTCGAAACCAATAGTGCCTTAGTCTCGAGTCCAGATTTAATCAACCAAGATGCAGAAACAAACTGGATCATCAAAGTCAAAATTTCAAATCCATCTGAATATAATCAATTGTTATCTAAAGCTGCCTACGACGCCCTACCAAAGTAGTACATTGGAGACTTAATTTATGTTCAAGTACCTGCCTTTAACCGAGGCCGATCAACAATCCATGTTGAAAGTGATTCGCGTGCAAAAGATGGATGATTTACTTCATGACATCCCTGCATCGATTCGCTTAAAAAAACCTTATCAAATCCTACCTAGATTATCTGAAAGTCAATTAAGAAAACATTTAAAAACGAACCAAGGAAAAGTCCTGCAATCCTTCAGAGGTTATGGTGTCTATGAACACGAAAGACCTGCGATTATTGATGCGATTAGTTCCCGACAAGAATTTTTAACGTCCTATACTCCTTATCAACCGGAAGTCGCTCAAGGAACCCTGCAATATATTTTCGAATGGCAATCGATGATTACCCAATTAACCGGAATGGATGTCTCCAACGCCTCGATGTATGATGGCCCAACCGCGTTATCAGAAGCGATGATGATGGCAGTATCCGTGACCTCAATCAAGCGGATCATAGTCGCTTCGGCTTTACTGCCCCAAGCTGAGGAAGTCATAAAAACGTATGCGAGACATCGTGGTGTTTCATTAACTATTTTAAACCCTAAAGATGGTTTAATCGATTATGCTCAACTCATGAAAGAAATGGAAACCCCATTTGCTGGCGTTATTTTTTCTTACCCGAATCGCTTTGGTTTAATTGAATATTTTGATCGATTATCACCTTTAATCAAAGCCAAAAAAGCCTTGGTGATTTCCTATAACGATCCTTTTGCCTTGGCTCGGTTAAAAACACCGAGAGAAATAGGGGCAGATATTGTTTGTGGGGAAGCGCAATCATTAGGCCTTAATCCTAATTTTGGTGGTCCATATTTAGGTTATCTCACCACCCTCAATGAATGGGTGAGAAAAATGCCAGGTCGTATTTGTGGTTATACCAAAGATAATCGCGGTCAACGGGGTTTTGTGTTGACTCTCCAAACTCGTGAACAACACATTCGTCGTGAAAAAGCAAATTCAAATATTTGCTCCAATCAATCTTTACTTGCATTACAAGCGACGATTTATATGAGTGCGCTAGGTAAAAGGGGATTGGTAAAAGCGTTTGATCAAGCTTGTTTGGTCACCCGATATCTTGTTGATCAACTGATTCAAACTGGTTTATTCACCAAAACCTACAAAGCTTCCTATGCTTATGAATGCACATTAACTGCAAAAGTTGATGTCAAAAAGTTAGAAAAAGCGCTAGTTCAAAAAGGGATTTTATTTGGTTTCCCAATCGAACAAAATCAAGTCGTTGTTTACGGTAGTGAAACCAAAACCAAAGAAGACATCGATAACCTTGTTCAAGCGATCAAGGAGGTGCAACATGACTTACACTAAATTAGTTTTTGAGTTATCTTCCCCAGGTCGAGTGGGTTACCAACTAGCAGAAACGGGTATTACCAAAACCAATCAACCAATTTTAGATGCATCGTTATTTCGTCAGGAACCTGCATCTTTACCAGAAGTAAGTGAGTTAGATATTGTTCGTCATTACACCAAAGTGTCACAAAAAAATATCGGCATTGAATCTGGCTTTTATCCTTTAGGTTCTTGCACGATGAAATACAACCCAAAAATCAATGATGAAATGGCGAGTTTAGATGGATTTAAATTGATTCATCCAACCCAACCTTTGGAGACGATTCAACCGTTATTAAAGATTTATTATGATATGGCCAATATGTTGAATGAAGTAACGGGGATGGGTGGCACTTCCTTAAATACGTTTGCTGGCGCCCATGGTGAACTGGTTGGCTTAATGATTATGAAATCCTATCACGAAGCACGCGGCGATCATCAACGGACCAAAGTCGTCATCCCTGATTCTGCCCACGGGACCAATCCTGCAAGTGCGATGATGTTGGGATATGAAACCATCACGATTAAATCCAAAAACGGCAGGGTGGATGTTGATGCGATAAAGCAAGCGTTAAACCATCAAGTTGCCGGGATCATGTTAACGAATCCGAATACGGTTGGTTTATTTGAAAAAGATATTTTAACGATTGCCAAACTTGTCCACGATGTTGGTGGATTGCTTTATTACGATGGTGCTAATCTCAATCCTTTACTTGGTTTAGCACGGCCTGGAGATATGGGTTTTGATATCATGCACATGAATCTGCATAAGACTTTTTCCACACCTCATGGAGGTGGTGGTCCAGGTTCAGGACCTGTCAGTGTCGCAAAGCACTTAGTACCCTATTTGCCAAAACCAGTGGTAGTCAAAGATAATAACCAATATCGTTTTGATTACCCTTCGACTTCTTGTGGTCAAGTCGGTGGATTTTATGGTAACTTTTTAGTCGTGATTCGTGCCTATTCTTATATTCGTACCGTCGCTCAAGACTTAATGAATGTAGGACCGAATGCGGTACTGAACGCAAATTATATTCAAGCGTCATTAAAAGATCTTTATAAACTGGTTGCCGATCAACCTTGCATGCATGAATTTGTCATGAACGGACTCATTGATCAAACCAGCGGTGTGAAAACACTGGATATTGCAAAGCGTTGTCTAGATTTTGGTATCCACGCACCGACGATTTATTTCCCCTTACTCTTTGATCAATCCATCATGGTGGAACCGACGGAAGTAGAATCAAAAGAAACCTTAGATGAATTCATTAAAATCTTTAGACGAATTGCTCAAGAAGCATCGACCGCTCCAGATGTCGTGAAAACTGCTCCGCATCACACACCTGTCGGTCGATTAGACGAAGTGTCGGCGGCGAGAACCCCCGTCCTTCATTACCAAGCCTTAACAAAAATCAAAGAAAATTAATGTTTTCACGAAATCATTTTCTTTGCAATTTATCGAATGAATTGATAAATTATTTTTAACGTGGACTGGAGGTTTCATATGAAACTAAAAAAAGAATTAGGTTTGTTCTCTAGTGTCTCTGTCTTAGCGGGTATTATGATCGGCTCAGGTATTTATTTCTTTTCGATGCTTGTACTAGGTCTCGCGAGTAATTCCTTAGGTCTTTCCCTTGTTGCCTGGTTAGTGGGTGGCATTATTACTTTATTTTCAGCCTTAACCTATGCCGAACTTGGCACTTTATTCCCCAAGACGGGTGGATATTATGTTTATTTACGAAAAGCATATGGCAAACGCGTGGCTTTTCTTTCAGGGATTAGTAACTTCTTCTTATCAAGTTCGGGATCAGTAGCACTACTTGCCATATTATTTGCCCAAGTATTAGGTTATATGCTCGGTGTGAATGGTGGCGCAGGTTTTGATGCGACGACCGTTGGTGTAATTGCCGCCATCACCATTATCGTTTTATCCGTTATCAATTACCTTGGTATTCAATATGGTAAGTTAGTACAAAATATATTCTTTGTCGCCAAGTTAATTCCGTTACTGACGGTGATTGTCTTTGGTTTATTTTTTGGTACCCAATCTAATATCGTTGCCAGCAATGGTGCTGAAAATATTGAAACGGGATTATTAATTTCTGGTTTACTCTTTGCCGTTGCTAGAACCCTATTTGCTTATGAAGGTTGGACCAACCTCAATACCGTTGCCGAAGAAATGAAAGACACTAGCAGAGACTTACCCAAAGCTTTAACGATTGCAGTTGCATTGGTGATGGGTGTCTATGTTTTATTTGTGATTGGTTTATATCGGATCATTGATGCAGGAACCTTAGCAGCACTTGGATCAGGAGCAGTCGAAGCTGGTTTTGATTTAGGGGCAGTTTATTCAGCATTTGGTGCTATTTTTACCGGGTTTGATTTAACCCTATTAGGTTATGTGGTGTTTGGAGCGATTGCCATTTCTATTTTAGGTTCTCTAAATGGTTCTATTCTTTCTTTCCCCCGCGTTTATCTTGCGATGGCAGACGATGAAACCTTACCGAAAATCTTTGGTAAAATCGACGCCAAATTTCAAACCCCATGGGTGGCAATTTTAGGACAAACGATTGTCTCCTTAATCATTGTTTTACTTGGATATAACAATGTGAATTATTTACTTTCCATCATCTTGTTTGGTGCCTTAATCTTTAATACCCTCATCTTCTTAGCAGTCTTCAAATTCAGAAAAACAATGCCAGAAGCACCTCGTCCTTATCGCGTTTGGGGATATCCATACGTCCCAAGAATTGCAATCTTAGGGATGCTAATCTTACTTGTCGTCACCTTCGTCAATAGCTTTGAAGCCTCGATGTTAGGTGTATTTGTCATCTTGATTGGCAATGGTGTTTATGATGTCTTCATGGAAAAAGTTGCCTATGAACCAGCAGCCGCTTTACCCTTGGTGAAATCAACCAAGGCGAAAGCAACAGATACGGTAGTCACCAAAAAACCAAGAAAAAAACCAACAGCAAAATCCTAAATGGATGGATTAAAAAAACGTCTCAGGATTGAGACGTTTTTTATTGGTTCATCAATAACCTTCTTTTAACCTAATTGAAAGAAACTTCCGTAATCCCCAAGTAAATTGTTTATCAAACTTAAGATTATCGAATTACTTGGATGGAGTGTTTCAAGAAAAGTTGAGACAAATTCATTAGGGAATATTTCAGGTAAATAGGTCGATATATTACCTAAGACGATATTGAATAGTAAGACATAAGCAATGCCTTCGAACAACCCAATGGTAAACCCATAGGACTTTACTTTGATGACCACCATTGGATCAAGATCACGATAGGAGTAATTTCTACCCTTAATCGGGGTAAAGATTAAATAAATAAAACCAGAGACGATCCAACCAAACAACAAAACCGCGAGAATGATACCAAACATGGCCATTGTTCTCGACATGTCAATATCTTGGAAAACCAAATATGCGCCAGTCAAATTGCTAACTAAACCAGTTGCGACATTAAGGAAGAATGTTAA
>Ga0172376_10007243_pt1 | contig 11856 bp, 6 predicted proteins | sample Lak35m_FD_121114 | JGI IMG/M metagenome (GOLD analysis project Ga0172376, IMG submission 121114) | Freshwater microbial communities from Kabuno Bay, South-Kivu, Congo - kab_092012_35m | ecosystem: Environmental > Aquatic > Freshwater > Lake | place: Democratic Republic of the Congo: South-Kivu...
CAAAATCGGGTGTTCCACTTCAACGGGGTCGGTACGTACAATCCAGCTGCGTTGCCCGTTCCGGGGTGCACGGATGCCGCTGCTTGCAATTTCGACCCGGCTGCAAACACGGACGATGGTTCCTGTACTTTCCCGGCGGCGGGGTACACCTGTGCAGGAACCTGCATCGAGGATACGGACGGCGACGGCGTCTGCAATGCAAACGAAATCGCGGGGTGCACGCTGGCAACGGCCTGTAACTACAACCCAGCTGCAACAGACGACAACGGTTCCTGTTTGACAAACGATGTGTGCGGGGTGTGCGGAGGCAATGGAATCCCCGCGGGCGCATGCGACTGTGCGGGCAACACCTTGGATGCGGTGGGAGTCTGCGGCGGAACCTGTGTGGCAGACGTTGACAACGACGATGTGTGCGACTTGGTTGACCCGTGTGTCGGCCTTTTCGATGCGTGCGGTGTCTGCAACGGACCGGGAGCGGTGTACACGTGCGGATGTACAGGCATTCCCACGGGCGACTGCGACTGCTTCGGAAACTCACTGGACGCAATCGGAGTATGTGGCGGAAACTGTGTCGCAGATGTGTACATGGACGGCGTCTGCGATACCGATGAAATTCCGGGTTGCACGAACACGACGGCATGCAACTACAACGCGGATGCCACCGATGACGATGGTTCGTGTTTGCAGCTTGACGCTTGCGGCATCTGCGGCGGACCGGGCATTCCTGCGGGAGATTGTGATTGCGACGGCAACCAACTGGATGCGGTAGGTGTCTGCGGAGGCGATTGCGCAGCCGACCAAGACGGTGACGGGGTCTGTGACACCGACGAAGTTCTCGGATGCACGGACATGAATGCCCCCAACTACAATCCGGAAGCCACCGAGGACGATGGCTCCTGCATCGTGTGCACCTTGGTAGGCGGAACAGCCGATGCGACCGACGTGAGCTGCTTCGGTGCTGCAGACGGTTCCACTGCGTGGACGGTCACCGGCGGTGAATCCATCTCGTACATCTTGCTCCCCGGAGATTTCTCAAACACCACGGGCGTGTTCGAAGGATTGGCGACGGGTACCTACACCATTCTGGCATTCGACGCGAACGATTGCGTGCTCGAACAAGTGGTGACCATCGGTGAACCCGACGCGCTCGAAGTGACGATTGATGAAGTCACAGATGCCGTGGACAACGACGGAGCCATCGACATTTCGATTGATGGTGGGGTCGAGCCGTACGTTGTTTCTTGGACGGGCACGGCGGGTGCGGCTACGGGCTACACCAGCGCCGACGAGGACATTGCAGGGTTGGCCACGGGCACGTATGCGGTCGTGGTCACCGATGCAAACGGCTGCACGGCTGAGGGGGAAGCGGTCATCGAAGTGAATGGGTTGGACGAGGCCCTCGGCTTCGGATTCGTGGTGTTCCCGAACCCTTCGACGGAGGTTGCTACCTTGGTTTGGGGTGGATCACAAGCGGTCGAATGGATGACTGTTTCGGACGGCTTGGGCCGGGTGGTTGAATCTGTGCGCATCGCCGGCACCGAAGGCCGGATTGAATTGAATGCGGGCAACTACTCAGCAGGCGTGTACACGATTTCGGTCGGAGCTTCCACGGGCGTGAGCACCCAGCGCTGGGTGGTTGCGAACTGAGGACGGGGATTGAACGCATGCAAGAAGGGCGGCCCCGCGGGGTCGCCCTTCTTTGTGCAATCGATTTCGATACAGTGAGAATGGAGGAGGAGGAGGAGGGCTCAGCGCTGCGCAAAGGCCGCGAGCGCTTCACGGGTGAAGGCGCTCAGGACGAGGCGGCCGGAGATGGCGGCACGTTCGAGCAGCAGCTCATTCCATCCTTCGGTGCCTTCCCAGGCGACGCGCTTCAGGTCGGCCATGGCTTCGGGGTTCGAGGCGGCGAGCCGAAGCGCGAGCGCGTTTACGTCGCGGTCGAGGGCAGGAAGGTCTTCGCTTAAGGTTTGGAACAGGCCGCGTGCGCAGGCCCATTCGGCCGACCGCCACGAGGCGGCATCGATGGCCAACTCGGTCATCGCGGCCTTCCCCATCTTCCGCTCCACGGCGGGGCCCACCACGAACGGCCCGATGCCCACTGCAAGTTCAGAGAGTTTCACCGCGGCTTGGTGCGTCGCGAACGCGTAATCTGCGGCCGCCGCGAGCCCGACACCGCCACCGACCGCTTTTCCTTGGACGCGGGCCAGCACGAACTTCGGACAGGTGCGCATCGCATTGATGACGTGCGCGAATCCGCTGAAGAAGGCCAACCCTTCTTCCGGAGTGGAAATGGCCCGCAATTCATCGAAGCTGGCCCCGGCACAAAAGGCCTTGTCGCCGTGCGATGCGAGCACCACGACCCGGACCGCGGGGTGTTCAGCCGCTTGCCGAATGGCATCTGCCAGTCCATTGAGCACGGCACCGGGCAGGGCGTTGCTCGACGGGTGGTGGAACGTGACGCGCCCGATGCCGTGGGCATCGACGATGAGCTCCACCCAGCCGCCTGCGAGTTCCTGTCGCACGGAGGCTTAACGCTGAGCGAGCGGGACGAAGGAGCGGGGGGGGGCGCCGGTGTAGATTTGGCGCGGTCGGCCGATGGGCTCGCCGTTTTCCGTCATTTCTTTCCACTGGGCAATCCAACCGGGCAACCGGCCGAGCGCGAACATCACCGTGAACATGTTCGTGGGAATGCCCATTGCGCGGTAGATGATGCCCGAATAAAAATCCACATTCGGATACAACCCGCGTTCGATGAAGTACGCATCGCGCAGTGCGACTTCCTCCATGCCTTTTGCGAGTTCGAGGACCGGATCGTCCACGCCCAACGCGGCGAGCACATCGTCCGCTGCTTTCTTGATGATGCGGGCGCGGGGATCGAAATTCTTGTAGACGCGGTGACCGAATCCCATCAAGCGGAAGGAGTCGTTCTTGTCCTTCGCCTTTTCGATCCACTTTTCCAGGCTTCCACCGTCTTCACGGATGGATTCGAGCATTTCGATGACCGCTTGGTTTGCCCCGCCGTGCAGGGGACCCCACAAGGCGGCAATGCCTGCAGACACTGAAGAATAGAGGTTCGCTTGCGAACTCCCCACCATGCGGACCGTCGAGGTCGAACAGTTCTGTTCGTGGTCGGCGTGCAGGATGAGCAACTTGTTCAGCGCATCTTCCACCACCGGATTCACTTCGTACTGCTCGGTCGGCAGCGCGAACATCATGTGCAGGAAGTTCCCGCAGTAGGAGAGGTGGTTCGACGGGTACACCGACGGGTGGCCGGTGGCATGCTTGTAGGCTTGAGCGGCCAGCGTCGGCAGTTTCGCGAGCAGCCGGAGCATCGTGCGCTCCACGGCAGCAGCTGGCCTGTGGGGGTTTTGGGACTCCGGGTAGAAAGTGCTCAGGCTGCTGATCATGGAGCTCAGCATGCCCATCGGGTGTGCTCCGGAAGGAAACGCCTCGAAGAAGCGCTTCATGTTCTCGTGCACCAGCGTGTGCGACGTGATGCTTTCTTCGAACCACTTCAGCCGCTCGGCGTTCGGCAACTCTCCGTAGATGAGCAGGTGCGCGACCTCGAGGAAGCTGGCGTGTTCTGCAAGCGCCTCGATTTCATATCCCCGGTACCGAAGGATGCCTTCCTCGCCGTCGAGGAAGGTGATGGCGCTGGTGGTAGCGCCGGTATTCTTGTACCCCGAATCGAGCGTGATGTAGCCGGTGAGGGCCCGCAACTTTCCGATGTCAATGGCTTTTTCGTTCTCCGAACCGGTTACAACCGGAAATTCATACTCCTTGCCATCGAGAAGGAGCCGCGCAGTATCGCTCATGTCTGGGGTTGATGTCGTTGATCAGGCCTTGCAGCCTGCCAAAGATAACCACCCCGCACCCCGAGTGTTCTGACCTCCGCAGGGATTGTTCAGGAATTTTAAGAAAAGACCCGACCGCCAACGGAACGCGAGCAGATTCAGCGGAAGGTGGGCGTGAAGGACTTTTGGTACGCGTCCCACTCGGCCTGTGAAGTGGATTTGTTCCACTTCTCGCGGAAGAAGCGCAGGTGCATTTCGAGCTGCTGCGGCGTGCGGTACCCGCTGATGGGTGCGATGATTTCGCCCTTTTCGTCGAGGTACACGATGGTCGGGTAGGCGTTCACACCGAGGGCGCGAGAGAATTCGTGGGTACCGTTTCGACCGGTGACGCCGGGGCGGTAGCTCGGATTCGTGTAGGTCGTCCCCCGGAATTGCACGGGGGGCTGGGATTCGGCATCAAATTTCACCGCGTAGTAGTTCGCGTTGATGTAGGCGATGACGTCCGCGTTCGTGAACGTATTTGCCATCATCATTTTGCACGGGCCGCACCACTGGGTGTAGACGTCGATGAGGATTTTGCGCGGGGCCCGCTTCGATGCGGCAATCGCTTCTTCCATCGTCATCCAGGCGATGCCTCCGCTCGCTTTTTGGGCATGAGCAGCCGGAAGGCCCAACAGCAAGGCCACGGCAAGGGTTCCGAAAAGCGCAATCTGCTTCATGTCCCTAAGTTCGCAAAATCCGGGCCATTCTCGATGGGCTCAGTGCACGGAGCCCATGAGCCGTCGCACCACCGGGGAAATCACCAGCAACAGGATGCCGCCGCCCACGGCCACGACCGCGAGGTAAGCGTAACCGTCGGTGTATCCGATGAGCCGCTCGAAGTTGCTTCTGTCCGGGTCCACGCTGGCCATGCCCGCTCCCAGCAGCCCGGCGACATATTGTCCGTAGGCGCTGGCCAGGAACCACATGCCCATCATCAGACCTTGGATCCGGTTCGGTGAGAGTTTGGTCATCAAACTCAGCCCGATGGGGGAGAGAAAGAGCTCGGCGAAGGTGATGACGAAGTACCCTGCGAGGAACAGCTCGTGGGACGTCATGCCGTCCGGGGAGGCGAAGTACACCGTGGCGTGGAAAAGCTCGAACGCGGCCGCAAGCAGCAGGAACGACAGTCCAAATTTCACCACCGAGTTCGGTTCCTTTTTGCGCCGGGCGAGCGCGACCCACAAGAGGCCCACGAGCGGCGCGAACAGGATGACGAAGAGCGAGTTCGACGAATTGTTCGTCGCATTCGGATCGATGGTCAAGCCAAACAGTTCGGGGCGGATGTTGTTGAGCGCGAACAAGCTCAACGACCCACCGGCTTGCTCAAAGAAGGACCAAAACACCACCGAAAACACGATGAACACGAGTGCAGCCAGCAGTTTCCGGTTTTCTTCCCGGCTGAAGGTGCGCATTTCCCAAGCGAGGAACACCAACGTCAGCGGCCCGATGGTGTACATGAAGACATCCGTGTAGGCCGTGTTCGTGACGAGGAGCAGGATGACCGGCAAGGCGGCGAGCGTTCCGAGGTAAACGGCCGCTTCGTACCACCGCGCCTTCATCGGCGGGAGGGGGCTGAGACCGATGGGGCCCAGCGACTTGCGGGTCACTGCGAAGGTGACGAGCGCAAACACCATCACGACGGCCACGAGCCCGAACGCCATCGCCCAGCTGTGGTACTTGCCCACGTAAATCATCAGCAAGCCGCCGAAAAACGCGCCGAGGTTGATGCCCGAGTAAAACAAGGAGAAACCGGCGTCGCGGCGGGAGTCGTTTTCGTGGTACAACTGGCCGACCATCGTGCTGATGTTGGGCTTGAAGAAGCCGGTGCCCACGATGTTCAGGCAAATCCCCCAATAGAAGAGTTCATCCGGATCAAATGCAATGACCGCCCCGCCGGCAATCATGAGCAACGCCCCCCAGAACAGCGACTTCTGAAATCCCAGCACCTTGTCTGCAAACACCCCGCCGAGGAAGGTGAACGCGTAAACGAAGGCCTGGATGGCGCCGTATTGGAGGTTTGCTTCGACTTCGTTGAGCTGCAGTTGGTCCACCATGAAGACCGTGAGCATCCCGCGCAGCCCATAAAAACAAAACCGCTCCCACATTTCGGTGGCGAACAAGGCCCACAACTGCCGCGGGTAGGCCCCGGTGAACGACCGGATCTTCTCAAGTTCTGCAGACATCAGACCGTCAGGAATTAGGGATGCTTCGATTCAACCAACGCAACAGGGCAAACATCACCACCGTGGCCACCCCGAGCAGCAAGAAATTCACCAGGAAGAACTCCGCTTTGTGCGCGTAGCCGTCCCAAAGCGTGGCCAAGATGCCACTGAGTTTGTTGCCGATGGAGGTGCTCAAAAACCAACCTCCCATCATCAGGGCCGTCAACCGCTTCGGACTCACCTTGCTCACGAGGGACAGGCCCATGGGGCTGAGGAACAGCTCGCCCACCGTGATGACGCCGTAGCACGCTACGAGCCACCACGATGAGGCCTTCATCGCCCCGTTCTCGCAGACGTAGACCGCAGCGACCATCACGAGGGTGGAGAGCGCCGAGATGAGCAGCCCCCAGGCGATTTTTGTCGCGGTGGAGGGCTCCCGTCCGCGCCGCTTCAAGTAGGCAAAAAACGCCACGACCGCGGGAGTCAATAAAATGACCCACAGCGGGTTGATGCTTTGGAACAGCTCGGTGTTGAACAAGGAAACCGATGCGTCGGGCGCAGGCGGCGGATCCATGTTCTTGAAATACACGTCATAGCCCCATTCCTTCACCGCGGTGCCGGATGCGTCCTTGACCACGCGGAAATTCGCGTCGAAGGCGGTGACGCTGTCGGGCGTAAACTGCTTTTGCTCTGCCAAATAAAGCGCCTCCGCCGCCGGCTGAACCGCCGCGGGCATCTCCCGGTCCGTGTAAAACTGCGCCCAGGTCGTCAGCGCGGTGCCGTTCTGCTTGAACACGGCCCAAAACACCGCACTCACCGCGAAAATACTGAGCAAAGCCGCCAGCGGCCGCTTGTCTTCAATCGATGCGCGCAGGTACAACCCCACGTAGAAGATAATGACCGGGATGGAGGCGAAAATGAAGGCATCGGTGGAATCGCTCCCGAACACGTTTCCGGGGAGCGACCAGCCGCCCAAGCCCACCACCACGGCCGGCAGGAAGACGGTCGCCAGCACCTTCGAAAGCGGCATGTCCTCGGGCGCAGTGGGTTTGCGGACATCGGCGTGGCGGTAGTGCTTGAGCCCGATGGCAAACACGATCAGCCCGATGAACATCCCGACCCCGGCGGTCATGAAGGCTTCCCCCCATCCGTATTTGTTCCGCATGAAGGCCGCAAACAGGTTGCACACGCTGGCCCCCACGTTGATGCCCATGTAGAAGATGTTGTATCCGCTGTCCTTCAGCTCTTTGTAGCGATCTTCGTTGTAGAGGTTGCCCAGCAAGGTGCTGATGTTGGGCTTGAAAAAGCCGTTCCCCACGATGATCAGCCCCAGCGAAACATAGAACGACGTCATGCCGGGCAAGGCGAGCCCGAGGTACCCGAGCCCCATCAAAGTCCCCCCGATGAAGATGCTTCGGGTGTAGCCGAGCACCCGGTCCGCCAGCAGCCCGCCGAGGAACGGCGTCAAGAACACGAAGGCGATGAAGGTTCCGTAGATGTCTGCCGCATCCCGCCGATCCATCCCGAGGCCCCCGTTTTCGAGGGTGTCCGTGAGGTACAGTTGGAAAATGCCGATCATCAAATAATACCCGAACCGTTCCCACATTTCAGAAAGGAACAGGAAGGGCAATCCGGCAGGATGGCGGCGCATGGCGGTCAGTTGATGCCGTGGAACAACCGGTTAATCAGCGGGCTCAAGACGATGAGCAGGAGGCCGAGGCCCACCGTCACCCAGCCCATTGTCGCATACACGCCCAGGTAGGTGGCCAAACTTGCAGCCGCATTTGCCGTTTCTTCACCTCCGCCGTGTTCAACTCCGGTCAACCGGGCAAGCAACCCTGCGGCATAGTTCGCGCCGGCAATGCTCAAGAACCATGCGCCCATCGCCGTCCCCGTCATGTCCTTCGGGACCAGTTTCGTGACCATGCTCAACCCGATGGGGGACAAGAACAGCTCGCCCGTGGTGTGCAGCATGTACAGTACCGCAAGGGTCCACAAGGGAACTTTGTACTCGATGGCCAGCGGAGCTGCGACGAGCACAATCAAGTACCCCAGCCCCAGCTGCAAGATGCCGAGCCCGAACTTCATCGGAATCGTGAAGTCGCGGTTCCGCTTTTTCAGTTCCACCCACATGATGGAGAAGAGCGAACCAAACAAGAGGATGTAGGCGGGGTTGAAGAACTGCGTGGTGGCCGCGCCCATTTCCCAACCGAAGATGTGCCGGTCCACGTTGCGTTCTGCGAACAGGGTAAGGCTGCTGCCCGCCTGCTCGAAGCAAGCCCAAAACACCACATTGAACAGCATCAGGATGATGAAGCCGAACATGCGGTGGAGTTGCACCGTTCCGTCTTGGATGCCACGGCGAATCAGCGAACCGATCACAAACACCGCTACGAGGAGCAACACGTAGCCCGCGATGTCCGTGTTCCGGAGAAGGAAGTACAGCACGGGAACGAGGGCGAGGCAGCCGACGATGACTGCGGTGAACGGGCTGAGCGGGCCGAGGAGGGGTTGGTGCAAGGTGCCCGGTGAGGGCGGCGCGCTGATGTGCGCGTAGTGCCGGCCGCCGAGTTGGAAGATCAACACGCCGGCGAGCATGCCGATGCCGGCAAGGGCGAAGCCCGCCTGCGCCCCGTAGACGTTGCCGACTTCTGCAACGACAGTGGTCGCGAGCAAGGCCCCGAGGTTGATGCCGATGTAGAAGATCGTGAAGCCCGAGTCTTTGCGCGGGTCGCCGTCGGGGTACAAGCGGCCGACCATCGTGCTGATGTTGGGCTTGAAGAGCCCGTTGCCGACGATGATGACCGCCATGCCCCAAAACAGCAACTGCTCCGTGCCTCCCACGATGATGAACTCGCCGATGGCCATGAGGACTCCGCCAAGCAGCACGGCGAGGCGGGAGCCCAGGACGGAGTCCGCGATGCGGCCGCCGATGACCGGCATGGCGTAGACGAGGGCGGTGTAGGCGCCGTACACGGCGAAGCCCTTCTCGTCGCCCATGGCGAGGGATTTCACCAAGTACAGTGCGAGCAGGGCGCGCATGCCGTAGTAGCAGAAGCGCTCCCACATCTCTGCGAAGAACAGGACGTAAAGTCCCTTCGGGTGGCCAGTGGACGGCAGCGAAGCGGATTGCATGGGGGGAGGTGTTAAAGTTTGGCCCGGAAGCTAGCGCAAGAACCGCGTATTCCCACCACCGCCTGCCGCGACTCAGAAGTGTTCCTCCACGAAATCGAGCATCATTTCGAACAGGTGAAGGCGCGTGTTCCCGCCGTAAATGCCATGATTTCGATCGGGATACACGAAGAAGTCGAAGTCCTTGCCGGCGGCCACCAGGGCGTTGACCATCTCCATCGAGTTTTGGAAATGGACGTTGTCGTCCGCTGAACCGTGGACCAGCAGCAGCGGACCTTGCAGCAGCGCGGCATGCGTCACCGGGGAGTTCGCGTCGTAGCCGTCCGGATTCTCCTGCGGCGTGGTCATGAAGCGCTCGGTGTAAATGGAGTCGTAGTAGCGCCAATTCGTCACCGGAGCCACCGAGATGCCCGCTTTGAAGGCTTCGGCTCCCTTCGTCATGCACAGCAGCGTCTCGAAGCCTCCGTAGCTCCAGCCTTGGATGCCGATGCGCGCCCCGTCGACGTACGGAAGGGAGGCCAAATGCCCGGCGAAACCGATGAAATCCTCGGTCTCCAGCTTTCCGAGCTGGCGGTAGGTCGCGTGCTTGAACGTGCGCCCTCGGAACATCGTCCCGCGCGGGTCCGTGCTCACCACGAGGTAGCCCCGCTGGGCGAGGAGCTGATGCCACAAATACGTCGCCCCTTCCCAATCGTCTTCCACCGTGTTCGACCCGGGCCCTCCGTAGATGGCCACATACACCGGGTAGCGCTTCGACGGGTCGAATCCCTTCGGCTTGATCATCCAGGCGTTCAACGACTCGCCGCCCGGCCCGGTCCAGGTGAAGAACTCCTTCTTCTGGAGGGGGTAGTCGCCGAGGGTTTTGCGCAAGGCAGCGTTGTCCTCAAGGACGCGGATTTTCTTGTTCGCCCGGTCAAACAGCGTGTAGGAGGGAGGGGTGCTCGCGCTGCTGTGCACGTGGATCCGGTAGCTGTAGTCGCCCGAAAACTCGGCGGTGTGGGTGCCGGGCGCCTCGTCGAGCACCGTGAGTTCACCGGAAGCGACGGCCACCCGGCACAGGTGCTTTTGGGTGGCACCGCGCACCGAGGCCGTGAGGTAAATCTCCCCCCGTTTCTCGTCGAATCCGAGGACATCCACGATGTCCCATTCGCCTTTTGTCAGCGGGCTGGCCGTCCGGTCGAAGGTGAAGCGCCACAAGTGGTTGTAGCCGTCGCGTTCGCTGGTCAGCAGAAAGGTTTTGCCGTCGTCGAGGAAAAACAGGTCGTCGGACAGGTCGATGTAGGTGGCCGATTGTTCTGTGTGCACCACCGAAGCGGGGATTTTGCCCGAAGGTTCGGCCTTCGTGGCATCGGCGAGGTGCATTTCGAGCCGGTTTTGCGCGCGGTTCAGGGTGATGACGGCGAGGGTTTGGCTCCGCCGCGTCCAGTGCAAGCGCGGGATGTACTCGGCGGGTGGAAGGCTGATTTTCATGGGCCTGCGCGCTTCCACCGCGTAGATGTGGGCCGAGACCGCGCTGTTGCGTTCGCCCGCCTTCGGGTATTTAAAGGTGTAGCGTTCAGGATAGAGGGAGCCGTACACATCCATGGTGAATTCGGGCACCTGCGATTCGTCGAACCGCAGGTACGCCAAATGCGCTCCGTCCGGGGACCACGCATAGCCGTCGTCCGACCCGAATTCCTCCTCGTAGACCCAGTCCATGGCACCGTTGATCACAGCGTTCGCCGCTCCGTCGGTGGTGACGGCGAATTCTTTGCCATTGCGCAAGTCGCGGATGTGGAGGTTGTTGCTGCGCACGAAGGCCACGAGGAGGCCGTTCGGCGAAAATTTGGCCAGCCGCTGGGGTTCGGAATCGGGGGCACAGAGCGGTTCGGTCTTGCTGCCTTTGCGCGTGTGGATGTAGTAGATGGCCTGGCTGGAATGCCGGTAAATCGGCTCGATTTGCGTGGCAATCAAGATTTTCGACTCGTCATCGCTGAAGCTGTATTCTTCGATGGCGACGTCGGTGTCTCCGAAGACCGTCCGGCTCGAAGCGACCGTATCCACGGCAAGCCCGGTGGCGTAGGCGTACCGCACGATGGCCGATCCGGAGCCGGTTTCGTCGACGAGGCTGGTGTAGTGCTTGCCGTCGGCCATCGGGCGGATGCCGTACACCCCGTTGCTCCGGAAGGTCCGCGAGGCCCAAATCAACTCATTCGACAGGGTTTTGCTCGCGGTTTGGGCCACGGCCGCCGGTGCGTCCGCAAAGGCAAGTCCGGCGAGGAGGAGGAGTCCGGTGGTGCGCTTCATGCCCGCAAATGTGCGGTAAATTCGGCGGCGATGCGTGACGATTTGCTTTGGGCCGACCTGGCCGCTGCGGTGGAATGTCCGGTGCGCACAGACGGCGATGCGCTGGAACGTGCGGCCCGCGACGAGACGGAAGACTTGCGGTTTCCGCCCGGCTGCGTCGTGGAACCGCGGACGACGGGCGAAGTGTCGGCGGTGCTGCGTTGGGCCCATGCCCGCGGCGTCCCGGTCACCCCGGCGGGGGCACGGACCGGCCTGAGCGGCGGGGCCCTGGCGGCGCACGGAGGCATCGCGCTGTCCCTGCGCCGGATGGATGCCATCGTCGCAATCGACGAAGTGAACCACCAGGTGCGCGTGCAGCAGGGGGTGGGGGTCCAAACGTTGCAAGAAGCCGTAGCGGCGCGGGGGCTCTATTATGCCGTCGATCCGGCGAGCCGTGGGAG
>Ga0172376_10007244_pt1 | contig 11856 bp, 11 predicted proteins | sample Lak35m_FD_121114 | JGI IMG/M metagenome (GOLD analysis project Ga0172376, IMG submission 121114) | Freshwater microbial communities from Kabuno Bay, South-Kivu, Congo - kab_092012_35m | ecosystem: Environmental > Aquatic > Freshwater > Lake | place: Democratic Republic of the Congo: South-Kivu...
ATCAATGGGACGGCACACTACTTCCCCATGAAAATAAAAAAATTACCGTCATCGGATCCGTCCCCACCTCTGAAGGAACTTATGCAACCGCTGAAATATTTTTCAAATGTCAAAATCAGGTTTTTACCGTCAAAACGCCAGAAACCCTGGTCTCCCCTGTCTACTAAAAAAATACTTTAAATCCCTTTAAAAAATTCTCGGGTTTTAGAAGGTTAAAACAAGGGGGGCGAAGCCCCTGGCCTGCGGCCAGGCGGTGGCGGTTCCCGCCACCGTGCGTGAGGTTCCCTCACGCGGGCTTCGCCCCCTTGTTTATTCTAAGATTTTTTTATTTAGGGATAGATTTACTTAAATTTTCGCATCCCTGTTTTGTAAGCCAGAGGTTGTCTTCTATTCTAATGCCTATCCATTGGCTGTAGTGTGTCCCTGCGATTTCAAGTTCAAAGTGTCCATATAATCCAGGTTCATTGCTGATTACCATGCCGGGTTGTAATGGCATGCTGTAATATTGTCTGTTGGGATCACCTTCGTGAACGCAAATGCCGATGGCATGTCCAATTTGATGTGGGTTTTTATCGTAAGGTTTTTTCCATTTCCCCCCTAAGGTATAAAATTTTTTTTCAATGAGGTTATTTAATATTTCCCAAGCGATTTGGTTAATATCCGACAACAGCCGTCCTGGCTTTACTTCTTTCTCAACGCTTTCTTGGGTTTCAAGTACGATATGATAAAGGAGGTCTTCAAGTGGGTTAAATTTTCCTGAAATGGGTAGTGTTCTGCTGATGTCGGACACTTTGCTTTCGTATCTTAATCCAAAGTCAAGTAATAGCAATGGGTGTAATGGCCCTTGGTTTTGATTGTAGTGTAAGGTACAGGCGTTTTTACCGCTGGCACAAATGGTGGGAAACGCAGTCCCGAAATGGCTTTGTTTTTTAAGCTGATACTCTAAAAAGCCTGCCACTTCATTTTCTGTTTTAAATTCAGACAATTTTTCTACGGTATGATGAAAAGCAACGGCTGTTTTTTCATGGGTTATTTTTAAAATATGATAATCTTGTTCATCTAATATCAAGCGATAGGGCCATATCAACGTATCGCAGTTCTGAACTGTGACATGAGGCATTGTTTTTTTAAGGAATTTTTTCACTTTTTGTGCCGAATCTAAGTAATGGTCCTGTTTTTTTTCATGCCAGAACATGGCCATTTTTGTCTGATTTTTGAGTTTTTCTTCAAGAATTTGAGGTAATTGATCGATGGGATAAACGATGGTCTCTCCAGTATATTGGAGCAGAGCCTCTAAGCCATACCCCAAATATTCCCCTTCCCAGAATACTTTGTGCTCGTCATGGTTGGGAAGAAATAGAAGGCTGGTATTTGTATAAGGGTCTAATAGCAATGCAGCGCCTCTTTGTAGCAGTCCGGTGAGGTATATAAACCAGGGTTCTTGGCAAAAAGAAGGATGCACAGAGATCATAGATTGATAGGGACTAAGGCTGTCTTCAAACGCATAGATTAAGGTGATTAACCCTACTTTTTTCATGATGTCTTCACGGCGTTTTTTATAGCGTTTATGAGCTTGGTTGTAGGAAAGCCCATCTGTAATGAACAAAGAGGGATTTAAGATAAAATAACCCCTCCTTGTCTTATGATGTTTGGAATGTTAAATCGTGCATCCACAATTGTGGAAGGCGTTTTGTGCGCAGGATTAAAAACGGCAATAAAATCACAGTCCCTTTTTATGCTTTCAGGCACTTGGTCCAAGGTTTCACAGGGAGGCTCTCCGCTATAATTAACGCTGGTTGAGTATATTGGCGCATTAAAAGCGTTCAATAATGCGTTTAATGGCTTAAATAAGGGATATCGAATGGCCACGCTTTCTTGATAAAGGCCTTCAAAAATTAAAGTAAGGGGCCCTGGCCAAAATTGATGGATTAATTTTTGGTGTAAAGGGGTCACGGTTTTTACCCACTGTTGAAGATGGGTTGTGTCTGGTATGAGGATAACGAAATGGTGTTGAGGGTCTCTTTTTTTAATGGTGATTAAGCGTTGGCAAACAGTGGGGTCTACTTTTCCATGAAGTCCTAATAAGGTATCGGATTGAAACAGTCCAATTTGCCGTTGATTTAAAGCGTTAACCATGTCTGAAAGATGGCTTAGGTATTTTTTAGATGTGGGGGAAAAAGCAGGGTTTGTCATGATGGTTTTGTTTTTAAAAGTTAAATACGAAATTTACCCACAGTTTTTCTAAGAAGCAATAGTTTTTGTTGTAAAGCTGTGTCTTGATTTAGCTTCTTTTTGAATCTGGCCAGACGAACTGAAACGGCTGAATAGTGAGAAACCTGAAATGCCTTCGCAATATCATCGATGGTGTGATTTCCTACGTATCGACACAAATACATGGCCACGGTTCTTCCCAGTTGCTGGTTATTTCTTCCACGTTTGCTTGCAACAATTTTTTCTAATGGTTCATTCAAAATTTGAGAAGTACTTTGAATAATGGTGTTAATGGAGGGGTTTTCTTTTATGTCTTTTTTACCTCGAAAATCACTGGTTTTGGAAAATTTTTGAATAAATTCTTTTTCTCCGAAAGTAGGCCAAAGTTGTTTTCTTGTAAAAAACCGTTTGATTTGTTCTGGGAGTGGTTTTTGAATTTCGCTTAAAAAAAGGTCTTGTTTTTTATCAAAAAGAGTTAAAGAGTGTGTGATTTTCACAAAATGGTTTTCTCCTGCCAAAATCTCTTTGAGGCTGCTGTGCGGGTAGCTGAGAATATCTTTGGTCCATCGGTTTAATTTTGGCATTTGGTACAAGCAATGCATCACAGATTTTAAACAATCGTCTTGAATAAGAACGGATTTAAATCTGTCTTTAAAAAGGGGGCCAGATTGTTGGTGGTGCTTGTTGTAAAACTGGGTATATAACCCATTGAGTTGACGAAGGGCTTTGCTTAAATTTCCATTGGGGGTATGGACTAGAAAATAATATTTGTTTTTACCAAGTACATAGCCATGACATTCTACGCCATAGACGTCAAAAGCTTGTTTTGCAATTTTTAAAAAGGCGGTATAGGTATGGGCATTAAATAATATTTTTTCTGTCACAGACCGATTGGTTACCCAATACCAAGCCCCTATTAGTTCTGTTCTAAGTGGACGCGGCATTTTTTCTTTTCTCCCTTCTGAATATCCAAGGTGGCATCGGATCTGGCATGGACCATAGTCCCTTTTTCCATTTTTTTGCATTTTCCTCAGCGCTTTTATATTCTTGGTTTTTTGAATAGTGGAAATACCACCATGCATGGCCCAACTTCACCATTTCCAAGTTAATGTTGGTACTTTGATCCCAAACCACCCCAACGTATCGGCCATACCGATCTTGAGCAATGAGATCAACCCTTACATTTTTATTAGCACATAATGAGGATAAAACAAGTTTTGCCTGTTTTCCAAATGGTTGAGACTTTTCTGGGGCATCAATATGCGCCAGCCTAATTTTAAAGAGCAGGGGACTTTTTTGATTGAATTGTAAAACATGAATGGTATCGCCATCTTTAACGGAGACCACCCTTCCAAAAATGACCTCTTCGGCATGTCCCCAAGAAGATAAAGTAAAAAAGCTTATCAGGATTGTAAAAAGGAACTTTAACTTGATGTCATAAAAAAAATGAGAACGGTTTTTTTTCAAAATATTAACTGTTCCAGTTTTTAACTCTGTCTTCATAACTCCCCCCATCCCCCCCTTTTTTTAGTAAAACAATTTGGAAATTAATACCCTATTTTTTGAATTGCAGTTAATGCAGCTTCATACTGAGGCTCTGAGGTGATATCGTCTACCAATTCTGAATAAACCACCTGGTTATGCTGATCTAACACCAAAACGGCTCTTGCCAACAGGCCTTTCAGACCTGAATCTGCCAATTCAATTCCATAATCCTTGCCAAACGAAGACCTAAATGCTGACAAGGTTTCTACAGCTGAAATCCCCTCTGCAGTACAAAACCTTTTTAAGGCAAAAGGCAAGTCTTTTGAGACATTTAAAATCACTGCTTTAGGGTACTGACTTGCTTTTTGATTAAATGTTTTCAAAGCCAAGGCACACACCGCTGTATCCACACTTGGAAATATACTGATCACCTTTATTTTCCCTTGAAAATGGTCTAACGACACTTCTGTTAAATCTGATTTTAAAAGTGAAAAATCAGGGGCTTTTACTCCCACTGACAAAAATTTACCTATTAATGACACTGGATTCCCTTTTAATTTTGTTCCCATTTTACCAACACTCCTTTATGTTATTTTTAATTTTTAATTGATGTTTTTTCAGGGACAACGGAATCAAACTCTGTGTTTAAATAATCTAAATCTTCTTCTTCAACGTAATCATAATTATTGGGGGCTTCCTCAAGGGGCTCTAGTTTTTTACTCGAAATCCTATTAATTCTAAGAACAGGTTTTCCAGATTTGGTCAAAATAATGGTACCTGTGATGAACACAGGGTCTTTTAAATATTTGTCAAACTGAATTCCCTGTACAGATTTTTTAGTGTCAATTTCTAAAGGCATTTCTACTGTATAAAACGCTTTCTTTATTTTGTTATTTCCTTGCGTGTCTGCTTCAATCCAACCTTCAAATTGAACTGGAATCCCCTCATTGTCTTTTGATTCTACACCGGCTGAAAAAACCATGCTTTTTGTTAGAAGAAATAAAATAAAGAAGAGAGATATTTTTCTTATAATCATCGCCATAGTTTATCTTTTTTTGAGACAAAGTAAAGTGAGTAATTTGCTCTTTTCCAATCTTTATTTTCTGAATAAAAGTGAGGTTCATCGCTGGTTTAAAAAAACATTATCCCTAGTGCTTAATAGACAGGACGCTTGGTCTTGTGATATCAAACCCATCACACCTTTGAAAAAAGGCAAAACCTCTTTGTGAAAAGGAAATGGTCATGACCCCAAAAACTGCTGTTTTATTTTTAGCGCCTGGATTTGAAGAAATTGAAGCTGTTGCCGTCTATGACATTTTACGCCGGGCAAATGTTTCCTTAACGCTTGCAGGAGTAAGTCATCCCAACGTGACAGGGGCCCGAGGCTTAACCGTGCAAACAGATTGTGATGTAGAGTCTGCCCTTAAACACAAGTATGACGTGGTGGTATTGCCAGGAGGTGAACCTGGGGTGACCCATTTACAAACTTATCCCGGGATACTAGACCATGTGATTCAGCAAGCAAATGAAAACCGATGGGTGGCAGCTATTTGTGCTGCGCCAAGATTGCTAAATCTTTTGTTAAAAAACAAAAAAGCCACATCTTACCCTGGCGTGAAAGACCAAATGACCCATTGTTTTTATCAAGAAGACCCCGTTGTAATAGATGCCCCCTTTATTACCAGCCGCGGTCCTGGCACTGCCATGGCGTTTTCTTATGCAATATTAAGGGCTTTGTCTCTAGAAACCGTGGCAAGCACCTTAGAGTCTGCCATGTTGGCCTCTGCATAAATGGCCTTTGTTGATCGCGTTGTATTGCATGTAAAAGCTGGTTCTGGTGGACCTGGTGCGTCTTCTTTTAGACGGGAAAAGTTTGTTGACCGCGGTGGCCCTGATGGGGGAAATGGGGGAAAAGGGGGCAACGTCAAATTTATTGTGAATCCTAATATGAGGTCTTTGTTGGATTTCAAATTAAAACCGTATTACGTCGCCAAAAATGGGGAAAAAGGCAAGCCTAAAAATCAATTTGGGAAAGACGGTCAAGATTTGGTATTGCCAGTGCCTTTGGGCACCTTAATTTTCGATGAAACTGGAGAACTATTATTGGCTGATTTATGTGATTTTCATTCCGAATTTACTGCGGCAAAAGGGGGATTGGGAGGAAAAGGAAATAGCCAATTTTCAAATTCAGTGAATAGAAGTCCAAGGTATGCACAATCAGGATTACCTGGAGAAGAGCGTTATTTTGTTTTAGAGCTTCGCTTAATTGCAGAAGTAGGGCTTGTGGGACTACCCAATGCGGGAAAATCAACCTTGCTTAAGGCCTTAACCTCTGCGAATCCCAAAATTGCAAACTACCCATTTACAACGTTATTTCCTAACTTAGGTCATTTAAAACGATATGACCGTGAAATCATTATTGCAGACATCCCTGGTTTGATCGAAGGGGCCAGCTCAGGACATGGGTTAGGCCACGATTTTTTACGCCATATCGATAGAACAAAAGTGCTAATCCATCTTGTCCCATACGAGGATAGCCCAGAGGCTTCTTTTTCCCATTACCAAACCATTTTAAAAGAGCTTTCTGAAAGTCCTTTTGACTTATTAAAAAAGCCCATTATGACCTGCCTGTCAAAAGTGGACATGGCCACATCTGATGACTGGATGACTCATGTGTCCTTCTTTAAGGAACGAGGGGTTGTAATCACACCCATTTCATCTGTCAGCCGACATGGCCTGGAAATATTAATTCAAGAGATTTTAAACGCTACTTCACCCAGTCAAAACTTGTAATATCAATTTTTTGGTTTTCGCTCTTTAATAAAGACTTTAGTTCCCTTCCTGTGGAGATACTTTCCATCACCAACCCTGTAGGGTCTTGAAAAATTCTGGGGGGATAGATGTACATGGGCTCTATGGCTTTTCCTGCATTATCAAAATCAATCCCTTTTTGAGGAACCCGATTAGACCACACTGCGCTATTGGCACTTTGAGATTGTTCAAACCATACAATTAATTGATAATTTTGATTTGCAGACAGGGTTGCTTTGCTTAACCCTGTTAAGTAATAAGGAGCAGAATAAAAGCCATTACTTAAAGATTGTTCCGTAATCACAAGGTTAGTAGAAACAACGGCTTGTCTAGGCAGGGTGTTATTCAGTTCAAAAAGATAATTTTTAAATGTATTAGACTCTATTCCATTGATTTTAAACAATCCTATTTTCCAATTCCCAGAAACAAATTGAGAATTGCTAAGCAAGGGCAATCTGAACCCCTGAGGAATACGCACTATGCCGTTAATATTGACAGACCAGTTTGTGACTGTTTGCTGTATTTTTAAAGCACTTTTACTTTCCGTTCCACGCCACATTAATTTTTTTGTCACATTGTCAATTAACGCAGGCACCACAGTAAATTCATATTGTTCGTTTAAGGCATTGATGGGTAGCCCTTTGATGTAATTAAAGGTATTTGATTGCACACGCTGATCTTGAAAAATTAATCCGGTTTCTGATAATCGTCTTAGTTCCACTTTAAAATCATAAACCAAGGACATATTGTTAGGGATAGCAATATCCGGTTTTTCCCAGTTTAAAATAGGGTTATAAGTTTGATTTATTTCTATAGAAACCGTGGGCGTCAAATATGAAAGATCTGGCCGGGTCACCATATTCATTCCGGCAGGAAAGACCCAAGGTCTTGCAGGCAAATTCCATTTCACAATGGGGTAAACTTGACTTGCTAAAATTTGCTTATTTGAATTTACAGCCAAAAACTTAACGCTCCCTGATTTAAAATCAGAAATATAAGTACTAGGCAACCCTGGGTTTGGATAAGGGCTAAGAGAAAATCCCTTAATATTATTTTGTGTTTCAGACAAAGAAATTGAATTTGTATACAAAAAAGACACGGCTGAATTGGCTGCCATATTGGCGGTGACAACGGTGCCATCTTCTTTTGTATATTCCAGCCATACCTCGCTAACAGCGGAATTTGACAATATCCCTGTTCTGACATCTAGGGCATCTACTTCTTCATAAGAGGCTCCGGTTTGCTTCCATACACGACATCCCATTGCAAAGGAATCAATAAACTGTACTGGACTAGCGACATTGGGCAAGTCTGTTTTTAAACCCAATTCTACAAAAAAACGTATCAGGTCTATTTTGGTGATCAACCTATTATTGTTAAAATTTGCAGCATATTCTGCCGTGCTTTTATAAGACTGTGGAATAAAGTGGGCATTCTCTGTAATGGTCCCATAAAGGGGAAGCTTAGGAAGCAAAGCAGTTAACTGCATTATATTTAACTGGGTATCAGGACTTAAGGGCAACAAGCGTTGAGCGCTTTGGGGAAATAAAGCCGCCCAACTTGAGGTGGGTTGATCAGAAAATAATGGGGCCGCACTATCGTAGTACGCATAAAGCTTTGTTAAATAGTTTGTTAAGCCATAAGAGGGATGACTGCCTGTCAATGCCCCATTGATTAAAAAATTTTCTATATTTTGAGTTGTTATGGTTTGTTTTAAAACAGGCAATCCTAGTGACAGATAATAAGCCTGGGCTATCTGGCGGATGCTTATTTTTTTATTGGCTGAATAATCGTCTAAAGCTTCATTGCAAAATAACTCAAGCAATCTAGTACTATAAAAAGATTCTGGATCATTGCTTTTACTTAGTTCTGCTAAAGAATTCATATATTGCTGCCTGAATATATTTTTAGCTTCCTCTAAAGGGGCTGTTTTTAATTTATCAAAAATGGCTTTTAATTTTGTTTCTTCAATGTCTACAGCTGTACTTAATTTTTCTGGGGCGTATTTTTCATCTTCGGGTAATAACTCTGGCTTATACGCCACGTAATTACTTGTAGAGGTCCCAGATTGAATAGGAATTACTTTTGATTTGGGGGCAATAACCCCATTTTGAATAAAGGTATCCTTGCTTAGGTTGGCTTTTTCTATAATTTTTTTAATGTCCGTTTCTGGAATTTTTGTTGAGGATGTTTCTTTGAATACATTTTGAATTAGATATTGGGCCACAATCCCTGAATCAGAGCTAATGTCTGATGTGGCAACATTCATCCCTTGATCTACGCCCACATACGCCCTTTGCTTCAAAATATTAGGGTTTCCGTTGATATCTACCCCCACTTTGTACGCTTCTACCAAATATTTTTTGCCATCTTTAATATTTTTAAAAGAATAAGAACCTGTCACAATCTCTGTTTCCAGATTGGTATAAACCAAAGACCCATCTTCTAAAATTTCATATAACCTTGCTTTTCCTTCACCAAACTCTTGCTCTGAAGACAAGATATTTGCCTGAACAGAAAGCCCCTGTTTCTCTGAAAGAGATTTTACAAATAAAGAGGCTTGTAAAGCTGAAGGTTGAACTTGCTGTAAATCTGAAGATTGTGCCGTGATCAATCCAGAAATAAGGGTTGTTCCGGCATACGCATTCCCAGTATCCCCAGTGGTTGTACTTGTTGCAGACGTGCTACTCACCGCGTTTCCACATCCTGACATACTTAAAAACACCACTAAAAGCCCTAAAGCAAAACTCATTTTCATTTTTTTCATATCAAACCCTCTTTCTTTATTACAAAACTTGTATTTTTTAGCATTTATTTATTTTTAATCACTTTTAATAAAAAAAACTTTGGACCTTCAAAAAATATTGATTTCAATTTTAAATATAACCTCTTTTTTTAAAAAACCTATTTAAAATTTTGATCTATTTTTCATTTTTTTGCCCAAATAAAACGCCTGGCAAAAGGGAATATGAATGGGCTTAGCGGATAAGCCTGAAAAAGGGCTTGCTTATAGGCCAAAATGAAGGCGTCGTACTGCTGATCAGATAAAACAGATGCCACCGGCCGAAGAGCTGTGCCTTGCATCCAGGTTAGAATGTCCTCATAAGAAGTCATTTGATGATAATAAATGGTATCCCAAATGTTAATCTCTTTAAACCCTTCCTGATGCAATACTTTTTGAATAGCCTGAGGCTTTGGAAGGTTTTCACCTATATTTTTTATGTCAGGGAATTGTTTTTCTTTTAAAATTTTATGAATTAGGACATGCGTAGGATCTTGAAAATTAATAGGAAACTGAACTGCCAGCTGGCCTTTGGGCAATGTGATAGAGGCCCACTTTTGTAAAGTTTGCAAAGGGGTGTCAGACCACTGAAGGGCCGCATTTGAAAAACATAGTGCCGTATGTTGATCTAAGCATGTCATGTCTGCTTTTAAAAAAGTAATGTTTGGCAATAGTATTTTGGCCTGAGACAACATCTCCTTTGAAGAATCTATCCCAAAAATACTGGCTTTTGGAAATTTTTTAGCCAGTAAAAGTGTGCTATTACCTGGTCCACACCCGATATCTAAAATTGTTGTGGGCCTTCCTTGAATATGGTCTATTAAATCTTTGGCAGGCTGTGTCCTTTCTTTAAGAAAGCGCTTGTATAAGGTTGGGTCCCACTTCATTTGAAGTCTATGATTTTATTGGGGTTCAGTCGTTTTTGTGGATCAAAAATTTGCTTTAACTGTTTAAATAGGTGTAGCTCTGTCTCTGAAAACATGTATTTCAAAGCATCTTTTTTACTTAATCCTATACCATGCTCCCCACTGATACTGCCCCCAAGTTGCACTGCGGTTTTAAATAATTCTTCTTCAAGAAGATCCCATTCTTCATGAGAAACGGGCACTGTTGGCAACTGTAAAATATTGACATGAATATTTCCGTCACCCAAATGGCCATACCCTAAAATTTGCAAATGGCTTTTCTGATTCATTTGATCTAAAAACGACATGTACTGCGCAACTTTAGACGGCGGAACAGACACGTCATGGGACTTTTTTTTCTGAGAAATATGTCTTAATGCCTCAGAGATAGACTGTCTTTTTTGCCATTGGCTTTTTTGCTCTTCTTCTTTTTCGTAAACCTGGCATGCATATTGATGCTGATTCAAATAAGAGATCACTGTTTGTTTTTCTTTTTCCAATGACAAGACGCTGCCATCCAATTCTATTAATAAAAAAGCATGATGGGATGACACTATTTTTTCTTGTTGTTTAAAAGCAGAAACCGCATCCAAACACCGTTTGTCTATAAATTCTGCAGCAGAAGGTTGTATTTTTAATTTTCGAAGTTGTGTCAGGGTTTGAATTGCTTCCTGGAATGAAGAAAAAGACACCCAGATTAATGCCGTAGATTCAGGTTTTGGAATAAAGTTCAAATAAATTTTTGTCATAATCACCAAAGTGCCTTCACTGCCAATAAGGCACCTTAACAAATCATAACCTGCGACATCTTTGTGACATTTCCCTCCAAATTTAAAAGGGCTTCCATCGATTAAAAAGCCCTCTATGCCCAATACATACCTGCCTGTCACCCCATATTTAATGGCGCTTGGCCCCCCTGCATTTTCAGCAACGTTGCCCCCAATGGTTGAATAGGCCATACTGGCTGGATCTGGTGGGTAAAACCATCCTTTTTCATCTAGCGCATCCTTTAAATGTTTTGTGATGACACCAGGCTGAACAACAGCAATCTGATTGTCTTCGTCTATTTCTAAAATGGCATCCATTTTGCTGGTGTCTAAAATAACAGAAGGAACAACCGGAACCACGCCACCTGACTTTCCAGAACCAGCCCCCCTCACAATAATCGTTAAATGGTGTAGCGTTGCAATTTCCAGAATTTTTTTGATTTCTTCTTCATCCTGAACAGCAATGCATACAGAGTCTTTATTGCCTTGAATACCAGATTCATCTTGGCTTAACTTATCATGATAAATTAAGCGACTTTCTGGAAAGTAAGGCTTAAAATAATGGGAGAAATTCATGCAATATGCTTAAACGCCCTGGGAAGGGCACATAGCAAAAAGCCTGGCAATGTTGCCAGGCTTTTTAAGTTCATACGCGTTAATGTGCATTACGCAATAATTTTTGTTACAACACCCGCACCAATGGTACGACCACCTTCACGAATTGCAAACCGTAACCCTTCTTCACAAGCCACAGGGATAATCAAATTAACCTCTAGTGTGGTGTTGTCTCCGGGCATAATCATTTCTACGCCCGCAGGTAGAATCACTTCTCCTGTTACATCTGTGGTTCTAACATAAAACTGAGGTCTGTATCCTTTAAAAAATGGGGTATGTC
>Ga0172376_10007247_pt1 | contig 11853 bp, 10 predicted proteins | sample Lak35m_FD_121114 | JGI IMG/M metagenome (GOLD analysis project Ga0172376, IMG submission 121114) | Freshwater microbial communities from Kabuno Bay, South-Kivu, Congo - kab_092012_35m | ecosystem: Environmental > Aquatic > Freshwater > Lake | place: Democratic Republic of the Congo: South-Kivu...
AGAATGGTTCCCTGAGGGGTGGTTTTGCGCTATTGAAGCGTCAGGTGTCCCCGTAGCTCAGCAGGATAGAGCACCAGATTCCTAATCTGGGGGCCGTGAGTTCGAATCTCGCCGGGGACGCCATTTAGTTAAATGAGGTAGGAATTTTTGGTTGCGGTCTCACAACACCGATGTTTTTACGCGCCCGTCAAAAACTCTCCGTGATCATCTCGCCATGCTATCTTTTTCACGGCTTCATGCCGCTCTCAGGCAGAACCTCCAAACATCCAAGCCGTATAGGGTCTGCCAGAGAGTTCTCTCTCGGGACAAAGCCCGAAACCTTACGCCGTCAACGATCCGTCAGGCGCAATTCGATCCGGCGGTTGCGCGCCAAAGCCTGCGGCGTATCGCCCGCATCAATCGGCTGCGCATCGCCAAAGCTGGTGGCGGCCACGCGATTGGGCGGTAGCCCTTCCGCAATCAGCATCTGAGCAACCGCGATAGCCCGCGCTGCCGCCAATTCCCAATTGCTGGCAAAGCGCGCGCTGCGAATGGGGTTGCGATCCGCATGGCCATCCACGCGCAAAACCCAGGCAACATCGGCGGGGATCAGCGGTGTCACCTCGGCCAATACTGTCGCCAAAGCGCGCACCTGCCTGAGCCCGGCTTCCGACAATTCAGCGCTTGCGGGGGCGAAAAGCACCTCACCCTGGAAGATGAAGCGGTCGCCCACAATGCGCACTTCCGGCCTTTCGCCCAAAACATCGCGCAGCCTTCCGAAGAAATCACTGCGATAGCGCTGCAATTCCTCAACCCGCGCCGCGAGTGCCGCATTCAGGCGCTGACCAAGCAGCGCGATTTGCGCATTGCGATCCCGCCCTTCCGCTTCCGCCAAATCGAGCGCGCGTGACAACCGCGCCAATTCCGCGCGCAGCGCCTCCGTCTGGCGCGTCAGTAGCGCCACTTGTGCGGCGGCACTTTCCGCAAGCCGCGCGCGTTCGCCCGCCTCTGCCTCCGCCCTTTCCCGCCCGCGCTGTTCTTGCGCCGCACGGCGTTCCAATTCATCGCGGAGCGCGGTCAGCGCCCTGATCTGTTCGGAAAGCCGCGCCATTTCGGAAAGCCGTTGCGTGACAGTTTCACGTTCAACGCGCACCTGCCGGTCCAGCGCCTGGGCTTCGCGCCGCAGTGCTTCCAAGGCCGCTTGTGCCGCCGCCAATTCTGCCAAGGCATTGCGGCGTTCCCGATCAAGTTCCGCGACACGGGTTTCCGCGCGTTGGCGCCCTTCCGCCTCGGTCGTGCTGCGGCGCTGCAATTCATCGCGCAGCGCCGTCAGCGCCCTGATCTGTTCGGAAAGCCGCGCCAGATCGGCCAGGCGCGCTTCCACGGTTTCGCGCTCCACCCGCACTTGCCGGTCAAGCGCCTGAGCCTCGCGCCGCAGCGCCTCGATCATGGCGCGCGCTTGGGAAAGTTCCGCCTGGCTGCCGCGCAAATCCCGTTGCAGCCGCGCGGCATCACCGCCGACATTCTCAGCGCGGGACAGCGCTTCGGCCAATTGCCGTTCCGTGGCCGCCGCGCGGTCCGCCGCACTGCGCGCCGCCAATTCCAAATCCGACAGTCGCGCGCCCTGCCTGTCACGTTCAGCGCGCAACCCATCGCGTTCATTGGCAAGCCTATCTCGTTCATCGCGAATCAGCGCCAGCGATTGCAGCGCCGCATCGCGTGCCGTTGCGGCGCTGCGCACATCATCATTCAGCCGCCCCAATTGCTGGCGCAATTGTTCACCCTGAGCGGCTTCCAGTGAAAGCAAATCCGCCAATTCCGCGACCCGGCGATTGAGCTGATCCACCGCCTGTTCGCGGGAGCTGAGCGCCACCGAAAGAAAGCCCTGCGCCAGCACAAAGACCAGCAGCACGAAGATGATGACCATGAGCAGCGTGGAAAGCGCATCCACATAGCCTGGCCAAGCATCCAGGCCCCCGCCGCGCCCGCGCCGCCTTTCGGAAGACCCTGCCATTGCGCGTCAAACGTCCTGATTTTTCACCGCGGTTGTTCCTCCGCGATGGCGGCGATGGTGCGGGTCAGGATCTTGATCTCATTGCGAATGTCATTGGTGGATTGCGCGCGGCCCTGCGCCACTTCTTCCACCAACCGCGCAAGATAGATTTCAAGGTTGCGCAAATGCCCGCGCATCGCTTCCGCCTCACCCCGATCGGCCTGGCTTTCCGCGAGCCGCGATATCGCCGGCGCCAGCCCATCCTGCGCATCGGCAATGCGGCGCATCAGGGTATTATTGGCGCGCATCTGTTCCGTGAGCACGGTCATGCGTTCCGTCAGCGTCATCAGCGCCTGGGAAGTGGCGGCGCGGCCATCCTCACCACGCGCAATGGTGGATTGCAGGGTCTCAAGATTTTCCGCGGTTTGCTCAAGCAGGGCTTGGACATAGGCGGGAACACTGCCCTCACCTTCCTGGCCAAGAATGCCGGAAGAAAGCCGCGTCAGCCCGGCCAGCCATTCTTCCAAATCATTGAAGAAACGATTCTGCGCCTGCCCCGCCGTCAGGTCCAAAAATCCTACCACCAGCGCGCCGGCAAGGCCCAGCATGGAGGCAGAGAAGGCAGTGCCCATGCCCTGCAAGGGCTTCGCAAGCCCGGTCTTCAATTGCTCAAACAACACATTCAAATCGCCGGAGCCGACCGACATATTGCCGATCACATCGGCAATGGAAGCAATGGTCAGCAGCAAGCCCCAGAAGGTGCCAAGCAGGCCGAGGAAGATCAGCAGCCCAGTCACATAGCGCGACAATTCGCGCCGTTCATCAAGGCGCGATTGCAGCCCATCCAGCACGCTCCGCATCGCGGAGGCCGAGAGCGAAACGCGTTCATTCCGCCGCCCCGACAGCATGGAAACCATCGGCGCCAGCAGGCGCGGCTGACGTGCCGAAAGACCATCCTTGGGCGTACGGAAACCATCGACCCAGGCGACTTCTCGGCGGAGTGAAAGCACCTGACTAAAGGTCATGCCAATGCCAAACAGCAGCACGGCCAGGATCACGCCATTCAGCAGCGGATTGGCCTGGAAGGCATGCAGCAAATCAGGCGCCAGCATGGCGGCAATGCCACCCACCGCCGCCAGGAAAATCACCATTCGCCAAAGATAGATCGTGGGCTGGGTCATGAGCGCCTTGCCTCCGCATTCGGGCTTGCCACGCCAGGGGGCAGGATGTCCACCGCATCCTGCGCGCCGGAAAGCCGGCCAAGCGGGCGGAGGTCAATCCGGGTTGGCGTCAGCCCGCCAGCAATAAGCGCGGATTTCACTGCCTGTGCTCGGGCAAGGCTTAGGCGGCGCGCGGTTGAGACATCCTCCGCCGGTCCCGCCACCTGGGCTTCCACCGTAATGCGGCCCTGCGGCAGCGCGGCCAGGGTCCGGGCCAAAGCCTGCACGGCGGTGGCCTGTGCGGCCGTAAGCTCCGTGCCGGTCATGCGCAGCCGAAACCCGCCCTGCGGCAGGCTATGCAGCCCCTGAAGCGGGCCTGGCATGGGCTGCGGTGTTTGCGGGCGCAATGGGGTCAATTGGACGGGCGGCGGCGGGGCCGGGGCAGGGTCCGGCGGCAGGCTTGGGTCGGGCGCTTGCGCCCATGCGGCCAGGCCCAGCAGGGCGAATCCAGCGGCCAAGCTGGCCCGGCGCTTAAAACTGGGCGCGCCCCGCTTCATCCCGCGGCCTGATGCGCTTTCACGGCGGCGATGCCATCCGCCACTACTTCGCGCAGCTTTGGTTGCAGCGCCTGGTTGCCGCAAACCACCATGCCGGAGGGGTAGGGGTCATTGCCGTCCGGGTCGCTCACGAAGCCGCCGGCTTCGCGCACCAGCACGATGCCGGCGGCGATATCCCAGGGTTTCAGCCCCAATTCCCAGAAACCATCATAGCGCCCTGCCGCCACCCAAGCGAGGTCAAGCGCCGCCGCGCCAAAGCGCCTGACGCCGGCCACTTGCGGCATCAGCTTATGGAGGGTGGCGCTGAATTCAGCCTTGCGTGCCACGCCGCCGAAGGGAATGCCGGTCGCGAACAGCGCTTCGCGCATGTCCTTCCGGCCAGAAACCCGGAGCCGCTTATCGTTCAGGAAGGCGCCGACACCCTTTTCGGCCCAGAACATCTCATCCGACGCAGGGTTATAGACGACGCCCGCGACAAGCTCGGTCTTATCGGCGGCGATGCGCTTTTCAACGCCCACGCTGATCGCCCAATGGGGGATGCCATGCAGGAAATTCGTGGTGCCATCCAGCGGGTCCACCACCCAGCGCCATTCCCAATCATCGCCGCCCGAAGCGCCCGATTCTTCCATCAGAAAAGCGAAGCCGGGGCGGGCTTTTGACAGTTCCTCACGCAAACTCTGTTCGGCGCGGAGATCGGCGGTGGAGACGAAATCGGATGGCCCCTTCACGCTGACCTGCAGCTGCTCCACCTCCCCAAAGTCGCGCAGCAGGCGGCGCCCGGCCTTTTGCACGGCGGCGGTGACAACCTGCATGGCCGGGGAAAGGCGAGCGGAAAGCGGGGGCATTATTCAAATCCTTGAAGTGTCAAAAGAGCAGGCATCCGGTTACCGCAGAAACGCCCAAAGAAAAAGCCGGCCCCACTCGCGCAGGGCCGGCCTGAATGGGTGGCGGCTGCCGCTATTCCAGCAAAGCCTTGTCCTTGCCCTTGCGGATATTGGGCATCAGCATCGCAATCAACGCGATGGCGCCAATCGCCAGCATGGTGGCGCTGATCGGGCGCTGGACAAACACCATCACGTCACCGCGCGACAGCAGCATGGCGCGGCGCAGATGTTCTTCCATCATCGGCCCCAGCACGAAGCCGATCAGCATCGGCGCCGGTTCCAGCCGCAGCTTGGAGCAGAGGTAGCCGAACAAGCCAAAGAACACGGTCTGATACACATCGAACACGTTATTCTGTAGCGAATAGACCCCGATGGCGCAGAAGATCAGGATCGAGGGATACATGTGGCGATAGGGAATCGCCAGCAGCTTCACCCAAAGCCCGATCATCGGAAGGTTGATCACCAGCAGCATGAGGTTGCCAACCCACATGGAGGCAATCAGCCCCCAGAACAGGTCAGGCTGTGCTTCCACCATGCGCGGACCGGGCTGGATGCCCTGGATGATCAGCGCGCCGACCATCAGCGCCATCACCGCATTGGCTGGAATGCCAAGCGTCAGCAGCGGAATGAAGGAGGTTTGCGAAGCGGCGTTATTGGCCGATTCCGGCCCCGCGACACCTTCAATGGCGCCGGTGCCGAATTCATGCCGCCCCTTGGAGATTTTGCGTTCCATCATATAGGAGCCGAAGGAGGAGAGCGCCGCGCCGCCACCCGGCAGAATGCCAAGCAGGCTGCCCACCGTTGTGCCACGCAACACGGAGGGGATGGCGCGCTTCACCTCTTCACGCGTCATCATCAGGCTGCCCACCTTGCCGGACATGACGCTGCGCGCTTCAGGCCTTTCCAGATTCAGGATGATTTCGGCAATGCCGAACATGCCCATGGCGATGGACACAAAGCCAACACCGTCAGAAAGCTCAGGGATGCCGAAGGTGAAGCGCTGTTGGCCAGTTTGCACATCCGTGCCCACCAGGCCCAAAGCCACGCCAAACACCACCATGCCGATGGATTTCACCACCGACCCTTGGGCCAAGACGGCTGAGATGATCAGGCCGAGCATCATCAGCGAGAAGTAATCCGCCGGCCCGAAGGACAGCGCGACCGAAGTGAGCAAGGGCCCGGAAGCCGCCACCAGCACGGTGGATACGCAGCCCGCAAAGAAGGAGCCCAAGGCCGCCACGGACAGTGCTGCACCGGCACGTCCTCGCCTCGCCATCTTATAGCCTTCCAGCGTTGTGACGACCGAACTGACCTCACCCGGCAAATTCAGCAAAATGGCCGTGGTGGAACCACCATATTGCGCGCCGTAGTAAATCCCGGCCAGCATGATGATGGCGGTGGTGGCGGGCTGGCCGAAGGTGATCGGCAGCAGCAGCGAAATCGTCGCAACCGGACCAATGCCCGGCAAAACGCCGATGGCGGTGCCGATGATACAGCCGATCAGGCAGAACAGCAGGTTGTTGAAGGTCAGCGCAACGCCGAAGCCATGCGCGAGATTCGCAAAAAGATCCATATTCCGATGCCTTCCCGATCAGAGCTGCGGCCAGAGCGGCACGCGGATATCCAGATAGCGGATGAAGATGGCCCAGCAGAGTGCGCAGAGAAAAGCTATCAGACCGGCGACGCCCAAAGGCCGTTCCAGATGTTCCTTATCTGCGAGGGCCGAACAAATGACAGTGACCACAATGGCGACCAGGAAGCCGAGCGGTTCAAGCGTCAGGCCAAAAAGCGTGAAGGCGGCGCTTGGTAGAAATAAGGCGCGCCATCCGAGTGGAACTGAACAGACCAGACATCCAATAAACAGGCCGATGCCAAGCGGGTTCCAGCCCGCAGATGGGAAGCCCGGAATGCGCGCGGCGATCATGCCAACAACGACACCCACGACAGCCCCCCCGATCAGGAAGCCGATTTCGGCGGATGACCATTTCGCCAGAGGATCAGGCCCATTGAATAGACCACTGACAAGAACGAAAGACCCAAGGCCGATCAAGAGCCAGAAGGTCAGCATGGGCATATAGCCCGGCCCCATGCGCCGTGCCGTGCCCAGATTATGGTCCTGATTCAGCCAAAGGCCGACAACGGCAAAGGCAAGGAACAGCCCCGCCGAAAGCAAGTCTTTCGTGTTAAGTTTCATCCTCATCTTCCACCCTTTGTGACCCTTCGGGTCAGCTTTGCGCCCAAGCCTTTCGGCCCTACTTCAGCTTAATCAATCCGCCGTCGCGCCCGCAGCCTGCACCAAAGGCGCCCATTTGGCCACCTCCCTTATGATGAAGCTGTTGTAATCTGCCGCCGAGTAGGTTCCCGGCGTGCCGCCAAGCTCCGCAAAGCGGTTCCTGATCTCGGCGGTTTGCAGCAGGCCGAGCACTTCGCGGTTCAACCGATCAATGATCGGCGCTGGCGTGCCCGCCGGTGCGGAAAGCCCAAACCAGGAATCGGAAGCAAGCGGGAAGCCCTGTTCGCGGAAGGTTGGTACATCCGGGAAGGATGGGTGCCGCTCTGCCGAACACATGCCCACCGCCACCACGGAGCCCTGCTTGATATGGGCGGCGGAGGAAGGCAGGCTGTCTGACATCATCGGCACCTGGCCCGCGATCACCGCCTGCATGGCCGGCCCCGCACCCCGGAAGGGCACATGGGTGATTTCGGTGCCGATCTGGCGGCTCATTTGCACGACCAGCAAATGATTGGACGACCCAGCGCCAGAGGTCGCCACCTGCAAGCCGCCCGCGCTTTTCGCCCGCGCCACCACATCGGCCATGGTACGAATGCCCGCGCGTGGATTGGCGACCCAAACGGTCGGGTTGCTGACCACCAGGGCAATATGGGCGAAATCCTTCACCGGGTCATAGCGGACCTTGCTGCCATAAACGGCGGGGCTGATCGCGTGGCTCGCGATATTGGACATGACCAGCGTATAGCCATCGGGCGCAGCGCGCGCGACGGTTTCACTGCCGAGCGTGGCACCGGCACCGGCGCGGTTTTCCACCACAATGGAAACGCCAAGCTTGTCCTGAAGACCGGCGGCGATCAGCCGCGCGACCAGATCGGTTGTTCCGCCGGGCGCGAAGGGCACCACCAGGCGAATGGACTGGGACGGCCAAGCGCCTTGCGCCCGAGCCCCCATCGCCAAAAGCGGCGACGCGCCAATACCCAATACAACGCTGCGACGTGCAACGATCCTCATCCGTTGGCCCCCTTGTTTATGGCGTTTCTATTGCATGGCAGCGAAGCCTCGGCAAGCGAGGGGTGCGCAAGCCTTGCCTTAGGCGATGCCCGGGCCAATCATCGCCTGGAAACCCAAGCCCGCAACAGGAAAACCCCCATGTCGCCAGCCGACCGCCTGCCCAATGACCCCGAAACCCGCATCCGCGAGGCGACCGAGGCTGTGGCGCCGCGCCTGATCGAAATTAGGCGCGATATCCATACCCATCCGGAGCTCGCCTTTCAGGAAACCCGGACCGCCGGGATTGTGGCGGCGGAACTGACCCGCCTCGGCCTCACGCCACGCACCGGCATTGGGCGCACCGGGTTGGTTGCTGAAATCAAGGGCGGGCGCCCTGGCCCGACACTTGCGATCCGCGCCGATATGGATGCGCTGCCGATCCATGAGGAAACCGCGCTCCCCTTCGCGAGTGACATCGCCGGGCAGATGCATGCCTGCGGGCATGATATCCATACCTCCACGCTTTTGGGCGTCGCGGCGGTATTGAAGGATTTGGCGCCGCAGCTTGCCGGGACCGTGCGCTTGATCTTCCAGCCGGCGGAAGAAGTGCTGGAAGGGGCGGCTGCCATGATCGCCGATGGCGCGGCGGATGGCATTGATATGGCGATTGGCTTTCACAACCACCCGGATATGCCGGTGGGCAGTTTCGGCTATGTGCGTGGTGCCTGCCTGGCGGCGTCTGACCGGTTTGACCTGATCATCCAGGGCAAGTCCGGCCATGCCGCGCATCCATACGCCGCGATTGACCCGATTGTGGCGGCAGCGGCCTTTGTGCAGGAAGCGCAAACCGTGGTCAGCCGGGAAATCAAGCCGCTGCATCCCGCCGTGGTGACCATTGGGCAATTCGTGGGCGGCACGACCTACAACATCATCCCCGAACGCGTGCATCTGAAGGGCACGGTGCGCACGCTGCATCATGAATCGCGCGATATCGCCGAAGCGGCGCTGCGGCGCTTGGCGGAAGGCATTGGTGTTTCCATGCGCGTGAAGACGGAGATGAATTACGTCCGCAAGGTGCCGCCCTTGGTGAATGATGATCGAGTGCTCGATCCCGTGATTGCCGCCGTGCGCCGGCAAATGGGCGATGTGATCAATGAAGGCGAGGCTTCGATGGGCGCTGAGGATTTCGCGGAATTTGCCGCGGTGGCGCCGTCCTTCCAGCTCCGCATCGGTTCTGGCCAACCGGGGCGCGAAGACCGGCTGCATAACGCCTTCTACCAACCTGATGAGCGTTGCATCGGGCTTGGGGTGCAGGCGCTGTCGCGCGCTGCGCTGGATTTGCTGGCATGAGCGCGCATCGCATCGCGGAATTGACCGCGCCTGAAGTGGCGTCTCGTTTGGCGGCGGGCGCTGTCGCCATTCTGCCCATGGGCAGCCTTGAGACCCATGGCCCCGCCTTGCCGATGGGCGATTATCTGGTGGCTGAAGACATCGCCTGCCGTATCGCTGCCGCCGCCCTGCTGAAAGGCGCGGATGCTTTGGTCGCCCCCGCCATCCCCTTTGGTGGCGAGGATTTTTTCGCCGGCGTCGCGGGTGGTATCACGCTTTCGGTCGCGACACTGACCGCCGTGATCGAGGAAATGGCCGAAGCCTTCATCAAGACCGGCACGCGGAGCATCATGATTGTCAATGGCCATGCCGGCACCATCGCACCGGCTGATGCGGCAGCGCGCAGCATGCGTCATCGGCATGGCGTGATTATCCCGGCACTGCATCTATGGCGTGAGGCCGGCAAGCTGCATGGTGAATTGGGCGGGCAGCCCATCACCTTCGGCCATGGCGGGGACCCCGTTGCGTCTGTGACCATGGCGCTGAAGCCAGAGCTCTGCCGCCCCGAAGCGGCGCGGGCGCGGGAAGGCTCTGTGCCTTATTTGGGCGTGCCACCAACAGGCTTTGGCGCGATCCGCGCCCATGGTGTGGAATTCGCCGTGCCGATGTGGGTGGAAGAAGTGGCGCCTGGCGGCGTTGCCGCACCCGATCCGCGCGGCGCCAATGCCGCGCATGGCGCGCGCATGGTGGAACAGCTTGTCGCTGCCGGCGCTTCCATCTGCGCGCAGCTGCGCGACCACGCGCCGTGAAGCGCATTTGCGTCTATGGCGCGGGCGCCATTGGCGCGCATTTGGCAGCGCGCTTGGCTGCCGCCGGCGCTGAGGTAAGCGTGATTGCGCGCGGCGCCCATCTGGCCGCGATTCGGGCGCGCGGGATCACCTTGCGTGATTCGGCGGGCGATCAGACTTTTCCGGTGCAGGCCGCGGAGGACGCTGCCGAGATTGGCCCGGTGGATGCCGTGCTGGTCACTGTCAAGGCGCCAGCCTTGCCGGCTGTAGCGGCAGGGATTGGGCCTTTGCTCGGCCCTGATGCGCCTGTTGCCTTCATCATGAATGGCATTCCCTGGTGGTATTTCGATGGCATTGGCGGCGCCTTGGAGGGCAAGCGCCTGCCAGTGCTGGACCCCGATGACGCGCTGCGCCGTGCCGTGGGTGTGGAGCGCGCCATTGGCGGCGTGATCTATGCGGCGAGTGCGGTGGTCGCCCCTGGTATCGTCACCTCAGAACATGCTGATCTGAAGCTTTATCTCGGGGAGCCTGATGGCGCGGTTTCGCCGCGTGCCCAGACCTTGGCGGCGCTGCTGAGTGCGGGCGGCATGCCGACCGAAGCGGTTGCCAATATCCGCCACCGCATTTGGGGCAAGCTGCTCGGCAATATGGTGGTGGGGCCGCTATGTCTGCTCTCGCGCCAGGATATGCAGGCGACGCTCGCTGATCCGGCAATCTTCGAAGCGGGGCTGCGCATCTCCGATGAGGGCACGGCGCTTGCCCGCGCGCTTGGGCATGATCTGAAAGTGCCGGGCGAGGTGCGCATGCGCCGCTTTGCCCAGACCATTCATAAACCATCCATCCTGCAGGATCTGGAATTGGGTCGGCCGATGGAAATTGACGCGCTATTCACCGCGCCCTTGCAGCTTGGGCAGGATTTGGGCGTGCCCATGCCGAACTTCGCGCTGATGGTGGCGCTGGCGACGCAGGCGGCGCGGGCGGCGGGGCTGTATCGGTAGCGCCAAGCCCTGCACGCTGGGCACAGCTTCGGGACGCATCCACCATGGACAGGCCAGCCCTGCCCGGTAGCAACAATTGACCATCAACAAAAAGGATCAAGCGCCATGGCGATTCCTCAGCGCGAAGAACGCGACCTTCTGGGCCACGACGCCTTCTCCCTTATTGCGCCGACCCACCAGCCGGCCATCGCCGCCCTGCCGCCGGAGGAGCTTCGCGCCATCGCGACCCGGCTGCGCGCGGAGCACGCGAAGCTGCGCGACCTGATCCGGGAAGGCCACCGCGCCAAGCGCGGCAAGGGCGATGCCCGGGCGGCAGCGAATGCCGAAGCCGGCAAGGCCACCCGCCGCAAGCAGGTTTATGCCTCGGCGCTGAAGCGCGTGAATAGCCGCTTTGATGAACTGACACAGGAACGCCGCCGCGCGGAGCATCGCGCGGCGCTCAGGAAGCGCTCGCCCGCCGTCAGGCGCTGCGCGCGCAACATCCGGGTTCGGGCTTTGGTGCCAGCGTCGGCATGCAGAACAAAGGGAATGCGAAGGGCAGGAACCACGTGCGTGGCGCGCGGGTGGGCAGCGTTTCCGCCCAGAATAAGCGTGCTCAGGCACGCCGCGACGGGTAACCCCCTTTTAGCCGCTGGGGGGCTTCGGCGCAGCCTCCCGCGGCAGGGCGAATACGCCACTCGCGCGCAAGACCGGCTTGCCATCGGCGGTGCAGACCCCTTGGGCAAACACGAGCGTCCGGGTGCGGCGCAGCAGCACGGGCTCACATTGCAGCCAGGTGCCAAGCACGGCTGGCGCCAGATAATCCGAATTCAGGCTGATGGTGGTGAAGAACCCCGTCACGCCGGCCAGGTTGAAGCCGCCAATGCCAAGTGCGAGGTCGGCGAAGGTCGCCAACATGCCGCCATGGGCCATGTCCTTGCTGTTGCAATGGCGCTTTTCAAT